>Ga0272442_10011387_pt1 | contig 10854 bp, 14 predicted proteins | sample SSMForm2O_FD_200262 | JGI IMG/M metagenome (GOLD analysis project Ga0272442, IMG submission 200262) | Marine sediment archaeal communities from Little Sippewissett salt marsh, Falmouth, MA, United States - SSM-Form-2O | ecosystem: Environmental > Aquatic > Marine > Wetlands > Sediment ... | reverse complement strand
ATGACTCTCTTGACCAGAGGGTGAATTTCTTTTGGCTCAAGCCCAGCGGAGTAGGCTTCGTATTTATTATCGGCGTAAGACCGCAGTAAAGCCTCTGCCATATGGCTTCTAGCCGAATTATTCGTACAGAGAAATAGAACATTTACTTTATTCATCTTCTATTCTCATTATGAATCAATAATAGCCGCCTTGTTAGCTCAATTTTCAGAGTATCACTCCGATTAGAGCTATTCAATCGCTCTTTCAATCTCTTTCGTTGACATAAGCATACGCTATTTTCTCGTTTTAAATGTATATAATGCAAAACGATTCCTATTTTCATGATAGCATAAAGTGTTTAAGGCCGGGTTAAGCTTTTATTAAGAGGCAGTTAAATCCACTCTTTCTAACTAGAGGAATATCTGGTGATACTATCCTGATTTCCTTACACAGCACTTGCACGAAACCGCCACAACGCTATTATGCCGAATACTGTGGCAAAGGCAATGAGTACCAGCATCTCTGGAATTGCAGCACTGAAATCAGCACCAAAGACTATTAATTTGTTAAAACCTGTTGTTGCCCAACCGTGAGGGGTCAGTTTGGCCATGAACTGCATCCATCTGGGCGTAATAAAGAGAGGCCACCAGCATCCACCAAGTGGAGCCAGTACCAGAGATGTGAGCGTAGCAATGGACGAGGCACTACGCTCGGTCCTGACCAGAGTAGCCAACATTAAACCGAAGGCGGAGGACATAATAATCATCAGTATCGACAACACTATGGCTCCAGCGGGGGCAAGCCCAAGATCCAGATTAAAGACCAGAATACCAACCACCCAGAATATTGTTATCTGTATCAATCCTTTTAAAGAAGTGCCGATGAATATCCCGCCTAAAATTGACATGCGGCTTACTGACCCAGCCAACATGCGCTCAAGTGTATTATTCTGCCGCTCCCGTACTATATTTTCAGCAGACAGGGCGGCAGTAAAAAAGACAAACATGACCAGATAGCCAGGAATAACGAAATTTGACGGCGCTTCCGCTTCAACTACTCCTACCTTCTCTACTTCATACTCTATGAGTGATTCCCTCATCGGCACACTTCCTTGTGCTGACAGGAATTCAGGTATTTCCCGACTTATATGAACCATATCCGAAGGAGACTCAAGCCACTGCTCTAAAAGTAGTTCACTGATAGCTTCACTGACTATGTGTTGCATACCGACGCTGGAAGCAATAGCTTCAGCCATAGAATTGAGAGCAGCTCTATCATAGGTAGCCTCCGGGTCAACTACGACCTTAAGGTTGGTGCCATAGCCTATAGTTACTCCTTCGGTAAAGTCCTCCGGGAAAGCCACAAATCCGGCTAGTTCCCGGTCAGCTATCGCCTGTCGAGCTCTCTCATAGTCATCATCCCATACTATTATTGCCTCGCCGGGCTCAAGCTCAGACTCTTCTTCAGTCTCTATGTCCTCTATAATGTCATGGCTAAGTCCATTTCTATCTTCCTGAGTAACCAGATGCAGTTCTAATCTCTCATCCTCACTACCCACACCGCTCAAGGCAAAACTGAATAGAACGACAAATAGGAAAGGGAATAGTATGGCAAAAATCAGTGCCTGTCGGTCTCTGGAAAAGATCTTTAAATCTTTCATCGCAATGAACCACGTGTGTCTTAATGATTTCATAGTCAGCTACTTACCTCCCAACACAGCCCTGAATAAGATACGACTAAGGCACAGCCCGAATACGGCAACTATAGCCAGTATTACCAGTTGTGGTGCGACACTGCTTAAAGTGCCTCCCTCCGCTATGATTGTATAGAATGCAGTGTTAGCATGGGTATTTATAGATAATTGACTGAGAGTATACAAAGCTGAATCCTCCGGTATCGGAAAAAATGTACCACTTATCATAACCATAGTCATAGTAAAGAATGTGGCAACCCAGGAAGCTGCGTCTTCACTGCGGACTATAGAGGCAATAATAAGCCCTATGGAACTACCGGCAGCGGCGAAAAACAGCGCGACAATTAAAGCTTTAATGAAGGTAACCGGGGTGAAAATTTGAAATACTATATAAGCCAGTGCCAAGAGAATAAATGTCTGTAATAGCCCACGGGAGACACTGGACAGAAACTTCCCCATAAAAAGCTCACTGGCACCGAGGCGAGTAGTCAGCAAACGCTCCAATGTCCCCTTCTTGCGCTCCTCAACTATAGCCCTTGCGCTTAAGGTTATGGCAAATAATACGAACATGGTAACAATACCTGGCAGGAATTCATGCACCGGGTTTATTCCAGTGCCTATTGTCTCTTCGTTAACCCCTATGATAGGAAAAACTCGCTCCCTGTCCAGCATCTTTTGCACAGTGGTCTGTATGTGGTCTCTGTCAATATACTTATCAAGTAAAGCTCTCTGGACCTGCCGTTCAACCTGAATCTCCTGGCTGATTTTTTCTGCTGCCCCTTGAACCAGACTGGCTACTATTTGCCCTTCCTGTCCGCCATTTCCTCTCTGCCTGAATATGATTTGTGTTTCCTTCCCTGAGCTTAACTGAGCGGAGAAGTTCTCAGGTATATAAACTACGAGTAGAACGTCAGATCTCTTTAGTTTGGTATCTGCCTCCGACTGGGAAAGTAATTTCACCTCCAGGTTATCCATTTCGTCCAGGCGATTGATAAGGCTTATGGAATATAAGCCTCTCTGGTCTTCATTCACTACATAGGCGGTTCCGTTGAACAGGGTTTCGCCCCCAAAAGCGCCGTACATCAGTGCAAATATAGCTATAGGAAGAAGCAAACTGAAGCTCAGTTCAGCTCTATCCTGCAGATAGGCACGAACTTCTCTTATTGCGACTATTATGGCCCTGATCATCACTAGTCTCGGAGAGTTCTGCCCGTTAGTTTCAAAAATACATCCTCGAGGGTTACCTGCTCCGGTGGCCCAATCCGGCTTTTAAGCTGACGGGGTGTATCCATAGCGATAATTTGACCCCCATCCATAATAGCTACACGTTCACACAGACGATTGGCTTCCTCCATATAATGGGTAGTGTAGAGGATAGTCATTCCTCCATTGCGTAAACCCTCAATAGTCTCGTAGATGTTGTTCCGCGATTGTGGGTCAATACCTACTGTGGGCTCATCCAGAAAAAGGAGTTCAGGCCCTCCCATCAGGGCAATAGCCAAGTTGACGCGTCTTTTCATACCTCCGGAAAAATTAACTACTTTACCCCTGGCCCTTTCCTCAAGTCCCATTAGTTCGAGATTTGCCATTGCCTGAGCATGTGCTTCCCTGCCATTTAGCCCAATCATCCGTCCAAAAAAGACCATATTATCAAGGGCAGAAAGATCCTGATAAAGAGCCAGCTCCTGCGGGCATACCCCTATAAGACTACGAACCTTCCCTGCACTGTCGTGTATAGAATAGCCGCCAATGGTCACATCGCCATGGTCCGGCTTCAATACTGTGGATAGTATCCGAATAGTAGTAGTCTTGCCAGCACCATTTGGTCCGAGGAGCCCAAATACCTCTCCCGTATTAATAGTAAAAGAAACGCCATTGACTGCCTTGTATGCATTGAAGCTCTTGTGCAGGTCTTTAGCTATTAAAAACGCTTCTGCCATAATCCTACCCCCTGTACCCGGTAACGTATTTAGATGGCGTTGAAGTTGTCTTTGATTATACCTGCTTGATGGGTATTCTACAATCTGGTGAAACTAAAGTGTTTAAGAGGTATCTTGATAGCCTCATTTGTAGAAATTGGAAGCATAAATACCATGGCTGTATCAAAACCATTCACAATTAGTTGTATCACAGGGACAACAGTAACCACATAAGGAGTAATTTCAGAACCGAATATGTTTTGCTATTATTCGTCTTGCTTCGTATAAACAAAACTTCCGTCGTCAGCTTCATAAATTATTGTATTCCCCTGTAGAGAGAGCTCGACTCTATAATCGCAACCTGGCCATAGTAAAAGCACTGTATTACTCTCGAATATCCAATTACCTGTCAGCATGCAAGTCACCCCCCAGGGTTCAGGTGACTTATGAATAAAGGTACCATCACTATTTATAATCAAGTAAATTGAAGGATTTTCCTGGCGCGCATACCTGCCACAAATTCCGCATTCTGTTTCGTACTCATCAACCACCTTACAACCACTGGCGAATACTGCACTAAGCAGCATCGCTATCACAAATCCCACCAGTAATAATCTCCTTAATGTCTCTTTCATTTAATTATAAGCTCATTACATAAGCGTGATATGCATTTAACTTCAACTTATAGCAGTATATACAGCCCCCAAACCATGATAGCGATGCCAAGAATGCCATAAAATATTCTGGCGTTCGTTCGTCCGAGAATCTTGACCCAGAAACGAGATTTGAAGCTGTTCATGAAGAAGTCCCAGTTGAAAACGGCACCGCAGACTGTAAAAAGCCCGGCAACAACTAGAAAGATGCCAGGATACATACCCTACTACTCCATGCTGCTAACAAAAGGTAACAGAAAAGCACGCCAGTCTAAAACAGTCCAGCCAGACCATGTGCAGCAGTGTAGGTGCTACCAGCTCCGGATATGAAATAGGTAACTCTAAGAGCTTCCGCTATTTCTTCTTTAGAAGCACCGGCATGCATTGCTCCCTGAGCCAGGCTTGCAACACCCGTTTCCGTCCCGTGAGCTGCGTCCAGAGCCATTGCAATCAAGTACTTATACTTCCTGGGTAAAGCCCCATCGGATAATGCCAATTCTCTGTTATTTTGTAAAGCCTTCAGTAGTTCAGGGTCGAGCGTCTCAAATACTTTCAAAGGATTCTCTGGCATTTTCGTACCTCCTGCTAGAATTTGCATCATTATAGGTCAGCAATAATCGCTTAGTAAAGTCGGAAACGCTATCCCATATCAGTATGTTTTAAGTATATACCCCTATAAATAATAGCTTTTAGAACTCAGTTCTTAAAAAGCACAGCCACAGCTTTCTACCTTAAAGGAGAGGCTTTTACTGGCTATATTCCCCAGCTCATCATATACGTAAACGGAGATGACAACGTCAGTCGCCTCACCAGGGGCTGTCCAGGTTATCGTAGAACCTTCCCCTGAAAATGCTGTTTTGCCACAGCAATCAGGTTCGGTATACGTATCCTCTCCATCCGACCATTCAAAGCTAAGCCCTTCGTAGGCATCAGCAACCACACATTCAATCGTGCATTTCCGGTCCCTCAAGATTATATACCTTCCATTCTCCTCTTTGTAATATTTTGGCTCTTCAGGAGTAACCCGCACTTCTACTATCTCCGGAGGGGGATTCTGTGATACGCTGATTGAAATAATCCTCACATCTTCCTTGCCAAAGCCATCGCTGGCTATTCCTTTTATTTGATATAACCCGGCTACGTCCGGAGCTTTCCAGCTTACCGACTGCCCTGTGCCGGATAGTTCCCCTCCATCAACAATCCATTCATATTGCAGCTCATCCCCATCCTCATCTTCTGCACTTATATTGAACTGGCAGCTACCTGAAAGCATTACCCATTCCGTATCCGTTGTTAACTCGGTAATTACCGGAGCATGATTGTCTTTTACCATTATCTCCAGCGAACCTGTACTCTTTGAGCTCCCTTCTTCCTTACCATCACTCACTTCAACCGCAACCGCATAAACCCCTTCTTCCTTCGTAGCTGTCCATGCCACAGAATTCCCTACCTTATTCATTTCAATTATCGTGCCTACATCCGCCGTCCAGTTATAGGTAAGCACATCCCCATCCTGGTCCCATGCCATGCACTCTATAATACAGCTCTCAGATGGACCAATCACCATCTCTCCTGCCTCAAGGCTTACTATCTCCGGGATATGATTGGGAGCCACACAGCCCGGTACACTAAACACCGCAAGCAGCAGTATCACAGTCGATAGTAGTCCAAGACATGGTTTTCTCACACGACTATAGTTCTTCATAATATCCTAACCTCGTTACAGTTGAGACGTAGATTCTCTACACTGTTAAATACGTTCTTTGACCCATTGTTCTATTTCTTCGTCACCCGGAACTTTCCCTTCAGAGACCTTTACACCATCAATAACAAGTCCCGGCGTAATAATAACACCTTTGCTGATGATTTCCTTGATATCTGTAACTTCCTGCACCTCAACCTCACCCTCCAATTCAAGATCCTTTACAATCTTCTTTACGCTTCCCAGGACAGAGTGACACTTTGGGCACCCCGGTCCACATACTTCTATTTTCACAAATCTACCTCCTGTTTACTTTATTGTTCATATGTTCAATAACGATAGTTACACAAGAATAAATCCTGCTATCCATCCCACTATTGTCCCCAGTACTATTATGGTAGGGATATATACCAGTGCCTTCTTATAGCCAAAAACCCTCCCGATAGCCAGCCAGCTCGGTAAACTCAGCCCTGGACCGGTCAGCAGCAAGGCCAGTGCAGGCCCTTTGCCCATGCCCAGCCCCATTAATGTATCGACGAAGGGAGCTTCTGTCATTGTAGCAAAATACGTCACTGCCCCAATCATCGTAGCAAGAAAGGACTGACGTAAACCCTCTCCTCCCAACCATGCCTCTATCCACTGCGCCGGTAGTAATGCTCCAATTATACCCACTACGAATACACCTACAAGCAGCAGCGGGGCTATTACTCTGACAAACCACCATGTCTCCCTGAGCCAGCCTTTAATTTCGGGCCACTTTTTCACCTTCCAGACATATATCGCTGTCGCTATCATGCCTGCTGCCCATACAATGACTTTAGAAAGATAGCTTCCACCCTGTACCGCATAGTTGGGAGCGAGCAGGGTGATCACCAGCAAGAGTAACAATATAACATTGTCCCTAGTCATGACCTTTTTTGTTGTCGACTGGATGCTTTTCATTCTCCCCATTTCTTCTTTTCTGAAAGCAAAGAACATTACCAGCCCAACGATAAAGGAGACAGCCAGGGCTCCAATCAAGCGAGCAATAATCAGTTGCGGGCCCAGAATAGAGCCGGTATACATCAGTGCCAGCACATTCGCCGCCGGCGCCACCCAGAGTAAAATAAAGGCGGGGCCAATACTTGCTCCCCCATAGTAAATCCCACTGGCAACAGGGATAACCGTACACGAACAGACAGCGATAAAGAAGCTCCCGCCAGCAGCAATGGGAAACGATTTTAATTTGCTTACCGCACTACCCAGATGGCTGATGATTGCCTCTTGTGAAACAAAGGATACAATTGCCCCTGCCAGCAGAAAGGCTGGAACCAGGCAGGTAAGCACATGAAGGGCAATGTAGTCCTTTAGTGCACCTAGTCCAGCCAGTATCAGTATTTCAAACATGTTTTTTCCTCAATAATCATTGCACGTAGCTCCAATATATAGGTTCCACTTAAATTTCCTGTCTTCAGCATTTACAGCCTACCCTGTTTACTTCTGTCAGTCTCTCCTTATCCAGTATAATAGTCTGCTCTTCTTCGATGCGTGTGCTCAGTAATCCGAGTAAGGCGTTTATATAACCATCAGCCTGCTTATTAATAGAATAGACTATCCACAATCCGTCTCTACTAGAGCAGACAAAGCCTGCTGATTCCAGTATATTCAAGTTACGGGAAGCTCTTGATTGTGAGATATCCAGCGCTTGCCGTACCTCACAGACACAGCAATCCCGTTCACAGAGAACTTTTAGAATTCTGATTCTAGTCTCATCCGATAAAGCCTTGACACTCTTAACTAAAGTACGCATATCTATATCACTCTCATACAATAAGGTTTCCTTAATACTATTCACTTAAGTTATATATACTGCTATTCAAAGCTGTATTAAGCGCCACACATAGTAAATTCCAATGAAAATGAAGGTACAGGCGACCAGCATACGAATGGTTTTTTGTGCATGTGAAACTTTGTCCAGCCAGCCGGAAACTCCAGCAACTCCAACTACTATAAGCGTACCAAAGACGATGACCGGAAGTCCTGTACCGATAGCAAACAAGGCAGGCATAACAACTCCCGCATTGGACTCAAAGGCGAGAGGCAGCAAAACTCCAAAGAACAGAATTGCGCTGTAAGGGCAGAAAGCCAGTGCAAATAGAGCACCAAGCAGAAACGCACCTACCATACCTTTGTCGGCGAGTTTCCGACCAATTTCAGCCAGCTTACCCCCTCCAGAACCGGCAGAAATCCTGTCTATATTTAACATGAGGATTCCTGCGACAATTAACAATGGACCCAGGATTCGTTCGCCGAAGTTCTGCAGGAAAGAAGCGGAGCCAGGAATATCCAGTCCTGCTTTAATAATTAAAATACCAAGCAGCGAATAGGAGAATATACGCCCAAGTGTATAGAGCACGCTCGTAAGCACTGCATAACGTCGGTCTGTTACCTTGCGACTGACATAAGCTATGGCAGCGATATTTGTCGCCATGGGACATGGACTCATCGCAGTCAACAATCCCAGGCCAAACGCTGAAACTACTGGGGCATTGCTGCTCTCAATAAACTGCCGTAGCAGGCCGCTTATAACTGTTATTCCTCCCCTCCCAGGCTTCTTAAAATCCAATCCCTCATATCTTTAACAAATGCTTCTTCATCACCGACTACAAGCCAGATTGTATTTATCTCCTCAATGTGATCCTCGCCGCCCTGTACTGTATTGATGAACAGTGACGAGGTATATGCGCCGTATTTCTCGATGATTTCAGCGTTATTCTCATCTTCAACGTTATAAACATCAAAGGAAATTGTACCGTCGGCCAACTCCTCCAAGAAATACGTCTCCAACGTAAAGCGCACTCCCTCCTCTGCATATAAACAGGAATAGCATCTCTGGGCACGGTGGAAATAAACAAGTTCCACCTTTTCGATAGGAAACGAAGGTTGTGCCGGTGTCGGTATAGTCTCCGGAGGACTTGGAGAGTTGTCTGCAGAAGACTCTACCATTGCTATAATAGTGCAGCTTAGGAGATGAGAAAGTTCAGTGGTTATAGTGTGGGTTTCTGTATTAATATCCTGACGGCGCGGCATATCCCATTCTTCATAGACTTTACAACAGCCAATATAAGGATAGGTTACGATAAGTAGCTCCTCTTCTTTCACTCCTTCGGGCAACTTGTTTGGGTCATAGCCGATGGTTACCTCCATGGGAAGCAACAGGCCGGCTTGTTCCGGGGAAAAAGTATAGACCGGACTGACAAAGACGTTATCAGGCGGTAACGATGGCGGGTTATAGTCGATTCCAATAGCAACAGCTTCAAAATGCTGTCCCTCAACTATACTGATAACGGTACCTTTCTCCAGCAATAGTGTTAATTTTTCATCAACAGAGGTGACGGTAACAGCTTCCTGCAGCTTCCCCTGGCTGTCCATCGAGTATTTACTGATCTCGCCGAGCAGGTCAACTTCTAGCCATGAGTTCATTTGAGTTTCTTCACTTATGCCTGAAGTGTCACCCGTAGCTTCATTACATCCGCTTATCATCCCCATCATCAAACACAGGATACAAACAAGGCAGGCAATCGATATCGTTTTAAGCATAATATTCCTCATTGTTATTCTTCCAACCCCACTTCCAGCAAGGCAGAACGGAGCGACTCTTTGCTTGGACATAGTCCCATTATCTTTATGAGTTCTCCTATTACCACAGCAGGAGCAGCAGACAAGCCATAGCTTTCAAATAGCTCATTCCTTCCCTTATAGGTTACAATCTCCACTCTATCGCCGTATTCTGCTTCGATTTCACCAAGTAGCCTTGACAGGCTAACTCCACCTGAGCACGTGGGAATAGATAAAAATGCCTCAACTTTTATCCTGTTCATAGTCCTCCTTCTCTGAGTGCATTGTCCAGGGTTTTCCGGCTGGGGCAGATGCCTTCAATCCGTATCTTTTCGTTTATAACAATTGCCGGTACACAACCGATTCTATATTCATCAAATTTCGCCAGAGCCTCTTCGCCAATCAGCTTGATAACATCCAGTTTCCCCTTATACTTCAGGGCGAACTCATCAGCGAGCTCCAGAACAGCAAGGCATCCCGGGCATGGAGGGTCTCCACTGAGTACTTCCATTTTCACTTTTATCATTTTACATCTAACTCCACTTCTATCGCGTTTTCCAGTTCATCCTCTGAAATGACCTTACCTGTAGAAAATATCCTGTCATTTATTACCACACCGGGCGTGAGCAGAATACCATAGCTCCTTGCTTCTTCAGAGAGCACAGGAAGGGATAACACCTCTACCTCTCCGGGATGACGTGCCGCCACTCTTGCGGCTACTTTCTCCACCTGCCTGCATTTTGCACACGGCGGGCTCGGGTGAAAAACCTTCAACATTACTATCATTCGTCTTACTTCCCTATTTAGATAAAAAGAACATCCAGGTTATACTATCGGTATTCAAATTCAAGATGCCATCTATATGCACTAATTAATATATGCGCAATAGTGCATATAGTATATATCCGTAAAAAGATTGTCAAGGAAGGATACTCCTTCCTATAATTAGCGAACCACCTCTTTCTCTTTTATTTTTTTGCATATATAGACTTCCCAATAACTTTCAGTTATTATTGGAAGTGTTGTGCTACTGCAAGAAGTTTTAGAAATTTACCAGTTAATAGATCGGCCTGGAAAACCAGTTAAGAAAATCGCTGAACTACTATACAAGAACAGGGTTAAGAAGAAAAACCTTCAAAGCAAAACAGTAAGAGAAGAAAATGGCTCCACCGATTTTATTAAAATTACTTTCCCGGGGAAAAAAGGTAAACACAAAGGAGGCGAGGCTCCCACCCTTGGCATTATTGGACAGCTTGGAGGACTTGGTGCCAGACCCACAGCCATCGGCCTTGTATCCGATGGCGATGGTGC
>Ga0272442_10011386_pt1 | contig 10854 bp, 6 predicted proteins | sample SSMForm2O_FD_200262 | JGI IMG/M metagenome (GOLD analysis project Ga0272442, IMG submission 200262) | Marine sediment archaeal communities from Little Sippewissett salt marsh, Falmouth, MA, United States - SSM-Form-2O | ecosystem: Environmental > Aquatic > Marine > Wetlands > Sediment ... | reverse complement strand
CTGGCCGAGGACGTCCAGCGCTACCTAAACCAGGAACCGGTCTTAGCCGGTCCACCCAGTGCGGCCTACAAGTTCCGGAAACTAATCGCACGTAAGAAAGGCCTGTTCGTTTCGGCCGCGGCGATTGTGGTGGTCGTTGTCTCGGCTGCCATTGTCAGTACGATCCTGGCGATCACGGCGACCGAAGCAAAGCATAAGGCCGAAGAAGCATTGGATATTGCTGAGCAGGCAACTCGGGCCGAGAAGATGCAGCGGCAGAAGGCGGAGACGCTAGCCCAGCAGCGGGAAGAGAACCTGTATTTCAACCATATCAAATTGGCCCAACAGGAACTGAAGGCCAATAGACCTGTTCATGCCCTTAATCTACTGGATAAGTGCCCAGACGATCTGCGGAATTGGGAGTGGTTTTACTTGCAGAGGAAGGCCCGGCATAGGCGAGCGCCTTCCCTAGAATTCGATGCAAGGGTCATCTCGATTGCTGTGAGTCCAGATGGTTCGAAATTGGCAGTGTTTTGCGAGGATGGAAGGTTAGTCATTCGCGACCGTTTGGTGGGAAAGGAATCTTCGTATCAGATTTGTGAACCCACGCCGCAGTTTGATGTTGATTCGAGATGGGGATTCCGTCAATGGGTGGCCTTCTGCCCTGACGGTCAACATATCGCCGTCGTAGGCGACGACCACGCTGTGCGCTTGGTCTCAATCGCCTCAGGTGAGGTTGAACGACGTCTTCGCGGTCACACCGATGCTTTGACACGAATTGCCTGCGCCCCTAAAGGCCATCTGCTGGCAACGTCCAGCTTCGACTTCACAGTTCAGCTTTGGGATGGACGGCGGGAGACGCCCTTGAGGACAGTGCCATTCTCCTACCTTCCAACCGGTCTGGCCTTCGTTGAGAACGGTAGGCGCCTCGTTGTCGGTGGAGGGGGATACGTGAAGGTGTTCGAGGTAGCAGATCTGCTGCGTGGGGGAGACGGTAAAAGTAGTTCGCATTTCATCGGATACGAAGTGTTTGGGATCGCAGTAAGCCCTGGCGGCGAGCGTATAGCCACAGCCTTGTGGGACGACACGGTCCTCATATCAAACACCGAATATGGTGAACGCATGCGCTTGCGAGGACACGTGGACGGCGTGTCTGACGTAGCATTCAATCCGGACGGGACACGTCTAGCTTCCATCAGTGACGATCGGACCGTAAGGCTGTGGGATGCGGTGACCGGTCGTGAGATACTGGTATTGGGTCGATTGAACTCCTTCCCGTACGATATTGCTTTCAGCAGGGATAACCGCGAACTCATTGTAAGCGACCCGACAAGCTCGCTTAAGGTATTCGATGCATCTCGCTCCATGGAGGCTGGGACTCCCATATCGATGATCTTGCGTGGCCACACGGAAACGATGTACAGCGTCAACTACAGTCCATCCGGGGGTCAATTGATATCATCAGGTCATGACGGCATTGTCCGTATATGGAATGCGTCCACTGGGGAAGAATTGCCACCGATCGATATGGGTGGAGAGGACTGTACCAATGCCCAATTCAGCCCCGACGGTCAGTGGATTGCGGCCATGGGCATCCCGCGGGGCCGTTGGGCCGTCAAGGTATTCGAGGCAAGGCCTCCTTACCGAGAGCACTTCTCCTTCGAATGCCAGCGAGAGACAATTGGAGTGACGTTTAGTCGCGATAGTCAGTATCTGATTGTTGGTGGCATGGATGAAACCTTGACGGTGTTTGACTGGAAGTCAAATCGGAAGGTTGGTGAGATCGGACAGCAAGATGACTTCATCATTTCCGTCGTCGCTAGCCCCGATGGAAGACACCTTGCCTCGGTTGGCTACTCTGGGAGCGTCAAGATTTGGGATGCCACGCGGCTTGATGAACGACAAGAAGGTCGCGTTGTGTACACAGAATGTGTCTCGTTCTTCCGCCCGGGGTTCAGTCCGGACGGGAGGTGGCTCGCCGTTGGCGGACAAAATGGAGACATCCGTGTTCTCGGTCTCGAGTCAGACGAGACATTAACGACGGTCGTCGACGCGCACGGTGACAAAGTGAGCGGTGTTTCCTTCAGCCCTGACGGGAAATACATGGCTTCCTGCAGCTCCGACCAAACGGTGCGGATATGGGAAGCTGCAACCGGGCGACTGGTCGACACCCTTTTAGGGCACGAGGGTCGATTGTTGTCCGTTGCATTCAGCCCCGACGGCAAGCATGTGGTTTCCGCAGGATATGACCAGACAATCAGAATCTGGACACCGAGATTGGAATAGTATTTCCGTTAGAACAGGCGACATTTCCATGCAAATCATCCTGTCAGAAAGGGCTAGAGATGTTTCGATACCGCGCGGCTTCGCACACAGAAAGAAGAAACGCCTTTCAGTTGGCAAGCCTGTGCCTGCTGCTGTGCTTGACGCCATGGGCGACGGCGCAGGACGACGCCCGGTTTTCTGCGAAGTACCCCGACTTCCCCAGCGAGACCCCGGCCAGGTTTGAACCGACGTATGCCGGCTTCGACCACGAGCGGCGGGCCGTCATGATCCCGATGCGCGACGGCGTGAAACTGCACACGGTGGTTTTGGTTCCGAACGGTGCCAAGTCGTCTCCGATGCTGCTTACTCGCACATGCTATGGTGCCGACGAGCTAACGAAGCATGCTCAAAGTGCCCATTACGGTCCCGTTCTGCACGGCTACGACAACGCAACCGATGTGATCGTCGAAGGGAACTACATCCGTGTCGTCCAGGACATTCGGGGCAAGTATGGCTCTGAGGGCGATTACGTGATGAACCGGCCGCTGAGCGGACCGCAGAATCCCACACCCGTGGACCATTCCACCGACACGTATGATACCATCGACTGGCTGGTCAAGAACGTCCCTGAGTCCAATGGCAGGGTCGGGCTGTTGGGCATTTCTTACAACGGTTTTCTGACGCTTATGGGTACGGTGAATCCCCATCCCGCGCTCAAGGTGGCGGTACCTATGAATCCGATGGTCGACGGCTGGCGCGGCGACGATTGGTTTCACAACGGCGCGTTTCGGCAACAGATGATGTTCTATTTCTACGACCAGGAGGCGACGCGCGACGGCGAGCTGACGTGGTGGACGACCCACTTTGACGATTACGACGCGTACATGGAAGCTGTTTCAGCCGGCGCGCTGGCCGAGACGCGCGGCCTCAAACAGTTGGGATTCTGGCGGAAGATCCTCGCTCATCAGACCTACGACGACTTCTGGCGTGATCAAGCTGTAGACCGCGTGCTGGCCGACCATCCCTTGAAGGTGCCCATCATGATCGTCCACAGCCTCTGGGATGCAGAGGACATTTGTGGTGCTACGGCTGCCTATGCGGCCATCGAACCCAAGGACGTCAATAACGACAAGGTCTTTCTGGTGATCGGGCCTTGGTCTCATGGCCAGATGATTCGGGAGGGAAGCTCGCTGGGGGCCCTCAAATTCCACAGCGATACCGCCTACTATTTCCGTCAGGAGGTTCTTCGCCCCTTCCTGGACCAATACTTGCAGGACGACGCGCCGCAGGCGGACCTGGCGCCGGTCATCGCCTACGAGACCGGGACAAATAAGTGGCGCGCGTTGTTCGCCTGGCCCGGCGGCAGACGTGGGTGTACGTTGGAACCAACACCGCTCTACTTGAATGCCGGTCTCCGGCTTACCTTCAATGCTCCGAGAAGTTCGGATTCCCAGTACGAGGAGTTCGTTTCCGATCCTGCCAAGCCGGTCCCTTACCGGGCCAGGCCGATTCAGCCGGTAGGATGGAGCCAAGACCATTCTTGGCGACGGTGGTTGGTTGACGACCAGCGCGAGGCGTCGGGTCGGACCGACGTGCTGGTATTCAAGTCCGAAGTTTTGAACGAGCCCGTGAAGATCAGCGGGCGCCCCATGGTCAACCTGGTGGCTTCGACGAGTGGCACGGACAGTGACTGGGTCGTCAAACTCATCGATGTCTATCCTCCCGAAGTTGCCGGCGATGCAAAGATGGGCGGCTATCAGTTGATGATCTCGGCCGACATCTTTCGCGGACGCTATCGTGAGAGTCTGGAAACACCACGGCCGATCACGCCGAATGAGCCTCTTGAGTATCGCTTTGCTCTCCCGACAGGAAATCATGTGTTTTTGCCGGGGCATCGTATCATGATTCAGGTCCAGTCCAGTTGGTTCCCCTTGTACGACCGCAATCCCCAGACTTTCGTAGATAGCATCTTCTTTGCCCAGCCCAAGGACTACAGAAAGGCCGTACAGCGAGTATGGCACTGCCCTGAGCATCAAAGCTTCGTCGAATTACCCAGGGTCGTCTCTGCAACAGGTCAGTGAGAATTCCCAAAAGTGATGATGAATGAGGTGGATGATTATGTCTCTGCGCTGTTCACTGCTTTGTGTCTTATGCCTGGTCTGTACCAATTGCTGCAGAACATCTGCCCAGGACTCGAATGCACTCCATGAGGAACTGGACCGCCTTGCCGAGCAGGTGGAGTCGCAGGTCATTGCTTGGCGGCGGGATATCCATCAGCATCCCGAATTGAGTAATCGTGAGTTTCGCACATCCAAGATCGTTGCCGAGCATCTGACGGGACTTGGCATGGAGGTACAAACGGGGATTGCAAAGACCGGTGTAGTAGGTGTTTTACGAGGCGATCCTGATGGCCCCGTCGTTGCTCTAAGAGCCGACATGGATGCATTGCCGATAACGGAGAAGGTCGATCTTTCATTTGCTTCCAGGGTCCTCGATACCTGGGAGGGTGAGGAGGTGGGCGTGATGCACGCTTGTGGTCACGATGCTCACACCGCCATCTTGATGGGAGTCGCTCAAGTATTATCTCAAGTTTGTGGTCGTCTACCGGGGACCGTCAAGTTCATATTTCAACCGGCAGAGGAAATAGTCTCGGGTGCACGTCTGATGATCGAGGAAGGCGTCCTCGAAAACCCAGTCCCTGACGCAGTCTTCGCACTTCACCTGCTTAATCAACCCACAGGGACAATCAATTACAGATCCGGATATTTTGGGTCTTCGGGGCATATGTTGTCTATTGATGTTATTGGGCGTGGGGGGCACGGAGCCAGGCAATGGCAAGGGGTGAACCCTGTTATCGTTGCTTCTCAGATCGTGTTAGGGCTTCAGACCATTAGCAGCAGTCAGATTGATATCTACGGTAATCCTTCAGTGGTATCTGTTTGTATGATTCATGGCGGGGATAAGCCCAACGTAATGCCGGAAAAGGTCAGCATAAGGGGTACCACTCGTTTCTTTAGGTCAGAGGTAGGTCAAGATCTTGCTCAACGAATAAAGAGAACGGCAACCCAAATTGCTGAAAGTGCGGGCGCAAGTGCCGAAGTTAGCTTAAGTCCTGGTCCGCCGGCCTTGATCAATGATCCTGAACTCACCCGCCAAATGACTCCCACCTTGCTGCGAGTCGCTGGGGGGGCGATGGTACGCGATGGCTTCCCTTGGAGTCCTGGCGGAGATGATTTTGCTGAATTCACGCAGCATATGCCGGGGCTGTATTTCTTCCTCGGAGTCTCCGCAGACGGTAGGAAAGCACCGGGGCTCCATAGCCCCAAGTTTTTTGTCGACGAACGCGCACTTATCATTGGTGTACGGGCAGTAAGTAATCTTGCGGTCGATTACTTGTTTATACAGAGCAAGAACCAATGAAGGCGCTGACTATGATCAGACTGAAGCTTATGTTGATCTGTTATCCTCAAGCGAGCCCTATGTCTACTCCTCTTATCAGGCCTCACCGATTGGAATCGGTTGATTGGCTGCGCGGTTTCATGATGATCATCATGGCGCTGGATCATTTGCGCGATTTTTTGTCTCCGTCCGCAGCCGATCCACTGAATGCCCCGAACGTTTCGGGGCTGCCATATGCGACCCGCTGGATCACACACGCCTCAAAGCGGAGAGAAAGGAATGGTGGCTTTCCTACCTGTAGTAAGGGTTCGGAAGAATTCTCGCGGGCCCGCTAAAACAGCGTAGCGCCGGCTTCAAGCATCTGACATACTCTTGAGAAAACGGGAGGAACTGTCGGATGCACATCACGCTCGACTGTCCGGAAGGCCCAACGCAACTTTGGCCACCGTATTTGACCCTGAATGCGCATCTCAAAAAGTACTCAAGGGCCCGGTCACAGGTGCGGCCGGGCCCTTGATTGCCGTCTGATTGCTTATCGTTGCCGGCCGCGACGGGTTCGGTAGGCCTCGAGCTTTTCGCGGGCTTCTTCGCGGGTCATCTCGCCGGCTTCGACCGCCGCACGGAGACGCCGCTCCACGGCTTCATAATCGGCCCGCTTGTCGTCACCCCCGCCTGCTCGGGCCAACCGCTGGCGGATCTCCTTGTACTTTGCGTCGGCCTCTTCTCGGGTGATCTTTCCAGATTCGACAGCGCCCTCGATGCGCTTCTTGATAGCTTCCCAATCCGGACGTTCCCTGTCCCTACGCTCGCTCTGATCGCGTATCATCTTGCGCATCGCGATCAGACGGCGTTCGACGTCCTCCGGCTCCGCCTTGCCCTCCTCGACCATCTTGCGCATCCTGGTCTCGGCACGCTTGTACTGCTCGACGGTGATGCCCCGCTCAGCACTGCGCCTGCTCCGATTACCCATCATCTTGCGCATTTGACTAAGGCGAGTGCGGGCGTCCTCTTTCGAAACCTCGCCTGCCGCGACGGCTTTTTTCAGTTCGGCCTCGGTGCGGGCGTAGTCTTCGCGGCTGATGCGTCTCTCGCCGCGGTCGCTCTGGTCGGGCGTCTCCATACGTCGCCGGTAGCCGGCGAGCTTTTCCCTGGCCTCTTCCGGGGTCATCTTGCCTGCCTGGACCGCCGCTCTGATACGTCGTTCAACACCCTCATACTCGGCGCGCTGGTTGCGGTCCCGGCGACCGGCGGCCATCCTTTCCCTGATCTCTTTCTCGGCGGCCTCGTATCGCCTGGCGGCGTCTTCCCGGCTGATCTCGCCGGCCTCGACAGCGACACCGAGTTCCTTCTTCACCTTCATCAGATAGACCTTGGCCCTTTCGGAGCCCTGGTCCTCCTTCTCGCTGCCTGCTCTTCGCAGCGCTGACAGCATCACGCGGGCTTGTTCGCCGGTCAGTTCGCCGGCGGCAACCGCTTCCCTCAGCCGCTTGCCGACGGCTTCGTAGTCCTGCGCGGAGGCCAGGCCCAGCGGCAGGACGACCAATGCGGCCAGCAGGACGCAGAACTGCCACCGACGTGAGTTCGAGCGGTTTGTGTTTGTCGATACGATCATGTTGAATCTCCTTTCCAGAAATTCACCGCTGTTGATCTCACTTGTCCATACCCAAAGACGGTAGCCGCCGTCGGCTTATTGCAGAAATACGCCCCGGATTTTCACTGATCGTTCTCGAATCGGGACACGCTCCAGGAATCGCCGGCTCCGTGTTTCGGCCTTGTGCCGGGGGCGATGGTCGGCTATGTTGGACGCCCGATTGCTGTCGCGTATAGCTTTTTCGATAGTGACGGGCAGGGGGTCCGGCTGTTTCGGACCGCCGGTCGCGTGACGGGCCGCCGCGTCGATCAACCGGGAGGTTCGCGTGGATTATCTCAACGGAGCCGATTACGTTGTCATTGGTTTGTATTTTTCGATCCTTGTGTGTCTGGGTCTGTACCTGAAGCGCCGGGCCTCGGCGAGCCTGGAGGATTATCTGCTTGGCGGTCGGAAGCTGCCGTGGTGGGCGCTGGGCATCTCGGGAATGGCGTCTTTCCTGGACATCACCGGCACGATGATCATTGTGTCGTTCCTGTTCATGCTCGGGCCGCGCGGGCTGTTCATCGAATTTCGCGGCGGCGCCGTGCTGGTGTTGGCGGTGTACCTTTTGTGGGCGGGCAAGTGGCATCGTCGCAGCGGCTGCATGACCGGCGCCGAGTGGATGGCGTATCGTTTCGGCGAAGGACGCGGCGGGCAGGCGGCGCGCATTCTGCGGGCGGTGGCCGAGATCATGTTCGTGGTCGGCATGCTCACGTATATGGTCAAGGGGGTGGGGCTGTTCCTGAGCATGTTCCTGCCTTTTTCACCGCTGGTGTGCGCCCTGATCATGATCGGTGTGGCGACGGTCTACACGATGATCTCCGGGTTCTACGGCGTGGTGTTTACGGACCTGTTCCAGTCGGGGATCATCCTGATCGCCGTGGTGAGCATCTCGATCCTGGCGATGCTGAAGTTGGGCTCCGGCGAAGGCCTGTCGGCGCTGGCGAATCAGATCACCGGCAGCAAGGACTGGTTGAGTTCGGTCCCGCACTGGAAGACGTCCATGCCGAAAGGCTACGAAGCGTATCGGCATCTGTGCATGTTCGCGGTGTTCTATCTGTTTCGCAACATCGTCTACGGCATGGGCACCGGCGACGACCCGAAGTACTTCGGCGCCCGCAACGACCGGGAGTGCGGGACGCTGACGTTTCTCTGGACGTGGTTGATGATGTTCCGCTGGCCCATGATGATGGGCTTCGCGGTGCTGGGGCTGTTTCTGGTCCGGGACGTGTTTCCGGATCAGGGCGTGCTGGTGCAGGCGGTCGAGCTGATCAAGACGCACGTCGGGGGCATCGACAAGAGCCAGTGGGCCGCAGAGATATCCAATATTGCGAACCATACCGCCGCGTATCCCGGCGAATTGGCCGCCGGGCTCGAGAAGCTGCTCGGGGCCAACTGGGCCGATCGGCTGCTCTTGCTCAGCTACGAAGGGACGGTAGATCCGGAACGCATTCTGCCGGGGGTGATATTGTACTACATTCCGAAGGGGTTGCGGGGAATGCTGCTGGTGGCGCTGATTGCGGCCTCGATGTCGACGTTCGATTCGACGGTGAACAAGGGGACGGGCTTTTTCACGCGCGATCTGTATCAGCGGTACTTCCGGCCGAAAGCACCGAACCGCGAACTGATTTACGCGAGCTGGGCGTTTGGAGTCGCCGTCGTCGCCGGCGCCTTCCTTATGGCCTACACGGTCGAGAACATCAACGACATCTGGGACTGGATCGTCATGGGGCTCGGCGGCGGAATGGTCGTGCCGTTGTTCCTGCGTTTCTACTGGTGGCGCTACAATGGAGAGGGGTTTGCCATCGGCATGGGCGTAGGGCTGTGCGGCTGCATCGTGCAGCGGGCGCTGATGCCGGATCTGGACCCGCGGCTTCAGTTTGCGGTGATGATTGGCGTGGGACTGGTGGGTAGTCTGATCGGAACGTACTTGACGAAACCGACGGACCGGCGCGTGCTGGAGAATTTCTACCGGACCACGCGGCCGTTCGGGTTGTGGGGTCCGCTCAAAGGGATCCTCAGCGATGACGCCAGAGGCCGCATGCAGCGCGAGCACACCAACGACCTGCTGGCGTTGCCGTTTGTGCTGTGCTGGCAGGCAACGTTGTTCCTGCTGCCGATGCAGTTGATCATCGGGACCTATCGCCCGTTCGCCGTCACGCTGGTGGTGTTCGCGCTCTCGCTGGGGGGCATGTATTGGTTCTGGTACCGCAATTTGCCCGCCGCCGATGAAAAGGGTGATGGCTGAATGCTTTGAACGTTCATGCAACGGAGTTCTGTAATGCCGAAACGCAAGAGAAACATCCATTTGATCTGCAACGCCCATCTGGACCCGGTGTGGCTCTGGGAGTGGCAGGAGGGAGCGGCCGAGGCGATCTCCACGTTTCGCACCGCCGCACAGTTGTGCGAAAACGACGAGGCGTTCGTGTTCAATCACAACGAGGCCATTCTGTACCAGTGGGTGCAGCAGTATGAGCCGGCCTTGTTCGAACGAATTCGCAAGCTGGTCAAACGGGGCCGGTGGCACATTATGGGCGGCTGGTACTTGCAGCCCGACTGCAACATGCCCAGCGGCGAGTCGTTCGTTCGTCAGATCCTGCTCGGCAAAAGCTACTTCAAGGAGCACTTCGGTGTCGAGTGCCGCACGGCGATCAATTTCGATCCGTTCGGCCACACGCAGGGCCTGGTCCAGATCCTGGCCAAGTCCGGGTACGATTCGTACCTCTTCGGCCGGCCCGATCAGAGTGACTGTCCGCTGGGGAACGATGAGTTTGTCTGGGTGGGCTACGACGGCTCACAGGTGATGGCCGCGCGCTTCAAAGGGTGGTACAACTCCCCGCTGGGCAAGGCCCGCGCGAAGCTCGAACAGTGGATGCGGGACTTCCCCGACATGTCGCCGGGTCTCATGCTCTGGGGCGTGGGCAACCACGGGGGCGGCGCCTCGCGGCGGGATCTGCGCGACGTCAACAGGCTGATTGCCGCCACAAGTGACAGCACCATCCTGCATTCGACGCCGGAGGCGTATTTCAAAGAGCTCGCCAGGCAAAGAGGCTCCCTGCCGAGACATGAGAAGGATCTGAACCCCTGGGCGGTGGGCTGCTACACCTCGCAGGTCCGCATCAAGCAGAAGCACCGAGCGCTGGAGAATGAGCTGTATTCGCTGGAAAAGATGGCGGCCGCGGCCTGGGCCAACGGTCTGACACCGTATCCGGACGCAGAAATCCACGAGGCGCTGTGTGATCTCATGACGAGTCAGTTTCACGATATTCTGCCCGGTTCCTCCATTCAACCGGCGGAAGAAGCGTCGCTGCGCATGCTCGATCACGGGCTGGAAATCGCCGCCCGGGCCAAGGCGAAGGCGTTCTTCGCCCTGGCTGCGGGACAGAAGAAGCCCAAAGACGGCGAGATACCGATCATGGTGTACAACCCGCATCCGTTCCCGGTGACGGGCCTGGTCGAGTGCGAATTCAACCTGCCGGACTTCAGCGGGCCCGACGTGTTCCACGACGTGCACGTTTATCACAAGGGCCGCAAGCTGTCCTGTCAGGTGGAGCGGGAACTGAGCAACCTGCCGGTGGACT
>Ga0272442_10011385_pt1 | contig 10855 bp, 12 predicted proteins | sample SSMForm2O_FD_200262 | JGI IMG/M metagenome (GOLD analysis project Ga0272442, IMG submission 200262) | Marine sediment archaeal communities from Little Sippewissett salt marsh, Falmouth, MA, United States - SSM-Form-2O | ecosystem: Environmental > Aquatic > Marine > Wetlands > Sediment ... | reverse complement strand
AAGAAATTCGACCCGCTTACCGGCGAGATACTGCTTGACGCGAGCATGGGGCGGCGCGCCTGTACCAGACCAAACGCAACTACCGATGCCATCTTCTATCGCGCCGGCGGCGGCACGGTGCGCTACGATCTGGCGACTGAAACTGAGCAGTGGATCTCTCCCATGCGACCGAACTGTCACGACGGCGTAACCATCGCGAACGGTCTGCTGTACTGGTGGCCGTCGGTCTGCGACTGCCAGAATACGCTTTATGGCGCTACCTGTCTGGGATCTGCGGGCAATTTCGATTTCAGCGCGCAGGCGAGCGATTCGGAACGGCTGGAGAGCGTCTCTAGCTCGGACAAGGTCGCGGATCTGTCCGAGTCTCCAGACGATTGGCCTACTTTTCGGAGGGACAATACCTGCAACGTGACAACCGAAGCGGTTATCTCTGAGTCCAGTGACCAAATCTGGGGATCTGAGATCAGAGGTTCGCATAAATTCACTCCCACAGCTCCGGTAGCGGCTGGCGGAATGGTGTTCTACGGCGGCTCGGATGGCATCGTGCGAGCGCATGACGCGGCGACAGGGGATGTGAAATGGACGGCATACACCGGCGGAAAGGTCTACTACCCGCCAACCATCTGGAAGGGACGCGCCCTGGTAGGCTCCGGCGATGGGTGGATCTATGCATTCGAGGCCAAGACCGGTCGGCTGATCTGGCGTTTTCGCGCTGCTCCGGCGGAACGGAAAATTCCGGTTTACGGCTTGCTGATGTCCACCTGGCCGGTAGCGAGCGGAGTGATGGTGGAGGATGGGATCGCATACGCGGCCGCCGGTATGCTCAATTACGACGGCACTCACGTCTATGCGCTGGATGCCGCAACCGGAAAGCTCAAGTGGCAAAATAACACATCCGGGCATCTGATCCCCGAAGCCCGCACCGGAGTGAGCGTGCAGGGACACCTGCTTATCAACAACGGCAGACTCTACATGCCCGGCGGAACGTCCATCTCACCGGCTGTCTATGACGCCGGAACCGGGAGTGTGCTCAACCCGGAAAATGAGATCGAAAGACTCAGAAGCTGCGTTTCAGTTTCCCCGCGCGGGTGTGAGCTTTACAAGATCGGCGATGGCGTGGAAGTGTCAGGTAAACCCATGTATGCCCATCCGAAATATCCGGTCTACGATAGAACCGTCACCGACAAGCTGCTGCTGACCTCCACCGGCGACCGGGACATTGCATGGGTAGGCAACAAGAAAATCCTCTGCTTCGCCCGCAAGGACGGTCAGGAACTGAGCGAATCCATAAGAAAAGAGCGGTACGGAGAGCGCGGCATCGTGCCGTGGGAAAGACTCAAAGCCCTCAGTAACCCACTGTGGGAATACGATTGCCCCGGAAGCGTCGCTATGGCGGTGAGTAAAAACGCCGTGATAATCGCCGGGAAATTCCCGACTACCATGCCCGGCAATGAAATGCTCAAAACGGACAAGTCGATGGTCGTCGCGCTGAATCTTCAGGACGGGAAAGTGCTCTGGAGCAAGCCATTATGGGGATACGGGAGTGGAGCGGTAAAGGCGCAGGCGGACGCAGTTGATTACGGTCTGGCGGTGGATCGCGATGGCCGCGTAATGGTTACCCTCGATAATGGGCGAATTGTGTGCTTCGGTGAAAGCAATTGATAAATAGACATTAGAATAACGTGAGTTCGATATATAAATTCATGTCATTCCAGCGAAGGCTGGAATCCAGTCCGTCAAAAGAATGTTTTTCTGGATTCCAGCCTTCGCTGGAATGACAAATTTGCCAGAGGCAGTTCTGAAAAGCTGCTCTATAAGCATAAACACTATTGCAGTGTAGATATTTTACGTCGAAATCATGTTAGAATAAGGAGTTGGAATGGCCAAAGGTGGACATACAGAAAAAGCATATAAAAACCTTGAATTCCTCAATAGCCCATCTGCCCGGACTATCCGGATTTTATGTGAATATACTGAACCTCTAACGCGGTTTGAAAAGTATGGAGTGAAAAATACTATCGTCTTCTTTGGTTCGGCTAGAATCCAACCCAGGGAAATCGCTTTGAAGGAACTCAAGAAGATCGAGAAACTCATGGCTGGTTCCAATCCCGGCGAGGAGTTGATAAAATCCAAAAGCATTGCAGATGCAAAGCTGAAAATGTCCAGGTACTATGAGGAGGCGGCTGAATTGGCCGAGATGCTCGCAAGATGGTCAAAATCGCTGCCAAAAGATCAGCAGTTCGCGATATGTTCAGGCGGAGGTCCCGGAATCATGGAGGCGGCAAATCTCGGCGCATCACGTGCCTCTGGCGAATCTATCGGACTGAACATCAGCCTTCCCCATGAACAGCAACCTAACCCTTACATCTCCGAAAATTTAGCGTTCGAATTTCACTATTTCTTCATGCGCAAATTCTGGTTTGTTCATCTGGCAAAAGCTCTGCTGGCTTTTCCCGGTGGCTTTGGTACCTTTGATGAACTATTTGAGATACTGACCCTTGAGCAGACGCGGAAGCTCCCCAAAAAGTTACCAGTTATAATGTATGGCCCGGAGTATTGGAGGGAAGTTGTGGATTTCGATGCTATGGTGAAACAAGGTGTGATAGATCGATCCGATCTTGATCTATTCGAGTTCGCTGATACACCACAAGAGGCATTCGAATGTCTTAAGATGAAGCTAACAGCAGATTATAGACAATCCCATTGATGGGATTTTTAGTAGGGGGCAAATACGAGATTCAACAATACCGAAAGATGATATAAGAATGAAAGTAGATGAACTTGAAACGCTTGTAAGCGAGATGGGTGTCCAGGAACTGCTGCTCAAACCATCAGACCTTGCGCTGGACGTTGGAATATGGCGCAGCTATCCCGCGCCAAATTGTGAGAATTGCAGGGGCAAATGCTGTGCAAAGCTACTGGATCTCAGGCTGTTTGATATTGCCAGATTCATGGATAATGGGCTGGATGATTTCATCGAGGGAACATTCGAATCGTTTGCAGAGTATTACCTTTCAGCGCGGAACGGCAAAACTAAAGTGAGGCAGCCTTTCCCCTATGTAACTCCCGCAGCCGGATCAATATACTGCCGTTTCCTCGATGAAGAAAACAGATGCAGTATATACGAGGCCAGAATGTCCGCATGTCGGGCTTTTCCGCTTGGAATTGCGAGAGATAAAGACGATAATATCTCTCTTCAGTGGTTCGGAGATCAATGCAATATATCGTCGAACGAGGGCGCCTTCTGGAAAATGCTCAATAACGCCATTCTGAACTGGAATGAGGGAGTGAAAAATCAGCTATTGCTGATAAATGCACGAGATCAACTCAGAGATATGGGGTTCGGGAAATATCTGGGAGCCGAGGAACGATACGTACTTAACGTGGGTTCGAAGTAAAATATCTATACTACAATAGCGTTTATGCTTATAGAACAGCTTTTTTAGAACTGCCTCTGGCAAATTTGTCATTCCAGCGAAGGCTGGAATCCAGTCCAACAAAAGAATGGCCTTTTCTGGATTCCAGCCTTCGCTGGAATGACAGGCATTCTTATATCGAACTGACGTTAGTTACTAACCGGGCTTAATGGCTGAAATAGGCGTCTTTGAAGCTGGTCAGGAGAGACCGCAGTTTTTCCACGTTGGCGAGATCCGTGGTCTGTTTCGATTTCATGGAATAAACCATCATCTGGTGCAACAGCGTTAGCTTATTCACATAATCCATATATTCTTCCGAATGATCAGCATCCACCGGCTTCAAACGCTGCGTCATGAAATACTGAGTCACTATGTGGCTTATTTCGTCCGCGTGGTTTTCCTTGTTTTGAACCCAGCGCACTATCTGGTTGAGGTTCTGCTTATCATGCCCCGAAAGCTCGATGATCTGATTCATGGACTTCTCGACTGTGGTGATGTTTTCGGCGATCATCTTGATCCGCATCTCGTCGTCATAAATCCCGCAGGGAATCTCGCAGTGAGAGGATACCCGCAGAGCGATCAACACCAGCAGCGAAAAGAAGACCAACCCTGTAATAATTTTGTGTCTGGTAGAAATCATTTTGAGTCTCCTATCCGGCGTTAATTCGTGTTATTCTTGATTCTTTGCAGGCAGGATGCCTGCGCTCCCAGAAGCTATATCTTTGCAGGCAAGATGCCTGCGCTCCCAGGGGGTTAGATAGCAAAATGTCCCGCCCTTGCGAGCGGGACATTTGTGTGCTCCCCTACGCCTTCCATAACCCGTGAATATTGCAGTGCTCCCGTGCGGTGATCTTCTCTGCGCTAATGCAGAAAGTGGCCTCCGGCTTGTTTCCGGGATTCAGGAACTGACGATAGGCCTTCCCATCAGCTATTATCTCGATCCACTCGATGTAGTGCTCATCAATCATCGGGTGTGGGACACTTCCCACCGTCACCTTGACGCCATCTTCAGTCTTCTCTATCACCGGAACATGCTTTTCAGTTGTAGCATCAGCCGTCTGCTCCTCAAGCAGCTTCATCGGCGCTCCGCAGCATACCAATTTACCCACGCCGCCGTGGATCACCTCTACTATATTATCGCATTTGTCACAGGTATAAATTTCCAGTCGTTTTACCATCTTCTTTTCATCTCCTTTTTTTGAAGCTGTTGCACTTCGATTAACTGGGTAAAAGATGCCTCACCCGGAAACTGATTACCAGTTTTCGCACAATACCTCGTAGTACTCCTGAGCATGTGCGCACGCCGGACAAACCTTGGGAGCATCTGCGCTTTCATGCAGATAGCCACAGTTTATGCAGCGCCATACGACGGGCTTATCTTTCTTGAATACTGTGCCATTCTCAACATTGGCAAGCAAGCCGAGATAGCGTTTTTCATGCTGCTTTTCTGCGACGGCAATGTATTCAAATATCTTGGCTATGCTGGCAAATCCCTCCTCCCGGGCGACTTCGGCAAAACCCGGATACATCTCCGTCCACTCGTAATGCTCTCCGCCAGCCGCGGCTTTAAGATTTTCGGCAGTTGTCCCTATAACCCCGGCCGGAAACGCAGCCTGAATCTCAACCTCGCCGCCCTTCAGCAGTTTGAAAAGCCGCTCAGCATGCTCCTTTTCCTGAGCCGCCGTTTCCTCAAAGATCCTGGAAATCTGGACGTAGCCATCCTTTTTAGCCTGGCTGGTGAAGTATGTATAGCGATTCCTCGCCTGAGATTCTCCGGCGAACGCAGTTAAAATATTCTTTTCAGTTTTTGATCCCTTCAGATCCATTATTATTTCCCCTTTCTTTATTTTTGCTGAAATCTCTTTGCCCTGCAATCCGGGCAAATCCCGGTCAATATCAATTGGTAACCGGTTATCTGATAGCCACACGCGCCGCGAAACGCGCTCTCAATGTCGGGAGTCGATACAGATGAAACATTCTCCAGCCGCCCACATTCGATGCAGCGCACGTGGTGATGGACTTCGAGCATGCCGTCGAACCGCTTTTTTGTGCCGCCAAGCTCCAGTTTATTTATAATCCCGGCCCTGGACAGACTTTCTAGATTGCGGTAGACAGTGCCCAAACTGATCCGCGGCATTCGCCTGCGAACCGCCTCATAAACCTGGTCAGCATTCGGATGATGCTCCATTTTCCTGATTTCTTCGAGGATAACCTGACGCTGACGAGTCATTCTCAATTTTGGTCCTGATAACACCAGATAAAAACCGTCCTTCCATGTAGTAATAATAACCATTATTAACCAGAATAACGCCTGAAACTATGGTAGATATTCCAGAAGATCGCGTTTTTTGGAAACACCGCCATCTCCTTTGAGAGTAGAAACTAAGTCGGGAGGGCGAAGCTCCTGTTGAGCAGAGGTTCGCCATAAGACTCACCCTCTCGGAGTGATGGGCATGTTATGCCGGAAGTTTAATCTTCCGCAAGCACGTTTTTATCATACTCAGTTTCAAGGCGAAGCTTATGTTTCGACTCCTGCTGCGACATGAAGTTGAGTAGATTTTTTACCTCAGGCTCCTGCACTTGCGCTGACATATCACTATAGAGTTTAACGGCGCTTTCCTCCCGCTTCATCGCCATTATGAGTATATCCTGATAGTCCATATCCGGCTTGAAGGTAATATCCACAAGATAATCACTAATCTTCAGATCGGTCACATCCTCCAACTTTAGATTGGGTATGCTCTTTTCGGTCATACTTTTGAGAAATTCGCCGTGTTTGACTTCTTCCGCGGACAGTTCATCAAACATAGTTTTAGCATTTTGCTTCTGGACTCGGCTGCTCAGACCTCTGTAGAGTTCGGCAGCTTCATTTTCCTTCTCTATGGCGAAGGAGATGATCTTCTCAAAATTTGCTTCCATTTCTTTATTGCCTCCATCAAAATTTGGTCTGATTTTTAAATCTTCTTCAACACCAGCAAGGTAATATCGTCGGTCTGCGGCGCGCTGCTGGTGTAAGAATCGACCTCAGACAGGATTACGTTTTTAATATCTTCTGCGCTCAAATTGTGGTTCTGATCCACAAGATCGCACAGCCTTTCAAACCCAAAGAGATTTTTATGCCTGTCAGTCGCTTCCACAACGCCATCGGTGTATATGACGATAACGTCACCTTCCCTCACATGAAACTCATCTTCGGGAAAGCTGACATCAGGGAAAAAGCCCACAGGAATATTACCTACGTCCAGTTCTCTATACTCTGGGGTGGATCCAGGCCGGAAGATGGGCGGATTGTGCCCGGCGTTGGAATAGCGAAAAGACGACTTTGCCGGATCATAAGTGGCCGCGAATGCAGTTACAAATGCTTCAGCAGCCTTCAGATCGGGGTATACCGCCTGATTGATGGATTCCAGCGCATGACCCGGAGAGTTAGGATTTGAATTTGATTGGCTCCGCCATGTAGCCCTGACAGTGGTCATCAAGAGCGCCGCCGGCATGCCCTTCCCCATAGAATCCGCCACAATCAGGGCCAACTGCCCCTCCTGATTTGTGATGAAATCGTAGAAATCGCCGCCCACTGACCTTGCCATAACGCTTGAGGCGGCTATCTGGAGATCAGGGATCTGGGGTAGTTCCCGTGGGAGCAATTTGCTCTGAACTTCAGCGGCAATAGCCAACTCCTGATCATAACGGGCTTGCCTCTTTGACAACTCCTCGTTTGCATTCTTCAGGATCTTCGCAACACCTTCGGTAGCGGACAGATCCAGCCTTATTTTCTCTAGATCGCTATCTTCTGCCTCATCCGATGCAGGGGAATTAACGAGGCGCTCTCTCACTAATTTCAGCCAGTGTGAGGGTCGCCCCTTCTCGTCTCCGCTTGCGGCCATCAGAGCTTTGCGCTCAGCCTCAAGGAACTGCTGATGCATCACCTCGTATTCCGCCAGATAGGTGAAGAGAGCCTTTGTCTCTGCATCAGGCATCTCTTCAGCCAATTTGGCGTACATTCTCTGAGCGCTTACTTCGGCTCGAACAGCCATCTTCAGGGCTTCGAATATGTCCATATTATCAGCCCTCAAGCTCACCCACCAAGGGCATTTCGAATATATTATCCTCTTCGTGCGGGGCGTCTTCCAGTTCCGCTGTCAGGTCCTTCCCCGCTTCGTGCATGCCCAGATGATCACCTTCATCCCAGATAGCACTCTCGGAGACGTCGTAGACTTTGCCCTTGTATGCAACATACGCCGGGCGTCCCTCTTTGCCGTCGAATTTTGCCAGTTCTTCCAGCGTGAATTTCTTGAGTTCCGACACTTTTTCCTCCTCTGCTGGCTTCTCTGCCGGTGTCTCTTTCTCTGCCGGTGTCTCTTTCTCTGCCGTCTCTTCCGCTGCTGGTTCTGCCGCCGCTGCTTCCTTTTTGGGCTGCTCTTTGACCAGACCGAGTCTGCGGATGTTGGCATCAGCTATAGCCTGTATTTTTTTGACCTCCGCTTCTCCCTCCGGAGTGCCGAAGAGATGCCTGAACCGCCCCTGGAGTTTCAGATATTCCTCAACGGGCTTTGGCTCTTTTATCGTCCTGACGGAGGCGAGTTCTCCATTTTCATACTCCACAATGGGGAAAAGGCCTGTCTCCACCACCAATTGCGCTATATTATACGTCAAGCCCGGATCGTGATGCCAGCCCAGCGGACATGGCACGTATATCTGGAGAAACTTGGGGCCGCGTATATCCAGCGCCTTCTTTACTTTCCTCTGAACGTCCGTCGGGTAAGCAACTGAGGCTGTAGCGGAATAAGGTATGTCATGTGCGGCGAAGATCCGCACCAGATCCTTATGGGGCGTCGTCTTACCGAAGGATTTGCTCCCCGGCGGTGTTGTTGTTGTGTTAGCGTCAAAGGGCGTCTGACTGCTCCGCTGAATACCCGTATTCATATAAGCCCCGTTGTCGTAGCAGACGTATAGTATATCGTGCCCACGCTCAAACATACCTGATATTGCCTGAAAACCTATATCTGCGCTGCTGCCGTCACCGCCCTGAGCGATGACTCTGATTTTATCCAGCTTGCCCAGGTACCTGAGACCCGCCTCCACGCCGGACGCGACTGAGGCCGGGTTCTCAAAGAGAGAATGGATCCAGGGCACTTCCCATGCTGTCCGGGGATATATGTTGCTGAAAACCTCCAGACATCCGGTAGAATTAGCGATTATAACGTTAGGTCCTGCTGCATCGACCACCAGCCGAGCGGCTATTGCCTGTCCACAGCCTGCACAAGCAGTGTGGCCTGATGCGAAAAGATGCTTTGTAGCCATGATTATTCCTCCATCAGATTATTCCGCATTTACCATCTGCTCTACTTGCAGGTCTACAAAGTGATTATCAACCTGCTCGCCAGATAGTCTGTCAAATATTCCCCGGATGGAATCTTTGGTTATGCTTCTTCCACCGAGTCCTGCAATAAATCCACTGATCTTGGGCACCGCCTCTTTCCCCTGAAACACATGCCTTATATCCATGCAGAGCGGCCCTGCTGCCCCAAGAGATATGGACTTGTCCAAAACCGCGACCTCAGGGATATGCTTCAGCGCGTTGTAGAGGGCTTCTGCCGGCAGCGGGCGATGTGTTATAACCTTGACCGCGCCCACTTTCTCCCCTTCATCGCGCATCTCATCAACCACGTCTTTGACCGTGCTAACCACTGATCCCATCGCTACAATGACCTTGTCCGCGTCCTCGGTTTTATATTCCTGTAGCAGTCCGCCGGATTCTCTTCCAAACATCTCCTTGAATTCGCTGGAAATTTTGGGGATCATATCCAGCGCTTCCCTCATTGATTCATTTATCGCGTATCTGGTCTCTGTGTATACCGACGGATCATAAAGCACACCCATGCTGACGGGAGCTTCCGGATCAAGGACATGAAGCGGCTGAAGCGGTGGAAGCAAACTATCCACCTGCTCCTGCTCTGGCAGGTCTATAACTTCTACCGCGTGGGTCAGGATGTATCCGTCGATACAGACCATCACTGGCAGATATACGTTGTGATCTTCAGCAAGCCGATATGCCTGAATATGCAGATCGCAGGCTTCCTGATTAGTCTCAGCGTAGAGTTGTATCCACCCGCTGTCTCTGAGCGTTACCGAGTCCTGTTGATCGTTCCAGATGTTGATAGGCGATGACACGGCGCGGTTCGCGCATGTAATCACCAGCGGCAGACGCATACCAGCGATGCTGTATAGCACTTCCGCCATCAGCAACAGGCCTTGAGAACTGGTGGAGTTATATGTTCTGACTCCCACGGCGCTTACGCCCAGAATAATCGACGCGGATGAATGCTCGCTCTCGGAGTTCACGAATTCGCAGTTCATCTCACCATCGGCAATAAACTGGGCAAGGTTCTCCCCTATGTGAGTCTGTGGAGTGATGGGATAAGCCGAGATCACGCCGGGTTTGCACATTTTAATTATCCTAGCTATCGCAGCGGATCCTTCAATGAATTCCTTCATAGTTCCGTCTCCTCCGGTACCATTTCTATATCGTCTTTCGGGCAGATGGCAGCACAATTGCCGCAGCCCTTGCAGTAATCATAGTCACAATGGTACGTATTTTTTTTGTCGCCATCTATACAGCCTTCCGGGCAGATCAACAAGCAGCGCTTGCAGGCGATGCAATCCTGCTGGAGAAAATGTGGCTTATATGCGATCCGCCATGATCCTGTGAGATTTCGCCGGCTGGTGCCGGGCTTTGCTGTAATAGGTACAAGCATTATCATTCTCCTTCATCTATTGCCTATGAATATTTCTCTTTGAAATACCCGAACCCTCTTCTGGCAGCCTGAACATTTTTCTCGCCAACGCCTGCTTTTCCTGCAAACTGCTCCAGTATGGCCGCCTCCAGATGCTTAAGCTCGATCTCTTCTGTAGCGGCAACGAAGGCTCCCAGCAGGGAAGTATTCCCCAGCGGTCTGCCTATAATTTCCATCGCTATCTCATTAGCCGGGACAGAATATACTTTCGCGTTTTCCACGGATGGCATGGGCACGCCTTCTTTTTCGTTCACCAGCGCAATTCCGCCTTCCTTCAGACCGGAGAAAACGTCAAAACCACGCATCAGAGTTGAGTCAACCACCAGAACGTAATCTGGCTCCTCTATCTGCGTCCTGAGACGTATCTCCTTATCGTCCATCCTTATGAACGCATTCATGGGAGCGCCCATCCGCGCAGCGCCGAAATGCGGAAAAGCCAGCGCATATCGACCCTCGGCGAATATCGCCGCCCCCAGCAGGTTAGCTGTAGTAATTGCGCCCTGTCCTGCCCGAGCGTGTACTCGAATTTCCTTCATAGAATAACTCCTCCTCCCGAATTACGTTTGATTACTGCTTCTCCAATGCCTTAGACACATTCTCAACGAATTCTTTCTCAGGCAAAGCGCCCTCAAACTGAGTATCTTC
>Ga0272442_10011384_pt1 | contig 10855 bp, 11 predicted proteins | sample SSMForm2O_FD_200262 | JGI IMG/M metagenome (GOLD analysis project Ga0272442, IMG submission 200262) | Marine sediment archaeal communities from Little Sippewissett salt marsh, Falmouth, MA, United States - SSM-Form-2O | ecosystem: Environmental > Aquatic > Marine > Wetlands > Sediment ... | reverse complement strand
AGCGGGCCCTGTAGGTCCAGCTTTCCCGTCTCCTCCGAGATGTTCTCCAACTCGGCTTTCCCTGATAGATGAGCTGAAAGATGAAGCTCGTCCTTCGCCGTAGTAGCGGCATTGACGACGAGCATCCAATGGTCTTTCTTGATCCTATAGACTACGAGATCGTCGATGATCCCTCCGTCTCCATTCAACATGAAGCCGTAGCGACAGGTGCCGATGGACATAGGGTCCGTGTTGACAGTCACAACCCTTCCCAGAGAGGAGGCGTCACAACGCAGAAGGAACTCTCCCATGTGCGATATGTCAAAGATGGAAGCAGATTGGCGGGTCCACGTATGCTCAGAGATGATGCCGCCGTACTGGATGGGCATAAGCCATCCCCCGAAGGGAGCAAGGCTTGCCCCCAAGGCCCTGTGTGTCCGGATGAGTTTCGTTTCTCGCAACAACGCTATCAGTCCTGTCCCGTGTTCCCATGCAAGTTTTGTCGATGAAAAAGATCCCGGGGTGAATTGTATCATACGCTCGCGTCCTGTTCAGGGCGGAAAAGGACGCGGCAGTCAGCCCATGCCCCGACGTTGGCCAACGGAGAGTGGAATTATGTGGTACTCGTTTGCGACGGACGGCGCAACGGAGAGGTTCTGTTCTATATAGACGGCCAACCGGCGGGCAAGAAGCGCCTGAGTATCCAGTTGCCCTTGGACCTGAATGCTTTTCGCATTGGGGCATACGATGGCTGGCAGAACGACCCCTCCAACAACTTCCACGACGAGATCCCTGATGTCCGTGTTTGTGGCGGCATGCTCACCGACAAAGATGTCGCCCACTTGTTTCTGTCCGCCAAGTAGGGTCAATACACCGTCTACCTCTGGCATGGCGAAGATCCGAACAACGATCACGCGAGCAACATGCCTGTGACGGTCAAACATGCCAAGGGTGAAGCCAAGGTGACCGTCGATCTCAGGAAGGATCAAGGGGAGTGGATCCAGCTCGGCGATTTTCCCTTCAAGAGAGGACAGTCAGGCGCCGTCATCCTTTCCAACGACGCGGACGGCAGCGTGATTGCTGACGCGGTGAAGTTCGTTCCTCTGGAGTCAAAGTAGAGGACGAACGCAACGGTCCAGAGCTGTCCCGTTCAGGCACGAAGCGTAGGCGAAGTTGAACGACATCCGCGATCGCATGGCCGAGCGTTACGATGTGGTGCGCGTCGTGCGCGACAGCAGCTTCCAGTACCACCGCAATTTCATGCCACATCTGCCGTGGTCGCAGTTCGTCGGCTATACCGAGATGACAAGTCCCTTGCCTTGATGAGGACTTTTGAACCAAGTCGGCAGGATCTTCGTTGTGGAGGATCTCTCGGATCAAACGGCCCCAGAATCGGCTGAAGAACGGCGAGTAGCCCACATCAGGCCCACGGGTTCCTTGAGAACAACAGCATCTTCATCTCTTCTATTTGAGATGTTTGTTCTTCCACGTGTGGACGGCCACTGGGATATCTGTGCAAATTGCGTCCAGCCCCAACCCGACGCCCAGAAGATAGTCCTCCAATGTGTGCCCAGGCCAGCCTGTGACCTTCAGACCGGCGGCCTGAGCGGCCTTCACAGCAGCTCTCGAGGTCCCGTCCATCGTGCAGCCAACCCGTTGGATTCCCAATTTTAGGGCCCGAATGATCATCTGTTCGTTGCACGGATCAGACGACGTGAGCAATAGGTCCGCGTCCGGATAGCGTTGCTTGAGGATTTTGAGCGGACGCGTGTCAAATGAGGTGAATACGTAGGTGGATTCTTTGGGGCGTTTGATGATGGTTGCATCATACACCCTCTGGCAGTACTCCTCCAGACGCTCGTCCGGATAAAGCGCTTTGTTTCCAGTCTTCATCTCCAACTCGAGATACAGCCCCGGCTTGTCCGAAAAATAGTCCAGTAGGGTGTCCAAGAACAGCAGCGGCTGGCCGGTCTTCTTCGTCTTGATTTGCCGCAGTTCCTGCGCGTTTCTCTCCTCGACGTGGCCTGTGCCATTGCAGGTGCGATCGAGGTGGTCATCGTGCAGGATGACCAAAAAGCCATCCTTGGTCATGCGGACATCTGTTTCGAACCCGCGAAGGCCCTTCTTATAGCTCGCCTTGAACGCTGCAAGGGTGTTCTCGTCCTGCTCGAACGAGCCGCCCCGGTGGGCGAATACGAAACCCTTCTCCAGAGCTTGGCCAGGGTCTTGCGCCGAAACGCCGTTTGAAGTCTCTTTCATCGTTGTCCTCCTAAGGGCGATGACGGGCCACATTGCCTTCTAAAATCTGCTGCCAGATATGCTCTCTGAACAGTTTGTCTAGAGGATCCTTCATCGAGGCCGTCAAGGCGCACTGAACAGGTACATAGCCCAGCCCAGGCAGTCACGCCCCCATCGCAGGTAGCTGTTTCGGTTCTTGCGCATGGTATTGAGGAGCGCCTCCGTGTCCGGATCATCGGGATGGGCTGCTATGTACCGTTCGGCAGCCTGCCACTGGAGTCCCTCGTACCTGTCCCAATCGTCCTCGGAGGAGACGATGGAATGCAGAAATGTAAGACCCAGGTCCACACCGGTCTGAACGTTACTCGAGTGAGAGCCGTATGAATCGGCCTCCTGTTCGGTCAGTCTCAGGTATTCCTGCTCTGGGGGAATCTTCCAGAATGGCTCACCTACCAGTACGAGACCGCCTGGCCTCACCATTTTTTCCAGGGCCTCGAGCGTTCTCTTGTGCCCCTGATAGACCCAGGAGGCGCCGATGCATGAGGCCATGTCCAGACTCTTTTCTCGGTCCAGCTCATACTTGCCACCGTCCATGTTCAGCAGATCGATACGATTTGTGAGTTGCCGGGCGGCGACGTTCATTCGCGCTTTTTCAAAGGTGACGGGAGATAGGTCGATCCCTGTGCCTGTCACCTCGTACCGTTCCGCGACAAGGCAGAGAAACTCGGCCTTGCCACAGGCCACGTCCAGTATCCGCCCACCATCAGGCAGACGCAGGAGGTCGATGAGTTCCTTAGTTTTGGCCAGGCTCATAGGGTTCATGATCGTATGGTCCGTGTGGGTGATTCCAAAGTACTTCCACATATCCATGTCCACGGATGAGTCCTTTCATCGTTGTTTGGCACTCGTCGCGACAGAACCACCAAAGTTAGCGAGCGTCAGGTGGCTGTCGAGACCGCTTATCGTTGCGTCATATACGACCTCGTTATGAATAGCGCAACAGCCAATAGCGTTGGGAAAGTTATAACACATCGTTCAGCAAGCTGTTTTTTCGTTGCTTTTGTGGTCGGCACGAAGGTTGCTATTCCAGTCGTCCTGTGCCAGAACTCGGCCGGGATGGAAGCGGGGGATTGGACAACCGGCAGACGCCTGCGTGGAGAGCCAGCACGCATGCCAGGCCGAGCCAGCAGGGATCCTGTGCGATAATGGCTATGACACCCAAGGAGATGCCATGTCCGTGATCCGAGAGTTCTGCCAGAAATGTCGCGCCCTTCGGGAGATGCGCGTGACGCGAGCCACGCGGGTAGTGAAGGCGAAGCCAGGTGGGCAACAGAAGAAGATCGAGGCAGTCATCCTTGCCGCCAAACGATAGCCGCTGTCCCGTCTTCACCACATCGAGAGGCCACCCTGTCATGTCTTCACCTTCGGCACCCGTTCGGCCTTAGCCAAGGCAGTGTGTGGGACTGGCGGATTGCCGCACGTGGCGTGCCCTGCGATCAAGAAGCGGCGTCGACGGACCCGTTTCCCCTCTCGGCGATGCTGGTTGGGCGCCTGTCCAGTAGCGGCGTCTCGAAATCGTCAGTGAATATCACAGCCTCGTATGACGACGATGCGTTCCACACAGATGGCGTTCTTATCTTGGGCCTTGCCGTGGGGGAAGGCAGGGCCCTGGAATGCGATTCGGGCCCAGATTTCGTGGGTTGTGTGGGGGAGGTTTGGATCGACCACTTCGGCCAAGTCCAGCTGTATAATCCAACTGGAGAAGAGATAGGCATAGTGCGAAGATGTCAGGGTGAAGCAACCCATTTTGTACCAGTGGTAGCCCGGGCCTGCGATATCTTCCTTCTCGATAGGGTGTCCCGTGCTGGTCTTTTTTGTCACCGTGTCGTAGACGCCCCATGGCATGGGAAGCTTGTACCTTTCCGTCTCTTCGAAGGGAATATCGAGGCGGTCGGTGATTCCGCTCTCAGAATCTTTCTCAGGCACGACTTTCACGAACTCCTTCCAATTTCGCGTCCTGTCCGCCGTATAGTGGAAGACGGTTTCCCGGGGAAGGTCGCTGAAACGTTTGGGGACAGGGACATAGGTCTTGAGAAGCGTGGAGGCCGAGATGAAGGATTGGCAGATCTCGCGCTCCTCTGCTTGGCGAGACGGAGGAATACGTCTATCGATCTCGGTCATCCAAGTCTCTCGACATCGCGCGGACACTGTGTCCCGATCCAGCGGCAGTCTCTCAGGGGTTCCCCCCCCCTCAATCCATTCACCCATCAGGGCAGGGAAACGGACGACGGTGGCCCGATCCAAGGATAGGCGGGCGTGACGCACTCGGGGAAGTAGAGAAGCGTCGTCACGAACCTTGTCCTCAGCTCTATCGAAGAGACGTTGAAGCTTGGCCGTGAGTTGGACGTCCAGGAAGCTGTGCATTTGGGCGGCGGCGGACATGGAGAAATAGCACCGTTTCTCCTCTGATGCCTCTTCAATGGCCTTCAGGTAGAGGCGAATATGCCTGCCCGCCGGTCCGTAGAATCCATCGGTGAAGGTGGCAAGAAGGACGTCGTAGTCCTGAAAGGGATCCTCTAGAAGCTTCATCATCATCCAGACCTTGAGATCGCGCATGTCGGCCAACACAGGATACTCGTGTTCCGTGAAGACCCCTTCCACGTTGTTGGCGGCGTAGAAACGGTAGTCCGTTGCATAGGTGTGAACCGTGGGCATGGGCAACCCCTTGTTCTGGACCGTTCCGTAGTTGACCGCATAGTCCCAAATCCGCACGTTCTTGGCGACTCGCGACCAGCGCAAGAGGTGTTTCCGAAAGGGCGCGTTGTGCGGGTCCTTGATGGATCGACTGAAGTTGCTCGTCGTATCGCAAAGCCGAACGATGATGTTGTCCCGGGGATGGATCGTCTCAGGCGGAGACTGCGTGTATTGATAGGCCAGCGTGCTCAGGTAGACGTCGGGATGGTCCTCCCGAATGGCATCGGACACATGGTTCAGGAAGTCGAGGAGGGGACCTGCCTCGGATCCCTCCCTCCTGGCAATTTCCTGGCAGGACTGGCATTGACAGGCTCCATGCCAGTCATTTTGCGAGATGCTGAAGACGGTGGGGGGCGGCTGTCCTGCTTCCTTGGCGTCTCTGGCGGAAGAAGCGATGTACGCCCGCAGCTTGTCGACGAAGGCTTTCCTCAGTTCAGGATTGGTTAGACAGAGCTGATGGCGTTCCGCTCTGCGTTCGCCGCCGATCCACGAGTACCAAGTCGGGTGTTCTTTGAAGTACTGTTCGGGGGGGAAGTAGAGGTAAAAGGTGTGTACGTGATAGGGAGGGCCGTAGGCCACGCTGCCGCCAAACTTTCCCTCAATGGCGCGGTCTCCTTGGCGGTTGAGCCTGTTACGAGCGGCAAAGCGGCCCCCATCTCCTGCGTAGAGCATGTAGATGTCGCGATAGCGGAAGGCAGGCTTTCCCCGAAGATGGATGCCTGCCACGGAAAGGTTCGGTTTGTGGGGAACGGTTTCGCTGTAGGGATTCCACCAGTGAACGCCCACCACATCCTCCAAAAGGCGATACACCGCGTAGAGGGTTCCACGCGGCCTGCCCCCGGTGAGGATGAGATCCCTGCCTGCGGCGCGGATGAGCCACTCTTCCTGCTCCATGTCAACGCTCTGGACACCGTGAGAGACCGCGAAATCCGTATGTCCCACATAGATAGTCGGGCACGGGCAGTTCTCTGTTTCAACGAGCATCTCGAACGGAGTGCCTGTCACTCTCTGGAGATAGTCTGCAAGCTCAGAGGCGGCGGTTCTCTCGGGGAGGGTGGCTTCCTGACTCACGGCGATAGACGTGGGACAGGGAGACCTAAAAAGGGACGGGAACAAGGCGATCATGGAGATCCAAGACATCATGGATTCCCCCTTCTCTTAGCCCGTCTACACGGGTGTCTAGCAGCACTAGGATACCAGGCTTCCTCGGGGCGTTCGCCCCGTCCGCTCCTGGTACCATTGGTGGTTGGCGATGATCATTGTAGCAGGGAAGGATCGCTGGGACACCTCATCCCCGGGCTGCGTTGGCTGTCCTAGCTGCATGAACGGGACCAAGACAAGAACCTGATAGAATGCGACGCTATCAGATGAATGGACACGAGGTGCTCCGTGGCGTCCGACAAAGAGACTCGGAGACTAGCCATCGATGGGGGCCCCAAGGCCGTCACCCATTCAGGGGAAGATCGGTGGGAGCCCATTCCCGTGGCAGAAGCGAAGGCTGCCATCGGTGAACTTCTGGACCAGGGGGTCTACCCCGTGGGTGGCGATTTTCTGTCGGCCGATATGCTGTTGAACGAGATGAATCGCTTCGGCGTGGCGGACGCCCTCGTGGTTTGCGTCGCCGCCATGGAATTCGATGTGGACTTGGGGGACCGCTCATTCCCTGGACCGACGCGAAGGACCTCTGCGGTGCGTACCCGCGCCTCTGGACCCTGCCTCTATCAGCTCCTTTGCGCGGATCAATCCTCACCAACATGACTGCCAGGTCGATCCGTCGTAGACCATGAGCGTGTGGGTGACGGAATTCATGTAGACATCGCCTTCGACCGGATCTGAAGGCGCCGTATCCCTCGGCTCCACGTGAGACAGATCCGTGGCGGTTTTTGCCTTCAATGCATATCCCATACTTGAGATCCTCCGCCTCGGCGTCATTTCGCCGTCGCCGTCCACTTCAACGCCCATCCAGATATCCCCGTGATGGCGGAATAGGTCAGCGAGGGTGGCCTCTGTTCCTGGTCTTACCGTGCCTGAACCTATCAGGATGTTGTAGATGCTCTGCGTTACCTGGAGCCCTGGTTGTTCGACTGTCAAGAGTAAGTCGCCTGCAGTGGCGCCATCGTAGAACGCAAACGACAAGTCCACCGGCACCCCGTCCAGAGGATCGCCCACGGAGTCATTCAGTCTGCCTTGATAGCTGATGAGCTCTGGGACGTGCTTGGCCGGCAGTAGTAGTGTGCCCACGGCCGACTGGAGGCTGGTATTGCGGATTTCAAAGTCAGAGTGGGTGGTTCGGGAGAAGTCAGGGGAGACGTTCCCAAACAGTTCCCGAAGAGTCTCCCCCAAGCCGGTATCCACAAGGTCATGGACGGCGGAGTCCCAGACCCAAAGGGGTCCTGCGTCATGAAAAGCGATACCCCCTAGAGTGCCGAAACCTGTGCCATCCATCTGCATGCCCATCTGGTCACTATTGGCGTTGGTGTAGTGATTATTGCAGGGGTTCATGGCCCACGTGCCTGTGGAGGGATCCCAATCGCCCATATTGCGAGGGTCTCTCGTGAGGGCGAATGTCTGAACGGCGTACTCGAAGTTGCCTCCATGGGTGCTTGGGGCGGTATCTGTCACCGAGTCATCGTAAGTCAGCGACACGTAGAACTTGTCACCCACGGCAATGTCGGCGGAGAAGTCCGTCTCAGTGATGACGATCGTTCAATCGAAGGCAATGATTGTTGCCCCAGACTTCGAGGGAATCTTGCAGAGAAGCAGGATGAGTGCGAATCCCATTCCAGGCGCTACCCGTACGATTTTCATGGCATACCCCTTTTTAGTTTCATCACCTTTCCAATACCATATCGACTCTATTTGGTTCGTCGGATGCGGTGAAGCTCTCATGTCCCCTGTATCAGTCCAAGACATTCGTTGAGGGGAGGAATGTCAAGAAAAGACGCAAAATGAATGGGCAGATTGATGAGGCTGTTCAGCCTCGGATTGAGTCCTTGAGTCTAACGGGACGCCAGGCTCTTAGACGGTCTCGATCTGGACGGCGACGCACTTTACGGTCTCGATATCAAGCGGAGCCAACTGACCCCGCCCTAGAGGGGTCGGCCCCTAATTGCGCTTGTTCTCAAACCATATTGGGCCGCCCCATTTTCCCGTAACCAAGATGTCCACATCGCCGTCTTCGTCAAGATCCACGGCGCACAGATTGACGCCTGATCCGATCCCTTCACCGTGGGAGATGGCGTGGCGGGTCCATTTTGGTTTTGGGCCAGGATGCAGTTCGTACCAGTACACGCCCAGTTCTCCATGGGCATCCGGATCATTGCCGTTGTGGGCGAAAAAGCGCTTTCCTGTCACGAAATCATCGTTTCCGTCACCGTTCACATCGGCCAGGGCGAGGCTGTGCGCTTGGCTCCAGGTGTCGTCGATGGTGTGTTGCTTCCAAGTGACTTCTCCATCATTCTCCAGTTGCTCATACCAGAAGATTCCGTGCTTGTGGGCGTTGCTGGTGATTACATCAGGCCGCTTGTCTTGGTTCACGTCTTGGACCAAGATCTGTGGCGTGTGATCCGTTCCCCCATCCTTGGCCCCCAGGGACCACGGGTGCTTCTTCCATTCCCCTTCACGCGGGTCCGCCGGGGCCTGAAACCAGGCGTTGGGTCGGAGGATATCTGGGCGGCCATCGCCATTGACATCGCCTACTCCTCCACCGTAGCTCATCTCCTCGTCCGAAACGAGGTGTTTCGTTAGACCTGACTCGCCCGAAGGCAGCTTCGCCGCCTCATACCAGACCGTAGCCGCAGTGTGGGCGAGAATCTCTCGCGCCTTGCCATCCCCGTCAACGTCCCGAAGATCGCCGCTCTCGTAGTTTCCGCTTTCATCGGCGATGGTTTCAGGCCACTCAGAGTCCCCCTCTCCGAGGGTGTTTTTGTGCCATCGGACACACTTGCAGAACCACCCACAAGAGACGACATCGATCTTGCCGTCTTCGTCCACATCTAGCGGTAGATTCATGAAATCGTCGATGTATCCCTTGCCTTCTCCATTGATCTTTCTGGGAAAGGAGCGGATCTTGACGGCTTTCCAGTTTGGGGCGAGATAGACGTAGGCGCCGGCCACGATGTCCAGCTTCCCATCGCCATTGAAATCAGCCACCCCAATCGCCTCGCTTCGGAAACTCCCCACGCGGTGCATGACGAATTCCACTGAAGCGTTTCCCTGGGCGCAAACCGCTTGGCAGGCGAGTAAGGGCCCGGCAAGAGCCAAGAACATGAAATGAAGCCCCGTCCTTTGTTTCATCGCTTCTCCTCTCCTCTCGCGACTGAGGACCGTCGAGTGTCGACCGGCCCAGATACCCTTGAACTTCCTATGATACACCTGCCGAGGCTCTGATAGAGTGCCTATTGCCGCCTGGCGGGACGCACGGCCGTGGCACGGAAGACAGTCCGCGTTTCTACACGCACCAGGGCGGGCGCAGGCTTCTGATCTGCATCCGTTGAGCGCAGTCGTCGCCGATGATCGTCTCGGTCTCGGGATCCCAGTGAATCTCTCGGCCTGTACGGATGGCGATGTTCCCGAGATGGCTGATGAAGTCGGACTGGCAGGCCGACGCGATGTCGCTGACCGGTGCGGATCGGGTTTTCACGGCTTGGAGAAAGTTGCGGTAGTGGTGGTTGTCTTGAAGGAGCCGCTCGTCCCCTGGTTTGAGCTCAATCTGGAGAAGAGAGGGCGGATCAGCGCGGATGCCGCCGCGTGATGCGGCGACCTGCCCCTCGGTCCCCACGAACGTAGTCTTGTCGCTGCCGGGCTTGAGCGTGAAGGAGACACCCGACGCATAGGTCCCCTTCACATCCCAGTGAACGACCGTATCGAAGAGGCCCTCCGTGGGAATGAAGCCAGTGCCTTCGTACACCACCGGGATCTGGGGGTATCCCCAATGGGCGATGTCCAAGGGATGGGCCCCCCATCCTGCGATGAAGCCCAAAGAATAGTCGTAGCAGTGGTATCGTCCTGTCCCCACCACCTTATCGTGCGTATACGGGGTCACTGGCGCCGGCCCCAGCCACAGATCGTAATGGAGTCCCTCAGGCACCTGTTGGGGCGTGGGATCGCCCCCAATGGCCCCGTCTGGAGCGATCACGTCGATCCGCTTGAGTTCGCCGATATAGCCGTTCCTGACCAGTTCACATGCAAAGGCACAATGCGTATTGAAGCACCTCTGCTGCGTGCCGTATTGGAAGATCGCGCCGTAGCGTTCCACCTCCTGTCGCAGGGCCTTGTTTTGCTCGATGCTCACGCCCAGCGGCTTCTCCACGTAGATGTCTTTCCCCGCGCGAACCGCTGCCACGGCGATGGGGATGTGCCAATGATCGGGGGTTGCGATCACCACCGCATCGATGTCCTCCCTGTCCAGCAGCTCTCGGAAGTCTTCATAGGGCGTACACCCCTCGTAGGACCCGCCCTGGTCCTTGTGTTTGGAGTAGTGTTCCTCCACGTGCTTGGCCCAGTTCTCGCGGCGGTCCTTGAATGGATCGCATGTGGCTACAGACTGGCACAGCTCCTGATGGATGAATCCCCGAAGGAGGCCGGAGCCTTGTCCCCCGACACCGATGTGTCCCAGCGTGACCCGCTCACTGGCAGGTGGAACTGCGCCCTGTCCCAGAGCCTGGGAAGTGATCACGTACGGTGCTGCTGCCGCGCTCGCGGCCATGGAAATGAATCCGCGCCGAGTTACGCCTCTTCGAGTCATATCACTCACCCTCATCGTTTGGCCCCCAAATCTCCAGCTCTCGGATGGCTGGGCTGTGGCTGTAGTACCTGGTGATCTCCAATGTTAGCTTAACGCATGGCGTCTCCGGGAAGGACACGAAGAGCTTGTTGTCCACGT
>Ga0272442_10011383_pt1 | contig 10855 bp, 8 predicted proteins | sample SSMForm2O_FD_200262 | JGI IMG/M metagenome (GOLD analysis project Ga0272442, IMG submission 200262) | Marine sediment archaeal communities from Little Sippewissett salt marsh, Falmouth, MA, United States - SSM-Form-2O | ecosystem: Environmental > Aquatic > Marine > Wetlands > Sediment ... | reverse complement strand
ATGTAACAGGCTAAACTGAACAGCAGGAACCAGGTGGTTATGAGTTCATAATAGATTGCCCGTAGTAGATAGCCTAACTTACTGAGTAATCCTATCAGGGAACGGTAAATCTCCCTCAAAATCTGGTATAAGCGAGACTTTTTTCTGAGTTGGAACGCAAAATTGAGTTGAATTAGCAGCAAACAGACAATAGACTTGCAAAATTGTAAGTTTGATTATAGTCTGTGGGAGAAAGGGGATAGAGCCCAAATTTTGCCGTAAAAGCCAATTTAAAGGAGAAAGAATATGATGAAACGATTTAATCTGCTTGTCTCACTCATCCTGCTCCTGACTTTGATACCAGTACAGTTCCCTGCAGCTGCATCGACAACAGAACTGTTCATCTCTGAATACATAGAGGGATCGAGCTACAACAAAGCCATCGAAATATATAACGGAACCGGAGCAGCGGTTGACTTATCAGCTTACACGCTTGCGCTTTATTCGAATGGAGCTGCTTCACCATCTCAAAGTATGACATTGAGCGGCAGCGTGAACGATGGCGATGTTTTTGTCCTCGCTCATGGTTCTGCAGCTCAAGATATACTGGATGCTGCCGACGTTACGAACAGCAGCGTTATCAACTTCAATGGAGATGACGCTGTTGTGTTAAGTAAAGAAGGCACTATTATTGACGCCTTCGGACAGGTTGGCACAGACCCTGGCTCCTATTGGGGAAGTGATGATGTTACCACACAGAATCACACGCTGCGACGTATGAGCTCTGTCTGTTCCGGTGACAATGATGAAACAGATGTTTTCGACCCGGCCTTGGAATGGGATGCCTTTGCAGAAGATACTTTCGACGGGTTGGGGGCTCACACTGCCGATTGTAACGGGACTGTCGACTCTGCGCCTGTTGTTCAAACTACCACGCCAGCTGACACGGCTGTAGATATTGCCGTGGACGCTGCTATTGAAATCACATTCAGCGAAGCCGTTGATGTTGCTGAGGGTTGGTTTGATATCTCCTGCGGCAGCAGCGGCAGCCATACTTCTGCGGTCAGCGGAGGACCCACAACCTATACCCTCAATCCGGATGCTGATTTTGAATATAGCGAAAGCTGCACCGTCAGTGTTTTGGCCGCTCAGGTGACCGATCAGGATGATGATGATCCGCCGGATGCCATGGTTGAGGATTTCAGCTTCGAATTTGGGGTAGTTGATAGTCCTTCAGTTGCTGATAATGTGATTATAAACGAAGTGGAAGCAGACACGCCCGGCACCGACAGCGCAGAATTCATAGAACTCTATGACGGCGGGGCGGGGAACACCGACCTGACCGGACTGGTTCTGGTCCTCTTCAACGGATCCGATGATGCTTCCTATTTATCCTTCGATCTGGACGGTTATTCTACGGGTGCAGAGGGTTACTTTGTACTCTGCGGAGATGCTGCCAACGTAGCCAATTGCGACCTGGATGTCTCACCTGATACAAACCTGGTTCAAAATGGAGCGGATGCGGCAGCCTTGATGGTTGGCGATGCGGCAGATTTCCCCAACGATACCCCGGTTACAACAGAGGGGTTGATCGACGCCATTGTGTACGACACAAATGACGGCGATGATGCCGGGTTGCTGCCGCTTCTTAATCCGGGGCAGCCGCAAATCAATGAGGATGGGGATGGAGATAAGGATAATCACTCCAGCCAGCGGTGTCCAAACGGCTCAGGCGGCGAGCGTAATACGGATACCTACGATCAGTTTGCCCCAACTCCGGGGACAGAGAATACCTGCGGTGTATCTCAACCTGATGTGATCATCAATGAAGCAGACGCAGATACACCCGGCACCGACAGTGCCGAATTCATAGAACTTTACGACGGCGGGGTCGGGAACACCGACCTGACCGGACTGGTCCTGGTGCTGTTCAACGGATCCGATGATGCTTCCTATTTATCCTTCGATCTGGACGGTTATTCTACGGATGCAGAGGGTTACTTTGTACTCTGCGGAGATGCTGCCAATGTAGCTGAATGCGACCTGGATGTTTCACCTGATACAAATCTGGTCCAGAATGGGGCGGACGCGGCAGCCTTGATGGTTGGCGATGCGGCAGATTTCCCCAACGATACCCCGGTTACAACAGAGGGGCTGATCGACGCCATTGTGTACGACACAAATGACGGCGATGATGCCGGATTACTGCCGCTTCTTAATCCGGGGCAGCCGCAAATCAATGAGGATGGGAATGGAGATAAGGATAATCACTCCAGCCAGCGGTGTCCAAACGGTTCAGGCGGCGAGCGTAATACGGATACTTATGGCCAGTTTGCCCCAACTCCGGGTGCAGAGAACACCTGCGGTGTTGTTCAGCCTGAACTGATCATCAACGAAGTAGACGCAGATACACCTGGCACCGACAGTGCCGAATTCATAGAACTTTACGACGGCGGGGTCGGGAACACCGACCTGACCGGACTGGTCCTGGTGCTGTTCAACGGCTCGGATGATGCTTCCTATTTATCCTTCGATCTGGACGGTTATTCTACGGACGCAGAGGGTTATTTTGTGCTCTGCGGTGATGCTGCCAATGTAGCTGAATGCGACCTGGATGTCTCACCCGATACAAATCTGGTCCAGAATGGGGCGGACGCGGCAGCCTTGTTGTTTGGTGATGCGGAGAATTACCCTAATGATACCCCGGTCACCACTGATGGGCTGATCGACGCCATAGTGTATGACACAAATGACGGCGATGATGCCGGATTACTGCCGCTGCTCAATGCAGGACAGCCGCAGGTCAATGAGGACGGGAATGGAGACAAGGATAATCACTCCAGCCAGCGTTGTCCAAACGGTTCAGGCGGCGAGCGTAATACGGATACCTATGACCAGTTTGCCCCAACGCCTGGGGCGGAAAACACCTGTGAGGTGGTTGAGCCGGAATTATGCGGCGACCCCTTCACCCCGATTTATTCAGTTCAGGGCAGCGGTTCTGCCAGTCCGCAAGCCGGCTCGGAAGTTGCCGTTGAAGGTGTCGTTGTGGGCGATTTTCAGAATAACACATCGCCAGATAACGGCAGCCTGAACGGGTTCCACATTCAGGATCCCGCAGGCGATGGTGATGCTGCTACTTCGGATGGTATTTTTGTCTATGCCCCGGACGGCATGGATGTCCAGGTTGGCGATGCGGTCCGTGTCCGAGGCTATGTTTCCGAGTACAACGACATGACAGAGATCGGAGCAAACCAGATCTGGGTGTGTTCCACTGGTAACAGTGTAACGCCAACGGCACTGACGCTACCTGTCACAAACATAGAAGACTTTGAGGCGTACGAAGGAATGCTGGTTACTTTCCCGCAAAGTCTTATCATTTCAGAGTATTTTAATTACGACCGGTATGGCGAGATCGTACTCACTTCAGAACGTCACCTTACCCCGACAGCTGAATTCGAACCAGGACCGGCTGCCATTCAGGCAGCAGAGGAAATCCTGCTTGACAGGATCACACTGGATGATGGGCGGACAACCCAAAATCCTGACCCGGCAATTCACCCGAACGGGAGTGTTTTCGATCTGACGAATCTATTCCGCGGAGGCGACACGGTCCAGAACGTGACCGGCGTGATGGATTACAGCTTTGACCTGTATCGTATCCAGCCCACCCAGGGCGCAGACTATGTCTCTGCCAATCCTCGCCCAACCCCGCCAGATGAGGTCAGCGGCAGCTTGAAGGTTGCATCTTTCAACGTACTCAACTACTTCTCAACGATTGATACAGGTGCTTATATCTGCGGCCCGTCCCAGGATCTGGAATGCCGCGGCGCAGATACGCCCGAAGAGTTCACGCGGCAGCGCGACAAGATTATCGCTGCCATCAGCGCCACCGGCGCAGATATCCTCGGCTTGATAGAGATTGAAAATAATATCAATGACGAAGCAGTCCAGGATCTGGTAGACGGTTTGAATGCAGTGAATGGAGCGGGCACCTACGATTATGTCCATACGGGTACGATCGGAACGGATGCCATCAAGGTAGCACTGATCTACAAGCCTGCTTCAGCCTCACTGGTTGGTGACTTTGCTGTACTTGATTCGGATGTCGATCCCCGTTTTATTGACACCAAAAACCGGCCCTCCCTGGCTCAAACATTTATGGACAACAGCACCGGAGGCATCTTCACGGTTGTGGTAAACCACCTGAAGTCGAAAGGTTCCCCCTGTGATGATATCGGAGACTACGATCTGGGAGATGGTGCAGGCAACTGTAACTTAACCCGTACCACCGCAGCGGAAGCCCTGGTGGACTGGCTGGCAGCGGATCCGACCGGCAGCGAGGATGATGACTTCCTGATTATCGGCGATTTGAATTCCTACGATAAGGAAGATCCCATTGATGTCCTCCTGGCGGGCGGCTACCAGGACCTTGTCTTCGAGTATAACGGGGAAGATGCCTACTCCTATGTCTTTGATGGACAGGTAGGTTACCTTGACCATGCTCTTGCACTGGTAAACAGCTCCCTGATTGAAGAAATCTCAGATGTAACACCATGGCATATCAATGCCGACGAGCCGGACCTGATCGACTACGATATGTCCTACAAGGAGCCTGCCCAGGATGCCCTCTATGCTCCAGACCCCTACCGCTCCTCGGACCACGATCCAGTCTTAATCGGCATGGATGTATGTGACGAGATCGCGCCCACGATGACAATCGAGCTTTCTACTGACAGACTTTGGCCGCCCAACCATCGATATGTGGAAGTGACTGCAGCTGTGGCTGCTTCTGACAATTTTGATGTCAGCCCGGCAGTGAGCCTGCTTTCCGTTACCTCCAGTGAATTGGACAATGCACCTGGCGGCGGCGATGGCAACACCGTAAATGATGTCGTTATTGTGGACGACTATACATTCCTGCTGCGGGCAGAGCGTTCTGCTACAAAAAAGGATGGCAGGGTATACACGATTACTTATCAGGTGGAGGATGCCTGCGGCAACGTCACCGTAGAATCTGCAGAGGTGATCGTGCCTTTCCGCCGTTGGCATAAAAAGTAACACGCGAATAATCTGTAGAAAAAGGAGGCTGTCTGAAAAGGCAGCCTCTGCTTTTTTATTTTATTTTTTTTTCTTGATCCTGATCCATACACATGAACGTTAAGGCGCAATTTATGCTGTGTTCCTGCTTACGGATCGTGCTGTTTATCGACCTGATCAAACTTTTTCTGAGCAATCCAGTAATGGTTTCCAATTCAAGCGGTGAATGCTGCGCAAATGCTTTACTGTTTTCTTCAAGCAGTGTGCTTTTTTGCATTATTCGTTGATACTTGCAGCGTTCACGACTGGCCCCGCTTTTTTCTGGCTGTCGGTTACCCCGGTACCAAGGTCATTTGAGAGGACCGGATTCGCCTGGTTATATTCTGAATGAGTGCGGAATTTGTCCCGGATCATACCAAGGCACCCCAGAGCAGCCCATGGTAATCCAGGGCTTGTTACTTGATTATTTCAGCAACAGCGTTCAATTCACCCAGGAAATATTCCTGGTCTAATTTCTTCTTGATCTGCTCGCCGGCTTCTTTCCCCAGCTCGATATATTCACGGGCTTTATCGCTTTTTTGGGCTGCTGCATAGGCTCTGCCCAAGGCTTTGTATGCGAAGGCGATATCGAAATCGTCGATTTTGTTGGCCTCGCATATATCCAGGCAGCGTTTGGCGTGGTAGAGGGCGGGTTCGGGGCGTTCCAGGATCGAATACACGCGTGGAATCTGCCATTCGCCGCGCTCGAACTCCAGCGGCGTACCGATCTCACCCCAGTGGAAGCGCGAGGCGTGAGCAGCATGGATCATCCTGTCGTCCTCTTCGGTGGAGCGATCCTGCTTCTCCATCAGGTCCCAGGTCATGTTGAACAGTTCGACTGCGAATTTCTTGTGCGGATTCTGCATGGGGGCTTTGTTCTGAGTAGTCACTGGATCCTCCAACTATTACTTTATTCTCGGGTTATATGCCAGGAGAAGCTTTCATTTTTTTCAAATGAAAAATATCAGTTTTCACAAGCTGCTTTCTTTGTCTTTATGATGATACTCAAGAACAAAATGGCAGGCTGGTGCGCCGTCAGCGATCCGGTTTCCAATCCCGTTGCGGTGGAAGGTCACTTCTTCCGGCAGGTAGGTGTTGAATATGGCGTTATCAACCTCACACATCAGTGTGGTCAGTTCGGGGATTCCCAGCTGTGTAAAGAAATCATGGAACATGCAGTTATAGACGCGGAATTCATATTTTGACTCACTCTGTTCGAGTATCTCCATTTTGTTCCATCGCGTTGGGCCTTCTTTGTTCGTCAGCTGCTGGTACTTTATCAGGTTTTCGAAGGTGCGAGGCGCTTCCACACTGCGGAAATTGCCCTGCTGCACTGCCAGGCCTGTGGGAAGGACGATTGCTCGCACGACTTCAAATGCTTTTTCCCTGCCAATGCGATCCTTCAGTCGTATAAACATCCATGTCTGGAGCACGGTGGTCCGGAAAAAGTCTTCCGGAAATCCTTCCGGCATCTGCTTTCTGAAGTCAGGGAGTGTGAGTATGGTTGTGAGCAGGAAACACAAGGGCTGTTTGATGTACCCCTTCAGAATGCCCAGAGCCAGCAGTGCTTTATTAATTTTTACGGGTTGAGATATGCTGGTTTTTATCATTTGATCTTTCATTGTCCTGTAAGTTTTTGGTTCAAGGCTGACTGACTTTCTCTGCCAGGAATTCCATAAACGGCAGGAAAGCATCTTCCGAATCCAGGTTGATTGTTACAATGTTGTTCTTTGCCAGGACTGTTTCAAACACTTCATCCCGGTGCACGGACACGAAGTATGAAGGTGGGGGTGGGGCGTCGATAAAGGCCGACAGCGTCTTCTGCACCCGGTTCCAGAGGTAGCGGACGTTGTAATCACGAAGGCTGTAGCCCAGGAAAAGCAGCGATTTTTCCATCAGGTCGGACCGAAGGCGGATGTCGAATGGCGAATCCGTCCCGAACCGTTCATAGAAATCCGATTCCGTTACGACCAGGGTGTGGGGATGGTGAAGGGAGCCGTGGTACTTGATAATTATCGGTCGGCAGGAATCAATGCACAGGAAATCGGCAGCTTTCTCGACTAGATTGTATGGTTTGCCAAGCCGGTCATACGTTCCTTCGATGATGTTGTCCCAGTTCGTCGTGTAGAGTACCGGCGCATCGAACGCAGCAAGGCATTCGTGCGTCCGTGAAACCGGAACCGGGTCCTTGTCAACGATCTTCGCCAGCACATCGTCGGCGTCGGCAGCACCCTTGATAAAAAGATACTCGATGGCAACCAGGAGGTCGCGTATCTCCTTGATGGTTTTGGGATCCTGGTCTGTCCGGATGGCCACTTCCTCCACCAGGTCATCCCAATCGGGCAGGCCGAGCGGCTTGGACATGCCGGCTCCGACGAATGGAATGAGTTTGTTTCTTCGAAGTTTTTGGACGATATCCTGTATGTGCTGGTCGTTTTCCATGGTATTCATCGAGGTTCTCCGGATGCAATACTGTGAAGAGGAAACATCAGTGTGATTAGTGTATCTCCAATGTTAGCATAATCCGGATTAGAGCTTTATGCTATTCTTCACTTTATCGCACCGGGCATCGCAGATGAGCGTGTTGAGGAGGTATCACCCCGCTTCCAAACGCCCGTTGAAAATGACGGATTGATCTTTTCCGTTCTTTTTCGCCTGGTACATAGCCTTGTCTGCCAGATTGAGTGATCTGTCTATGTTTTCCACTTCGCCTTCTGCAAAGGCAGCAATCCCGATGCTTAAGGTGAATCGAATCGCGGACCCATCGTACATAATGATCGTTTTTCTGACTGCTTTATGCAGACGATCTGCAAAAGTCCATGCCTGCTCTGATGAAGTATTTGGTAAGATGAACGCGAACTCTTCTCCTCCTAACCGGCCGCATATGTCACTCTTGCGTGAGACCTGGCGCGCGACTTTTCCAAAGGATTCCAGAACCCTGTCCCCGCCTGCATGGCCGAATTCATCATTGATGGATTTGAAGTGATCCAGATCAAGAAGAAGGACAGAAAGGCCGAATCCCTCCCTCCGGGCAAGGTGAAAAAGGTAGCTTCCCTGTTCCATAAATGTGCGCCTGTTCAACAAGCCTGTAAGAGAATCATAGGTTGCAGCCTCTCTCATCTGGATTTCAAGTTCACTGAGCCTGAAGAACATGCCAAACATAACCGAACTGATTATGGGAGTTAGAATCAGCGGGACTAAGATTGAAACGATAAGATGGGATGTGATATTCTGAACTTCATCGAAGAATGAAAGCAAGAAAACTAGTGTGATCAGAACAGATGTAATACAGGAAAATATTGTCACCAATATGACTGTTTTTACCTGTCCGAGTTTGACGATGAGTTTTCTCATTTGTATTAGTTCTTTTACCTGTAATGCTATTGGATGCCTTAATACTCTGGTTAACGGGTAAACGAGGGCGCTCTTTATGTCGACACTCAGGTTTTATCTGTTTTTTACCTGCTCCGAAGTGTCCTGCAGCGAGAATACGGAAGGCAGGAAGCAGGGAGTATCGTACAGCCCGTATACCCTGTGCTGTTCCTTGTGGGTTAATCTTGTTTACTCCACATAAGGCCTTGCAGACCGCTTCTTGTATACCCCGTTCTTTCTGAGTGCAGCAGCCCAGTAGAGCAAATTGATAAACGTCACATCTCTCATGGCAACGATCGGCACCATCCACCAGGGATATCGCTCCGGGCTGGCGAGTTTATCCAACTCTTCCTGATCGAAAGGTTCATTCCCTCCGAAAGATCGACCCAGCTCCCGTACACCAGCGAAGATCTTGCGCTGTATGAAAGGGGGTTGGGTGGTTATGCCGCCGCCGTTACCCTTGACGATCGTGCCTGCATACGGGCATCCCAGCCGGCTTGCCAGCTTCTCCAGGTACTTTTCAACATACCGTGAATGTGTCCCCTCGGGAAATCCGGATTGAACCAGGAAACAGATCGTCGGATTCCCCTCACGGCCGCATAGAGGCTCAAGCGTCTCGATGAATGCCTTGACCAACCCCGGCATGGAGTCAGTGTAGAGTGGGAATGCCAGCAAAACAGCATCTGTCTTCGAAAAAGCATCCCGGAAATTTTCGTGTTCTGCAGTGCGGTTCAGGTAGTACCGCACTGCCGTGCTGCCTTCGACCGATTGAAATCCTTCCGCAAACTGCCGGATAAAGATCTCTGTATTTCCCTCTTTACCTTTGGGGGAGCCGTTAAAGGCGGCTAATTTCATCGGCCACCTCCTTCAAAGAATCGTCTGTTGTGCAAGTCACTGCAAGCCGGCTTTTGAAATTCAAGGCAGTCCTGCTGTGTATTTCGTTCACAATTTCGATGTCCCGGTCATCCGTATTACCGCTCTTCTCCCATATTGCCCCAAGGAGTGGATACCGTTTATAGCGTGCTTTGTGATGGTATTCACCCTGATCGATGACAAAGTATGGATGAATGAGGGGAATGACTTTATCCAGCATCTTTTTCAGCAGCGCACTGGGAAATCCCATGATGATTGGAGAGGTGCAGAGCACGAGATCAGAATTGATCATCTGCCGGCATACCATGGCGGAATCATCCTTCACAATACATTCGCCGGGAGTTTCGATCCAGCATCCAAAGCATCCGAGGCAGTATTGGATATCCATATCACGCAGGACGAGTTCTGTTACGTCATTGTCGGCTTCTGACAGCCTGGTTCTCAGGTTGAACAGGTATCCGTCGAATCCAGTATTTTCACTATCCGGATTACCGTTGAGAATTGTTATTTTCATATAACACTCCATCCAGAGATTATCTGCACTGTGGTACAGGCCGGCTGCATACCACTTCTGTATTTATTGTTTTTACCAATGTGAAGGAATTCAGACACGTACTATCTGCCGCGCAGAATCATATCACCATTATTATGGCCATAAGAGTGTGGGCAACGATGGAATACCATATCGTGCCGGTTCCTCTTGCCAGGAAACCCAGGAACAGGCCAAGGACAACCGCACCCCCCATCAGGTTCCAGATCCTGCCGCGGCTCGAAACTGAGCCGGGTGCATAATGCCATATCCCAAACCAGATGCTGGGCCATATGACCTGAAACAGGATGCTGCCTGGAAAAAGCACCAGGTAAACACCGCGCCATAAGACTTCTTCAAGAAAACCGTTTCCAAATGCTGAAACAAGGTAAGTAAAATAAACCCATTTTGGAGTTCTCTTATACTCTATCCCCATAACAAATCGACCAACTGCTGCCAGCAGCATTGGAATGAGTGTTACTAGCAGCGTCTTGACTTCTATCTTCTGAGGATGCGCTAGATTTATAATCGTGCTTTTTCCCAGCATGCCGAGTGGGAACACGACTGCCCAGAGTGTCCAGTATATCGCTATGCCCAAAAACCAGCCTGACTGTTTTCCATACTTTTTTGATACCACCTGAAAGATGGGGTACATTGTTGCCACAAGAACGATGGGGGCAAGAATGGCAATTATTTGTCTTGTGTCCATGAGTTATCCTGTTCCATCATGCCAGATTTCTGTATGCTGCCATCTGGCAGCCGATCCCTTTCCTTATTCCCTTCCCAAAGCTGAAAAACCCCAATAATACCCCTCGATAACTTCTATGGATCTTCAACAGGGATTTGAATAAGGAATGTTTACCATCACTATGAACTCACTTCGATTTCCACCCATTTATCTCCGATATTTTTTTCAAAACGCCCCCACTGTGGGTTCCCGGAAGTTCGTCCTTTGAACCGGACTGGTGCGATCCAGTCCTGTTGACAATATTTCGGAGGATCTGGAATCTCCTCCAAATCTTCCTT
>Ga0272442_10011382_pt1 | contig 10855 bp, 6 predicted proteins | sample SSMForm2O_FD_200262 | JGI IMG/M metagenome (GOLD analysis project Ga0272442, IMG submission 200262) | Marine sediment archaeal communities from Little Sippewissett salt marsh, Falmouth, MA, United States - SSM-Form-2O | ecosystem: Environmental > Aquatic > Marine > Wetlands > Sediment ... | reverse complement strand
AATCAGGTTCCCATTCGGATCGGTTACTTTAACCCGGTTGCCATAAACATCATAGCCGTATTTAGTAACAATTTCGTAGTCGGTATCGGGTGCTACCGTCTGTTTGGTCATCTGCCCCAGGATGTTATATTCATAATCATTTTGCCTTTGCAGACACAGTTCACCCTCCAGATCCGGCCCGATGAGCTTTTCGACGCTCTTTTTCCCTGATGCCAGTAATCGTCGTAATCTCCCCTTTATAATGGTCTCATCATCATAGTCATATTTAGTTCAATATCAGATTCTTTAAAAAAGGGTTGCGAAAAAAAGATCACAATCTTGGTTAAGTAAAAACAGCTCGTATCTCCTTATGTCGCGTTCTGAATCGCACCAAAAACACAAATTTATAATTCTACACTACTATTGAACCTAACAGATAAACAGACGTTGGGTAATATACAACATACAATTGTATCATTCAACTATATTCTTGGCACTAAAACATCGTTATATGTACTACCCATAGCGTATGGTTGGTGCCCTTCCCTGAAAGGCCAGCTTCATATCCGGCAGAATATGGCTAACTGTTACGGTCAAGTTCCGGATGGGATGTTTGGCTGCCGCCTCCCGCAAATCTTGAGCGGTGACCTGCAAATATATCTGGGTGCTTGTGATTTGGCGATGACCGAGCAAGTCGCGAATAATGACTAATCCCACACCGGCCCTTACCAAGTGGGTAGCAAAAGTATGACGCAGTCGATGTGGGGAGACACGCTTATGTATCTTCGCACAACGGGCATACTTGCGAACACGTTCATATATGGCATTGCGAGACATTCCCCGACCTGAGCGATTTCTAAAGAAAGGTTCATCCGGTGAAATTTTTCCTCTGACTTGGCGATATAAACGTAGTACTTCCGTTACCCGATCATTCAACGGAATCCTTCGCTCATGACCCCCTTTACCGGCAACCTGTATCCACTGGTCCTCCAGATCGGTATATTTGTCCTGTAAGCACGCACATTCAGAGGCACGAATACCCGTACCATATAATAAGGTCAAGATAGCCCGATCTCGCAAACCGATAACCGTATGGTCGGGAGGCGTGGTTAATAATCTTTCTACCTCTTCTGTAGATAGGGTATCAGGTAATTTACGTGGTTGAGCTTTTATTTTGGGAAAGTGGCTTAAGGGATTGTCGGAAGGCTCCAGATGGCCCATGGCCACTATGGCTTTATAGAAATTCTTCAAAATAGTAACCTGCCTGTTGATAGCGGCAGCATTGTTATTTCGCTCCCGGCGCAGGTACTCTATGTACTCTAATACATGACGAGCAGAAATTTGGTCCGGATTAATGTCGTCCGCCTGAACCTCTATATATCCCCGGAATTGATACAGGGTGGCTTTGTAAGCCGCAATGGTCGAAGGACGTAAACCCCGGGCCGCACAATGTGTCTCCGTAAACAGACATATCCAATAACCCCATTTCATGATTTTGACCTCCCGTTTTTGGAATCGAGTTCATTTACCGCTTTGCGAGGACGGCCTTCTAAAACATGCAAATATACTCCCGTCTCGGCAGGACTGCGATGCCCCATTAAGGATGAAATTATGGCCAGATCAACACCCCGATCCATCAAATGCGTGGCATAAGAATGACGGAGTGTCTTGGGAGTAACCTTCCATTCGATACCTGCCCGTTCTGTTGCCTGTCGCACTACCTCACATACATTTTTAGCAGTGATCCGTCTTCGTTTTATCTCCGTACGGAACAGAGGACCTCGCTTGCCACCCCGGTCAAGCAAGTAAGCCATTAGTTCGGTATAAACTCCTTCGGGAATAGGTACCATTCTTTGACGCTGCCCCTTACCCTGGCTAACGAATAAATCTTTTGTCTGGCGATTTATATCCTGAACGTTGAGTTGACATAACTCTGCCGTTCTCAAACCGCACCCGTACAATAACAATATTATCATACGGGCCTGCCGCTCCGGAAAAGTGGTCATGGAACAGGATTCGATAAGCAAACGGGCTTCCTCAATGGTTAACACCTGCGGTGCCGTACGAGGATTATCATCCTGTAAGTTAAATCCATCCAGGACATTACGCTCCGTTCGCCCACTACGCCAGGCATAGTTCAGAAAACCTCGCAGATGGCTGATATACTTACTAATACATTGGCTGCTACGCTCCGATTCGCGTTCATACTCAATCCACCGCAGGCAATCTTTTAAACTCAACTTCCATAAATCCTTGTTTATATTTAGGATTATTATGGCTTGCTCAATGCGACGCAGCGTACATCGTACATCTCTTACAGTGCCAGGAGCCTTACGTGCTACCTGGGCCAGATATTCTAAATATCCTTCTATCAAGGGACTTAAAGAATTGTTCCTAATCATCGTACACCTCCTTCCGAGAGGATTTCGTTAATAGGATGAAGCTTGACCGCCTTATATCGCTCTGGATCCGATATATGGAGATACCGAACGGTACTACTGATGCTCCGATGCCCAAGAACCTTTTGCACTTCCGCTACATGTAAACCATTCTCCAAAAGATCAGAAGCGCAGGTGTGGCGAAACTGGTGTAAGGTAATGCGGGGAAGCTTGCTACGTTGGGCGATCCGGCAAATTCCTTTACTAATAGCAGGCCCTCGCAAGCGATTCCCCGCCTTGTTAACAAATAAAGCCGGTTGGTTTAATCGACCGATTTGTTCCAGATGGTTATGTCGCTGAATAAGATAAGATTCAATACAACGCCAGGAAAGCTCCGGCACGATTACACGACGGCCATAGCCGGTTTTTAAGCCATCTATCTCCAATATCCCCTCTTGCCCACGCCAGTTCTCCACATTCAAACGCTCCAGTTCTCCCCGTCGCAAACCAGTTCCATAAAGCACCGCCAAAATGGCAATCCACAGAGAACGATAATAATCTTGTCGACCCTTTGCCGCGACTTGCCACAACTTCGACATAACCTCACGATCTATACGACAGGGAAGCTTTGCTCGACCATCCAGTTTGGGCCCTTGAATCCATCGGAGTGGATTCTGGGGCCAATAACCTTCTCTAACTAGAAAATCTCCCATTCCACGCATCACACTTATCGTTCCGCCAACAGTAGCCTTCGCACGAAAGACAGTACGCTCCTTGATATAAAGAATGATTAAATCACTATCTACTTGTTCTAATTGTGGTTTGGGTCGGCGCCGCTTCATCCATATCCCCCAGCGGTCCAATTCACTGCGTATCTTCTCTATCGTTCCTGTCGCTAATCCCCGGCTGGTGTATTCTTGCACATAACGTTCTACTATCTGATCCCATCTTCGCATGATTCACCTCATTCCTCTAATAACAAAATTCACTTTACAGCTGGATTCATCCTGCGATATAGTGAGATCGTCGCCTCGGAGGATAGGGCTCTGCTGAGAAGCAACCTGAGCGCCGAGGCGATGCCTAACGGCAAGGGCGGCATCTAATCCGGATGTCGCCTTCTCTTTTACCCTTGCCGGTGGCCTAAAAGCGATAAATCTCGGGGTCTGGGGCAGAGCCCCAGATGCCAACTGATGCGTAAAGGCCTTCCTCATATCAAAAGTATGCCTTATACCCAAAAAAGGGCACTTTACCAAGAAATATGACGCCCGATATGACGGTTTGGATAACCCCAATAAGCCCTGAATTGAACTAAATCAATATTTTGCCAAACAGCAAACGATCAACAAAGACTACCGTCATTTGAAATATAACAGTGCCGCTCTATATAGCGGAATTGATGGAAGCAGAATAAAGTATGATAGCAGGTACAACTGAAAAGCCATTTGTAAGCAGAGCCTTACTGCTTCCCCAAGATCAGACTATCTGGGCTGTCCGTATCGATACGGCTACAAATGGATTATAGCAATACTCCAATGATTTCATATTGACCATACTTGCTAGTTCGTATGCTTCTCAATTCTGACTCTACCATTTCGGCAAGCCTCACAGCATCATCCAGTTGCGATAGATTAATAAACTACCGTCGCTGGTGAGTTTCGTTATATGAAATACCAGTTACAAATTGTTATCAGAATTGACTTTTAGTGTTATCATTTACCATCACCCATAGAGGTCGGGAGCTGCAAATCTGAATAGCAAAACAGCTACAAACAACACCTACAGGCTCTTTACTTAATACGACTTTAAAGATTTGAGTTCCGATATCCACTTAAACTTAGATTGCATATCAAAATTAACGACATGAGGAAATTCCTTGTTTTGCTATAAGTCTTGCATTTCTAAGAATATACAAAACAGTAATTTGCCTTTGACAAATGAGCCTTCTTCTGATATGCTTGGGATTCAAACCGGACGGAAAAATATCTCGGTAGAGAGAGAAGGAAAAATCTCTGCGCCGGGTTTTTATTGAATCCAGAATAAGGACAGGAAAATGAAAAGGATAGGGAGCCGGATTTTAACTATTGCGGTATGTATAATTACAGTCGAACATATCGTTTGGGCTGATACTTTTGGCACAGGGGCAAATCAGTTTGAGATTGATTTTGTTAATATCTCAGGTGATAGCGGCGACCTTGGCAGTTGGCCTGTAGGTGAGGGATATACGTTCTCCGGTGTAAATCACGGTGACTACCGCATGGGAAAGTTTGAGATCACTAATGATCAGTGGGATAAGTTTCAGACCGAATTGGCTGTACCGGTAACAGGAAATCCATCGAATGCGTATGATGACGATCCGCACTGGACTGGCACGAATATTCCGACTAATGAGTTAAGTTGGTTTGAAGCTGCGCAATTCGTCAATTGGCTTAATACCAGCACGGGCCATCAGGCCGCCTATAAATTCACCGGAACTCAGGGACAAAATAATTATACCTATGCTCTTTGGGAAGAAGGCGACATTGGTTACCAGTCAAGCAATCCCTTTCGTAACAGCAATGCGTATTATTTTCTGCCAACCGATAGTGAATGGGTCAAAGCTGCGTATTGGGATGGTACTACACTTCAGAGATACTCTAATGCCTCCATCGATGACTTGGTGCTAGGTGAACCGGATCCCGCCAAATGGAATTACTCCAACTATGGTGGTACTGAACCTTGGAGCGTGGATAGCGGTGTCGAGGAACTGAACGGCACTTTTCATATGATGGGCAATGTATGGGAATGGATGGAAAATCCATATTCTCCGGAACAATATGCCTCCGATTCCGATCGAGGAGTTCGTGGCGGTTCGTATTATAACACAACCGGTACTCTTGCTTCGAGATATCGAGCTTATAATGTTACAGATAATGAAGCTATCGAAATAGGGTTTCGTGTTGCCTCCGTCCCTGAACCGTGTGGTTTGGTATTGTTTGGCTTGGGTGGTGTGGTTCTGCTAAAAAAGCGAATAATACGAAGATAAGATTTCAGATTATTGAAAATTTAATGCAATCCAGTGAGAAAGTGAGAAAATTTCTCTGCTCTGTCTTTTTGAATGTCCGTATGGACGGAAAGGAATCATTGTGATGAGGAATATGATAGCGAACAAAATGAATTTTTATGGTTTGGTTGTTATTTATCTGTTTTTATTTAATTTTCAGCTAATAACAGTTGCTGAGGTGGTTTCACATTTAGTGGAAACAAATGTTGTTTGTGGAGAGGGAATGAGTTTTAGTAATAATGCTATATTGTATTCTGTAAATAGCAGAGGGCACGCTTATGCAAAGGTCATAAACCCTGATGATCTATCTGATCAATATTACATTTTGCAGGATCAGACAGGATGGAATCATCTTGATTTTGACATGCAGCCAGGCGGCGAAGGCTATATGGTTTTTAGTGGTAGCAATGAAGTGATGTTCTACAGAAAAGTGGATTCTAATTTTAATGTTCAATCAGCACAGAACATGACACATGAAAGTTTCCATAACTGGGTTCCAAAAGTATCCGGAGATAATGTTATTTGGTGGTGGTCACCGGGGCCATATCAACATTGGGATGTTAAACTTGAAAATCTTGCTACCGGCACCAGGACCACATTAGCCGGAGGGCCTGAATATCAATATGCATGGGACATTGATGGGGATTACGCTCTGTATTCGGATGATGGTACGCCATATTACAAAGAAATATGGAGTTCTAATCCTGCTATTGCCATAACTGCAGAAGATGGAGCTCAATTAGCTGGAGAACAGACAGGTGGACAAATCAATAATAACAGGATATTAGTTTACACAAGCGGAAGGCAAAGTCTTTATGTATATGATATTGGTACGGATACGTATGCAAGAAAAGTTATGGAAAGCGATAGTTTCGATATAATTGATCCATACTTATTTGGAGATATGCTTGTATGGTCAGATGACAGAAATGGTTCTTACGATATTTATGGCCTTGATTTATCTGTTGAAAATTCCATCCCATTTCGTATTACAGATAGTGATACGACTGATGAAAGAATGCCTTTATTATATAATAACACTATCTTATGGACACAAGGCCCTATAGGGTTTAATAATAGCTCCCCTGCTGATTTATACGTAGCTACAGTCCCCGAACCCGCCTCCCTTTTCCTCTTGGCCCTGGGCGGATTGGCCTTAACCCGTTGCAAGTACTCAAAGATGAAAAATCAATTCTATAAAACATAAATAGTATCTCCATAAATTAAATTTGGATTTGCAAAAACCAGGAAAGGGGAAAATATGAAAAGGATAGTACTTATTGTATTCGTTATGGTGAGTGTTACCGAAATAAATGCAGCTTTGATTGATCGTGGTGGCGGCTTGTTCTATGACACTGAACTTGATATTACATGGGCGCCATCACTCCAGACCACCGGGAAAAGGCAATACGAAGCTCACACTTGGGCGCAAAATCTAACATATTATGATTCCGTCAGAGATGTTACATATTCTGATTGGAGATTGCCATCGCCTGATGGGGTGTATGGCGGAATCCCAGAAGCTCAGGGGGAGATGGGACATCTGTATTTTATTACCTTAGGCAATCCCTTAGGTGGTCCGGTTAGTAATGTTGGTCCATTCAGTAATCTTAAGGTAACTGATCCTACATGGGATACATACTGGGCGATAAAAACTATTACCGGGGGATATGCACATGCATTTAATATGGCAACAGGCATGCAATGGGCTTGGGACTCCGGATACCAGTTGAATGCATTGGCAGTGCGTGATGGCGATGTTCCTGAACCAGCCACGCTTTTACTATTTGGCCTGGGCGGTTTGGGTTTGTTGCGAAAACGCAAAAAGTGTCTAAGTTGATATTGGGCAATAGCTTAAAAAATATAGCTACAGGCAAGATTTCCCTTGATTTTACGTCCAATAATGGCTATTCTAATAAAGCATTTGTCCATTGTTTGAAGGAATCTGAAGCATATTTTGGCTAAATTGGTTTTTCTAGGTAAGGTAGGAGAATGGCGAGTCGAAAAAGCCATAATAGTTTGGGGTGAAATCGAAGGAGTCGATGCAAAACAAAACTACTGAGAAATCTGTCTGTAATTATGATGTATAACGGATTTTATCAATCATATCTGCGGTAGCAGCATTATTAGTGATGTAATACAGGAGGCCTATGATGCGTTATTTCAAGCGTCTAGCGAAACGTAACCGTCGGTCAAGTACTAATGTAAAAACAAGTTCCTTATTAAGTAAAGGATGGGCGGGAGCAAAAACTTTCAGGCACTCGTCCGGTAGGTTTATGCTGGAACAACTTGAGCCTCGGCTACTTCTTGATGGGACAATCTATGTTGTTGACAGTATTACTGATGATGTTCTTCCTGATGGGGATATTACTCTGCGCGAGGCCCTGGAGGCCGCCAATACTAACGCTATTGTTCATGATGCGCCAGCAGGTAGTGATACCGAGACTGATATTATACAGTTCAGTCCTTCATTGAGCGGGCAAACAATTACTCTAGGTGGAACAGAACTTGATATTACAGATGAACTGGAAATTCATGGGCTTGGTGCTGGCCAATTGACTATTGATGCCGATGATCTTAGCCGGGTATTCGATGTGGATGCGACAATCGCAGCTATCAGCGGATTGCTAATTTCAGGTGGTAATGACTCCAACGGTGGTGCTATTCGCAATATTGGAGAATTAAATCTATCTTCTGTATCAGTGGCAGGAAACCAAAGCTCTGATGCGGGAATCATATACAATACCGGCACTATTACTATTGATGATTCTTCGGTATCTAGCAATACTACTATCGGCAGTTCTGGGGGCACCATTGTAAATGATGGTGTGAGCAGTGTACTTCTGGTTACAGAGTCGCTGATTTCTGATAATACCGGTCCCGATGGTGCGGGGATCCGCAATACGGATGGGGATGCCACAATTATCAATAGTACAATCTCCGGAAACACAGCAACCGGTGTGGGCGGGGGATTTCACGCCTATTCTGGAACCTGCCAAATCGTGCAAGCTACCATCATTAACAACCATGGATCACAAGGTGGGGGTATCTATTGTAATACCGCGACTGTTACCGTGGACAACACCGTAGTGGCCGACAATACTGCAGATAGTACCGGTCAGGATGTGTTAGGAACTTTTGATTCCAGTAGTGACTATAATCTGATTGGCATTATTGATGATTCGAGCGGTTTGGATAATACCAATACCCAATATGGCTCGGCCGCAAGCCCGTTGGATCCGATGCTGGGCCCGCTGGCCGACAATGGCGGGCCGACTTACACCCATATGCCCTGGGACGGCAGTCCGCTGCTGGATGCTGGTGATAACAATCGGGCACTGGATGATGAGGGAGTACCTCTGACCACTGACCAGCGGGGTACTGGATTCGACCGCATTTTGAACGGTACAGTGGACATAGGTGCAATCGAGGGTTCGCGCGCAGTTGATTTCACCCTTAGTGGACCGTTGGGCAGTTACTTTCTGGGTGACACAATTCCTATCACGTGGGATCCCACCGGTGTGCCGGTGAATTCCACCATCAGTCTTTACTACGATATCGATACAAGTGTCAATGGTAATGAGGAGTGGATAATCCAGGACATCACCGTTCCGCCATCGGGCCAGTATGATTGGGATCCGCCGCTGTATTTGTTTGGTGAATATTATATTGGCGGTTCTCTCACCGCCCCCGATGAAACCGAATATACTGACCGTTTGGTCAGTCCTATAGAGATAATCACCGGCGGCACCGGCTATGTGGTGGACAGCGATGAGGACATTGTTGCGGTTGATGGCTTGCTGACCCTGCGTGAGGCCATCCAGGCCTCTGTGACCAACACTGCTGTGGGTGATGCTCCGGCCGGCAGCAGCAGTTACCATGACTTGATCGATTTTGATGCCACTCTGGAAGGGGAGACTATCGTCTTGTCTCTGGGAGATTTTGATATAACAGATGATTTGGTAATCCGCGGTTTCGAGAGTAAAGACCTTACGATCAATGCCGATAGCTCTAGCCGCATCTTTGACATTGCCGCATCGGTTCAGGTGGGAATGGTGGGACTAACCCTAACTGACGGCAGTACCACAAGCAATGGCGGAGCAATCCTCAACGCCGGTGAACTTGAATTAACCAGTATGGTTATTACGGATTGCATGGCCGAAGGGGATGGCGGTGGCATCTATAATACGGGTACGCTTACTATTGCAGATTCGCTTATCACCCAGAACGCTACCACAGGTTCAACCTCATCTCGGGGAGCCGGGATTAACAATCAAGGCAGCCTTTTACTGACTGACGTTCAGATTACCTCTAACGTCGCCAGTAATAACGGTGGTGGGATTTTCACAGCCGGGAATCTGGAAGTCACAGATTTAACATTGGAAACAAACTTTTCTTTTGATAATGGTGGTGGCATATACGTCACTGGTGGCGATTTCTATATAGTCGATTCAACCGTCAACGATAATACCGGTTCAGACGGTGGCGGCGGTATCTGGATTGCCGGGGCAAACAGCGCTGAGATTACCAATACCACCTTTGATCACAACATAGCCACCGGGGGTTCCGGCGGCGGCTTGTATCACAGCGCCGGTGTCGCACTGGTTCTGACAAATGTCGAGTTCACCGATAACGAGGCTTCAAGTTCAGGTGGGGGCATTTGTATCACGGCCGGTGATGTTACGATTACCGACAGTTCTTTCGCCGACAATACGGCCGGCTCCCACGGCGGGGGGATTTATGACAGCAGTTCCGGCACGCTGGTCCTGGAAAATACGACCGTCTCCGACAACAGCGCCGGCAGTGAGGGCGGGGGCCTGTGTAATTATTACGGTACGGTTCGCCTGTTGGAATCCACCATCGTCTCCGGTAATAGCGCCGGCACTTACGGTGGAGGTGTGTGCAATTCTGGAAGCAGCAGCTATGGCTACCTGTATATTTATGACAGCCAGGTGATAGACAACACCGTTTCCGGGGGTACCGTTTATGGCGGCGGTGTTCACAGCGGCAGCCACAGTTACCTGAACTTACAGCGTTCGCAGGTCTCGGGCAACCAGGCCACCGGTTCCAGCAACGCCTACGGTGGTGGTGTTCACACTAATAATGACCGCTATATTAGCCTTTATGTTACGGACTCCACTATTGCCGATAATCAGGTCTCCGGTGGTACGGGCGGCTACGGGGGCGGCTTGTATATAGATGGTAATGACAGGCATATCGAGCGTTGTACCATCTCCGGTAATACGGTGTATGGCGCTTCGACCAGCCAGGGCGGCGGTATTTATTTAGCAGGTGAAAGTTATTATGGAAATACATTTACCGTGACTAATTCCACTGTATCTGGCAATCAGGCGTTTGGCTCCTCATCGGCTCAGGGGGGTGGTCTTTATTTAAGAGGAGCAACTAATATTACCCAGTCCACGATTACTTTGAACGATGCGGCTTATGGTGGGGGTGT
>Ga0272442_10011381_pt1 | contig 10856 bp, 2 predicted proteins | sample SSMForm2O_FD_200262 | JGI IMG/M metagenome (GOLD analysis project Ga0272442, IMG submission 200262) | Marine sediment archaeal communities from Little Sippewissett salt marsh, Falmouth, MA, United States - SSM-Form-2O | ecosystem: Environmental > Aquatic > Marine > Wetlands > Sediment ... | reverse complement strand
TCCCGCTCGTTTCTCGGAGCTTGATCCAAGCCGCGTCGGAGCGCGCGGTCCAGGCCCGGGGCTTTCCGGTCCAGTTGCGCAGACGGAGCCCGCGGCGGGTCTTGCCCAGAGCGGCCACCCTGGTCCTCAGGCTGAGCTGATCGATGTCGACGCCGACGGTCTCGGCGACGGTCGCGGCCGTGGCGAACAGCTTTCGCGAGTCTCCCTGCCAGTCGTGGACGTAGTCATAGACCGAGTCGCTCCGGAGCTGCGGCCACAGGCAGTAGTGGTTCAGGTAGTCCAGCAGGACGTTGCGGATGCGGGCCGCCGTTTTCTCGGACACCAGGCCGCGGTCAACGGCTTGCTCAAGGAAGATCCGTGCCTCACATTCCTGGATGCCTTCGAGCAGTGCCTCATAGCGGGCGCTGGGCTCGGCGCCGTCGGGCCCCGGCCAGGCGAGCATGTGGTGCGGTCGCCCGGGGAAGGCCCAGTCGTTCCCGACGTATCCGTTGAGGTAGTTCTGGTGATAGGAATCGAAGCCGATGTGACCGAGTCCGCCGTAGCCGCGATGGAGCGAGACGGAGGGGATCCCGCGCCAGCGGATGGGATGCGAGGCGCCGCGCAACTCGTCGCGCGGGATGTGGACGTAGAGGTAGGTCTCGTTGCGGACCAAGCGCTCTGCCTTCCCGATGCTGCTTCGAGCGTACTGCGTCCCGTGTGTCACGGACGGACGCCCGCCGAGGTAGGCGCCCTTCCAGCCCTTCTTGCTCTCCACCGGGCTGGCCGCGCCGTAGACGTCGGCGAAATAGCGCACCACGTTCCGGGAGTGGCCGCCGCCGCCGGCGCCGCCGTGGTAGGTGTGGCCGCTCGCCGCCCAGTAACGGCCGGGAAAGACCTCCCAGAAGAATCCCATCAGCGCCGGATCCGACTCGTGGTCGCCGCCGTGACCCCAATAGACCGACTGTTCGAGCCCCTTCTCCTTCATGTGCCGGAGGACCGCGGCGCCGAACTGCCGCCAGAGGGGGAGCCGCTTGAACGCATCCTGCTTCCAGCCCAGCGTCAGCGTCTCCTTCTTGCCGGTGGCCTCGTCGAACACGGTAACGGCCGGCGTGGGGCTGGCCATCTGGCAGTGCATGATGACAAAGCAGATCATGCGGGGCCGGCCCATGTGCTCGACCGCGAGGTCCACGAACCGGTCCAGAATCGAGAACTCGAAGCGATAGGACCCGTCCTTCCTGCGGATCCACTTGACCATCGAATCCTCCCAGTTGCCGAATTCGGTACGATGGAGGATGGGGACGAACAGGACGTCATTGCCGGCGCGGGCCATCTGCTTGAAGCTGTTCACCAGCAGGCGGAAGTGCTCGTCCGACCAGAGCGGAACGCGGGCGCGGACGGGCCCGCGCCAGTCTCGGTCGCCGGGCTTCACGGGCGAGTCCTTGGGCAGGAGGTAGTGATTGGCAACGGCGTAGGGATCAGGCTCCAGCGCCATGTCGGTGAGGAACTGGCGGGGGCTGGGCACACGCCATCCGATGATCTCCGCCACCACCGGCACGACCACGGGTTTCACGCCGTCGGCGGCGATCGTGATCGTACCCTGGTACGTGCCGGGCGCGGTCTTCATCGGGATCTGCATCCGGACCCACAGCGGCTGGGTCCGCTTCGCCCGCACGCTCTGCGGGAGCCGGGAGCCGATGTGATCGTAGAAGCGGACGCTTGACAGGGCGTTCTTCCACCAGTCCCGGTCACGTTCCCTGGGCACGTGGAAGGAGGGGCTCTGCGAGACATGGTAGAGGGCGTCACTGGACATGGCGTTCCAGGGCCGATCGCCCAGCCCCTTGATGTGTACCCCGAGCTGTGCCATGTGGCTCAGTGGTTCGCCGGCCATCCCGGTGACGGTGATTCGGTCTTTCGCAATGACCGCGTTTTTCCTGGTGTGCTTGAGGTCGCTGACGGTGGCGGTGAGCCCCTGGATGTCCTTGCCGGAGAACACGGCGAGCATGCCGGAGAAGGTGCCGTTCAGGGCGCCGACAACCTTCAGCGTGCCCGACGGCATCGCGGGCGGGCGATGCTCGTAATCGTACAGCCGCAGGTGCATGTCCTCGACCCACACGCGGAACCCCCGGGGCGGGTCCATCGCCGAGGGAAGTGTCCCCGACGGATCGGTCAGCCTCAGCTTGACCAGCCGGCAGTGGTCCCACGACCTCCCTGCGTTCCACTGCCCGGCCTTCCCGTGGGACCAGATCCCGGACGCATAGATGAGGGGATGATGAAGGCTCCCGCGGATCTCGACGGCCAGCACGTTCCGGCCCTTCCGGAGAACACCGGCCGGTATGGGAACCGGGCCGAGCTCGCGATCCCGGAGCTTCATCAGGCGGTTCCAGCCCTTGCGGTTGAGCCACGGCCCCTTGTACCCGTTCCACTGGGGCGGGGCGGGGCACCGGTAGCGCGCCAGGCGAGGGTCCTTGCTGCGTCCGCCCTTGATGAACCGGGTCCAGATTTCTCCGATGGCGACGACCGACTTGGTGTCGGCGATCTCATCGCGCCGGTTGAGGTACGCTTCGCCGGGGTACGGCTCGGCCGGCACGTCTTGAGCCAGCGTTCCCTGGGGGAGATGCCCGCGGGCCACTTCGCGGCCGTTCACGAAGACACGGACGCCTCCCCGGTGGGACAGGGCGAGCCGGAGTTCCCCGGCCCTGGACGGGTCCGGCACCTCGAAATACGTGCGCAGGTAGAGGTCCCGCGTGTACACGCTGCCCTTCCCTTCCTTGCCCCGTACGTTCGTGTTCCACACCGTCATCCAGTTGCTGTCGTCGAACTCGTGTCTCATCCATCCCGCGGGAGGGTACTCGGGCACGACAAGCGACATCATCCGGGGGTAGTACGGATTGCCAATCTGGTCCGGACCGTAAACCGCGCGGTCCCGCCAGTTGTTCTTCTTCCAGTCAACACGCTGGCCCTGGAGCAGGCGCTTGGTGTGTCGCTCCATGCTCCTCAGCTTTGAGCGGCTGATGTTGTGTGCCTTGCACTCCTCGGCGTTCCTCAACACCGTTCCGTCGAGCCGCATCGGGCCGCGGACGGCAAACACCCGCCACTGCGCGTTCTCCCGGAGGATGTCCCGGCCGGCGCCCGCGGCGCGGCCGGGCGCCAGGGAGAGCAGACACGCGGCGAGCACAACTCGCCTCGGAAGCGCGAAGGAACCGCCGCTTCTCATCGTGGGACCTTTCTGTGGGCACCGTCGCATGGCATGTGCCGCTACTTGACCGGAACCGTCAACGTCGCGCCGTCGGCGCGATACAGGACCGAGAAATACGAGCGCTCTGTGTTTTCTGCGGAGACCATGACCAACAGGGTGTTGTCACCGGCCTGGAGATCACCGGTGATGATGAAGCGCCCCGGGTATCGACTGTAACGCCCGAAATCGCCCGTGTAGGACTGGAACATGACCTTGCCGTTGAGCCACATCTTGAGCCCGTCCGCCACGTTGTGGACCCCCAGGTAGAGCCTCTGGGCCTTCGGTGAGTGGATCCGTGCCGCGTAGTACGAAAGGGAGAGCCCGCGGATCCGCCACATGGCCTTGTGGAGAAGCACATAGCCCTTGTCGCGCCCGCTCGCCGTTTTGATCCGTTTCCAGCGGACGTCTCCGTCCATGCCGTCGTAGGTGGCGGCGAAGTCCAGCTTATTGTTGGGGGAGTCGGGCTCTTCGTCCATCAGCGGGTCAAACGGCCCGGCGAAGGCCCATTCCGTGATCGTCTTGTTCGGTAGGGGCTTGGGCGTTTCCTTGAGGAGAGGGGGAACCTTGAATTCCACGGCCAGAGGCGTCGTCCGGTCCATCCCAATGTCCACCTGGAACGTCTCCTTGACCGGCTCGAACTCCGGGTGCCAGACCTGGACCGTGTACGTGCCCTCGGGGATGCGGTTGATCGCGAACGCGCCGGACTGCTCCGGGTGCCTCTGAAGATCGCCCGTCCCGGTGCTCACCGTCACGTACGGATTGTCCCATAGCACCAAGTACGCTTTTTGCCAGGGATGCCGCTCGCAGCTCAGTTGATAGATGCCCCGGTCTTCGATCCTGGAGATCTGGTGCACCTCGGGGCGCTTCATGACCGGGTTGAACCCCAGATGCTGGCCGGGGAAGTTTGGGTCGTGGTACTTCGGGAGCACCCCTTTCCACAGCACCTTGTCCGTTGCGGTGTCGCGGAGCGTCAGGTCCGACTCATACAGAGAAAGGTTGAGGATCTGGACGAGCTGCTTGGTCCGCATCACCCCGATCCCGTATGCGCTGGGGTTGAACACTCCCCTCCCTTCGGGTTTGTCCGGCCGGATCTGGTGGGTCCGGAAATCGACGAGATAGCGGAGCCGGTCGAAGTTCCCCAGCGCGCCCGCCGCGACGTCGTGGACCATGAGGACCGCGCCCCGGACCCCATAGCGCTTCCCCGCCGAGTGATACGGATCCAGGTACACGATGGGCGTGGGCTTGCGACTCCTGTAGTAGTCCACTTCGCCTCTCTCTCGGAGACGGGCGGCGTGCGCTCCTTCCAGCTCGATGGGGAAGGGCGGAGAGATCCGGACACGCTTGTTGTACTTGACGTAGCAGATGCCCTTGAGCGTGCCGCCGGGAATCCTCCGATCGCAACTGTATCCCGTCTTTCTCTTCCGCTCCTGGGCGGCCTTCCCATCCACCAACACCTTCGGCACCCGTTCGGCTTTCCCCCCCCCGCCGGACTCCTCCGGAGCGGGCGGAGCCGGGCGATCGGGCCCTGTTTCCTGCGGCGCCGGCTTCTTCCGTTCGGGCGCGGGAGACAACAATCCGGACCAGCCGAAATACCCTGCCGCGGCCAACAGACAGGCGGCCACAGTGCCGATGACGGTGGTGCGACCGAATCTCATCAGTCCCTGTTCCTTCCCCAGCCGGGGCGGAAGATGGCGCCGGCTACCGGCCGGCTCGAGACGCCCTTAGCGTCGGCGAGACCACTGGCAGCTTGTGCTCGTAGACCACGTTGCGCCGTCCCTTGGAGTCAGCGAAATCCACGTAGCCGAGGCGGACCTCGCTTCCCGGGAGCACCTCCAGGACCCCCCGGACCTCGGACCCGGCGCCCGGCTGGGTGTCGATGCAGCCCTGGAAGGTGCCGCTGTTGTTGTCCGTTTCCTTGAGGATCAGGAGCTCGACGTCGCTGGCCGGACGCTTCGCCTTGGGGTCGGCCGAGACCGGCATCACCTCGGCGCTCACCAGGACCGTGTCCACCCCCGTCAGATGCACGTTCCGGTCGGGGTCCACCACGGTGACCAGGTAAGAGCGGCCCGGAACAACGGCGGTGGTTCGGGGCCACTTTGGGGCGGCGTCCCGGACGGACACCCGGGCATCGGTGCCCAGGAGGAGCAGGTCGCCCCACCGGCTGGGATGATTCCCCATGAAGCAGGGCTCCGCGCCGCCGCTGCTGCACCATCCCTTGCCCTGGAACCTCGCCCCGCTTCCCCGGGGCTGCTTGCCCGTCCCCACGTAGCAGTCAAAGCCGATGTACCAGCCCGGCGCAAAGACCGGGACCTTGAAGATACTGCGGGGGAGGAACACCTCGACGGTGTAGCTCGTCTCGGCGAGCCTGGTGACCCGGTACGGCCCCGACCCGTCCGGGCCGGACCGGGGCTGGAGCGGGAACAGTTCACCGTGAGAAATCCGCCGCCCCCAGCCGAAGTTGCCGTCCCACTTCCCGTAGCGCCGGGAGGCGAACACGCGTTCCGCGCCCGGCAGGTCTGGATTGGTCGACGTGCCCCCGGGCAGGAGGTAGAACTCCTGGGCATGCGGGTCCCCGCGGAACGGCAGCCGCGCGTCCAGCGTGTCGATCATCACAATGAAGGAATCGCCGCCCGACACGAACTGGTTGTGGGCGCTGATTCGGCCGTCCTTGATGAGCTTGACGCCGTCTTCTCCGATCCGGTACTGAGAGGGAAGAGAAAAGTTGATCTTGGGTTGCTCGACCTCATAGCCGAAGAAGAATCCCTGGTAGTTCCACGCCGCATACACCACGATCGGCGGCTTCTTGAAGGCGGGGTCGCGGACCGAGTCCTCCTTCAGCACCAGGCCGCGAACGTGCCCCCAGTCCGAGAGATCGCCGTCGAGATTCGGAAAGACCGGCAGGAAGGGGATTCCCTCGAAGTTCGGGGATCTCCGCGGCCGCTTCAGAGCCTTCACCTCCGCTTGCCGCACGAAACCCCAGTCCGAAGGGGCCCGCGGCCCCACCGCCTGCGACCAGCGCACCGCGGACGCCGGCTCGTCCCCACGGACGAAGTGCCCGGCGTGCATCGTGGCGACCAGCGGCTTCACGGCGATCTGGCCCGTGCCCACCCCCGAGGCCAGGGCGGCCAGCGGCGTCGACGTGTCCGGCACCCCCTGCTTGGTGAGATCGGCCATATCCTGCCCGCGGCCCTTCCGCGCCATGTCGCGCGCTTCGATCTTATGCTCGAACGGGTCCGCGTAATCAACCGTCTCGGCGGTCCGGTAGTAGTCGCGCCTCAGACGCCCCTCCTTGGTCACGATGTTCTGGAGCATCTGCCCGATCACGGTCGAAATGGCCGTGTTGATCTCCTCCTTGATCTTCTCGGTTCTCGCCTCGGCGAACCCGCGGTCCGACGCGGGCAACTTTTTCTCCGCCGCCCGCAGAGCGGCTTCGTCCGCCTCGATGTGCTTTGGGGTGGGAAGGATGTTCTCCTTCGTGGTCTGGTCGCGGTACGGATTGAGGCTGGAATCGAAGAGCTTCCGGTGGAAGAAGGGCCGCGAGATGGCCTCCTCCATGTCGCGTCGCAGCAGGTCCACCGCTTTCACGCGGAACCTTTTCATCGCCTCGTGCACCCCCTCTTCGCTGAGGACCATGCCCTCGCGGAACTGGCCCTCGGCCAGTTGCTCGATGGGGGGCCGAAGCTTCTCGACCAGCAGGTCGATCATTCGGCGATACGCGATCTCCCGGAACGGGCCGCGAAGCACGCGCGAACGGAGCGCCTGGTTGATCACCCGATAGGCCCACTGCCGGCTCCCTCCCGCGAATACCCCCGCCCAGGCCGCATTGAACTCCTTCAGGGTCTTAATACAGGACTGTAGGTCCTTCTTGAGCGTCTCCGCCGGGGCCCCCCGGTCCGCCCCCTCTTTGAACCGCTTGGTTTGCTCGGTGAGCCGGTTCGAGAGAGCGGTCATTCTCGCTCTTTTCTCTTGGGCTTCCTTCTCTCTGTGGGGATAGTAATCGTGGGCGTAATCGTCGAAGGCCCGCTCCCACCCCTTGCCGTAGTCGTGCACCAGCCGGGAGAAGATCTCGGCCTGCGCTTTGGAGGGCGTGTCCGGCCAGCCCGGGAGCCGCATCCAGCCGTGCCCCGCGTTCTTGCACGTGGAGAGCCCCTTGGGCCGGTCGTGTTTGCCGAAATGGTTCTGCCCGAACCGACCGTCGGGCAAGGCCGAAAACAGGCCGTACCTGCTGACGAAGCTCTGCCGGTTGTCGTGTTCGATGAAGCCGGGGGCGTCGTAGGAGTTGTCGAGGCAGCGGCGCCACATGGAGTCCCATCCGTACCGCCCGCGAAAGAGCGATCCCGTGACTGCCCCCTTGATTCGGGAGGCCACCCGGCGTTCGTACCACTCGGTCACGGTCTCGGCGGCAATCTTGATCTGAAACTCCTCGCGGTGCTCCTCGCGCCAATCCCGGGCCGCGCTCATGGCCTTCTCTCTGAACTCGCGATGCAGCTGCTTGATCTCCTCCTTGGAGAGCGTCCCCTTCGCAATCCTCTTCGACGCGGCTTCCAGCTCCTTCGCCAGGCTGGCCTGGACGTGACTGGTCAGCGATTTCTCCAGCTTGACGTCCAGCAGGCCGGAGGTGACCTGGGAGAGGTCCTGGGTCAACTCCTCGGTCAACGTCTCGGACACGAATTTCTCCGGATCAGGCGGCGGCGGGAGGGCGGCGACGCGCTTGGACACATCCGACGCCGCGTGCTTGGCCCGGTCCTTCTGGACCACCTTCCGCAGATAGCTCTGTTCGCTGTCGGCGACGGGCCCGGCGTCCTGCGTCCCCACCGTTGCCAGAAACGGAAACGTCACCGCGTGCACCGCCACAGACGTCGCCAGCATCAACGGCAGGAGGGATCTCGCTCGCCGGGGCGCAAAGACGTCGCCGAGTGACCTCGTCGCCGCGGCCCGCTCCTGTGGCGGGACCCTCTTCCAGTGGCGCCGCCATCCCGGTGCTTTTCTGCCCGAAGGTGTCACGTTAACCGCCTTCTTGTGGAGAGCGCCGCACACAGCCGGTCACGTCTGAGCCCCCAACGGTGATTCCGGGAATCCCGGGCGCTGTGAAACGCGTGGGAAGCTCGGCTCTTCCACACATCCGAACGGACCCGGAGCGTAGAAGGAATCGTAAATTTCCTCAGGCTCCTTCTGACGCGCCGGTTCCCAGAACAGTCCGCGACCCCGCGCCTCCCGCGCGGTGGTGCCGGCCTCCACTCACCTTATCGTGTCTCCGGCCAAAGCGCAAGGCCAAACTCCGCTCCTCGCGGCAAGCGGCTCGCCATCCCGGCCCGGTAGCGCCGCCACACCCGAATGGCCCGGATCGTCGCCCCGGGTTCGGCCGGGGGTAACGGCAAGAGCCTTGAAACCGGTTCATTCCGGCGCTATCCTCGCCGGCAGGAGTCGCGCTGAAGCGGCTTCTCACAGGTTCGCAGGGCGGCCCGAGGCCGGCCCGAGCTGGGCTTTCACGAAGGAGAGGAAGGTATGTGGTGTCTCCGTGGCGTTGCCGTAACGGCGATCTGTCTTGGCTTCGTCCTGAGCGTGTCCGGTGGGAACGCGGTCGACCTGACGGTCCGGGAACCCGCCGGTGTTGACCGGGTCTCTGAACCGGTGACGACCGGCGTGCCGTTCGCCAAGGGAGTGCTGAAAGATGTATCGGCGCTCCGCGTGGTCGACGGGAGCGGCAGGGCGCTGCCCTCCCAGTTCCGGCGGACCTCGGCGTGGTCCGATGGCTCGGTGCGATGGGCGCTGATGGACACGCAGGTCAGCGTCAAGGCGAACCGGAGCATCGAGCTGAAGGTCGTCCGGGGAGCGCGCCCGAAGCCCACGTCGCCCGTGCGAGTTGACGACAAGAGGGGCGTGATCTCGGTCTCCACCGGTCCCCTCTCGTTCACGGTCAGCAAGACAAAGTTCAACATCTTCGAGTCGCTCCGCGTCAACGGCAAGGAGCGGGTCGCCAAGGGCAGCCCGGGCCTGGTGCTCTATTCGGGCCAGGGGAGCGTGGCCGCGAACGGCGCCCCGAGGGAAATCAAGGTGGAGGAAGCCGGCCCGATGCGCGTGGTCGTTCTCGTGCGCGGCGCCTATCCCAAGGTGCACAAAGGACTGCTCCACTACACCGTGCGGATCACGGCCTACGCCGGAAAGCCGTACGTCACCCTCCGCGTGTGGCTGGAGAACGACGGCAAGTACGGCTACGTCCGGCCGGCGGAGTGGTGCCAATTCGACGGACAGGCGGTCGAGCTCGATCTCGGCCTGGGCGCCGTGAAGAACGTGCTCGTGGACGGCGAGCGGGTGGCCGGCGGCGGCCTCAATTTCCAGGTCGCCCAGCACAACCCCGGCCTCAACTGGAATAGCTTCAAGTACACCGTCACCACCGACGGCAAGCAGGTCAAGGCCGGGGCGCGGACCGGCGGGCTGGTGTCACTCGAGGGGGCATCAGGCAAGCTGACCGTCGGGGTGCGTTATTTCTGGGAAAATTTCTCCAAGGCCATCGAGCTGGACGACAAGCGGCTCAAGGTCTGGCTGTGGCCGACGGACGGCGAGTGGCCGGTGGTCAAGGGCCGGTGGCGCAACCGCGGCGGCGGCGACTTCCGCCAGTACGTCAAACCGGGCGTCTACCACATCCCCGGCTGCGTGCGGAAAGGCCACGAACTCATCCTCGACTTCGGCGGCCGCACACCGAAGGCCACCGGGGCCACGCTCCGCTCGCCGTTGATGGCCCTGGCCACGCCCGAGTACTATGCGACGACCGAGGCGGCGCCGGGCTGGTTCGCCCCCGCCGCGCTCAAGACGGGCGACGCGGCTTACGACAAGGCCGCGGCCAACTGGAACAAGCAGGCCCTCAACGGCGCCGACCGCACGGCCCGCAGTTCCGTCTGGGAGGCCCGCAAGGGCCGGGTCGGCCCCGTCCGTAACTGGTACGGCTGGATGAACTTCGGCGACAACGCCTGGGGCGGCGGATTCAGCAGCCTCCACTACGACTGGCCGTGGATCATGTTCCTCAACTACCTCCGCCAAGGCGACCGCAGCTTCTTCGACATGGGCGTGACCATGGCCCGACACCTCATCGAGGTCGATCACCTGTGGTCCAAGCGGAACCACAAGATGCTCCAGCAGATGGCCCGCTTCGAGTTCTGCAGCCCGTACACCCACGGCGGCCTCGCCGACGGCCGCTGCAAGCCGACCCCCAGCCACGTCTGGATCTCCGGGGTCATCCTCTACCACATGCTCACCGGCGACCCGATGGCGCGCGAGTGCGCCCTCAGTACCGACGCCGGCCTGGACCTGCGGATGGTCGACCGATTCCGAAAGAAGCCGTCGTCGGGCGGCCAGGCCCGCGCCAGCGGCTGGGGGATGCTCGCCTACTGCTCGCTCTATGACCTGACCGGCGACAAGAAGTACCTCGACAAGGGCCTCGTCCTGTTCCGCAACAACCAGAAGCTGAAGTGGAAACAGAAAGGCCCCTACACCGACGGCGGCTTGCAGTACTATTATTCGACGCAGGGCCTCTGCGAGCTCCAGCACCGGACCGGCGATCCTGAGATCATGCAGATGCTCGAAGAAGGCTGCAAAGGGAACTTCTCGGCCCAGTACGCCGAGTGGCGCGTCTTTCTCACCAATG
>Ga0272442_10011378_pt1 | contig 10857 bp, 3 predicted proteins | sample SSMForm2O_FD_200262 | JGI IMG/M metagenome (GOLD analysis project Ga0272442, IMG submission 200262) | Marine sediment archaeal communities from Little Sippewissett salt marsh, Falmouth, MA, United States - SSM-Form-2O | ecosystem: Environmental > Aquatic > Marine > Wetlands > Sediment ... | reverse complement strand
GGCTTCGGGAGGTCGGTGAGGTTGCCTTCGGCGGCGAAGCTGTGGACGTGCATGGTGCTTCTCCAGGGTCGGAAGCCGAAGGCACCGAGCGGCCCGGCTCCCATCTTGGTGGTGAGGACGTCCTTGCCGTCGATGCGGAAGGCCACGGTGTCGCCCTTTCGGACGGCCTCGAAGAGGAAGGGCTTGCCCTCTTCGACGAGGGGTGTGCTCTGACCGATGGCTCGGCTGCGACGGCCGAAGAGGGGGCCTTCGACGAACATCCTGCCGTGTCCGCCCTCGAAGCCGAAGTGGCTTGTGCCGTCGAAGGTGAAGGAGGCGGCGCTGCGTGCGAGGTTGCGGATGGTGAGGCGTGCGGAGACGTGGAAGTCGCCCGGCCCGAGGGCTTTGCCGGCGAAGAGGAAGTTGCCGGTGCCACCGCACTGGAGGGTGCCGTCGCGGGAGGCCCACGGGCGCCCGTCCTGGCGGACGAGCTTGGGCTGGCCGTTGAGGACGAAGGCGGTTTCGCCGGCGGCGGCGCAGGCGGCGAGGGCGAGGCAGAGGGGGATGGCACGCATGGGGTTGGCTCCTGCTGGAGGGTCGTGAGTGCCGGGAGCGGGGCAATCGCCTACGGACGGGCGTCGGGTGCTCGGAACTCGAAGAGGCGGAAGTCGTGTGGGCGGACGGGGCATCGGAGCACGCCCGCCTTCCAGGTGAACGTGCCGTCGGGGTCTTTGGCCCGGCGCTGCTCGGGGGTGAGCTCTTCCTTGAGAGTGAGGTCGCCTAGGCCGTCGTCGGCGTCCTCGCCTGCGGGGGCGTCGGGCGTGTCGGTCATCTTGAGCAACTCTTCGCCGGCGCTCGGGCGCTTGGGTGCCTTCATTCGCGTCACGTCGTCGTCGAAGTAGGTGAGGAGGCCCGAATCGACGTCGCGGACGGTCGGAGCAGCGGCGAAGCCCATGGCCCTGGTGTCGAGGGCGACCTCGGCTTCGACGCGCTTGCGGCTCCAGTTGACGAGAGCGACGACGCAGAGGCCCTTGCGTCGCCAGGCGCTCACGTAGAGGTCTGGGTGGGAGTGGGCGGCGAGGCGGTTCGGGCTCCAGTAGGGGACGAACACGGTGTCGGGGTCGAGGCAGAGCTGGGATTGCTTGAGCCACTGGCGGTCGACCTCGAAGCGTCCGCCGAGGTGTCCGACGGTCCAGACGATGTCGTGTGCGAGGAGTGCGGCGGTGTAGGCTCTCCAGTGCTGCCAGAAGCGGGTCTTGAACTTGGGCCAGGCGCCGCCCGAGCCCTGGAACCACCCGAGCCAGGTGGTGATGAGACCCCACTTGGCGGGGTTCATGAAGCGGATGCGGTCGGGAGGCCAGCTGTCCATGAAGTCGCGTGTTTCGCCGGGGGCCTGGTAGAAGTCCTCGCCGTCGAGGATGACATCGAAGAAGGAGTGGTAGGGGATGAAGAGGGTGTGTGTGGTGTGGGCGCACAGGTGTGGGACGAGGCCGTTGTCGAGGAGGACCTGGCGGGTGCGCTTGAGGTGCTCTCGGGGCTGCCGCCACTGGAAGCCTGGCTGAACTGTGCCATCGGGGAGCTTGTAGGAGACGGGTGACGGCCAGGCGTCGAGGGGGTAGTTGAAGCAGTTGTCGTAGTAGATGCCCTTTGCGAAGCCGCGGCGGACCCACTCGTTCCAGACCCAGGCGCAGTAGTCGGTCATCTCGGGGGTGTAGCGACGGTGCCACCAGACTTCGCCGCCCCACTCGCGGGAGTGGCTCGGGAAGCCGCCGATGCCGGAGAGGTCGTGGTAGAGGCCGACGACCATCTGCTCGCGGGGCTTGGGGTCGCGGCCGAAATGGGTGCGGAAGGCCTTGTTGAACTCGGGCTCGCGGTGGGCGGCGCCCTGGGAGCCGAGCTCGCCGCGGAAGCGACGCGCCACCATCTCCCAGTCCATCCCCTCGGGATGGCGGTAGAACTGCGTGGGCTGCGGGCCTTTGAGGTTGAAGCCGCAGAAGGTGTCGGGGAACACGCCCCAGCTCGGCGTCATGCGCCAGTCCTTCTCGAGGGGCTTGACGGGGATGGGGTGGAGGCCGAACTCGAAGGTGCGGGGGCCGTCGAGCCGCACGGCCTCGCTGATGATGTTGAGCACGAGGCTCACGGTGGTGCCGTCGCGGCGGATGGTGACGGCTGGGACGGTGGTGCTCTGCGTCCAGCCCTGGTCGTTTTCGGCGAACCAGGCCATGCCGCGCAGGTCGCCGGTGAGCATCACGTAGGGGATGAAGCTGCCGCGGAGCCTGGGGTAGAGGGCGACTCGCTCCTCGTCGAGACTCGAGAACACGGTGCCCTCCCCCGGCGGCGTGGCGCCGATGTGCACCACGCGGGGATTGCGGAAGCCGTGGTTGCCGCTCCACCAGTGCAGGAGTGCGGCGGACGGCGCGGTGTAGGGGATGGTGAGGCGCAGCGAGTCGAGAGACGGGCTCTTGCCGGGGGCGGGCTGGAGGGTGACGCGAAACCACATCATCCCGTCGAACTCGGCGTAGGCCGTGGTGTGGATGCTCAGGCCGTCGGCGCGGAGGCTTCCGCCCTGGATGTCGACCCTCGCCTCTCCGCGGGGCTGGAAGCGGAGGCGGCCGTCGGGCCGTAGAGGGATGGGCTTGCCGTCGAGCGAGGCGTCGAGCCGCACGGGCGCGGCCAGGATGTCCTCGCCGACGGAGACGACCTTCTCCGGGAGCCCGGAGGGGGCGAAGACGACGTCGCGGCGTGCGACGGAGACGGTGGTGCCGCTCGCTCGGACGGGGGTCCAGCCGGGCATGGCCTTCTGGCTCACGCCGATGCGGTTGCCCCACCAGGGGGGCGCCTTGCGCTCGAACTCGCCCAGGGCTTCACACACGGGGTTGCCCTGTGCGTCGCGGGCGACGGCCTTCACCTCGTAGTGGGTGAAGTTCATGGGCGGCGTGGCCACGCGGCCTCGGGCCTCGGGGCAGCCGTTGAACGGGATGTCGTGCCGCCCGATGGGCTCGCGAGCACCCTGGGCGGCGACGGTGACCTGCGCGCTGTGGACCTTCGCGTAGTCGCGACAGAGCGGGAAGAGATGGACGTCCACCCTGCCCAGGACGCCGTTGTAGTCGAGGGTCATTTCCATGGGTGGAAGGGGGCGGACCTCGGTGCGTGGGTCGTGGAGGGCAGCGAGGTTGGCGATTTCGCGGGGCGAGAGCGCGCGGCGGTAGATTCGGAAATCGTCGAGGGCGCACCGCGACGTGTCGCGGCCGAACTTCAGCGTGAGCACCTGTGCCGGGTCGCAGGGCTTCACGTCCCAGTTCCAGGCGCCCGGGTAGGGCCAGGCCTTGCCGTCGAGGTAGGCGGCTCGCCGGTCCTTCTCCCAGACGAGGCACAGGTGGAGCCATCGGCCGGGATGGATGTCCACGGGGTGCTGCCAGGCCTCGGTGTTCGGGGTCTGGAAGAAGCTCAGGTGTGCGACGGGGCGTGGTGCCTCGCCGACGTGGATGGCGAAGAGCGGCACCCTCTTGATGGGGAACTGTGCGAAGGGGTTCCACTCGACGTAGTTATTCCAGTCGAGTGGCCGCATCCAGAGCGCGATGGAGCCGCGTTCGGGCGCGAGGAGGCCGGCGGCGCGGTACTCGATGGGCCATCCGCCCTCCCCTACTACGACGGCCTGCTGCTCGACGCCATCGGTGAAGGGGGGCCTGGGCTTCTCGGGATTGACGAAGGGCAGGCGCTTGCGGGCCTCCTCGACGTCGTCGGGCGCCTTCGTGCCCCTGGGCGCGATGGCGGGAGCCACCGTGCGATTGAAGTCGACGTGGAACACGAGGTCGGCGGCATCGCGGAAGAAGGGAGGGCCGGGCTTCGGTGGCGTGCCGGTGCGCGTGCCTGCCCAGCCGAAGGTGTGGGGGTAGTATTCGCGGACGGCGGTGGAGACTCGGACCTCGTCCACCATACCGCGGAAGCCGCGTCCCGGGGTCGGGCCGCCGCCGAGGGCATAGTGCCTGAGCTTGTCGGTGCCCTGCGGCTCAAGCGGTTTGGCGAGGGGGACGAGGGCTCCGTCGAGGCGGAACTCGCAGCGTTGCAGGCCGTCCCAGGCGAGAGCCACGTGGGTCCATCGGCCGTCGCGGAAGGCGTAGCCCGGGACGCGCTGTGCGTGGCCCATCCAGAGGAGCTCGAGGGCTCCATCGCGCAGGAGGCGGAGGGCGGCCGTGTGGGGGAGTGGTGCGGCGGAGAGATGGAGGATCGTGGCGGGGTCGGCGGTGGGCTTCTCGGGCCGCATCCAGAATTCGAGGGTGCGCGGCCCGGCGGGCAGCTCGCCCTGGATGCGGCCGTCGGAGCCCTCGAAGAGCAGGCCGCCCCCGAAGCGTCCGCCGGCGGCCGCCAAGCGGCAGGCTCCGTGCAGTTCCAGGCGCACTCCCGAGCGGACGGCGTTGGCGGCGGCGCGCCCATCGCCCTCGTCCTTGGGCAGGAGTTCGAGGGCCTGCCCGGCGGGCTGGCCGGTCGCGGCCTCCTCGAGCTCGGCCTCGAGGAGGCTCGTGTCCTTCTCGTCGAAGTGGTAGAGGCCTGCGGTGGAGGCGTCGTAGGGATAGGGTTCCCAGAAGGCCGACTTGGGCTCCTCCGGCGTGGCGGCCTGCGCGGCTGCCAGGAGGGCCAGCGCGGCGAGCGCGAGCGACGGGCATCTGGGAGGGAACCTGGTGGCGGCGTTGCTCATTTCGTCTCAGCAGCTCTCCAGGGGATGCGGCTGGCGGCGGCGCGGCGAAGGGCCAGCGCCCCGTTGCCGGCATCAGTACTTGCGGATGCCGATGAAGCGGCCGCTGTGGGGCTCGAGGGCCTTGAGCGTGAGGGTGCGGCCGTAGAAGTCCAGGGCACAGGCCGGCGCGCCTTCCTGGGTGTAGAGGTCGCGCACGCCGATGAACTCCTGCCACGGAAGCTGTGGGACCAGGCCCAGCGCGTCGAGGTCGATCTTCAGCGACACGTCCTTCGCCTGCTTGCGGTGGTAGTTGAACACGCCGACGACCACGCGGTCGGGCAGGCGCCAGAGCGAGACGAGGATATCCTGGTCGGCACACTCGACGTGGGGGTTGCGCCAGTAGGGGTGGTAGGCGACGCCCTCGCCGTTGAGGCCCCAGTCGAGGATGCTCTGCGGCATCACCGTGGGGCCGGGCGCCACGTAGGGATTGAGCCAGGAGTCGTGCATCCAGAGGTACTCGGCCTGGCGGGTCTTGGCGGCGGCGATCTTCGCTCGGTCGGCGGAGGTGAAGTTGCTCATCCAGCACAGGCCGACGCCCCAGGTGTGAGGGCTGGACATCGAGCGCATCCGCTCGACGGGGTAGTAGTCGATCCAGTCCATGTCGCTCGTGTCGAGATGCCAGTCGCGTTCGCCGTCGAGCACGGCGTCGAGCCAGGGGAGCGCGACGAACACGTAGGCGTTGGTGGAATGGCTGCCGACGGAGCCTGGGTTGAGGCCGTGGTCGTGCTGGAGTGCCCAGAGGCGCATGAAGAAGCGGCGGACGTTCCAGCCGTTGTAGCCCGGCTGCACGCGGCCGTCGGGCAGGCGGTAGCACAGGCCGCTGAGCAGGCTGTCGTAGAGGATGGGGAACGTGAGGTCCCAGTAGGTGGAGACGACGCCGCCCTCGCGGAAGGCCCGGTCGAAGAGGTACATCGCGTAGTCCGTGTAGGTCTCGTTCCAGGTGTCGCGGCCGCTGGGGAACCACTCGTCGCCGAAGTAGTCGTAGAGCTCCTTCTGAAGCGACTTGGCGCCGTAGCCGATGAGCTGGAAGGACATGTGCTGGAAGGAGACGCCGGTGCGGGCGGCATAGAGATTGAAGGGACGGCGGTCGTGCACCAGCTTGTCGGCCTGCTGCTTCTGCTCGGCCCACAGGGCGCTCCACTCCTCGGGGTAGCGGGACTCGGGGTGGATCCAGTTGACGTTGCCGCGGCCGGGGTTGCAGAGCTTCTCGCCGGTCTTCGAGTCCTTGCGGACGCCGCGGAATGGCTGGAAGAAGGTGCCGTCGTCGGTCGCGGCGATCATGCGCCAGCCCTTGGGGAAGGGCTTGAAAGGCGAGGCGATGTAGCTGAAGGCCACGGTGCGCTCTGCCCGCAGCTCGACTGGCTTGCCGATGAGGTTGTTGCGGAGGACGACGGCGCCGCCCGTCCGCACGGCCTCGTGGGCGGGCACGTCGTTGTGGGGGAACCAGCCGCGATCGCTGTCGGCCCACCACAGGAGCCCGCGGCGCTCGCTGCCGATCCACACCGAAGGATAGAACGAGCCGACCTTCATGTTGCTGCCCGTGCGGCCGGTGTCGAGCGTCGACCAGAGCCGCCCCGCCTTCTCCCTGGGCAGCAGAATCGTGGACTTGCTGGCGAAGTTGGCGCCGGGGCCGACGCACACCAGGCAGTCCGCATCGGCATCGGAGAGGGGGAACTCGAGCCGCAGCGCGTCCACCTGCATGGGCTCGCCGCCCCGCGGGCGGTAGGTGAGCTCGACGTAGACCAGCCCATCCTGCTCCAGCCAGCCTTCGGCCCTGAAGTGCAGCCCCGCTCCCGCGGCCTCCCCCTCGAAGCGCACCCGCCAGTCCTTCGCCTCGGTGATTCTCGGCTTGCCGAGCCTGAGCGTCTCTTCCTTCCCGTTCCTCGCGACCACCAGGCGCGCCGGCGCGGCGAGCACGGCACTGCCCTGCGACGCGACGGCGTTGGGCAGGCCCAGCGCGTTCAGCTCGTACCGGCGCCCCCAGCAGGTCCACGCGGCTGGGGCGCCCCACAGCCTCCGCCCGCCCGCTCTCCGGAGGGGCTCGAACGGCGGCACCACGCGCTCGATGTCCCCGAACTTCTTCCCCCACCACTCGGGGAAGGCTCGGGCCGCGTCCTTCTTCTCGATGGCGCCCTCCATCGGGCCGAGGGCCTTGCCGTCGGCCAGGACGAGCTGCGCGCTCACCGTGTAGGCGCCCGCCTCGAGGTGGGGCAGCGGCACGATCTCCTGGAAGTACCACTCGGCCACGCGCGTCACCTCGCCCTCGGCGACCACCTTCTCCGATCCCTCCCGCTTGAGCGTGTAGCGGAGCGCCTTCGCCGCATCGGGCTCGGGCAGGTAGTAGGTATCTGCTTTGACGAGCAATTGGTCGCGAACCGGGTTGAACCGCGCGCTGAACGCGAACTTGTTCGGGTCGCGCGCCTTCACAGGCGCCATCATCCAGTTGTAGCCGCCGACGCTGAAATGCGCAGTGTAGCTCAGCAGGGTCTTGCCGCCATGGGTCGCGCGCACGACGACCTGGCCTTCCTTGACGCCGGCGGGGAGCTTCTCGGACAGCTCGAACGCCTTCTCGCCGTCCGCGGGGACCGCAAGCTCCTGCGACTTCGCGATCTTGCCCGCCACGTCCACCTGCACGGCCACCTTCGCCTCCGCCTTGCCCGGGTTGAAGGCGCGGACTCGCAGGGCCGCCGTGCCGTCCGAGGCCAGGTTGCTCAGGGAATCTATCGTGAGCTGCACCGCCGGCATGTTCTCCACCAGCGTGCCCACGCACTTGCCGTCGGCGGTGAAGTAGCTGCCGACACACGGGATGCGTGCCTGCATCCACATGGGCACGTGGTTGAAGCCGAGCATGAACTTCCAGCGGTCGCCGGCCTCGTGGTTGCCGGTGAGCTCGAAGTCGGCGGGCGTGGAGCTGGCCTCGAGCTCCCACCACGAGCCGCCGTCGGGGGCGGTGCCCGGGGCGGTGGTGCGCGCGGCGACCTTGAACTCCGGCGCCCAGTTCTTCATCTGCTGCCCCAGTGCGATGCGGGTGAGGTCGCCCACGAAGCCCAGGCAGTTCATGAACAGGCGGAACTCCGTCCGCTGGTGCTCGGGACTCACGTTGTGCCCCATGGGCTTGAAGAGCAGCTCGAGCCCGTCGTCGAAGCAGTAGGCGTTGCCGTCGGAGCGCCCCTCGCGGACGGTGAAGCGATAGCCGGGCTTGAGGTAGGTTCGGCAGGCGAAGTAGAGATGGCCGGGGTCCCAGGCCAGGAACCAGGTGGTCGGCCGGGGCAGCAGGCAGTCGCTGCCATTGTCCACCAGGCCTGCGACGGCGGACGCCCCGCGCCACTCGGCGGGGTCGATGGTGCCGTCGATCTTCGGGGGCGAGGCCATGCGGGGGATGGCAAACGTCGCCTCCTCGCCCGGCTTGAGCTTCGGCGCCGCGGCCGCAGCAGGGCACAGCCCCAGGATGGCCATCGCAAGCAGCAGACCCATCCGCGAGCGCATCGTCGTCTCCTTCGTCGTGCGTTGCCTCCCCACGCATTGCCTTCCTGCCGCCCGGCTCTGGTGGTGCGGAAAGTACCCCGACACGCGACGGGTGTCAAGCTCCACGCTGCCCGCAGGGACGAGACACCGGCTCGCAGGGCGATGGGCGAGTTCTCAGCTCCCCCGCTTGCCGCAGGCAGGCGAGGCTCTCTGATCTCGAAGGGGCGTTGGCATCTGGCGGCATCCCGCTCCTCCGTTCACGGGAGGGTGCGCTCACGCCCAGGCCGCGGGCTGAACCACGGTCCGAGAGTCAGGCTATCGCCTGGAGGGAATGCCGCGAAGGGGAGGAGGTGGTCAGGCGCGCTGGACGATCTCGCAGGGGATGTTCTCGAGGACGACGGACGGGACCTTGCCGGAGCCGAGGATCGCCTTCGCGTCCAGGATCTCGATGCCGACCAGGGTCTCGCCCTCGCCCATGTTGAGGGCAACTTCGTCGGAGAGGCGCACGGTGCGGCACTCGTGGGTGCCCTCGACGAGGCGGATGTAGAGGGCATCGACCTCGGGGTCGTAGGTGATGGTCATGCGTACCCCTCTCGGAAGTAGGAACTATAAACGGTGACCTCGACAGTCTCGTTGGGCTCCTCACGAACTCCGAACAGGCCCCTCCCTGGCCTCGCTGGCTGCCAAGCCCCTGCTACTCGGGCCAGCCGTTCAGCTCCGTGGTCTCGCCGGCTTTCAGGCTCATCTTGCGGGTTTGTGTGCCGTAGCGGAGGACGACGTCGGCGGCGTTGCGGCTGTGGATGCGGCAGCGGGTGAGCTTGCCGTCGGCCCACTGGAGGTCCACGATGTGGGCTCCGCGTGCGACGAGGCCGGAGACGGAGCCGCTCTTCCAGGCCGAAGGGAGCGCGGGCAGGAGGTGAATCTCGCCCATGTGGGTCTGGAGGAACATCTCGCACACGCCGGCGGCGTAGCCGAAGTTGCCGTCGATCTGGAACGGCGGATGGAGGTCGTAGAGATTCTGGGCAACGTTTCCCTGGAGCATTCCTCGGAGGATTTTGTAGGTGCGGTCGCCGTCGTGGAGGCGTGCCCAGATGCAGATTTTCCAGGCGCGGCTCCAGCCGGTGGCGCCGTCGCCGCGAGCGTTCATGGAGACCCTGGCGGCCTCGGCCAGCTTGGGGGTGGTGAGTGGGGATATCTGGCGCCCGGGATGCACGGCGATCAGGTGCGAGAGGTGGCGATGCTGGTCCTTCGGGTTGTCGCGGTCGACCATCCATTCCTGCAACTGGCCCCACTTGCCGATTTGCGGGCCGAGCAGGCGCTCGCGCATCGAGGCCAGCTTCGCGCGGAACTTCTCGTCGACGCCGAGCACCTGCGAGGCCTCGATGGTGCTGGTGAACAGGTCCCAGATCAGTTGCTGGTCGAAGGAGACGCCGTCCTCGGTGGGGCCGTGCTCGGGCGAGAAGCCTTTCGGGGAGACGAGCTTGCCGTTGGGAAGCTCCTTGAGCTCGTCTTCCCAGTACTCGCACAGCTCCTTGAGGAGCGGATAGGCCCGGTTGGTCAGGTAGTCCTTGTCGAGGGTGAAGCGGTAGTGGTCGTAGATGTTCTGGGCCAGCCAGGCGGCGTCGCCCTTGGACCATTTCCAGGTGGAGCCGCCGAAGAGGCCGTTCTCGGCGTGGTTGATCCAGCCGCGCCGGTTGAACTGCTTCTTCGTTTCGTCCCTTCGGACGGCGCGGATCGAGTGCACCCATTCCGCGAGGGGCAGGAAGCACTCGGGCAGGTTCACCTGGTCGACGAACCAGTAGTTCATCTGCACGTTGACGTCGGAGTGGTAGTCGGAGCGCCAGGGCGGGTTGTTGCTCTGGTTCCAGAGTCCCTGGAGGTTTGCGGGGAGCGCGCCTGGGCGGGAGGAGCTGATCATGAGGTAGCGCGCGTAGTCGAACAGGAGTTCCTCGAGGTCGGTGTCTGGCCCGCCCTTTTTGTAGGCATCGAGGCGCTGGTCGGTGGGCAGAGCCTGCACCTCGGGAGCGGTGGAGCCCACGTCGAGTGCGACTCGGTCGAAGAGGCTGCGGTAGTCGCGGACGTGCTCGTCGCGAAGGGTCTCCCAGGTCTTCTCCGCCGCCTGCTTGATCTGGCGGGTGAGGCGCTCGTGGGGGTGGGTGCCTCGCCAGCCCTTGTCGCGCTGGTTGAGGTAATCGGTATCGGCGGCGAGGAGGATGGTCAGGCTGTCGACGTCCTTGAAGGCGATCTTGCCGTCCTGCACGCTGACGGAGCCGCCCTGGTTGAGCACGAGCACCTGCGCCTCGTAGTCCAGAGTGACGTCGTAGGGCCGCTTGCTCTTGCGATAGGTGTAGCCCTCGAGGTTTCCGGAGGACGTGAGGGTGCGGCCGGTTGCGGTCACCTTGCCCTTGTGCATGTCCGTCAGCGCGACGGTGCCCGTATGCGCCCCCTTGGCGTTGGCGGTGAAGTGGAACACGAGGACCTGGGCGGGGTGGCTTGCGAAATAGTCGCGGCGGTAGGCGGTGCCGTTGCTGGTGTAGGTGATCGAGTGGATGGCCGACGCGATGTCGAGCTGGCGGCGGTAGTTGGTGTCCTTGTGGCCGGGCATCTCGATATGGAGGTCGCCGAAGGCCTGGTAGGCCCCCGTATCCTTTTCATCGCCGATCCAGAGGCTATCCTCG
>Ga0272442_10011376_pt1 | contig 10857 bp, 6 predicted proteins | sample SSMForm2O_FD_200262 | JGI IMG/M metagenome (GOLD analysis project Ga0272442, IMG submission 200262) | Marine sediment archaeal communities from Little Sippewissett salt marsh, Falmouth, MA, United States - SSM-Form-2O | ecosystem: Environmental > Aquatic > Marine > Wetlands > Sediment ... | reverse complement strand
AGACAACGTAAGCCTGGAAGCAGAGTTGATAACGCCCATAGCCATGGAAAAGGAGCTGCGCTTTGCCGTACGTGAAGGCGGCAGAACGGTGGGCGCCGGTGTTATCAGTGACGTAATCGAGTAAAAAATAACATTATTTACTATAAAAAGAAAAATGAGAGATACAATTATCCTAGCATGTACTTCGTGTAAGCGCAGAAATTACAGCACGACAAAAAATAAGAAGAGAACTACCGGGAAATTAGAGTTAAAAAAGTATTGCCGGTTTTGCCATACCCATACTCCGCATAAAGAAACGAAATAGTCTTGGGGATCTCAGTTCCTTTCTTAGCGCGTTTAATCTGGAGTCTTTTGAGAACGATGTGATAGGCCAGTAGCTCTAATGGCTAGAGCACCGGACTCCAAATCCGGGTGTTGGGGGTTCGAATCCCTCCTGGCCTGTCAAAAGACTTTTATTGTTATATACATTTGATAAAGGATGCCCACAGGTGGATATAAAACGTATTTTAGAAAAGATAAACCAATTTTACCGTGAAATCAGGGTTGAACTGAAAAAAATAACGTGGCCACCTCGTAAGGAAACCCTTGCATCAACATCCGTGGTTTTAATCATAACGCTGATCATTTCGTTTTTCCTTGGAATAGTTGATTTGGGATTGTCCCGGATTGTGAAAATAATTTTAAGTTGAGGTTATGTATGGGAAAAAACTGGTATGCCGTTCATACATATTCCGGGTATGAAAACAAAGTCAAGGAGATGCTCGAGGAAAGAATCAAGGCATACAAGATGGCTGAGTTGTTTGGTGACGTGCTGATTCCCACCGAAGAGGTAGAAGAAATTATCCGCGGTGGCAAGGGCAAGAAGCAGGTAAAAAAAACGTCGCGCAAATTTTTCCCCGGATACCTTCTCATTCAGATGGAGATGAACAACGAAACGTGGCATCTTGTTCGCAATACCCCCAAGGTCACCGGATTTATAGGCGGCAAAAGCAAGCCGATTCCCATACCCGACGAAGGTATTGATGACCTTTTGTCAAAAATTGAGGAGGGAACCCTCCGGCCCGTATTTAAGGCAAACTATGAAAAGGGTGACGAAGTAGTAATTATTGAAGGGCCTTTTTCTAATTTCAACGGTGTTGTTGAGGAAGTAAAGCCCGAAAAAGCACGTTTGCGTGTGCTGGTGAGTATTTTCGGCAGGCAGACCCCCATAGAGCTTGAATACTCCCAGGTCAAGAAGCTTAATTAATGTAAATAGAAAAAAAGAAAAGGACGTCCCATGGCAAAGAAAGTAATGACCCAGATAAAGCTTCAAATTCCCGCAGGAAAGGCGAACCCTTCACCACCGGTGGGGCCTGCATTGGGGCAGCACGGTGTCAATATAATGGAGTTCTGCAAGGCGTTTAACGCTAAAACACAGGAAAAAGAGGGCCTGATTATACCGGTGGTCATTACCGTGTATGCCGACAGGTCCTTTTCTTATATTACCAAGACGCCACCGGCAGCTGTTTTGCTGAAGAAAGCGGCCGGTATTGTAAAAGGAGCAGGTGAACCCAACAAGAACAAAGTTGGAAAGGTGACGAGCGAGCAAGTTAAAGAAATTGCCCAGACCAAGATGCCCGATCTTAATGCTAATGATATTGAGACGGCCAGCAGGATCATTGAGGGGACAGCCAGAAGCATGGGCATTGAAATTGTTAATTAACAGTGAAAAAGCAGGGTACTACAATGGCAAAAAAAGGAAAAAGGTTTCTTGCAGCGAAAGCGAACGTAAATAGAGAAAACAGTTATCCGTTAGACGAAGCGATCCAGCTCGTAAAGGGAGGCGCAACAGCAAAATTTGATGAAACGGCAGAAATTGCCATCAGGCTCGGCGTTGATCCCCGGAAAGCAGATCAAATGGTTCGGGGAACGGTATTGCTGCCCCATGGGATCGGGAAAACGGTGCGGGTCCTTGTCTTTGCAAAGGGAGAAAAAGAGACTGAAGCAAAAGAAGCCGGTGCGGAATATGTAGGAGCCGAGGATTTCGTTGAAAAGATAAAGGGCGGCTGGCTTGATTTTGACAAGGCCGTTGCCACACCCGATATGATGGGTACAGTGGGCAAAATCGCAAAGATTCTCGGCCCCCGGGGATTGATGCCCAATCCAAAGGTGGGCACGGTAACCGTTAATGTCAAGGAGACTGTTGAAGAGCTGAAAAAAGGAAAGGTGGAGTTTCGCACAGACAAGAGCGGCATCCTCCATGTCCCGGTCGGCAAGGTGTCCTTTGAGTTGCAGAAACTGTCGGAAAACATCCTGGCACTCGTTGAAACGGTTAACAGATTAAAACCTGCATCCAGCAAGGGACAGTATCTTAAGAATGTTGTGCTTTCTTCCACCATGGGTCCAAGTGTAAAGCTTGATATAGCATCCGTTAAACCAAACTAAGTCAGAGAAACGATATTTAAAAAAAGGTGAGCAAAGTGAGCAGGAAAGAAAGAGAAGAAATTGTAGCAACCCTATCAAAACGAATGCAACAGACAACCGGCTTGGTCGTTCTTGATTATACCGGCCTCAGTGTTGAGAAGATTACGGGTTTGCGACGACAGATCCGGGATGCCGGCTCAGAGTTCAGGGTCGCCAAGAATACCCTGTTAAAGATTGCGGTCAAAGATACACCATTTGAAGCACTTAATGATTCTTTCGTGGGACAGACCGGCATCACGTTTTTAGACGGTGATCCGGCCCAGACAGCAAAAGTGCTGACAGACTTTGCCAAAGAAAACGCCAATCTGTCGTACAAGGTTCGGGCAGGGGTCCTTGAAAAGACCGTTCTCAGCGAACAGGATATTACCAGTCTCGGCAACCTGCCGAGCAGGGAAGTGCTCTTGGGTCAGCTGGTCGGCGTTCTTGCGTCACCCCTTACAGGATTTGTATCCGTGCTGGCAGATGTGCCCCGAAAATTTCTCAGAACGCTGACAGCAATTGCTGATCAGAAAACAGATACCAATTAATTACAAGTACGCATCATAACAACGAATATTTTATTAGTATTTATTAGGAGGTTATTACCATGGCAGAGATTACGAAACAGGATGTGGTCGGTTTTATTGAAAGTATGTCCGTCTTAGAGCTTTCCGAGCTGATCAAGGAATTGGAAGACAAATTCGGCGTTTCGGCAGCAGCGATGGCGGCACCCATGGCCGCAGCACCCGGGGCTGCAGGCGGCGAGGCCGCGGCGGAAGAGCAGACTGAGTTTGATGTTGTTCTTATAGGCGCCGGTGAAAAGAGAATTAACGTTATTAAGGCGGTTCGTGCCATAACAGGTCTGGGCCTTAAGGAAGCCAAGGATTTTGTCGATTCGCTGCCCAAAGCAGTCAAAGAAGCAGTGCCCAAGAACGAGGCGGACGAAGTTCTCAAGCAGCTGGAAGAGGCAGGCGGTTCTGCTGAGATTAAGTAACGCTGTGCAACAACGTAACAAGAGTTCAATGTGTTGTAGGGTGCGATGAAAACAATTAAGCTGTCAAAAACTTATGGGGTGTTACATGGGTAAGCACGGTGCGCATAAAATGCGTTTTCGCAAGACCTTTAAAAAAATTCCCGATATCATGGAAATACCCAATCTCATAGAGATTCAGAAAAAGTCCTATGATAATTTCTTGCAGCACGATATTACGCCGAAAGAAAGAAAATATTGTGGGCTTCAGGGTGTTTTCAATAGCGTTTTCCCTATCAAAAACTATAACGAGACCTCATCTATTGAATTTGTCAGCTACAGTTTGGGGGAGCCGAAATATGATTTAGAGGAATGCCGCCAGAAGGCATTGACCTATTCCTCCCCGCTCAAAGTGCTGATTCGCCTTGTTGTCTGGGACGTCAACCCGGAAACGGCAGCAAAAAGCATCAGGGACATCAAAGAGCAGGAAGTCTACTTCGGTGAAATTCCCCTGATGACCGATACGGGGACGTTTGTGATAAATGGAACGGAAAGAGTCGTCGTAAGCCAGCTGCACCGTTCTCCCGGCGTATTTTTTGATCATGACAAAGGGAAAACACTTTCCAGCGGCAAATATCTCTATTCCGCGCGTATTATCCCCAACAGGGGCTCCTGGATAGATCTTGAGTTTGATCCCAAGGACATTATCTATGTCAGGATTGACCGGAGAAGAAAATTCCCGGTCACGGTTCTTTTAAAGGCCCTGGGCCTTTCCGAAGCGGAGCTCCTTTCCTACTACTATACGGTTGAAGATGTATACTTTGAAGACGGCACTATGAAGATGAGTATCAAGTCGCCGTTTTTTTCCGAAGGCGTTGCATGTGCCGACATCGTTGATGAAAAGACGAAAAATGTAGTCGTGAAAAAAGGCAAAAAGATCAACAAAGCCGCTGTTCGAAAACTTCGCGAGGCAAAGATTCAACACATCCCGACAAATGAAAAATACCTTGAAGGTAAATATGTCGCTGAGGATGTGTTGGACCCGGAAACGGGAGAAGCACTCATTGCATGTAATGAGCCGTTAACCCAGGAGATATTCCCGCGGTTTCAGGAGAAGGGCATCGACCATATAAAGATCCTGTATATTGACAACCATAACATAGATTCCTCTTTGCGGGACACACTGGCCCTGGACAAAATACAGACACCGGACGAAGCTGTTGTGGAAATATACAAACGCCTCAGGCCCAATGATCCTCCCAACCAGGAGAGCGCCAACCTTTTCTTTAAAAAGCTCTTTTTCGATCCTGAGTATTACGACCTCTCAACCGTCGGCCGGTTGAAAATCAACCTGCGGATCGGCCTGGAATTTCCTCTTGAGACACACATACTCTCCAATGATGATATTTTATCCACGGTCAGGCATATTATTGAAATCAAAAACGGGCGCGGTGATGTTGATGATATCGACCATTTAGGCAATCGAAGAGTTCGTACCGTAGGGGAGCTGGTTGAAAACCATTACCGGATAGGTCTGGTGAGAATGGAGCGTGCCATCAAGGAGCGGATGAGCCTGCAGGAGATCGAAACGCTTATGCCCAATGATCTTATCAATTCAAAGATGGTTTCCGCCGTGGTGAAGGAGTTCTTCGGCTCAAGCCAGCTCTCCCAGTTCATGGACCAGACAAACCCGCTTTCCGAGATAACGCACAAGCGCAGGCTCAGTGCGCTGGGACCGGGCGGCCTTACCAGGGAGCGTGCCGGTTTTGAAGTGCGCGATGTGCACCCGACGCATTACGGGAGAATATGTCCTATTGAAACCCCTGAAGGCCCCAACATCGGGCTTATCGCGTCGCTGAGCACATTTGCACGGATTAATGAGTTCGGATTTATTGAAACACCGTATCGAAAAGTACAGAAAGGCAGAGTAACAGCGACCATCGATTACCTCACTGCGCTGGAAGAGGAGCAACACACCATCGCACAGGCCAATGCTCCGATTGATAGTAAAGGCCATTTTTTGAACGAGCAAATCTCTGCACGACGGGCCGGTGAATTTGTCATGGTTTTTCCCGAAGAAGTCGACTTTATGGACGTCTCTCCCAAGCAGCTTGTCAGCGTTGCAGCCTCCTTGATACCGTTTCTGGAAAATGATGATGCTAATCGTGCGCTTATGGGATCCAACATGCAGCGGCAGGCGGTCCCCCTGCTGAAAACCGAAGCGCCGTTTATCGGTACGGGAATGGAGAGCATTGCAGCACGGGATTCGGGTGTTGCCGTTATTGCCAGTCGGAACGGAACCGTCAAAACCGTCGATGCAAACAGGATTGTAATAAAACATGAGGCCGACGATGTAGATATCGGTTCGGAAATAGATATTTATAAACTGACAAAATATCGCCGTTCCAACCAGAACACCTGTTTCAATCAAAGGCCCATTGTTGAGGTGGGGGATTATGTGGAAAAAGGCGATCTTATTGCCGACGGGCCGGCCACGGAGATGGGTGAACTCGCCCTCGGCCGTAATGTGCTCGTGGCATTTATGCCCTGGGGCGGCTATAACTTTGAGGATTCGATTCTGGTCAGTGAAAGTTTGATACGTGATGATACATTCACGTCGGTTCACATAGAGGAATTTGAAATTCTTGCCCGGGATACCAAACTGGGCAAGGAAGAAATCACCAGGGACATCCCCAATGTGGGCGATGAAATGCTTAAAGATCTTGACGAAAGCGGTATTGTCAGGATCGGTGCCGAGGTCAGGGCCGGTGATATTCTTGTGGGCAAGATTACGCCCAAAGGAGAAACCCAGCTGTCTCCTGAAGAGAAGCTGCTCAGGGCTATTTTCGGAGAAAAGGCACGTGATGTTCAGGACACCTCACTGCGGGTTCCGCCGGGCATAGAGGGAACGGTAATCAGCGTTAATATTTTTTCCCGCAAGGGTGCTGATAAAGATGAGCGGACACGCTTTATTGAAGATGAGGAGCGGGCCCGCATTTTAAAAGACCAGGAAGACGAAATAAAAATCCTCAGGGAAAGCGTCAACAAGCGGTTAAAGAAACTGCTGATCGGTAAGACATGTGCCAGGAAGACCATTGATGAGAAAAAGGGAAAGGTCATCCTGAATAAAAATCAGACCATTACCGAGGAAGATGTGGATAAAATCCCCCTGCGGAAATGGGTCGCCATCCCTGTTGCCGAGGATGGCAATTTTTCCGAGAAACTGACCAAGATAAAAGATGACCTTGATGAACAAATAAATCTTATCAAGGTAATATTTGAAGAAAGAATTGAAAAGATCAAGAAGGGCGATGAACTGCCGCCGGGTGTCATCAAAATGGTTAAGGTCAACCTTGCCGTAAAACGCAAACTGGCCGTTGGTGATAAAATGGCCGGCAGGCATGGAAATAAAGGGGTTTTGTCCCAGATTTTACCCGCGGAAGACATGCCCTATCTTGAGGACGGAAGTCCTGTTGATATTGTCCTGAACCCGCTGGGGGTGCCGTCTCGAATGAATGTCGGACAGATTCTGGAAACCCATCTTGGATGGGCGGCCAAGGGGCTCGGTGAGCAGATCAATCGGTTGATTAACGAGAATGCAGCCCCGAACAAGCTGAGAGATCGCATCAAGAAGATCTACGAGGATGCGGGCCTGGGCAAGCTGCTCAACGGTTTTGACGATGAATCGATCGTGGCACTGGCAAAGAAGCTTTCCAGGGGCGTTCATATGGCAAGTCCTGTGTTTGACGGTGCCCGGGAGGCGGAAATCAGCGCATGCCTGGAGAGCGCACAGCTGCCCCAGACAGGACAAACAACACTTTACAACGGAAGAACCGGTGAACCTTTTGATAAAGAGGTGACAGTTGGCATCATCTATATGTTAAAGCTCCACCATCTGGTTGATGACAAGATTCATGCGCGTTCCATCGGAACCTATTCTCTGGTGACCCAGCAGCCCCTGGGCGGTAAAGCGCAGTTCGGCGGGCAGCGGCTCGGAGAAATGGAGGTGTGGGCGCTGGAAGCATACGGAGCAGCACATACGCTCCAGGAACTGCTCACGCTAAAATCAGATGACGTGTATGGACGCACCAAGCTGTATGAAAACATCGTGAAAGGAGATATCGATATTTCTCCTTCTATCCCGGAGTCTTTTAATGTGCTTATTAAAGAACTCCAAAGCTTGTGTCTCGACGTGGAGTTTGTAGAATCTGAGAAAAAAGACACCTAACCGCTAATAATTGTTATCCCTTTAAAAGGTGAGCACTATGAACGGATTTTTTTCTATGCACCAGGCTCGTTCAAGAAACGTCGATGATTTCGACGCATTAAAGATATCCATTGCTTCCCCTGAGATTATACGGAGCTGGTCGAACGGCGAAGTAAAGAAACCGGAAACAATCAACTACAGGACCTTTAAGCCCGAGCGTGACGGCCTTTTTTGCGCGAAGATTTTCGGCCCTGTCAAGGATTACGAGTGCAACTGCGGCAAGTACAAACGGCTCAAGCACAGAGGTATTGTATGTGAAAAATGCGGTGTGGAAGTAATCCCCTCATATGTGCGGCGGGAACGCCTCGGGCATATTGAGCTTGCCTGCCCTGTTGCCCATATCTGGTTTTTGCGAAGTCTGCCGAGCCGCATCGGTACCCTTCTTGATATGACCCTGCGAGAACTGGAAAAAGTACTTTATTTTGAATCATATGTGGTTATTGATGCTAAAAAATCGACCCTGCAGAACGGGGATCTCCTTGATGAGGAGGCGTATCGAAAGGCCATAACCGAATCGCCGGAATCATTTGATGCGGGCATCGGTGCAGAGGCAGTGCGGGAAATGCTTCGGAGCATTGATCTGGAAAAGCTTTCAACCCAGATACGTGAAGAAATTCAGCACACCAGCTCGGAAGCAAAAAAGAAGAAGCTGGCAAAACGGCTCCGTGTTGTAGAAGCTTTCAGGAACTCCGGCAACGAACCCGAATGGATGATTCTTGAGGTTATTCCGGTCATACCTCCCGATTTGCGACCGCTGGTGCCCCTTGACGGCGGCCGGTTTGCAACCTCTGATTTAAATGACCTGTATCGACGAGTCATAAACAGAAACAACCGCCTGAAAAAGCTGCTTGAACTTGACGCCCCCGAGATAATCATCCGCAACGAAAAAAGGATGCTTCAGGAAGCCGTTGATGTGCTTTTTGATAACGGCCGCCGGGGAAAAGTGCTTACCGGGCGCAACAAACGTCCCCTTAAATCGCTCAGTGATATGCTGAAAGGCAAACAGGGGCGGTTCCGCCAGAATCTTCTGGGCAAGCGGGTGGACTATTCAGGACGAACGGTTATCGTTATCGGTCCCGAACTTAAGCTTCACCAGTGCGGTCTGCCGAAGCGGATGGCCGTGGAACTCTTTAAGCCCTTTATTTACAACCTGCTGATAACCAAGGGATTTGCCACGACCATAAAAAGCGCCAAGAAAATGGTGGAGCGCGAAACCCCCGAGGTATGGGATTGCCTGGAAGAGGTGGTACAGGAATTTCCGGTGATGCTCAACAGAGCCCCCACACTGCACCGGCTCGGTATACAGGCATTTGAACCTATATTGGTGGAAGGCAAAGCAATACAGCTTCACCCCCTTGTATGTGCCGCGTTTAATGCTGATTTTGACGGTGACCAGATGGCCGTTCATGTACCTATTACGCTGGCGGCCCAGATTGAGTCACGTGTTCTTTTGATGTCGACAAACAATATTCTCTCTCCCGCCAATGGTAAGCCCATTATAGTGCCGACACAGGATATTGTTCTGGGTATTTATTATATGACCAGGTCGAAGGACGGTGTGAAGGGTGAAGGCAAGAATTTTTCGAGCTGTGATGAGGTTCGGATTGCATTCGACAACACAGAAGTTGCCCTGCACGCAGGAATCCGGGTCCGCATTGATGGTAAACTGGTTGAAACGACCGTTGGAAGGATACTCCTCAAAGAGATTATTCCCGAAGAGATCCCCTTTGAAATAATCAACAGGGTAATGAACAAAAAGGAGCTTGCGAATCTTATTGACTACTGCTACCGCTATTGCGGTGACAAGAAGACGGTTATACTTTCAGACCGCCTGAAAAACCTGGGCTACCAGTATGCGACCGAGTCGGGAATTTCCATCTCGATTAAGGACATGCGCATACCGACCAAAAAGAATGTCATGATCGAGGAGACGTCACGTGAAGTTCAGGAAATACAAAGCCAGTATGCAGACGGTCTTATTACCGACGGTGAGCGCTATAACAAAGTTATTGATATCTGGGCGCGGGTAACGGAAGAAGTTTCCAATGAAATGCTCAATGAACTCGGGACCGACGAAGTTAAAGACGGCAAGGGGAAAGTTAAGAAAACCTCCAGCTTTAATTCCATATTTATGATGGCTGACTCCGGGTCACGAGGCAGCGCACAGCAGATCCGCCAGCTTGCAGGAATGCGCGGGCTTATGGCAAAACCATCAGGAGAAATTATTGAGACGCCCATAACCGCAAATTTTCGAGAGGGCCTCACCGTGCTGCAGTACTTCATTTCCACCCACGGTGCGCGAAAAGGGCTGGCCGATACAGCACTCAAAACCGCCAATTCGGGCTATCTCACGAGAAGACTTGTTGATGTCGCCCAGGACTGCGTTATATCCGAGTATGACTGCGGAACAATCGACGGGATTTACATGACTTCGCTTATTGAGGGGGGTGAGATAATAGAGGAGCTCGGCGACAGGGTTTTGGGTAGGGTCTGTCTGGAGGACATCGTGGATCCTATTACCGGTGAGATCATTGTTCACCGGAACCAGGAGATTGACGAAAGCTGTGTGGAAAAGATTAAAGAGGTGGGTATTGAACATGTACGGATTCGATCGGTTCTGACCTGTCAGTCAAAGCGGGGAGTCTGCGCACGCTGTTACGGCCGTGATCTGGCCAGGGGACGGATTGTGAACATCGGTGAGGCAATCGGCATTATTGCCGCCCAGTCAATCGGTGAGCCGGGCACACAGCTGACCATGAGAACGTTTCACATCGGCGGTACGGCAAGCAGGCGCGTGGAACAGACGACCCTTGAGGCCCAGCACGCCGGAACCATCAGTTTTTCAAACGTGCGGTTAATTGTAAACCGTGACGGTGATTCCGTTATCATGAACAGAAACGGACAGATTGCCATCCTTGATGATGCCGGTCACGAGCGGGAACGATATTCGGTTATTTACGGGGCCAAAATGAAGGTTGAGGACGGTCAGAAAGTTAAAATCGGCCATGTGATTGCTGAATGGGACCCATTCTCTACCCCCATCCTTGCGGAAGTCGGCGGAAGTGTGAAGTTCGGCGATCTTATTGAGGGTATTACTGTCCGGGAGCAGAAGGATGTATTTACCGGGCTGTCTTCAAAGGTGGTTATTGAATCTAAAGACCCCGAGAACCGGCCGCGT
>Ga0272442_10011374_pt1 | contig 10858 bp, 6 predicted proteins | sample SSMForm2O_FD_200262 | JGI IMG/M metagenome (GOLD analysis project Ga0272442, IMG submission 200262) | Marine sediment archaeal communities from Little Sippewissett salt marsh, Falmouth, MA, United States - SSM-Form-2O | ecosystem: Environmental > Aquatic > Marine > Wetlands > Sediment ... | reverse complement strand
CCGCGGGAATGGCAGGCGATCTCGGTCTTGCTGCCGTCGGCCCACGGCACGTTGTCCCGCCCGTAGCCGGTCGAGATCGTCCGGCGGACGTCTTCCCGGGCCAGGTGGGCGCGGCCGAGGGCCTCGGCGAGGCACCGCTCGGCCGTGGCGGCGTAATCCACACCGCTGCGGCGAATCGCTTCGGACGCCACGTGCCCATCGGCACCGGCGATCACGAGCTTCGCCGTCGAGGCGCCGATGTCGATTCCGCAAAAATGGTCCATCACCGCGCCTCGCTGAGCTGCTCGACGAACGCCTCGATGCTCGTTCGCGTCTGCTCCTCCGAGTACAGGCGCAGGTCGTTCAGATCGCCGTTGACGACGAGGTACGGTTTGCCCAGGCGCTTCTGGAGGCGCTGCGGCATGCCGTACCGGTTGTTCGAGTTGTTCGGGCAGGTCTTGGCGTCGTGGTACAGGATGCCGTCGAACTTGTACTGCTCGGCCATCGCCTCGATGTAGTCCTCCTTCTCCACGTCGCCCCGGCAGATGAAGATATCGGAGTACGCCCGGGCCATGCTCCGGAACGGGTCGGCCCCGTCGAGGGCCTCGAAGACCCAACTGTTGCAGTAGGTCGAGGCCACCACGCACGTCCGGAGGTCAAGCAACTGCGTCGAGAGGTCCCGCAGCTTGCCCCAGATCGGCATGCCCTCCCAGTAGATGCGGTGCCGCTCGCCCTCGATCGCCGCGACGCCGTCGGATACCCGCTGGCCCAGCTCGGCCAGCAGGACCTCGTAGTAGTCCACGGCCTCCTGCCGCCCGCGGAGCACGACGGCCGGGCCCATGTGAATCGTCGCGTCGAAAAACGTAAACGGGCTCGGCACGTTGCCGGCGGTCTCCAGCACGGCCTTCCACAGCACCGTGCACTGCCGCGACGTATCGACCACCTCCCGCAGCCGGTCGATGTCCAGCTTCGTCCCGGCGACGGCCTCCAGCGGCTCGACGAGGGCCTCGCACTGCCGGGCGACGTCGTCGACGATCGACTCGTCCAGGGCGCCGATGGACCGTGGCGTGTGAATGCCCACGCACGGGACGTTCCACTCCCGCGCGTAGAACTCGAACCAGTCCTTCACGTCGCGGCATTGGTTGGTGTTGTAGACCAGGACATCCGCCTTGGGCGGTCCCGGCATGTTCATCTTCTGGAAGGGGCTCTCGCCCTTGAGGTACGAACCGATGTCGCTGGTCAGGTACGAGCAGATGTCCGGTGAGAAGCCCCGGGCGTTGGCCAGCGGGATCAGGTCGCTGGCCATCCGCGTCGCGCCGAGCATGGCCCCGTGGTTCTCGGGGAAGTGGACGTTGAACCCGAGGGCCTGCAGCAGCTCCGCGGGTCCCACGCTCGTGCACCACGCGGTCTTTCGGCCGGCCTCCGGGCCCGCCATGAGCTCGGTGAAGTACTTGCCCATGACGGCCTTCATCTGCCGGGTTGACTCGATCTTCTTCCGCTCGGGACCAGGGGGCATCCTCGGACTCCTTGAGTGAAGGTCTCGGTTGTTCGGGCGATTCCGCGTTTCTCTCAACGGGCCTCGGCGGCCAGCTTGCGCAGCAACTCCGACGGGGCATACCGCGGCCCGAGGGCCCCCGCCAGGCGATCGAGGTCGGCGAGGACCTCCACGAGCCCCAGGTCGCGAGCGTGCCTCAGCACGCCGCCGCGAAAACCCGGGAAACCCGTGCCCAGCACCATGGCCGCGTCCATGTCCGACTCCCGCCGGGCGATGCCCTCGGCCAGGACATGAAACGCCTCGTTGACCATCCGAAGCACGAGCCGTTGGGTGATCTCCTCGGTACCGATCGCCCGGGGCGTGATGCCCCCGCGCTGCCGCACCGCTCGGACGATCCTCTCCGTCGTCTCGCTATCATGCGGAGCATACTCCCCCCGCTCGTATCTGTAAACGCCCGCGCCGCTCTTCTGGCCGCACTGGCCGGCCTCGACCAAGTCGACCACCACCGCGGACAGCCGCCCGTGGGACGCGAACGCCCGGCTCATCACACGGTCCACGGCCAGCAGAATGTCGATGCCGGCCAGGTCGATCAGGGCCAGCGGGCCCATCGGGAAGCCGAACGCCACCATCGCCGCGTCGATGTCCCCGGCGGCTGCACCGTCCTCCAACAGCCGGAACGCCTCCTTGAAGTACGGTACGAAGACGCGATTGACGAGAAACCCCTCGCGGTTGCGGACCAGCACGGGGGTCTTGCGGATCTGCTTGGCGAACCGCAAGGCCGTCGCGACGGCTCGCGGGGAGGTCGCCGGCCGACGAACCACCTCCACCAGGGGCATGGTCTGGGCCGGGTTGAAGAAGTGCATCCCGACCAGGCGGTCGCCGTCGCGAAGGGCCTCGGCCAGGGCGTCCAGGGAGATCGTCGAGGTGTTCGTGGCGATCAGGGCCTCGTCGCGGCAGACGTCCTCGATGGCCGACAGGACCCGCCGCTTGACGTCGAGGTCCTCGAAGACGGCCTCGATCACGACGTCCGCGTCGGCCAGGTCCGACCACCGCGTCGTCGTCTCGATGAGGGCGAGTGTCTCCTCGCCCCGCCGGGCGGACCATCGGCCGGCCTGGACGCGCTTCTCGATAGACCTCCGGATCCGCCGAAGCCCGCGCTGAAGGGCCGCGTCGTCCTCGTCGCGGACGACCACGCGCACGCCGGCCAGCGCCAAGGCATGGACGATCCCCGTGCCCATCGACCCCATGCCGACGACGCCGGCGCGGGCGATCGCCCCGGCCGGCGGCTCGGCGAGCCCCTCGACCTTGCCCATGTCTCGCGTCGCGAAGAACAGGTAGATCCGGTTGCGCGTCGCGCGGCTGGCGAGGCACTCGGCGAGGGCGTTTTGCTCGGCCCGCAGGCCGGCGGCGAACGACTCGTCCAGCCCGGCCCGGACCGCCTGGAGGATCTTGCCCGGCGCGACGAGTTCCTCGCGAACGCCGGCCAGCAGCTTCTCGCCCTCGGCCAGGGCCCGCGCGCAGGCGCCGGCGTCGCGGACCTTCTCCGTGCGGTCGCGCGTTCGCCGCGGGGCCGGCGCGGCGCGAACGACGGCCTCGGCGCGGGCCAGAAGCTCCCCGCCCGGGCAGACCTCATCGACCAGCCCGAGCTCGACCGCCCGGTCGGCGTCGATGGCCTCGGCCGTCAGCAGCATCCGGATCGCGGGCTCCGGCCCGACGAGCCGGGGCAATCGCCCCGTGCCCCCGGCACCCGGGTTGATGCCCAACGTGACCTCCGGCATGCGGAACGTCGCCCCGGCCGCGCAGAGCCGCACGTGACAGGCCGCCGCCAACTCGACGGCGCAGCCCATCATCTTGCCCATGACCGCGGCGGCCACCGGCTTGGCGCTGTCCTCGACGGCCGACATCGCCTCCTGGAAGGTCCGCGACATGGAAACCGCGTCGGCGCCGGTGGTGATCTGACGGAAGAGCCTCACGTCCGCACCGGCGCTGAAGTGCTTGCCCGAGCCGGTCAGGACGATCCCCCGCACGGCCGGGTCGGCGTTGGCACGAGCGACGGCCGAGCGAAGCGCCTCGAGCAGCGCGAAGTCAATCGCGTTGACGGGCGGGGCATCGAGGCGCAGCACGCAGACGCCGTCGGATACGCTGTAGTCGATCATCGAGGCTTCTCGGGGCGGCTCACAGTTCGAGCGTGAGCTTCAGCGAGCCGGCGGCGCACTGGGCGTACATCTCGAAGGCCTCGGCCGCCTGGTCCCACGGCATCCGCGGCGTGACCATCTCGCCGAGAATGCTCGCCCGCCCGTCGGCGACCATGTCGGCGGCCGTCTGGAAAAAGGCCGCACACTGCGGCCCGACGCACGTGATGATCTGCGTCTCGTTCCGAAAGGCCGCGTACCACGGGAATTTCTGGTCGTTGTAGTCGGGCATGCCGAAAAGGAACATCCGCCCGCCGCGTACGGGCAGCAGGGCCGAGGCCGCCATCGACTCCGGCGTGCCGGCGGCGTCGACGGCGAAATCGACCATCTCCCCGCCGGTGAGCGCGCGGACGGCCTCGACCACGTCGGCCTGGGCCGCGTCGATCACCGCGGCGGCCCCAAACCGCTTCGACCACTCCAACCGCCAGGCGAGCCGGTCGATCGCGATCACCTCGCTGGCGCCCATGGCCCGTAGCGTATGCGTCCAGACCAAGCCCATCGGACCCTGCCCGACGACGGCGCATCGTTGGTTGATCACGTGCCCCGTCCGCGTCAGCGCTCGCAGGATGGTAGCCAGCGGCTGGGCGATCATCAACGCCGCGACGTCCGGCGCGTCGGCGGGCAGCCGGGCGATCCCCGGCGGCTTGGCCCGAAAGAACTCCGCGAACCCGAAGTAGCCCTCCGGCTGGGCGAGGACCAGTGTGCCGGGCTCGAAGCCCTCGCATCGCGACTCGACGATCGTGCCGATGTTCTCGTGCCCGGCCCAGCCCGGCGGATTGGGGTACTCCAACTCGCTCCAGATCCCCTCGCCGGTGTACTGGCCCATGTTGCTTCCGCACAGGGCGGTGTGGCTGCATTCCACCAGCACCTCACCGTCCAACGGCTCGGGCTTGGGAACGTCAAGGAACTCGATCTTCCGAGGTTCGGCGATGTGGATAGCTCTCATGCTTGGACGTGCTCCCGCTGTTCCTGAAACACACACTGACCCATTGTGCGTGCGAAATGCCCCACACAGCAGTCAGCTTATCCCCCTGCCGCGAGGCGGTCAAGACAGACGCGACCCGCGCGGATCACTCGGGGTCCTCGCCGGATGGCTCCCTGGGTGGGACCTCGTCGAGCCGGGCGAGAATGTCCGTCTCGCCGAGAGACTTCGCGAGATGTTCGACCACCTCGCGGAGCCGCGCCATGCGGTCTTCGAGCCGGTCGATCCGCGCCGGCGGAATGGGGGCGGCTTGCGTCTCGGCCCGCGGCGCGCTCGCGACGGCATCGATCGGGTGCAGGTCCGGGCAAAGCTGCTGGACGTATCGAACGGCCCGGCTGCCGGGAGCGGGCGGGAAAATGCGGACCATCGGCTCGTCGCCGCCGGCCAGGTGCTCCAGCGTGTTGCGGACCTCCTCGATCGACCCGAGCGAATGCATTCTCGATGCCCGCGTGCGGATCTCGCCGGCGGTCTGCGGGCCCCGCAGCATCAGCTCGGTCAGGATGACCAGTTCCCTCGTGCCGACCTCGAGCGCCTCCCGCGAGTTGTGCTTGTACTTCATCACGCGGCTGCCCAGGCTGTCGGCAAAGGTCACCAGGCGCTTGTCTCGCAGGCTCTCCAGGGCACGCACGACACGGTCCTCGTCGAACGCGACAACCGGGTGGCGGTTGCTCTTCTGGTTGCAGCCGGTCACGAGGGCATTCAAGCTCATCGGGTACTGCGAGGCCGTCGTGTGGGCCTTCTCGACCAGAACCCCGAGCACGCGGCATTCGTCGGGCGTCAGTTGCACCATGGCGTTCTTGCTCCCTGCTGCACGGGCCTGTTCGCGGGGCGGCCGTATCCAGAGTTTCGTCACAATCCGGCCGGAGCATGATCGGTTCCGAAGACAAAGGGGGCCGCTTGCCCCCACGGTACGGCCGCGTATAGTGGAAGCGCGAGAGCCAGGCGAGGGCACGAGGAGTTGGCCTCGCCTGGCAAGGCACGCGAGGAGTCCGCGAATGGCACGGCAACGCAAACTCCGTCGAAGGGAATTTCTGTCCACCGCGAGCCTGGGCCTTGCGGCGCCGTACTTCCTGACGAGCGGCGCGCTCGGGGCGGCGGGCAAGGCGCCCGCGAGCGACCGCATCCAACTCGGCGTCATCGGCACCGGGGGGCGTGGCTCGGCGCTGCTGGGGATGAACCACTATCCCCAGTGCGACGTGGTGGCGGTCTGCGACGTGCACCGGGCGAACAGGGACCGCGCCCGCAAGGCCATCGGGGGCCACTGCGATGCCGTCACGGACTTCCGCCGCATCCTCGACCGCGCCGACATCGACGCCGTCGCCATCGCCACCCCCGACCACTGGCACGCCCTCATCACGGTCATGGCCTGCAAGGCGGGCAAGGACGTCTACTGCGAAAAGCCCCTGTGCCGGACGATCGCCGACGGCAAGGCGATGGTCGCCACCGCCCGCCGCTACGGGCGCGTCGTGCAGATGGGCTCGCAATACCGCTCGATGGCCCCCATGCGGCGATTCTGCGAACACATGCGCAACGGGCGTTTCGGCAAGATCGAGCGCGTGCGGCTCTCGCACGGCTGCTGCCCGCGAGCGCCCGTGGCCCCCGGTGGCCCGCCGCCGGCCGACCTCGATTGGGACCTGTGGCTCGGACCGGCCCCGTGGGCGCCGTATCACCCGAAACGCTGCCTGTTCAACTTCCGCTTCTGGATGGACTACGCCGGAGGCTACATCACCGACAACGGCACGCACATGATGGGCATGGTGTCCTGGGCGATGGGCGCCGACCACACCGGCCCGACCACCATCGAGGCCACCGGCAAACAAGACCCCAAGAGCATGTACGACGTGCCCGTCGAATACACCGTCCGCTACGAGTTCGAGGACCCGAAGTTCGTGATGACCTGGGAGCAACCGGGCACGGGCGGCCTCAACATGGAGTTCATCGGCCCGCAGGCGACGGTGAGCGGCTTCTTCCGCCCCACGCTGGTCAAGGGCGAGGCGGACCTCTCGTCGACCCGCGCGGGCGAAGTGCACCTCTACGAGAGCAACGACCACACCAGCAACTGGCTGGACTGCATCGCGACGCGCAGGCGACCCGTCTACGACGTCGAGACCGGCTACCGCGTCACGAGCTGGAGCCTGCTGGGCAACATCGCCTACCTCCTCGGCCGCAAGCTCCGCTGGGACCCCGTCAGGCAGTGCTTCCCGGACGACGAGGAGGCCAACCGCCTGCTTCAACGCCCCTATCGCGAGCCCTGGCGCCTGTGAAGCCCGGCGGGGCCGGAGAGATGGGCGAGCTCCGGCAAAGCCGAGACATGGCGCGCCGGGGGGGGTAGGGACTGACCCGGCAGAGATCGCGACAGGACGATAGGCAGGCGCAATTCTCCGAGCGCCGGACTTGACAGGGCATGGGGCAGACGGATACTCGCCTCAGAGCGCTGCGGTGGCTGTGGGGACGGCCCTGCGTGGGGAAGCCGGCGCGACGGCCAGGGCGCTCGTGGGAGCCCGTCCATGCCACAAGCGCGTCCGAGGTCTGTCCTGGAGCCCAGCCATCCCCCTAAGGGCCCCGATGATGAACTCCCGGTTCGCGGCAAACGCCGCGTGGCTTTGTGGTGCTTGTCCATCGCGTGCCTGGCCACGCTCGCGGGGGCGGGGGGGGCGGTCGCCCTGATCTTGTCCGCGGCAAACACGACGGAACGGGACTGGAAGGCCGCCCGGGAGTCCGACACCCTCTCCGCCTATGAGCGTTTCCTGGAAGACCACCCGTCCAACACTCACTGCGCCGAGGTCCGGTGGATCCTGTCGGCCAAGTACGAAGACAGAGACTTCCAGGCTGCGCTGGGCAAGAACACCCGATCGGCGTACGCGGCGTTCCTGGGCAAGCATGCGAACGGGAGGAACGCCTCGCTGGCCGCGCGCCGCCTCGCGGAGTTGGCCTTGGAGGAGGCGATGGCCAACGACACGGTCGAAGCCTACCGCAAGTTCATAGCCGAGCATTCGGTCCCCGGGCTGATCGCGCAGGCGCGTGAGCGGATCCGGAGCCTAACCGCCCCGGCCGTCACGGCGGAGCACGTCGCCGATCTGGTTTCCGGGATCGTCGGGTCTACGCTGACCGTCAGCCTCAACCTTCGGCACATCGCCTATTGCGTCAAGGGGCATCTGCCGCGGCTGACATTCAGAGCCGGAGACATGAGCAATCTGGCAGAGGCTGTCGTGCTCGATGGCAAGCAGGGCTCGCCGCGAATGCGAGTAGGCAAACCCCGGTTCAGTCCCGACGGTGAGCGGATGGCCCACTGGTTCGGTTTTCCGGGTTTCATGACGGGCGACGACAAGCCTCATCACTGGGGCTTTGTGATCGAGGGACATGCCGAGAAGACCTATCCGGCCATCCTGAAGAACTCCTTCGTTTTCAGCCCGGACGGGCGTCGGCATGCGTACGTCTGCGCGGACCGCAAAGGCGCGAAAATCGTTGTCGATGGCAAGGTGATGGTGCTCAGCGGCGGCAGGGTCGCCGGTCACTTGACGTTCAGCCCGAACGGAGAGCGCCTCGCCTATGTCGTCCTGACCCCGACCGGCCGTGGCGGCTTCACGCGCAACGTCGTGATCGACGACAAGGCACAGAGGTCTTTCGAGAAGGTGTCCACGCCTCTGCTCTTCAGCCCGGACAGCGCCCGGACTGCCTACACCGCGACCACGGGCTCGACCGCCCATGCCGTCGTCGACAACGTGCTCAGCCCCCCTTACGAACAGGTCAGATGCCTGCGATTCGCTCCCGACAGCAAAGGGGTCGCCTTTGCCGCCAAGAGCGCCGGGAGGTGGCGCGTCTTCGTGAACACGAGCCCGGGCAAAGCCTACGACGAGATCGGCGAGAACGGCATAGCCCTCAGCAACGACGGACGCCGAGTCGCGTACGCGGCACGCCGGGGCTCCAGGTGGCTCGTGGTCATCGACGGCAAGGAGAGGTCGGGCAACGTCCGCCCCTGGTTCAGTCATGGCGGAGAACACGTCGCTTTTGTCCAGCGCACGGCGGGAAAGGAACGCTTCGTCGTAGATGACCGGGCGTCCGCCTGGTACGACAAGGTCCGGCTGGCAGATGGCATCGCGGGGACCTGCTTCAGCGCCGACGGTGCGCACACGGCCTTCCTATGCAGGCAGGGAGAGCGCGAGTTCGTTCTCCTGGACCTCCAGCCCGGTAAGCCCTACGACAGAATCGGGCAAGGTTGCTTCAGTCCCGATAGCCGGAACTTCGCCTTCGTTGCAAAAACCGGCCAACGCTCGACTGCCGTGATCAACGGGATCGAGACGGGCAGCTACGACGCATTCGCCGGCAGGAGGCTCGTCTTCCTCGATGCCACCACGCTTCGGGCCCTCGCCATCAAGGGGAACAGCATCCTGAGACTGACCATCCGCGTCCGCAACACGAACCCCCAGCTCCAGGGCGGCGATCGGCCCGCCGCCACGCAGCAGACGCGGGCGCCCTTGCCACGGGCAGCAGCATCGACGGCTTCGCCGCCGGCGAGCCGACTCCATGAAGCGCTGCGCCGGAAGGACACCGAGCTGGCCAAGACGCTGCTCGCGCGCATGACAGACGTCAACGCCAAGGGCGAGGGGGGCGCGACCGCGCTGCATTTCGCCGCCAGTCACGGCACCTGCGCCCTCGTCGAATTGCTCCTGAACAAGGGCGCCGACCCCGCGTCTGTGGACAAGAAGGGCTGGACCCCCCTGCACTTGGCGGCGATGGCAGGCGACTCGGCCAAGGCGAAGCTCCTGCTCGATAAGGGCGCCCCCGTCAACGCCAAGACCAAGCGAGGCGCCACTCCGCTGCACGTGGCTGCTCAGGAAGGCCGTCTCGAAGCGACCAGGCTGCTGTTGGCCAAGGGGGGCGACATCGCTGCGGCGGCCGATGACGGGCAGACACCCCTGCTGGCTGCGGCGTGGGGCGGCCACGTCGAGGTGATCGAGCTGCTCTGCGCCAAAGGCGCGGTCGTCAACGCGAAGAACCCCACCACGGGGGCCAGCCCGCTGTTCGCCGCGGCGCAGAAGGGGCACTCGGCCCTGGTCAAGTACCTGTTGTCGCGGGGCGCCGAGGTCGACGCGGTCGCCCACAACAGCGCCTGGCCGCTGTTTGTGGCGTCCGAGATGGGGCACAAGGAGACCGTAGAGCTGCTCCTGGCCCACAGAGCGAACGTTCACAAGAAGAACACGGCTGGTGCGACGGCGCTTCACGTCGCGGTGCAGGAGGGGCACTCGCCCGTCGTCGGGCTCCTTCTGCGCAACGGCGCCGCGGCCGACGCCAAGGGTCGCAACGGCTTGACCCCTCTCCAGGTGTCTTGCCAGAAAGGGCACGTCGAGGCGGCGAGGTTCTTGCTGGCAGCGGGGGCGGGCGTCAGTACCCCGGACAAAGACGGTGCGCAGCCGATTCATCTTGCCTCTCAGGAAGGCCACCTCGACGTGGTCCGCCTCCTGCTGGCCTCGGGGGCCGATGTCAACGCGAAGGAGACGGCCCACGGCGCCACGCCGTTGTACATGGCGGCCATGAGGGGGCAGGACAAGGTGGCAGGTCTCCTTCTGGGCCAAGGCGCACGCGTGAACGCTCCGAACCGTATCGGCGCGATGCCCCTGCACGTTGCCGCTTTCCAAGGGCATGTCGAGATGGTGAAGCTCCTCCTGGCCGCGGGCGCCGACGTCAACGCCAAGAGCAGCCGCGGGAACACGCCGCGGGACCTCGCTATCGCGAAGAAGCAGGCGGGAGTCCTCGTGCTGTTGAGAGCTCACGGGAACAGCTAGGGGAAACGGGCCACAAGGGCTCGGTGAAGCACATCCACGCCGAACATCACAACGGCTGGCCGGGGTAATGCCCATGCCGGATCTTGACGATAAGACCACCAGTTGGTATAGTCTTGCTCCGGATCGCCGCATCCGTGCCGACGTAGCTCAGTGGTAGAGCACAGCTTTCGTAAAGCTGGGGTCGTGGGTTCGAATCCCTCCGTCGGCTTTTTTCGTGCGCTTGGCCGCGCGGGGGCGGCTACGGGAGGACGTCGGCCGTCACGACGGTGATGTCGTCCTGGCCGCGAGGCGGGCGGGGGCGCTCGTCAATCCACGCGGTCAGTTGCAGCAGGAGTTCCTCGCGCGGGGCCCGGCTCACCGACGCCAACAGCTCGCGGAACCGGCCCGTATCGCCGATGGTCGAGGCCAGTGCGTCTTCGATGCCGTC
>Ga0272442_10011373_pt1 | contig 10859 bp, 6 predicted proteins | sample SSMForm2O_FD_200262 | JGI IMG/M metagenome (GOLD analysis project Ga0272442, IMG submission 200262) | Marine sediment archaeal communities from Little Sippewissett salt marsh, Falmouth, MA, United States - SSM-Form-2O | ecosystem: Environmental > Aquatic > Marine > Wetlands > Sediment ... | reverse complement strand
AGAAGAACATGGCGAGATTGATGCGTGACTGAGACCCCTCGTCGTAGTACTCGTTCCAAAGGTCGGCCATCGTGAAGCCGCAGGTCTTGCGCTGATTCGTGGTTGGCGGAACCCAAGCCGCAACGGTGGTTCGTGTCTGAGCCCTGCTCTCGAGACGGACTTCCAGCTGGTAGACGTACCGGCCGGGTTCATGGTGCGTTGCCTCCGCGACGAGCTGTGACGCCTGTGAGATGGAGCTTTCGTACTCCGTCATGTACTCGAGGCTCATCTGCTGCATGTGGAGCTGCGACCACTCTGCAGAGTCAGGAGTAGTGCTACCTGCTGGGAGCAGTAACCCGCCGTTGAGCAGGATCGGGGTTCCAATCGTGAAGTCATTCCGCACCATGTTCTCCCACTGCGCAATAGGGTCATCCGCACGATCGCGGATGAGCAGGGTAATCGTCGGGTTGTAGTTCTCGAGGTATGTGAGCTCGATCGAGGATCCCTCATGGTCTCGGTCATCCTGAGGGTTCCCATTCCCGTCAGTGTCTACGTACTTGTCGGTGTCCCAGATGATTGCGTAGCCGTTCAGGCTCTCTGGATTGGTGATCTCGTATCGCACTGAGAACGGCACGCAATTCCTGTCGATGTGACGAGACACGGTGATGACACTACTTATCTCCTCGAGCATGACTTCGTAGTCGAAGTCCTCGGCCGAAGCATCTGCTGGTTGGCGCCTGTCCGTGCTCAGCCACTCCTCACTCACGACTGACGCAGACCCAGGTTCCCAGATGATCCAGTGATCGCCCCAGGGCTCGACAGCTCCGCCTGAGAAGGTAAACGTCGTCGATTCTCCCTGAGGGTCGATCGTCGTCAGCATATCCCCGAAGCTTGTGATGATCACAGGTTCCGAGAACTCCACACGAAGACCGTAGACGGTCTCGCCAGTGTCGTTCATGAAGTAGCCACCCGCGAGAACGGAGAGGGAGCAGAGAGCTAGCAGAAAGCCGATCGGGAGCAAGCGCTTCATGAGACCTCCTTGCAGGAGAGAATAGCAGAACCGCATCGGTGCGGTGAAGATGCCGCTACGTGGCAGTCAGATCGGCTGGGATAACGAGGCCATGCGAAGTTTGATAGTAGTCACAGACGGGGAGCCAGTACCGGAAACGCAGTTCCCTTCTGGCATTTCGAGTTTGAGTCCTCCTCGAGCTCGCACCGCTTCCGTCTTCTGAGGACCGGCCACAGCAGACAGCGCAGCAGGATCCCAACTACGGAGTGGTGTTCTCTGGCCATCCGTCGACAGGACGTACGCCAAGGAGGTCTCTCACGATTTCGAGATACGTGAAGCCCTGTTCGATAGTTGGTTCCAGGATCGCCCCTTCGTGATACTCATTCCACGCATATATAGTCAGCATGTTCACCTCTGGATCGACATGATCGACTGCTCCAGCCAGGAAGTCTTGGAACTCCTCCGCGGTCGGAGTTGGACGCGATACCAGCCAGTTGTCGTATCCAAGGTCAAATGCCATTCGATTGTCGACGCCAGCAGCCGCGTTGGGGACGAAACCGACATCGGAAGATTCGTAGAAGGTTGAGTACCACGCCCATTCCGCTTTGTTCCCTTCTAGGTAGTTGCCCCACGTATCAACGACGTAGGGCGATCCTCGATTGAAGTCCCATTCTCTGCCAATGCTGCAGTAGCTACCTGCAGCATCAAGAGGCTCGGCCATCACAGCGTGCCAGACTGGATCGAACCGAGGACAGACGGTATCTCCAAGCAGATATATATCGTAGCCCTTGGCCAGAGCCGCGCTTCGAACACGAGTCACGTAGTCCAGGTACGGAGCTTCTCCCTTGACAGAGTAGTAGTTGCCTGAGTGGTAGAGGAAGAGCACTGGTTTCCCGTCAACGTGAAGGTAACTCGGGTGGCTGAAGTAGTGGTCACAGTAGTACTCAATCGTCTCTTCGATGAGGTCCTCGAAGGAGATGATGTCGTTCAAGTACGGGCTGTCCCACCAAGGCTCCGTATTGAACAGCATCGCGAACCTAATCCTATCGATGTACTGAGAGCGCAGAAGCCCATCCTCGAAGTTCTTCTCGGGTGCCCAAGATTCCGCTGGTCTGGCGTTCGGGATGACGAAGCAGTTGACTCCATTCTCAACTGCCATTTTGATGTGCCAGTCTGCGATTCTGGGATCGGCGCAGTCGTAGTTCCCCAGCAGGGCATGCCGATCGGGAGCCCCCAGTGTGAAGTCGATGCTTCTATCCCCAGTGCCCACGTCTGCGAAACCAAAGGAGTAGTTGGCCCTTCCCCACATGGTGATGTAGTACGCAGCCACTATCAGGTCTCCCTTGGTCAAGATCGGACTGACCCCAGTGCAGTCAGCTAGGGCATAGATGTGAATCCTCTCCACATCCGTCAAGCCTTCCGCGTCCTCAGCGACAAGCTCGAAGACGTAGTCTCCTGTCTTGGGGACTGTAATTGCGAAGCTCGTTTCGCCTTGCCTCTTGACGGTTGCGTGTTCGAACCCTTGTATCTGTCGAAGCTCCAAGGAGAACACGTCGCCGTTGGGATCAAGCGACCCCGAAGCATCGACCACGATCGACTCCTCTGGAAGAACAGACTCTTCGGGGTAGTCTGCGACGATGATCGGAGCCCTTGACTCTTTCTCGGCAATGACCATGAGGTCAGTTCCGCTGCCCAACGAGAGAGCGAGCGCGATCATCTCGTAGTCAGCGTCGCCAAGAGGCTCCCTCACAAGATCAGCATTTGACAGATCGTCGGAGTTGGCTCTGAACCAATTGACACTCCCGGGGAATCGGAGATCGCCATCTCCACACAAGAGAAGCCATATCAGAGCATGCTCTATCTCGAACTCCAATCTAGTTGCGTCGGCAGTTGTGTAGCCGCGGAGATTGAGCCTGGCCATTCGTGGCGCTCTGCTCGAGGACCACTCGTGCTGCTCAAACTGCGCCCAGGTCAGAGCGCCGCCGCAAGTCGTTCGGATGCCGTATCCTTGGATGGCTTCCTGTGGTACGAAGACATCCACCGGCTCACCGAATGCATCTCCGATCCGAGACTCGACCCTATCGACTACCTGGAGCAGCACATCGCGGTAGTCGATGGTGTCTCCGAAGTGGTGATACTTGTACTGGGGAACCGCAATCGGCACAGGGATGGTTGTCCATAGCTCAAGGATGTGATCTGGCCCGAACTCATCTGCTGCCACATACCGGATCAGGTAGTCCAAGGTACTCCCGTAGATCGGACTTGCCGGAAGCTCACGGATTTCGCTTGCACCATCCTGTGCAAACAGCGCACTGCCGAACGACAGGAAGAGCACCACAACCAACGCGCCGTTCACAGCTCGTCTTGTGGCCCTTCGCATTCTCCCTCCTTGCTGGCATCTGCCCTTCTCTGGGCTGCCCGGTCAGCCGCGGCAGCAGTCCTGCGCTTCTGGCGCGGCCTTACTGCCAGTCGAGGGGGCTCACCCTGTCCTGCGGTGCTTGCCTCATCCACAGATCCAGAACGTGCAGCAAACTAGGAACCAGATGAGGTTTGTTGACTGAGATAGACCTGATCCAGCCAGAGCGTCTGAGTGCCGTGATCCTTGTAGAAGACACCCAATCCCCACCTCTCGACACTACGCCAGTTCATCGACTCGTCCCCTCGCATGTCGCCCGGGGGGTTGGTGAAGAGACTCAAGGGGATGGAGATGAGACGCCACCCCCCAGACTCAAGTGCGGAATTCAGTGCTGAAGGCCATGTCTGAAAGCGGAACTTCACCAGATCCCCGTCGGCGTCCAGAATCGCTACCTCAACACCCCAGTTGTCATTTGCCGACTTCAGCCAGAAGTTGAAGCTGGTAAATGCACTCCAATCCATCGGCCGATCAAGAGGGCTCCAGATGAAGCCAAGCCTGTAGTCAGGCGCCCCCTCCGGTTTCAGAGTGAAGCGCAGGCATGTGTCATTGAGTGGGCTTCCTTCCACAAGGTCCGTGGTGATTCGTGACCCTTGCCACCAAGTCTCTAGTCGCGGAAGACCGGCCTCAAATGACTCGAGTAGCCGATCGGCTTCCGGGTACCGGAAGCCGTCTTGCTCGAAGCGGGGCGTAATGGTGTCGGAGAGAGTGTTCTGGAAGTAGTCTCGCAAGACCTCTTCCGCGGGGTGTCCACTAACAACGTAGTTCGGAAGCTGAGGGCGATAGAAGGTCCAGCACCACCAGCCGACGCCGCAAACGGAGGCTTCAGTGCTTTGCAGAGACTTGAACGCATCCAGGTATCCTGTGTACTGCAACTCGGCGGCGGAGACGTCAACTCCCTCCGTCTCAACGCCGATTTCGATGGGCATCCCAATCATCCCGAGATGTTCCAGCACGAACTGGATGTCATTGTAGTAGTGATGAAGGTACGAAGCTGTTAGCCTCTCAGCCGTGTCATTCTCGCTTGGTGCATTTGCGAGGAAGTAGTAGTCACTCCAACTCAGAAGATCCAGCTGGTTTGCGTAGGGACAGGCAAGGTTTGACTGGACGCTGTAGGCGCCGTTCGTCAAGTAGCCACCGTAAACGGCCCTGACCTTCTGAATCAGGTCCGCAACCTCATCCATTCTCGTGAAGTACTCGTTCTCGGCCTCAAGACAGAAGAGCTCGACCCCTAGCATCTCAAAGAGCCTGGCATATGCGGTCTTCTGCTGTATCTGGTTCGAGATGTAGCGTTCGCTATCGAACGGAGCGTAGTCTGACCGCGCAACACCGCCATGATCGCCTTTCTGGCGCAGCATGTATCGATAGCAGAAGGTCATTCCAAGTTCGTGTGTCCAGTCCACCAGCTGAATCAGTGCACCAACTGGAATCGTCCCCGTCCAACAGGCAGGCCATGGATCGCCGTAGACGGGTTCATGGACGTTGGAGGCTTCGTGATCGTGAAACCAGAAGTCGTTGAAGATGACCATGTTGCAGCCCAGATCGGCTATTCGCTGCAGCTCTCCCCTCACGAAACCTTCTGCTGCCTCTGAGCCGAATAAGTCGTAGTTGAACGAGCCGATGTTCATCGCCTTGATGTAATCTCCTGTTGGATTGGCCGGTGCAGGGAGAGATAGGCCTACGCCAACTCGTTTCTCAAGGTCAGGAATAACGCTGACGAAGCCATCGGAGTAGATCTTCTCCTGGTAGCCCCGGTAGTTCGCTGCCTCGATGTATGGCATATAGAAGTTGGCGGTGTCGTACACATACTCGAGTTGAGTGCTGGCTGCGTCGACTCGGACTGCAGCTTCGCGGTGTTTGTCGTTGTTGAGCTCTGGGCGCACGGTGAGAGGGAGTATCGACTCGTCGAGCACCTCGATCGTCCAGACGATGGTGTCACCTGGGCTGATCTCCGTCTTGTCTGGATGGAGTCTCACCTTGGAGGATGCCGAGTCCTGCGCGCCAACCAGCGAACCCGAAAGGGCCAAGGTCAACATGGCGGCAGACACCAGAGCATGTATCCGCAGTTTCATCGAGGAGTCCTCCTGTGACAGAGGATAGCAGGAACCTACTAGCCCAGCGAAGGCGGCGCTACGTGGCGATGAGGTCAGCCGGGATCACCAGGCCGTGTGGAGTTTGATAGTAGTCACAGACGGGGAGCCAACGGCAATCAATCCCTCTCGGGGATGATGCTCCCTCGCTTTCCTTCAGGAGATTCAGATCTTAGCTCTACTTCTGGTTCGGACTCCGGACGGACGGTCAGTCAGTGTCAAGCGAGGTCTAGAACTGGACCTAGTGCTGGGGCAAATCAACGCAGGAACTGCCAATGCGCTAGGAGAGCTCGTCAGAATCAGATCTCAGCGATTCGATGATGCGAGGGTAGTCAGCAACCAGAGACCGTTCCGGTGGCTCATCTTCTTCGAGACGTGGGTAGCGCTCGGTATGCTTGGCGAAATCGTTGTCCGACGCGTCATCGTTGTACGTGGAGACCTCTCCGGCAATGACATCACCGCCGGACGCGTAGAACGCGTGGATAACCCTTGGCGGCAGCGTGATGCTCTCCCCGGGCGACAGAGCGACCGTCTCTCCCTCGCGCACGCTCGACCTGCTCACGCCGTTCACGAGTACGTGTCGATCGACCCGATCCCCCGGCGCGACACGAAGCTCGATGATCAGGTCGCCACCGCCGCGGTTGATCAGGTCTTCCATCTTGCGGAGGTGTTTGTGCATCGGGGTTTCCTGGCCCGCGCGGATCAGCATCACCTTCTCTGCGTAGCCGTCTGGGGGACCGGATTCACTCGTCCGCAACACGTTCCTCAGCGTGAACAGAACGAGCCCGTGCTTCGCGAACTCCCCTGGTCGCCACTCGACAACATCCCATCCCAAACTGGCATTCATCAGCTCGAGTGCGACCTCGCGATGCTCACGCCAATCAGACGGCCTCCACGACGCGAACGGAGGGAGATGTATGTGCGCTTCGGCGAACGCAGACGCGGCGACGGCAATGGCTCGATTGACTTCCGATCGTTTCACGTTTTGCCTCTCGCTGTATCCAACCGTGTTCCGAAGCGCCTGCGGAGACTGCCGTACGCGGGGTCCGCTAGCCCGCCGTGTTGTGGTGCATCTGTTCCCACGCGCAGAGATCGTGCGACAACTCCTTTAGTACAGGGTACAGGCCCTGGTAGAGCCCATAGATCTCATTGTAGCTCCCGTTGGCGGCGCGTGTCGGGACGGTGCACGCGGTCGTGTGCACCGCCTCGACGCATGCCGCATCCACACTGTCCCACAGCCGGGCGCCAACTCCAGCCAGAAGGGCCACGCCGAGGGCGGCGCCTTCCGTCGCGTCAACTCCGGAGAGCGTGACGCCAAGCACCTCGGCCAAGATCTGTCTCCAGACCGCACTCCCCATTCCTCCGCCGGATGTCCTCACCTCCTGGATTCCGGAAAGGCCCGCCAGGCGAAGCAGTTCGAACCCATCGCGGAGCCCAAAACTCACACCCTCGAGGACAGCACGGACGACCTGCCGCCGCTCATGTCGAACCGTCAGGCCGACGAACGCCCCCCGCGCCAATGGGTCAGGATGCGGCGTTCGCTCGCCCGTCAAGTACGGAAGGAAAAGGAGTCCGTCGCATCCAATGGGAACCAGGTCTACACCGTTCGTCAGGTCGTCGAACGACACGTCGGGGAAGAACGTGTCGCGAAGCCAACGAAGACTGCCCCCCGCCGAGAGCATCACGCCCATCATGTGCCACCGGTTCGGAACAGCGTGGCAGTACGCGTGGAGCCGGCACTGTGGCTCGACGATTGGCTCGTCGGTCGACGCGAAGACAACCCCGGAGGTCCCGAGGGTAAGCGCCGCGATCCCCGGAGAGACCGCGCCGACGCCGACAGCCTGTGCCGCCTGATCGCCCGCCCCTGCCACGACCGGCGTGCCTGCCCTCAACCCGGTCGCTTTCGCCGCATCGGCCGTAACTTCGCCAGTGAATTCCGGACCCTCGTGCGTCTTGGGCAACCACTGCCGCGGGATCGAGAATGCCGAGAGCACGTCAGGTGACCAATCGCGACTGCGGATGTCGAGCATCGACGTCCCCGACGCTCCAGCGCGGTCGGTGGCGTAATCGCCTGTCAGCCGGAGCCGGACGTAGTCCTTGGGGAGGAGCACATGCTCGATGTCAGCATACACACGGGGTTCATTCTCCTCGACCCAGAGGAGCTTCGGCAGCGTGAAACCAGTCAGCGCGTCGTTCCCGGTGATCGCGATCAATTGCTCCAGCCCAAACTCCCGGCGGATTCGGTCGCATTGGCTCCCCGTTCGTTGGTCGTTCCAGAGAATCGCCGGGCGGAGGACGGCGTTCCGCTTGCCGAGGAGGGTGAGGCCGTGCATCTGGCCGGTCAGGCCAACTGCGAGGATCTCCTCGGGAGAGACGCCCGTCTTGTGAAGGACCTCCCGAATGCTGGTACACGTACCGGACCACCAATCCACGGGACTCTGCTCGCTCCATAGCGGACGAGGCGTCGACAGCTCGTGAGACGTCGTGACGGCCCTCAACACCGACCCTCGTTCGTTGATCAGAAGGGCCTTGACCCCCGTAGTCGCTACATCAACGCCAAGCAGGCATGGCATCCGATCCCCTTCCGGTCCTTTCACTCCGTCTGCCGGCTCCGGCGGCCCCTATCGCACCCCGAGCAGAAGCTCGATCAGCAATTGGTCTAACTCCTCGTACGGCTGGCCGTGGGCAGCCAGTTCCTTTCTGTCCAACGGTAGCTCCTTCAGCTTCTCGGCCTTCTCAGGCGTGTACGTTCCAAGGTGCTCCTTCATCGAATCGTCGTGCTCGTGAATCCGTGCCATGAGCTCCTGGATCTGCGGGTCGCGACCGAACGCCTCCGCCTTCTCTTTGAGGATCAGATACGTTCGCATGCAGCCTCGGACGAACGCTTTCACGTCCTGCGCGTCCGATGTCCGATAGGCGTGAGCATCGAAGTGTTTCGGATTCGCGTATCCCACACTCTCAAGGAATCTTACAAGGAAGAACGCTGGCTTAAGCGTATGGCACCCGAACCGCAGATCCTGGTCAAATCGGGCCATATTCTGATCGTTCAGATCGATGTGGAACAGCTTGCCCGCCTCCCATGCTTGAGCCACGGCATGCATGAAGTTGAGGCCTGACATGTGCTCATGAGCTACCTCTGGGTTAACTCCGACCATCTCCGGATGGTCGAGTGTTTCGATGAAGGCCATCATGGCACCTGTGGTCGGGAGGTAGAGATCCGCACGGGGCTCATTCGGCTTCGCTTCGAGGGCGAATTGCATGCCGTATCCCTGGTGCAGGTTATGCTCGCACAGGAAATTCAGCGCATCGCGAAACCGCTTCAAAGCATCGAGGGGATCCTTGCTGACGTCCGTCTCCGTCCCTTCTCGCCCCCCCCAGAACACGTAGAACTGGGCGCCGATCTCTGCTCCCAGATCCATGGCACGCATGGTCTTCTGCAATGCATACGCACGTACACGCGAGTCATTACTGGTGAACGCCCCATCACGGAAGACCGGATCAGCGAAGAGGTTTGTTGTCGCCATAGGTGACGCCAGACCCGTATCCCGAAGAGCTTTCTTGAACGAAGATATGATCTTGTCGCGCTCCTTGGCTGTTGCGTCAATCGGAACGAGGTCGTTGTCGTGGAAGTTGACACCGTAGGCTCCTTCTTTCGCAAGAAGATGAACGATTGCTACAGGGGCCATCGGGGCACGAACTGGCTCGCCAAACGGATCCCGTCCAACGTTTCCGACCGTCCACAAGCCGAAGGTGAATCGGTCCTCCGGTTTGGGCGTGTAGTTGCTGTTCACTGCAGCCTCCTCAGGTCCATCTCTTGTTCGCCGTCTACGTGAATCTAGTACCGGATGGCAACCTCGGAGCCGCTCTCTGCTGAGGCAAGGATGGCGTCGCATATCACAGCGCACTTGTACCCATCCTCGAACGTCGCTCCGTAGGGTGAGATCTCCTTGTCGTTCGCAATGGCCTCAAGCATGTGATACACCTCGTGGATGTGGGCATGCTCCCAGCCAAGAACGTGCCCGTGCGGCCACCAGACTTCGCAAAACGGGTGATCACTCTCGGTGACCGACAGCGTACGGAAGCCCTCTCCGCGTCCATCTGCGACCTTGCAGATTCTCAACTCGTTGAGTCGTTCTAGATCGAATGCAATCGATGCTTTCGCCCCATTGATCTCGAACACCATGTGATTCTTCCGTCCGCCGCAGAAACGAGACGCCTCATATGTTCCTACTGCGCCGTTCTCGAAACGGACAATCGCCTCGAAGGCATCGTCGACATCCACAGGGCGAGTGCCGTCACCGGCCGCGTTCGGCCGCTCTCCGATAAACGTAGTCGTCAGGGCGCTCACCGATGCCACATCGCCGACTAGGAAACGACTTAGGTCGATGATATGCGCTCCCAGATCGCCCAAAGCGCCGGAGCCCGACATCTTCCTGTCCAGTCGCCACACCCATGGGAACTGCGGATCCATGATCCACTCCTGCAGGTAGCGAGCCCGGAAATGGTAGATGTCCCCGAGCTCTCCAGCCTCGATCATCTCTCTTGCTAAGCGAATAGCTGCTACGAAGCGGTAGTTGAAGCCGCACATGTGCTTGACGCCAGCTTCCTTGACTGCGTCCCACATCTGTCTTGCTTCTTCGCTGTTACGCGCCAGCGGTTTCTCGCACAGAACGTGCTTTCCAGCTTTCGCTGCGGCAACACAGGGCTCCGCGTGAAGGCTGTTCGGCCCTACATTGTCAAACAGGTGGACGTCTTTGTCAGCGACAAGCTCTCTCCAGTCGGTCGTCGATCTCTCGTACCCGTAACGGCTTGCGGCTTCGGCGACTGCCTCCTGCGGAATGCCACAGATACTCACCAAGCGGGGTGTCACTGGGGCCGGCCAGAAAATGTACGGGATCTTCTTGTAGGCGTTCGTGTGGGCCTTTCCCATGAATGCGTATCCCAACATGCCAACGCCGATGTCCGGGCCGTGGCTCTTCATCCCACCGGATGTCTTGGAGAGACTGACGAAGCCAACGTCTCTCTTGCTCATGGTGTCCTCCAATCTGAAGCACTAGCGCGCCGACCTGTGAGGCTGGCGCGCAGCAGTCTTGTTAGTCTGTACGATCGAACCAAAGACCCGCAGGCTTCTCGCGGATGAGGACCGAGTCAAGGAACTGAGCTGCTTTCTTCAAGCCCTCTTCGAGTGACATTTGGTGATCCTCATGCTCGATGCTGATCACGTAGTCGTACCCTATCTCCTTGAGGGTCCAGATGAAAGCCTTCCAGAACTCCTCGCCATGGCCGTAACCCACGGTCTTGAAATTCCAGCCGCGACCCTCTGCACTGAGATCTTTGGTCTCTAGCACCCCGAAACGCTCTGCAACGC
>Ga0272442_10011372_pt1 | contig 10860 bp, 11 predicted proteins | sample SSMForm2O_FD_200262 | JGI IMG/M metagenome (GOLD analysis project Ga0272442, IMG submission 200262) | Marine sediment archaeal communities from Little Sippewissett salt marsh, Falmouth, MA, United States - SSM-Form-2O | ecosystem: Environmental > Aquatic > Marine > Wetlands > Sediment ... | reverse complement strand
GCCCCACTCTCCTTCCGCCAACTCGTCTGGCAGAAGTTCTGGCTCAGCGTCGTCACGACCTCCTCGTTTACCGTCGCCCTCGCCGCGCTCTCCGGACTCATGCTCAAGCTCGAACCCATCTACTTCTGGCTCACACTCTACAGCGTCTCCATCACAAACTTCGGACTCGCCGGACTCGCCGTCGGCCTCGGCGCACTCTACCCAGACTTCCAACAAGACAACCCGGCACGCATCGTCTCCGGACTCGGCGGCACCCTCAACTTCCTGCTCAGCATCGGCTACATCACCCTTATCGTCGGCGCACAGACCCTCATGCTGCAGTGGCGCGTCATGAGCCTGTTCGCAAGCCAGGCCGCTTTCCACGCCGCCCTGGTCGCCGTCCTGCTCTTCGTCTCACTGCTGACCGCCGGCGCCGTCGTCATACCCATGCGAATGGGGCTCCGCAACCTCAACAACATGGAGTTCTAAGAACTGAGAAATGGAGGCATAGACAGATCGAGGAATGGGCCATGAAGACATTCAACGTCATCACACTGCAGCATACGCAATTCGTCAACATCGACAGCGAGGTGCAGGCCATCGTCGCCCAATCGGGCGTGCAGCACGGCGTCTGCCACGTCTTCGTCCCGCACACGACCGCCGGCATCACCATCAACGAAAACGCCGACCCGGACGTCGTCCGCGACATCACCCAGACGCTCGAACGGCTCGTGCCGTGGGAGGGCGGCTACGCCCACCTCGAAGGCAACGCCGCCGCCCATCTCAAGGCCGGACTCCTCGGATTCACCCAGACCGTACTCATCGAAAACGGCGCCCTCGCCCTCGGCACATGGCAATCGCTCTTCTTCTGCGAGTTCGACGGCCCACGCCAACGTAAGGTATGGGCACAAATCGTCCCGGCCGCATAGGGGCGCGTGCTTGATACTGTTTGCCTATATGTACAAGATATAGGGCCTGCCCAGCAATCTGAAGGAATATGTTGTGGTCACACCGAGAAAGTGCAGACTCGTAGCTTGTTTGTGTTGGAATCCGAGCGGATGAATCAGTGGGCCAAACTGTCTACCCGACGCACCCCGGAGATCAGAACGTTCCTCACGTACTCGGCTCCGGACTCGTAGGTAATCGGCTCGCCTGGCGCGTCGTATTTGATCACGTTCGTGATGGTCGATTCCGATAACGAGCCAGCTATCAGAATGGTATGCTGCGCCCGGCTCATGAGGTTGCTGACTATGATACGGCTGGTGTCGCCCAATGGCGTCACCCCTCCCCACTTCGGATTGCTGTCGCCGACCTTTAGGGCTGCCTTGCACTGTTTTCCCGATCCGGATGTGTCGATCAGCCCGTCGAGGATTACGTCGTGAATCCTCAGCCCGCTCCCGTTCAGGAAGCGAACGATGTGGTGCCCGCCGGCGCAGTGGCCACGCACATTCCGCAGAATGATGTTTCGGATGTCATCGACTCCGTCGCCTCGGTTATTGGCAACGCTCACCATGGTCGACACCGTGCTCCCCGCTATAGTGTGCCGGCCTAGGATATTCGTGAACGCCACGAGGTCGTCGCCCGTATGCCCCGTGATATTCTCGATGGTGATGTCGTGACACCCTTGGCGCAGGTCCAGTCCATCTTGGTTCAGAATCGTCTCCTGCACCCCGTCGATCATCTTGTGTTGCGTGGAAGCGAAGTCGATGTCGCGGACCCTTCCGAAGGCGCAGCGCTCCAGCGAAATGCCCCAGGCATGTGAGTCCTTCATGCGGATGTTCTCGATGCTGAACCGCTCGACGAACGCTAACAGGATCCCGACGTTGCGCCAGTCGCCGGTGGGGCTCCGCCCGGCCACGCCCGCGTCCGTGCCGTAGGTGCGTTCCCCCAAGGTCTTCGCTCCATCCCCCGTCGCCCTGGGGTGATCCGCGCCCTCCAGCAACACGCTTCCGACACCGAGAATATGAACATCCGACAACGCCTCGATGTCCGTGACACCAAGCCCGCAGTTGCCGCTGCGAATGAAATTGTCCCGGCATTCATCCGACAATTTGACGTGACAGTTCTCGAGCACCAACCTTGTCCCACTGCGCACCAGAATCGCCGAATCCAACAGCCAGATATGCCGGGCCGTCCCGTCTTCCCCTTGGTTCAATCTCGGAATGACGACGCGCCGTCCCGTCCCCGACGCCGCCTGGATCGCCTGATTGATCCGCTGACTATCCGAGCCCTCGAAGGCGTTCGGGCTAACCACCCACGCCTCCGCTCGTTCCTCGCCAGTCACCAGACCCGCCCCCGAGCACTGAAGAAACGCCACACCAACCATCCCCCCGACAACCAATGTGATCATTGCGCACCTCGATCTACTCGATTCGTCAAACCACTTATGATAACTGTTCGAGGCTGTGTAAAGCACAGCCGGTGGAGCAGCCGATGAGGGCGATCGGGGAGTCCGCGTGCGCGTCGTGATGGGCAAGCTGGTTCCTGGCGGCGGTGCTGGCGCTGGTGTAAGGCGGCTTGAACTGGGTATGGCGTTCACGGAACTCGCCCCGACGCGGAAGTCGCCCCGAATTGGGCATGGCGTCCATCGCGTTTTCGCGGTGTTCGTGTTTCGCGGTGTTCCTTGAAGGCCGTACGGCGCTGTGCTAAGCTATAAACAAGTTGTGGCCGGGTCAGTTCCGGTTAAGAAGCGCTGATGGCTGAAAGTAACACGCGCGTTCAGTTGAGTTTGGGGAGTAACGTGGGAGACCGCGGCGCCATGCTGCGGGCCGCGCTCGAGGCGTTGGCGCGGTTGCCGGGCGTGGACGTGCTCGAGGTCTCGCATTGCTACGAAACCGAGCCGCTGGGCGTCACGAACCAGCCGGCGTTCTACAACCTGGCCGCGGAGATCGAGACGGCCCTCGGGCCGCTTGAACTCCTGAACGCGGTCAAGGTGATCGAGCGCGGGCTGGGGCGGCGGCCCTCATCGCGATGGAGCCCCCGTGAGATCGATATCGACCTCATCCTATGGGGCGCCCAGGTGATGGACACGCCGTCGCTGACGCTGCCACACCAGGAGTTTCGAGATCGGGCCTTTGTGCTCGAGCCCATGGCCGAGATCGCCCCAAAGGCCGTCGACCCGGTAACGGGCCTGACGGTGGCGGAACTCGCCAAACGGCCCGAAGCCAAAGGGTCGGTCAAGAAACTCGGCAGGCTGGACACAGTCTAGGCTGACGACTGAACCGCTCCGCTTGGAGCCCAACAGGGACCGGGACGGGGTACGGTGCGAAGCATTGTGCGCACGTCACGGTTCAGGAGGAGCTAGACATCGCTCGCATCACCACGCTCACGGTCAAGGCCCGCAAAGAGGCCGGCGACAAACTCGCCATGCTGACCGCCTACGACTACCCCACCGCAAAGGTCCTCGACGAGGCCGGCGTCGACATCATACTCGTCGGCGATTCCTGCGGCATGGTCGTTATGGGACGGTCCGATACCCTCGGCGTCACGATGGACCAGATGGTGCACCACACCCGGATGGTCGCTGACGCGGTCGACAACGCGCTCGTCGTTGCCGACATGCCGTTTATGTCGTATCAGGTCTCCACCGAGGAGGCCGTGCGGAACGCCGGGCGCTTCGTAGCCGAGGCCGGCGCGCAGGCGGTCAAGCTCGAGGGCCCGGCCGACAAGTTCGGCGAGGCCATCGCGGCCATCCTGCGCGCCGGCATCCCCGTCGTCGGCCACATCGGACTCACCCCGCAATCCGTCAACCAGATCGGCGGATACAAGGTCCAGGGCCGCTCGGAAGAGGCCCGCATCCGAATCAAACAAGAGGCCCAGGGGCTCGAGGACATCGGCTGCTTCTGCCTCGTCCTCGAGTGCATTCCGGGCGACCTCGCCGCCGAGATCACCGCCGCCCTGTCTATCCCGACGATCGGCATCGGCGCCGGCGCCCAATGCGACGGCCAGGTGCTCGTGGTCCACGACATGCTCGGCTGGGGCAAGGCCCGCTTTACCAAAACCTACGCCGACGTGCGCAGCCTCATGCGCCAGGCCTGCGTGGACTACGTGGCGGAGGTCAAGTCGGGCGCCTTCCCCGCCAAGGAGCACGAATACCAGTGAAAATCATCCGCCACCCGGACGTCATGCGCGCATGGTCGCTCGAACAGCGCTGCGCCAACAAGACCATCGGTTTCGTGCCCACCATGGGCGCGCTCCACGACGGCCACGCAAGCCTCATGCGGGCCGCGGCCGAGCAGAACGCCCTGGCCGTCGTCAGCATCTTCGTCAATCCCACCCAGTTCGCACCCCACGAGGACCTCGACCAGTATCCGCGCACCTTCGACGCCGACCGCCAAGTCTCTGAAGACACCGGCATGGACGTGATCTACATGCCCACGGCCCAGACCATGTATCCGGACCGCTACTCGACCTACCTCGCGGTCGAACACGTTTCGGAGGGCCTCTGCGGTCGTTCGCGGCCGACCTTCTTCCGCGGCGTGGCCACGGTCGTCGCCAAGCTCTTCAACGCGGTCCTCCCCCACCGCGCCTACTTCGGCCAGAAGGACGCGCAACAGTGCGCCGTCATCAAACGTATGGTGCGCGACCTCGACATCGGCCTCGACATCGTCGAAATGCCAATAGTGAGAGAACCGGACGGGCTCGCCATGAGCTCGCGAAACGCCTACCTCACCCCGGAGGAACGACAGCGCGCGCTGTGCCTCTCGCGCTCTCTATTCAAGGCCCAGGAGATGCTCGAGGCCGGTGAGCGCGACGCGTCAGCCCTCATCCAGGCCGTGCGTGAAGGGATGGCGGACGTCGACGTCGACTACGTGGAACTCGTTGATGCCGAAGACTTTGGACCCCTTGACCGCGTGGACGGCACGGTCGTGCTGGCCGTGGCCGCAAACATCGGCCAAGCCCGGCTCATTGACAACATCAAGCACAGGGCCTGAAACATCAGCGAAACGGCTCCGTTCCGGAGGGACGGCGCCGCAACTCAGGCCGATAACCTCCTGACCACCGAGAGGTTGAAGACATGATGCTTAGCATGCTGAAGAGCAAGATTCATCGCGCCACCATCACGCAGGCCAACTTGGACTACACCGGCAGCCTCACCCTGGACCCGTTGCTGATGGAAGCGGCCGACATGCTGCCCAACGAGCGCATCCAGGTGCTCAACATCAACACGGGCGACCGCTTCGAGACCTACATCATCAAGGGTCGGCGCGGCAGCGGCACGGTGTGTCTCAACGGTGCCGCCGCCCGCCTCGGACAGCCCGGCGACCTCATCATCGCCCTGACCTACGCGGCCATGGACCTCGAAGAGGCCAAGAGGCACGTGCCCAAAATCGTCCACGTCGATGAGAGCAACGCCATCCGTCGCGTCGACGCGCGGCAGGAATAGCTGGGGGGCATGGCCACCAAGCATCGCAACCTGGGCCTCGACGCCATCGCGTGCATGGCGCTGGTGGCGCTGACATGCGTCGCCTACTACGGCACGCTCGGGAACGACTTCGTCAACTTCGACGACGACCTCTACGTGAGCGCCAACCACCACGTGCAGGCGGGGCTCACGCCACAGGGCGTGGTATGGGCCTTCACGACGGGCCACGCGGCCAACTGGCATCCGCTCACGTGGCTGTCGCACATGGTCGACGTCGAGATCTTCGGCCTCAACCCGTCCGGCCACCACTTCACCAGCCTCCTCCTGCACGCCCTCAACGCCCTCCTGCTCTATGGGCTCCTCAGACGAACCACCGGTCACGTTGCCCGCAGCCTGTTCGTAGCCGCGCTGTTTGCCGTACATCCGCTTCACGTCGAGTCCGTGGCCTGGGTGGCGGAGCGCAAGGATGTGCTCAGCACCTTCTTCGGGCTGCTTGCCTTGCTGGCCTACGCCCACTACGCGCGCGCGCCGGGCGTCCGCCGCTACCTCGTCGTGCTGGTTTTGTTCGCCGCCGGCCTCATGGCGAAGCCCATGCTGCTCACGTGGCCCCTCCTTCTCCTCCTCCTCGACTACTGGCCCCTCGAACGCCTCGCCCGCGACACCCCACTCATCAAGCAGTTGGCCGGACCCAAGCGCGCCCTGCTTTTCGAGAAGGTACCCCTGGTCCTCGTGGCCGTCGTGTCCGCCGTGACCACGCTCGTCGTCCAGCGGTCGGGCGGGGCCGTCGGCGCCATCGACCGCTTTCCTCTCGCCCTGCGCATCGCAAACGCCGTGCTCGCCTACATCTTCTACCTCGCCAGGGCCATCGTGCCCGTCCGGCTCGCCGTGTTCTACCCCTATCCCGAGCACATGCCCGGCTTCGGGCTGCTGCTCGGGGCCGTCGTTATTCTCGCCCTTGCCACCGTCGGCGCATGCCGGGCCCGGGCCGCACGCCCCTACGCCCTCGTTGGTTGGCTGTGGTACCTCCTCACCCTCGCGCCCGTGGTCGGCCTCATTCAGTTCGGCGGCCAGGCCTACGCCGACCGCTACAGCTACGTCCCGCTGATAGGCGTGTGCATCGTCCTCGCCTGGCGCCTCCCCGAACTCGTGGCCTCAAGCCTACTACGCCGCAACGCCCTGGCCCTTGCAGCCGCCCTGGCTGTGGCCGGCCTGACCCTTCTGTGCCGGCAACAAGTCGGCTACTGGCGGGACAGCGAGACCCTCTGGCAACACGCCGTGGCCGTCACCCCAGGCAACCACATGGCCCACCTCAAGCTCGGCAACGCCCAGGTCGAGCATGGACGTCTCGACGCGGCCGAGGGGCACTATCGCGAGGCCCTCCGAATACGGCCCCTGAGCCGCCAAGCAAACAACAACCTGGCCAGCCTGCGCCTGCGCCAGGGACGCTACCCAGAAGCTGTGCAATTCGCGTCCCAGGTCCTCGAAGTCGACCCCGGCCACGTCCTCGCCAACGTCAACATGGGCATCGCACTCGCCTCGCTGAACCGGGTCGACGCGGCGCGCGCCCACTTCGAACGCGCCTTGCGCGGCGACCCCGAATGCGCGGACGCGCACTTCAATCTCGCCACCGCGTTGTTCATGGACGACGAGTACGCCCCGGCGGCAGGCCATTTCGACGCCGCACTTCGAATTCGGCCGCTTGACAACGCGGCCCGGTTCGGCCTTGGCGCGGCCCTGTTTCAACAAGGAAAGATCGAGGAAGCCGCGCGCCATTTCAAGGCCGTCCTCGCACGCGCCCCCGACCACGCGCAAGCGAAAGCGTATCTCCAACGGATCAACGCGCCGCAGGGGCAACCGTAGCGATGGGCAGCCTTGGCGCTCCCCCGCAGTTGCCTGCGCCCTTCCGGCGGCGCTAGCATAAGGACATGGACGGGCCCCGCCTCCAGATCAGCGACCGGATGCGACGCTTTCTCAACTACCCGAAGTTCGCCGGTCCGACGCGGATGCTCATTCTCGAAGCCGACTACTTCTTCGAGCGAAGCTGGCGTCACGCTGCCGAGGGCCTCGGCTGGCAGGTGCACGGCGTGCCCTCGGCCATGGTGGGTGGGCTCACGCGCGAGGACGTCGAGAAGCTCTTCACCGCCCTGGGCGCGTTCCGGCCGGACTTCATCCTGGGCTCGAACTACGCGGGCATGGACACGCAAGGCATGTTCGCCCGCTTCTTCGAGGACGCCCGGATCCCCCACGTCAGTTGGTTCACAGACACGCCGCGGATGATCCTCCACGGCCGCGAAGTCCAGCCCGCCCACTACGCCGTAGCCGCGACGTGGGAGAAGGCCTACGTCCCCCACTTCGACCGCCTCGGCTTCCAGCACGTGTTCCACATGCCGCTGGCCACCGACCCCGAACTGTTCAGCGGGCACCCGGAGCCCGACTGCGTCCGCCCGCTGGCGTTCGTCGGCACGTCGATGATCGACCAGGCCAACGAGGCCTGGGAGAAGCTCGAGCACCTTCCCGAAGTCGTGCGCTCGATGCTCGGCGCCTTCGAGGAGGGGCGCGTGACCCGCGACAAATTCGCCCGGGGCATCGAAACCATCCTCGAGCCGGACCTGCTCGCGCCGCTCGACGCGAGCGAACGCCGCCACGTCGAGCTGTGCCTGGTCTACGAGGCCACGCGCCGCCAGCGTGCCGAGATGGCCCTGCGCTTGGCCCCACACGGCATGGAAGTCCGCGGCGACCCACACTGGGCCACAGTGGTCGCCAACGCCGGCGGTACGGTCGGCTACTTCGACGACCTGGCCGGCTTCTACCGGAACACCGCCGTCAATCTCAACACCACGAGCCTACAGATGAAAAACGCCGTCAACCAGCGCGTGTTCGACTGCCCAGCGGCCGGCGGCTTCCTCATCACCGACGCCCAACAAGACATCGAGGACCTGTTCGACCCCGAACACGAGGCGGTCACCTACCACTCCTTCGACGAGCTCGAAGACAAGGCCCTTTTCTACCTACGCCACCCGGACCAACGCATCCCCATTATCCAACGCGCCCAGCGCCGCGTCCTCGCCCACCACACCCACGCCCACCGCCTCCACGCCCTCGGACAGTACCTCCGCGAACGCTTCGCTTCCTAGTCCGTCCCGCTCTGTCCGCAGGAAACCAGGCGACGCGCACAGGCCCCGTGGCGAAGTCGCCGGAGAGCGTCGAAACCTGCACGCGCCACCTGTCCCCCAACACGGTTACGAACGGCTGTCTTGGCCGACAATCTGGAATTTACCGTCATGTTGCAATAACCTGCGCAGTGTGGTATTCTTTCTACACGTGCAATGGGTGCACAACGTTCGGAGCTCGTGACTCTCAGACAACGATTCGTATCCTTTCCTCACTCGATTTCACACTTTCCATGGACAGGCTACCCCTCGCTGCTGATGACCACTCTCCAAAAGATGGCCATGGAAAGGAAACAATAATGAACATCTACGTGGGAAATCTCTCATACGACACCGGCGACTCGGATCTCGAGGCCGCGTTCGCCCAATACGGGCAAGTGGCCGAAGCACGTGTCATCATGGACAGACACACCGGGGCCTCCCGGGGATTCGGATTCGTCGAGATGGCGGATGATTCGGAAGCGCGCGCCGCGATCGAGAAGCTCAACGGCACCGACCTCCAGGGACGCACCCTGACGGTCAATGAAGCCCGTCCCCGCCAGGACCGCGGCGGCGGCGGCGGCGGCCGAGGCCGCTACTAGACACTGAAGCCAACGGGACGAAGCGCAAGCGCAAGCGCCCGCTTCGTCCCGTGCTTTCCCAAACACGCCCCAATACCCACTGCATCCTATCCACCTAGGCGGTAGGATGCCTCCGCTCTCTCTGCAAGGTCTTGCCACCCCGCCTCCCATTCCGAGCCTCACCTTGGGCGATCACAGAGCCCCCCCATCGAACCTTCTCATCGCAACGCCAAGCCCCGCATGCACAGCGCCGACTCCCCAGGCACCCTACCGGGCCGCTCAGGCGCACGAGAGGCGCCGCTGCGCGCCCTCCCGGTCCAATACCGAAGCACGCGGTGGACGCGGTGACTTGACACAAGCGGCTTGTTTGGTTATAATACCAAATAGTAAAACAATGGATGAAACGCATGGATCAGAAAACACGCGCACGATACGACGCTCGTGCACACATCTTCAAAGCACTCGGCCACCCCACCCGGCTGTTCATGGTGGATGTTCTCTCCAATGGCGAGCGGTGCGTGTGCGAACTCACCGAGCAGGTGGGCGCGGACATGTCGACCGTGTCGAAACACCTGTCCGTCCTCAAGGCGGCAGGCATCGTGGCGGCGGAGAAGCGTGGACTCATGGTGTACTACCGGCTGCGGATGCCGTGCGTCCTGAAGACCTTCGGATGTGTCGAGTCGGTGCTGGAATCGAACGCGAAAGCACAGATGGAAGTGGCCGGCTAGTCGGTTCTTGCGTTTTCTTCTTTTTTTTGCGGATTTCTTGGTTATTTGGCCAAATACCCCGACTGTCGCATCGCGAGGAGCAACGATGGACTGGACCAAGGAATGGCGACCCCTCGCGCTCATAGCCGCCGCCCTCACGGTGTGCCTGTTATTGCCGCTGGGCGCGCCGCGCTTCGACCATGCGGTCATCGAGGCGCTCCACCTGGTTCAGTGGTACGCCCGCGAACACGTCCTGCTGTGCCTCGTGCCCGCGTTCTTCATCGCCGGGGCCATTTCGGTGTTCGTGAGCCAGGCGTCGGTGATGAAGTACCTGGGCGCGGGCGCGAACAAGGCGGTCGCGTACGGCGTGGCCGCGACCTCTGGGACGATCCTGGCGGTGTGCTCGTGCACGGTGCTTCCGTTGTTCGCCGGCATCCATAGGATGGGGGCTGGATTGGGGCCGGCGTGCGCGTTCCTGTATTCGGGGCCGGCCGTCAACGTGCTTGCGATCATTCTGACGGCGCGCGTGCTCGGCCTCGAACTCGGAATCGCCCGGGCCGTCGGGGCCGTGGTGTTCAGTGTGATCATCGGCCTGGCCATGCACCTCGTGTTCCGCCGCGAGGAGCTCGAGAAGGCCAACGCCGCGGCGCAGCTCCCAAGCCCTGACGTGCGCCGGCCGTTGTGGCAAAACGGCCTGTACTTCGCCTCGATGGTGGCGATCCTGGTATTCGCCAACTGGGGCAGGCCCGATCAGGCCGTCGGCCTGTGGCACGCCATGTTCAGCGCCAAGTGGCTGCTTACATCGGCGTTCGGCATCGCCTTTGCCCTCATTCTCGTGCGCTGGTTCGCCGCGCCTCGGTGGAAAGCGGCCTTGGCGGCTGGGCCCGTCGTCGCGTTGGGCCTGCTGTTTCCCCACCAGCCCTTGGTCGCATTCACCGCCGGCGTGTTGGGCCTTTCCGTGCTCGCCAACACCGAAGAAGGCGAACTCAACGACTGGTTCACCGCCACCTGGGCCTTTACCAAGCAGATCCTGCCGCTGCTTTTCGTCGGCGTGCTCGTGGCCGGGCTGCTCCTGGGCC
>Ga0272442_10011369_pt1 | contig 10863 bp, 9 predicted proteins | sample SSMForm2O_FD_200262 | JGI IMG/M metagenome (GOLD analysis project Ga0272442, IMG submission 200262) | Marine sediment archaeal communities from Little Sippewissett salt marsh, Falmouth, MA, United States - SSM-Form-2O | ecosystem: Environmental > Aquatic > Marine > Wetlands > Sediment ... | reverse complement strand
TAGTAATAACGGCATTAGTTATAGGATTTTTTGTATCGATTTCTGCTATGACTAGTGTTGCAGAACCAACTGTTGGTAATATTGAAATAACTCCAACTCAACCTGAACAAGAAACAGATGTTACTTATTCGGTAGAAATATCTGGAGATAATATTCAAGAAGTTTGGATTGAGATAGAGGAATGTACTGATCCTGAATCAGATGATTATTATTGCCATTCGGTCTATAACGTTAGTACTACAGAAGAAGATGGAGCTTGGACAGTTACTGAAACGTTAATGTATTCAGATACCCATGAAGCCCATTGTTGGCCAATAGTTTTAGATAATGGAACTTGGTATTCATATAAAAACGATTATTCAAAATGGACAAATTTCACGGTTACAGCTGCTGAAGAACCTGATGATAATGGCGGAGATGTTGATGGCGATGGTGATGATAATGGCGGTACACCTGGTTTTGAACTTGTGTTACTGATGATTTCAATAGCTATTGTTTTTGTATTATACAATAGAAAGAGAAATAAATGAATCTGAGATTTAAAAGACTAATATCTCAAATTCTTTTCTTTTTTACTGTTAATTTGGGCTTTAAACTTGAAAATTTTTTCCCTGGTGTAAAAACAGGTTTTTGTTATCCACTATTTTATTGTCATGCTTGTCCTGCTTCAACTTCTGCATGCCCCTTGAGAGCAATTGAAATAGGAGTTTTCAAGGGAAATTGGAATTGGAAATTTATTCTTTATCCGATATTAATTATTGGGTTTGTTGGTGTTATTACTGGGAGAGCTATCTGTGGTTGGGCCTGTCCAATAGGTCTTTTACAAAGAGTTACTGGAAAAGTTCCTCAAAAAATAAAAAAGAAATATCCAAAAATTAAGAAAATCGGCCAGATGAAAGTTGAGCATTATTTCCGGTATATTAAATATATTATTTTTATAGGTCTAGTTGTGATAATTCCTATCTTTATAGGTTTTATGTTTACAGATGTTTGTCCTGTAGGTTTTCTTGTTGGAACAATTCCAATTACAATTTTAAATCCAGGTGGTTTTGTTCCGAATTCATTTTTTTATATTGCACTTGCAGTTTTTATTTTATTTATGATACTTATCTTTACAATAGAAAGGGGATGGTGTAGATATTTTTGTCCAATTGGAGCTATGCTTGCACCTTTTAACAAGATAAGCATATATCATGTGAATGTAAACAAAGATGATTGTGTTCATTGTAACGCCTGCTCTAATGTATGCCCAATGGGAATTGATGTTCCAAATATGAATAGAGATCCAGAATGTATCTTGTGCGGAAAATGTATAGATGCTTGTCCAAAAAATTTGATATCTTATAAGAGGAGTATTTAGATGAAAAAGATTGCAGTTCTTCAAATTTCACTCATAATTGTGATTTCTGCAGCAGGTGTTGGCATGCTTGCATATACAGATGTTTATGAGCATATTCATGGTACAATTGTTTCTACTTTATGTCTTAGTTGTATAAAGCTTGACCCTGTATCTCGTCTTGATTTTGTTTTTGAAACATCTAACAAAGAAGACCATCCATTATTTGTTTTAGAAAATTTAACAACAGGTCCTATATTTATAGAATATAGATCTGATGTTTGTGAAGCTTGTGATGAGATGGCTCCTATTGTAAAGGAAATTTTCGAAGTCACATTTGAAAAAGAAGACACTCTTTATGAAAAAGTTAACTATAATTCTTCAATTATTCATTTTTATCATATTAATCTTGACCATGCAACAGATTTACAAAAAGATTCATTTCCAATTTACGATAAAGATAAAAGACAAGGTGTGCCGATGTTTGTTATAATAACAGTTAATTACAACAGAGGAACAATTCAACCATGTTATACGGCAGCCTATGGAACTGTTGGACAAAAAACAGAAGATGGTAGAAAAGAATTTTTACTTGATATGATTAATGACGGTTTAAGGCTTTACGATCTAAATAATGCGGGTTATAACTATCCTTAAATTTGCATTCTAAAAAGGGTAATTACTTGTACTGCTGCATCATCTGTTTTTCCTTCAGAATCATATGCAATAATTTTGATTTCATGATTAATTGAAAAATAAATGCGACCAAAAATTTTAGCTTTTTCTAGTTCATATTCATAAGGTTCTTCTTCATCTGTAAAAACCAATTTTCCATCTATATAAAATTCAACTTTTGAAATTGTCGAATCATCCTTTACTTCAGCAATAACCGGTGTATTGCCTGTTAATATAGTATTTTTTAGAGGAGTTTCTTTATATGGTTTTCCATATATATGGATTTTCCCTGTTACGGGATGTATGATTTTTGCTTGAGGAGGCAGATTCCCCCCTGGAACTATTAAAGTTGCGCTTGTCGCATCTGCATAATAGGCATCGAATTCTCCCTTTGAATCAGATATTGGAAAAGAATCCTTTTTAAAAGATTTTGAATTGAACACAACACCTATTGCCATAAGTTCTTCTGGTTCTAGATCAGATAGTGCAAATTCAGAGATTTTCCTTTTATCTTCAAAAGATGCATTCCCATTAGCTGGAATCTCAATATCTTTGTTTATTATAAAATCAACTAGTGCAAAATGATAAGGCTCACTGTTTGCTTGATCCCATCTAGATATTATCTCTGTTAAATATATCCTTAATCGCCCTGTATAATCATAAGACTCATTATTTTCTAAAAAAACAGTTGTTATAAGATCTGTTGATTTTTCATCATATTCGGCAGTTATATTTATTTTAATTTTTGGGGCATTTCTTTTTTTGGCTTTTTCTATTTCATTGATAAAATCCGATTTAGAAAAACCACCTGCAAAAAAGACTTTGTATCCTCCATCTATAAAAGTTGTAGGAAATCCAAAAACATTATATTCTTCTTTTATTCTTTTTTGAGCAATATCGCTTTTATCTTCTACTAAACTTACATAGTAAAAATCATAATCGCCTGTTTTATATAAATCGTCAAGAATCTGTGCAATTTTTGTACAAGGAATGCAACCAGTATCAGATGTTTCCTCAATAAAAACGGTATGGGTATATTCTTCCTCATCATCATTATTGTCTTTAGGAATATCATCATCTATAATTGATTTATCTTCATCAATTACAATGGTTTTTATACATTCATCTCCATTTTCTAAATTTAAAACAAAATAAAATACTGAAATTATTAAAATTAGGATAATACACCCTGCAATGATTTTATTTTTTCCTCCCATGTAAGGTCAATAACTTGCTTTTAATATATAAATTTAATCATTAAAATACTATTTTTATAAAAAAAACTCTATTTTAATACTATCTTTTGACCTTTTTTTAATGCATCAACAGATTTATCTGCTATTTCTTCTAATTTCTTTTTATCTGCTACTGCCTTACGAGCTCTAACATTTTGATCAGATACTGCTTTTTTTGCTTCTTGGAAACGTTTACGTCTTTCGCCTCTAATTGCCATAACTTTGGATTTCATTTCAAAGGCTTTATCATGGACTGCTTGGGCATCATTTCTTATTTCAATATACTCATCATGTTTTTTGTTTGCCTCAGCAATACTAACAGATAATTCGTTTACAAGTTTTATATATTTTTCATGTTGTTTTTGACTTTCATTATAATATTTCTGAACTAGGTTATGTTCTTCATCTGCCTTTTTAAAAAGTTCATCAATTGCATTATCCTTGTCAGAAATATCAATTTCAACTTTCTCTTGTTTTTCCATTAACTTTTGCGTTCTATTAAATTCCTTTCTTTTTTCTCTTAATCTTTCTATTAGTTCGTTTTCCTCAGCAGATGACATTGGAACTGTTTCTTGACGATACTCAAGCATCTGGCAATCTGCCTTAAGTTCTTCAATACGGAAAGGAAGATTTTTAAAAACCTCGCCTTTTTTCTTTCTTTTAGCCTCAATTAACTTTTTTGCTTCTTCTTGATACTTGTTACGCATCTTTTTATGTTCTTTCATATTTGTGACAAGTTCATCTCGGTTTTTTTTGATTTCATCGATTTGTTCTTTTATCTTTTTCCTACTATCATTTAGCATATCTCGCTCTTCACGAACTACCCTTGCCATCTGATTTAGTTCGTTTCTTTTAGCAATATAAGATTGATACTTTTTTTCTGAATCTTTTAATTGTTCTAATTCTTTCTTAGTTTTTGATTTATCTTGCATAAGAAACACTAAGCATTTCAATTATTATCCTTGGGATGTTACGCCTAATTATTTAACTACTATATCAACCTTGTTTTTTCCTTTCACAGCAATCCAAGGTATCTCAATTTCTGCGTAACCACCACGGGGGATAGTAATACCCTCTACTTTATTTTTTTCCTTACCATTAATAAGCAAAATAACATTAATGTTATGAGCTGAAACATTACCATTATTTCTAAGTCTGAAAGAGGTTTCTACTTTTTCTCCCTTTTTAAACACTCTAGGCCAGTGAAAAACACCACTTATTTTGATATCTGGTTTTCCACCAACAATTGATGTAACAGTAGATATTTCAGAAGTTTTATTTTTTCCAATAATTTTTACAATCACTTTTGCCTCTAACCAATCATTTGATTTAATATTATCTGTTGGTTTAACTATAAGAATAATTGGGACGCTTTCTTTTGGTGGAACATCAACTTGTGATTTATCAAGAGTTATTTCCCATCCTTCAAATTCAGATTCCATAACGGCATTAATTGTATAAGATTGGTTTTTCTTTGAAGGATTTTTTATTGTGATATTATAGTTAGCCTCCTCATCTGGAGTAACTTCCTTAACTCTATCAAGACATATTACTTCTAAATATTTCCTTGTAATTATAAATAATATTAATATCACGAATATTAATATTATAAATAAGACTATAAATAGTAAGAAACCTCCGGCATAATCACCTAGGACATCATCAAGACCGATATCTTCTCCGACGATTTCAAAGAAATGATAGATATGCTCAAAGATATTAGGCTCAATAACTTTTGTAGTAATGATTAATGTAATATTTTCTTCAACACCATGAAAATCGGCTTCGTTTGAAATAATTTTAACTGTTAGTTTATCTTTAGATATTTCTGTAAATTCCGGAACTGTTATGTTTATTTTTAATACATATTCTTCTTCTTTATCATAATATGGATCAATTTCAAAAGTCTCTGGTTCATATCCTACTGTCCAGCCATGCTCACTTTCAGCTTCAATGGTATAAGAGTCAAACCAAAAACCAGTATTATTGTTTCTAATAAGTATATCATAAGTTCCTTTTTCACCATGTTTAATCTCTTTACAATCAGGTGCAACTACATCGATATCAAACTCGACAGCATCATCTGATACCTCAACATATGCTTCTTTACTATCAAAACCTGTAAGACCAGAAACATTGAAGTAAAGATCTATATAACTATCATATGCATCACTGTTGTTCTCAGTTGAATTTACAAATATATGTATCTCAACATTATCATTTTCATTAATTTTGACTGAATCAGGATATTCTATAGTCCACAGGTTAATATCATCTGAATCAATTGGATTTACTTCGATATTTAAAGATTCTTTATATTTACTTGACACATTTACAACAAATTCTGCACTACCACCGGGGATGACATACTGTTCATAATAATCTAAATTATCAACAATCTTAATATTATCAGTTTCACCTAGTCTCAAAATAACTGATGATTCATAACTTTCTCCATTATAAATTAAAGTTGTTGATTTTAAAGGAGCAAATGGTCCACCTGTTGAACTCACAATCAAATTAATATTGTGGTCATACCAGATTTCTTTTTCAATTATTTCTAACTCAATTTCTGTTGGATAGTCGGGGCCTCTTTGTAAAATCTCCAAGAAATTACTGCGGTCTATTGTTGCCGCCCCTGTTGCAATAGTTTTTCCTGCAGTTTCATCATATAAAGTTACATTAACTGATGGTCTAAATATGTATATAAATTTAGGGAAATATAGATATAATTCTGCTGTTGCATTAATAATTATTTTATTTCTATTAACAGATATTCCTTTCCAAGATTGAGAGGTTTTAAGTGAAGCTCTAGAAGGTGAACTGCTTTGAGGCTTGCTTAAAGTAAGCTCTCCCCCACTATTAAGATAATATTTAATAATATCTTCATCTTCTGGTGTTGGTGGTTCAACTGCTGTAACAAGCCAAATTAAAAACCAACCCATCCAATCTTCCATGCCAGTATTGTTTTCACCATCAAAGCCTTCTGGATTAATTAATAGTGGTGGATAGGCATTTTCAACATCTGAAGACGGTTTTGTTTCATTTAATGTTTTAATAAATCCCATTCCCATTTCGTCATAATCTAAATTTAGGTAATTTTGAAAAAATAATGTTTTATTTTCTCCGGATTCAATAGGTATAAAAACAGATGAATTATATGATTTAGAACCATAATAAAAGGCACTTGATCTTAAAGAATTTGCAAGATCGGCAATATCTTCAGCACCTATACCATATTCATCAAGCAATAATAGTATTTCGTCAATATATAATCCTATTTCTTGTATTTGAACATCCTGACTGCTATTAAATAAATCTGCAATTTTATTAAGTGGCCCTTTAATTTTTTTATCAAACTTTTTTTCAATGAATTGAGCTATTGGTTTTTCACTTTGTATAATTTCTATTAATACAAATAGAGTATCTCCACTTTCTAGTTCAAAATCAATGTCCTTAAAAACAACTGCTCCATTATATTCTTGAACATATTCACCTAGTAATTCTGGATTTAATTCGATTGTTTTATTTGCATTTTTTATTTGTTGAGGTTTTTGTTCTCCCTCAGATAAACAATGTAAACTAACATTTATTTTTTCTTTGTATCTTCCACCTAACTGAGACAAAAACGTTGCTGAGAAAAATAAATCAAAAGTAATATCTCCTGATATTTTTTGTGATTCATTTACATAATAAGAAGCAACAAATCTATAAGGATGAGGAGTTAAAACTTTCCCTAATAATTCTTCTAATATTTGATAAAGATCTGCATCAGGTACATCTGGACCAAATATATCGAAAGAAGAAGCACTATCTGAATTTAATACTATAAATGAAAACGAAGTAATAATTAATATGAATGTTATGAAACATGTTTGAATTTTTCTAACTAGCTGCATGCAGTTTTCTCACCTACATGTTTAAGGTTGTAATTTTTAATATATAAATCTTTTTTTACAATAGTTACCATTTTTAGGTCTAAACTAAATACCATCTATATATATTAATATATTTATTATTTAATAAATTTTCCTTTAAAATAATAAATTTCATAAAAAACATCAAATAAAAATGAATTTTACCCTTAAAAATCAAGAATTTTTTATTAACATTAAAATTATTAATAAAACATAAATATATCCTAAGACATCCTAAACAAGAAGCACTTAAAAAATAAAAGAGTATAGGAGAGATATGCGATTAAACAATGGTCTAAAATATGTTAAAATTCTGTTTTTTATAATTTTTATACTAATTTTAAATATTCAAATAATAAGAGCAGGGCAATTAGAAATTACAATTACTGATATAAATGGCCAAGAAATCTATGATATAAAAGAAAAAGAACATTTTAAAGTAAGTGTTTTGGATTCAAGTTTAACTGAAACACCATATTTACTCAATGTTACGATTATCTTTAATGAACTACCATATATGATTGATGATGAATCTGCAGAATTAACTCTACAAGCACCAGAAGTGGATTCAGATAGAAAATATCCTATATATGCGTTAAAAGAAGGTTATGACTCTGTAAATAAAACAATAACAATTTTAGATAATGATTCAATTAATTTAATTATTATAAGTGAAGATGTTGTAGATGCAGGAAAACATTTTTCAGTATATATAAAAAATGAAAATGGAAATCCTGTTTCAAATGTTTTGGTTGGCATTGAAAATTATTGGGATAAAAGAGCAACTACAGATGATAATGGCAGGGCTTTACTAAAAGCTCCAGATGATAGAGAAGAAATTACAATTCTTGCTCAAAAAGACGCTTATACAAGGGTTAGACATACAATTCGAGTAAATATTGAGGCACCTTGGTGGGAAGCATTTATTGGGAGTCCATTTTTTCCAATTATTGTTGCCTTGATATTTTTAGTTATTATAGTTATTTTTGTAAATCAAAGACAAAAAATTGCAATTTTCAATAGGGCAAAAGAAATTTCTAAATGGAAAAAAGCTGATAGGGAAAATATTGATAAAAAAGATACAAAACCTTTAGATCAAAAAGAAGAAATTATTGAATATAAAACTGGATCAAAAGATAAAGTAAGATCACAGCAGGTTGCTGATTCAAAGGTTGAAGAAATAAGAATAACCCGCCCTAAAAAAGAAATAATCCCTGTTAAAACAGATGAGGATGAAACTGAGAAAATTATTTCTAAGAAAAAAATGAAAGATAACAAATTAGATTGGTTTGAAGGAACCGATGATATTAGATATGAAATTGATAAAATAACAGGGGAAATTGATGAAGAAGGAAAGGATAAATGGTTTGAAGGAGTGGAAAATTTAAAAGAAAAAATTGATGAAAAGGTTAAAAATAAGGATAAAAAGAAAGAAAATAAAAAATAAACTTTACTATAAAGTAGTATTTAAATATTATTTTACGATTGATGGAATTAGATGAATAAGCAAGATAAATTAATAAAAGATTTTTATAATCTAAAAGTTAAACAATTAATGGATAAAAGAGTATGGGATTTACCTATTATTAGTGAAACTGATGATGTTTATCATGTTCTTTCAATTTTAGGGGGAAGAAATCATATCTGGGTTGTTAAAAGCAAAGAGGAAAAAGAACTAGTTGGTGTAATAACCGAACATGATGTTTTATCAATTCTTGCACCAAAACATCTTCCTTCTTATGTTTTTGGAATGCCTAATCTAAGTTCGATACAGCATGGAACTGCTAAAACTGCAGAAAACATAATGACAAATAGAATAATTGTTAGTAAACCTGATGAAAAAATATTAGATGCATTATTAAGAATGGTGAAATATAAGCTAAGAAGGCTTCCTGTTGTTGAAGATAAAAAACTTGTTGGGGAAATAACCCTTCATCAGTTAATTAGAAAATATTATCAGGCTACTCAATATCATCCATTAATCGATGATGAAGAAGGTTGATTGCTACGGAGTTTTTTGATGTTTTATTGTTGATAGCATTAGCTCTTATTTTTTCAAGAGTAATTGCATATTTATTTCATAGAATTAAACAACCCGCTGTTTTAGGTGAAATTGTCGCTGGTTTAATTTTAGGCGGCCTGGCTATATTATTTTTTTCAGGTAAAACTTTTAATATTTTTGGAAATCCAGTTGTTCTATCCAATTTAAATTATTCTTCTAATGAATTCAGATTACTTGCCGAGATTGGTATTTTATTTCTACTTTTTATTTCGGGTTTAGAAATAAGGTTTTCCAAATTAAAAAAAATGGAAAAAGCATCAAGTCTTGTAGCAGTTGGCGGGGTTATTGTTCCGCTTATATTTGGGATGATTGCAGGGATTTTATTTGATTTTTCATTTAAAGAAAGTATAGTAATTGGACTTATTCTAACTGCAACTTCAGTTGGGGTGACTGCAAGAACACTACTAGATCTAAATGTGATAGATACTGATTCTAGTGCAACTATTCTTGGAAGTGCTGTAATTGATGATATTATTGGAATAATTTTACTAACCTTTGCGTTAGGAATTGGATCATTTATTGATGCTGTATGGGTGGGGGTTAGAATTGCAATATTTTTCCTAGTGTTTTTGTATTTTGGATTAAAAGTAATAAATAAAATCCTAACGATATCTGAAAAAATACAATTACCAAAAGCATTTCTTAGTATTTCCCTTGCTATATTTTTATTATATGCATATTTTGCAGATAAATCAGGTGTTGCAGGAATAATTGGTGCATTTATTGCAGGGATTTTAATCGGGCAGAATGTTAAATCAAGAAAAATTGAAGAAGAAATTAAAACTATAGGATATGGATTTTTCATTCCAATATTTTTTGTATGGGTTGGTGCTTTGCTTTGGGAAGGGCAAATCGAAAGTTTTAGTTCAGCAATTGAAATTGCCCTTTTTGCATTAATTATTATTTTTATCAGTATCGTTGGAAAAATATTAGGATGTGGTTTATTTGCAAAAATTGCTGGCTTAAAAAATATCCAGGCATTGCAAGTAGGTGTTGGCATGGTTCCAAGATTAGAACTTGCCTTAATTATTTCAACAGCAGCTATATCAAAAGGCTTTATTACGGGTTTTCATGCTCATCAAATATTGGCTGCAACAATTTTAATGGTTGTTGCAACTACTTTCATTACTCCATTCTTATTAAAAGCTACTTTTAAAAATCATGAATGATTACCAAAAATATAATGAAGTATATTTTTGAATTATCAAAAGAACATAGTACTATCCCAAAATCAGAAATAATCTCAGTTTTAAAAGCTGAAGATATTAAATTTAAAATAGATGAATCAACTGATGAAGTTTTAATAATTAAAACTAAAGTTTTGGAGAAAAAATTATTCAAGATTGCAGCTAGATTATCCTACACATATTTCATTGATAAACTTTTATTTATCTGTTCAAATTCAATTGAAGAATTAATGGAGTTGGGTGTTAAAAATAATGTAAAGGAAAAAGGCTCAATTGCAATCAAATATAAAAACAGATCAACAAAAATTGATTCCCAACAAATCGTAAAAATTGTAGCAGATGTTTATACAAAAAACCGAGCAGTTGACCTCGAAAAACCAGATAATGAAATTCGAATACTGATTACTGATAAAAAAATATATGTAGGCTTAAAAATTGCAGAAATAAATAG
>Ga0272442_10011368_pt1 | contig 10863 bp, 11 predicted proteins | sample SSMForm2O_FD_200262 | JGI IMG/M metagenome (GOLD analysis project Ga0272442, IMG submission 200262) | Marine sediment archaeal communities from Little Sippewissett salt marsh, Falmouth, MA, United States - SSM-Form-2O | ecosystem: Environmental > Aquatic > Marine > Wetlands > Sediment ... | reverse complement strand
GAGGTATGGTCAATCAAGCGAATGGCAAATTCTACATTCTCATAAGCTGTTAATACCGGAATCAAGTTATAGCTTTGGAAAACAAAGCCGATGTTATGGCGACGGGTCATGGCAAGTGCCTTTCGGGATAAATCACTGACCTTCTTGTCATTCAGGCGAATTTCTCCTTCAGTAGGGGTATCCAAACATCCTATCATATTTAAAAGTGTTGTTTTTCCGGAACCGGAAGGGCCAAAGATGGTGGTAAATTCACCTTCTTCCACATGTAAGTCCACACCTCTCAGGGCCGGTACTTTTATTTTCCCCTGCTGATAAATTTTTTTGACTTCTTTTAGTTCGAGCAAAGACATTTAATTTACCTCCTTTATGAATTTAAATGAATCAATCATTTTTTTATCCATTAGTAAACAATCTGATGTATGTATTTAAGAGCATTCTCTTTAATAATTTTTCTTTATTCCGATTTTCTCCTCCTAACGGTTATAGATGGCTTCTACCGGATCCTTATGTGCTGCCCAGTAAGCCGGCACAACACTGGAAAGTAAGGCAACCACTATTCCAAAAAAGAAAATAAAGACAAAAGAAGAATAATTCCAGGCGCCATAGATTCTATCGATGATCGGTACACCATATGATGACATATCTCCACCAATATAACTTAAGTCATATCCGATTTCGGTAATCCACCAAACACCTGCATAGCCTAAAATGCAGCCTGCCAATCCGCCAAGGATACCCAGACCGATTGCTTCTACCATAAAGACTGAAACAATTTCCCACTCCCTCATTCCCAATGCTTTCATCATACCGATTTCCCTGCTTCTTTCCAGGCTGGACAGAACCACATTATTGATGATTCCAATCATGCCAATGGATAAAATGATGATTAACATGACAGCAGTTTCCGCATCCTCTGCCGTTCGGATGGCTATCACGGTTTTCGCAGATTCCATCCAGGAATAAGCATGAATATTCAGATTTTTTTCCTGAAAAATTTGATGGATATTTTCAATGGTTGAATCAATATGGTTATCCTTATTTGTTTTAACGGCCACTATACTCACACCATTTTCAATATTTAATGCCTCCCGGATAACATTCAGAGGCACAAAGACCTTTCCGCTATTGATTAAAGGATTCGGTGTGTGCACTAATCCCGAAATTTCCAAATCAATGGTATTAAAAGTATTTTCTTTCGTTCTAAATAAAAGTATCATATTATCACCTACTTTTAGGTCCATCAATTCGGCTAATTTCACACCCATCACCGCTTTTGATTCCCCCGGGGCAAACATTGAACCTTCAATGACATGATTTTGAGTCGCGAAAACATCATTGTATGGCTCAATTGAGATGCCGACACCTTGGACAGCAACTTCATCAATCCCGTTATTTAGATTGGCCTTGAATCTTATTTCAGGAGAAATTCCCAATACACCATCCATACTTTTTAGGCTTTTTTCCATATCCTTATTATAATCAATTAAATTTTCCAGGGGCAGCTTATCTTTGTCTTTCCAATAGCCGGGATAAGCCAACTGGATACTTCCCGTTTCATAATCTTTTATATTGCTGAAAGCCATTTCCGTCATGCCTTCCATTAAAGAATCTAAAAACAGATAAATAAAAAAAGCAAAAGCAATCACTAAAATAGTTAGAATATGCCTTCTTTTCTGACGGGTTAAATTTTTTAAACCGAGTTTAATACTAAACATTTTATCTCCTGTTTCTATGATTTGCGATTAAAGACCCTGATGGTCCATTCTTATTAATCTTTCAGCTTCTCAGAAAAATTCTCTAATATATTCCGGTCAACAATGTTGAAGTTTCCTTCTTTAGCACCGAGGATTCTTTCTATGGCGTTTTCGTACACTTTAAATTCCTTTTCAACTTTGTATAAGTTTTCGGGATTTTTATCTAAATCAATGATTAGACCGGGAATTTTTCCGGAAAGTGTATTTGCTATTTCGAATATCAATCTTGCAGCTTCCCCCGGATATTGTGTATTAAATACCTTTTCATTCACACCCTGCCTAATAATTTTTGTAAATTCGGGTGTTATTAGCTCAGTAAATTTCAGAAATATTTTATACCTGAAAAATAAATTCCTGTCATCATACAGCACTTTTATCAACACTTTTAACAATTCAATATTTTCCAATTTTACGTTTCTGGTTGCAGCAAAGGCTTTATTTAATTTGTCAACAGCATCTAAATCCTCTCTATCAGCAATTTTTTTAACTTCCTCTAAAATTTTGTCTCCCATTTTACAAGTCAATTTATCCAGTAAATCTTCTTTCGATTTGAAATAATAATAAAAAGTCCCCTTGGAAAGACCCATTTTACGAATAATCGCATCCACAGAGGTTTGGTCATAACCTTGACTAAAAAACAGCTGCTGAGCGGTATCAAGGAATTCGTCTTTTCGTTCATGGTAGGTTTTAAGGATTCTTGTCATTGATAAATCCTCCATTCATTTTATAGACTGACCGTCAGTCTATATATAACACGTTCCATATTCGCTGTCAATAGTTTTTTTGAAATAATAAAAAATATCTATTATTAAAATAGGGGATTGGTAGGAAAAACTCGTTTAACTGGTCAAATAATGATAGGTTTGGTAAATTTAACAGAACTATTATCGTAGTAAGACAGCATTGCAAAGACAAGCTTTTTGATTTTACTCAATAAAGAGGAAGAAGCAGCTATTAATACAATGATAAGCTATAAAAAAATAAATGTCAGTTTTTTGTCGGCTATTCGGGTTTAGAAGAAATAGTTTTAAAGTTTATCTGAACAGGGATAATCAAATTATCCCTGTTTTTATTTCATTTTAATCGATGGTTATTATTTTTAATCTTCCAAATATTGCATTGGTATCGATATCCAGATATCCCCGGTCTATATCCGTTTCCCCTATCCTGTAGGTTTTAGAACTGAATATGCCCGAAGAAGAATTCCCCAGGTCCAGACTTCCGAATGCAGCATTTGCCCGAATCAAAGCCGGAGTTTTCGAACTCAGGAAAACAGTTCCGTCAGAAAATATAGCGTTTATCTTTAATCGTTTTATTTCATTTTCCAGATCAATTTTTGATAAATCAATCACACCTGAAGAGAATATAATATTATATTCTCTTCCGACCTCTTCCACTCGGATGGTTCCTTCTCTAAAGATGATGGTGCTTGTATCCTGAATGCCAAAACCATTAAAAAGGATAAAAACGCCTATTAAAACAATGATCACCCCGACAATTAATTTGAAGACATGTATATTTAAATTAAAAATACTGTTTAACATCAAAACAATTCCTACCGTTAAAAACACGATTCCGATAAAAAAACTACTAAATATTCTCATAATTTGTCCCTTCGTTTTTTCTATTAATTTTGCAAAGCTTTAATAATTGCCGGGAGAAATGCCGGAAGGTCAAGGGGCGACCTGGAAGTCACCAAGCGTTCATCGACCACAACTTCTTTATCCAGATAATTGGCTCCTGCATTGATAAGGTCATCCTTGATAGCGCTCACACTGGTGACCTGTTTATCCATCAAAATATTTGCTGAAGCAAGTACCCAGGGCCCATGACAGATAGAAGCCACTACACCGTCTCTTTCATGAATACCGCGAACTAAATCAAGAATTTTCGGGTAACGCCGTAATTTGTCGGGTGCATAACCTCCGGGGATAACAATTCCCTGAAAATCATCGGCTTTCACTTCATCTGCGGAATAATCTGCTTTTGCCGGATAACCATGTTTACTCATGTAGGTTTTTACTTTCGGCCCGATAAGTTTGACTTCCGCTCCTTCTTCCAACAAGCGGTAATAGGGATACCACAATTCTAAATCCTCGTAGGAATCCTCTACCAGAATTGCAATTTTCTTTCCTTGAAGTTTCATCGATATATCCTCCTTATGAAAATATTTTCTCATATTTTAGACATGGATGTTTATGCTTGTTTTTATTTTCTAATTGTAACCAAATTATCGAGGATATGCAAAAAATGTATGCAAGGAAAAAGGTGGATAGGATTTTATGGAATTTAATGGAAGAGAGTTATGATTTTTATATGAGTGAAAAATAAAAATTTGTCATTGTTTCAATATAGAATTTATAATCCGCTAAAAATTCAAAAAACATATAATATGGGAAAAAGTCTTTCTTGCCTTGATAATAGCCCCCCCTCACCATTTTTGAAATTAAAACAATAAAAAATATTAAAATACCTATATCATAGGAATATCCCACTATTTAATCTAATATGATGCTATAAATAAATTATTTTCATTATTAAAAACAGATTAGGGTTTGACAACCGGATAAAGTTGACCCCCCAATAGACCAGCCAATTCTTCCAATCTTTCTTTTTCGGCGCTTGAAAGATTTATTTGGCCCTTAAAATCTTCAATCAAATCAATACCTTTATTCAGCATCCTTTTATCGCCAGGACTCACTGCAGAGTCAATATCTTTTGATAAGGTAAATTTAAGTGCGAGCCTTGCTAATTCATCGTTATCGAACAAGGGCTTATACCAGGTTTGATATCCATGCCTTCCCTCTTCATTTTTCCAGCGTCTATGAGCCAATGATTTAATTGCCATTATGCCTTTATTTGTTTCACGCGCTTTTTTTAGGACTGCTTCTCCCTGGTGATAATTGTACCAATAATTCCAATTGATAGGAAACATGACATTATCAAAATCATAGCGTTCCATCAGCTTCAATGCCAATTCCTCACTATGCGCTGAAAATCCGACATAATGAATCAATCCTTCATCCCTGGCTTCCAGAATACCTTCTAAGGCACCTCCTGAACTCATTGATTTTTCCAAAAGGTCTTCATCGACAACCTCGTGTATCTGATAAACATCAAAAAAATCGGTTTTTAGTAATTTTAGAGAATTTTCCAAGTCAGATCTAACCTCTATCCTGGTTTTATACGGTTCAGTTTTACAAGTCAATATAATCTTATCTCTATATTTTTCAATAGCAGGTCCCAGTTTATTTTGAGCATCTCCATAAGTTGGTCCAACATCAAATAAATTCACTCCTCTTTTAATAACTCCAGAAACCAGTTCATTGACTTCTTCTTGATCCATCGTATCCACCATAATACCCCCAAATGATATGATGGAAACATCAAGCCCTGTTCGGCCTAATTTTCTGTATTCCATTTAAAAATCCTCCCGGTTAATCATTTAAAATATCAAATAATTAAATACTTTTAACTGTAAATAGGCTATTAGGAGTCTATTATCAATATAAAATTGTATAGTTATTTCTACCTACCTGACAAATATGTAAAAAAATACACCTTAAAAATCTTCCTTTAAAAACAAAGGATTGGAAATTCTCTCGTATTTCCCTTTTGTAAATGACAACATACTTGCAGGATTTTTCCTATTAGATATCTTAAATTAAAATTAATTACCTATTACCCATTCATATCACAATTGCTTATTTTTTTTCAGTCACTTCAAATAGGATTTCATTTCTTCGTAATACTGGAATGGAATAGGGTGAATTATATCGAGCAAGTCGTGATTCGGATAATATTTCATAATTTTTTTCTTTTAGCCACCGGAAAAGCGCATCTTCATTTTTTGAAACATTTTGCTGGGATACAATTCCACTAAATCGATAAGCTGCCATTTTTTTTGAAGGTACCTTTTCGATTTTTATTCCCGAATCATCGGGTAGAGGCAATGATTTATCATTATATTTTCTCGGCATAACAAATGCAGTATAATATTTCATCTCTTTGTCCCAATTGAAAACAGGAGCGGTCATGGCAATCTGTTCTTTTTTCGAATTATTGCCGGAAATATAATTAAAAATACGCGTAAAGCCCATGCTACCTGTTTTTACATCTCTTTCCACCGCTACTTTGGCTATGGTATAGGGTTCATACAAACGGATTTCAAATTGACCTTCTTTTTCAATAATTTGGTAATTTGGTGTATCATAACTCATTTATATTATCCCTCCTTTTTAAAGGTTGTATTTCTTGCTACCACAAATTGATTCAAAAATCCTTCTTTTCTTCAAGAATGTTGATAAGAAATAAACTCTTTAGCGAATGCCAAAGGGTTTGGAATTGTCTCTTTTTTTCTCCTCAAAAGTTTTGGGATTTTTATTTGAGTAACATCATTTCAATTGCTTGAGATATTTTTTTCAAAATATTATAAAAAATATTTTGTACGCAAATTACAGACCCTTAATAATGCTTCCAAGGGCAAGCAATGCAAAAGCTGCAACAACAAGCCAGAAGTAGTAAGGCGCAAGGAATGGTATACGTATATTACCAAGATAAAGAAGAATTCCTAAAACTGCCAGTATAACTGATAAAAGCCAGGTACTTAACTTTGGTGCCCTCATTTTAACCTCCCATCTCCTTTTTTAATTTTTTTCAGTATCCCTATTATTAGGCATGGACAAATCCTTTCTTCCAAATTTAACCAAAAATGAATATTTTGTCAAGGTTTTGGTTGATTATATTAATTTAAGATAACAGTTATGACATCAATCATCATTCTTTGTTTAAATTAAAACAATATTTTTCACGCGTACTATAAAAAATATAAGTCTTTTCCAAACGCTCATCGAATTGATCAATTGGTTTAATAAAACAACTTCTAGCAAGTATTATTTCCCGGATGCATAAAAAGAGAAAGATAAAATTTCTTTTCTTTAACATTTTTTTCTCTATTTTATCGTCTATTAGTTCAATGATTCAATCTCTTTTTGATTCTTTTCAAGTTATGTGGGCCAATAAAAAAACAGAACAAGAAAACAATACAAACATTTTCTTTTTCTGTTTTTTTTTATGATAAATTCTTCCCAAAAAAATAGGAAAAAATCTTACAAGTAAGTCCTGCAAGGTTATGATTGAAAGTTTTGGAGTGAACCCCCCATCAATGCTTTTTCTTTTATCACAAGAAAAAGATTCTTTGCTATTTTTATACAAGATCAACCCTTCTAATTAAATTAGAACATGATAATAGTTGAATAGGATGTTGGTTGTTGGAATTGAAATTGAATTAACTAATTTTTCAAACGCTTACTTAATACAATAAATCCATTAAAATCCTACTTTATTTAAATAATATTTTACAAAATTAATGCCCTTCGGCTTGACTACCAAAAGGCATTAATTTTCTGAGTTCCTTTGTTATACATCCTTGGAACGTTCAAGCAGAACATGACCATAGATACAATAAATGCATATACAAAATTTTATTATTTTATTAACAATTACCTTTTGTAAATCATTTTTGTTCATAATATTCTATAACAGTATAATTAGAATTATCGGGGAAAACCTGGACATTTTGGCCAAAACCAAAAAATCTAATAACATAATCTCTAATATGTTCATAAAGCTCATTTAAAGAAATTATATTATCTAAGTTAAAGTCTGCATAGCTATTCCCATCGTCGTAACCGCAACCATGACAAAATGCAGCAGTGAATATTCCAAAAGGATTATTATCAATTGGATGCAAAGGATATTCTTCACATGGCTGGTCATAATGTGCTGAAGTTAACACTTTATATTGACTTGTTCTTAAAAGTTCTCTCGCTTGGTGCGTGATAAAGACATCCATGATGTCATTATTAAATTCAATCAAGGATTTATCAGTATCAATAGATTTTTCTCCTCTCCCTTTTCCAATAAATCCTCCTGAAAAACAAGAATCCAGAATGATCACTTTTATTCCCGGAATATTACTTAATACTGCTTCCAGTTCCTGCACGCTAATATCATTCTCGAAGGAATTCGTAAGACTTTCAAATGGACATAGATAGGAAGTAGCTAAATCCCATGAGCCATGGCCACTAAAATAAAAATAGGAAACATCATTATCGTCTGCTCCATAAAAAGTAGTAACGATACCGCTAATAATAGCGCTTTTTGTCGCGTTGGAATCCTTTAGCGATTCTATAGCCGAAAAGACAATTTCGTCGACTCCAAATCTGCAACGGTCAAAAACTTCCATTATTCTATCGACATCATAAGTTGGGCCTGATAAATCGCCATCATCGGAATCATAATTTTCATAATCGCCTACACCTACACAAAAAGCACGATACGTTTTATCTCCTACTACAATTTCAATTGAATCGGTTTCAGTGATGCCGTTTTTCGTGTAGGAGATAGTAACTACTGCAAAACCTTCCGATACTCCAGTAATAATGCCATCACTATCTACGGTTAAACAAGCATTATCTGAACTATAAATACAATCGACCAATGCCACTTCCATAGAATTGTAATTATAATAATTTGCAATAATTGAACTGATGGCTCTTGACTCTCCAATATCTAAAATCATGCTTGAAGGAAGCACTTCAATGTTGGATAAATGTAATGCTTCCACATTTATATCTATCATGTCAGATTCGGTAATCACTGAATCTGTATAAGAAACAGTAATCTTTGCTGTGCCCTCCGAAACAGCGGTTATTATTCCATCGCTATTCACGGTAGCATGGTTACTGTTTGAAGAATAACTACAATCACTTAAAGCCAGAGAGGCTGAACCTGAATCAGCATAAAAAGCGGTCACTGATTCAATTTTTTTTGATTCTCCTTCCATTAATTTCATTGATGCAGGTTTAACTGTAATTTTATTTAAGGGTGGATATAATTCTACATACACGCTACTGATACGTTCAGCATAAACGATGACTTTTTTTGTAAAACTGGCATCGCCCAGCACGACTTTCACATTATACGTGCGTTTGGGAAGATTGATAAAAGTGTAAGGAGTAATATGCCCCGTTTCTTTGCCATTTAGAAATATTTTTGCTCCTGAAGGGTAAGTGGATACCTCAATAGAGCCGGAAGGACCAAAAAGTAAATCAGAAATAGGAACACAACCAGTCAACAAGAATAGAGTTAAAAATAAAAAGACCCATAGTAATAGCAAAAATCCCCTGGAAGCTAAAACACATTTTTTATAATGCATGACTTAATCCTCCTGTTTGCCTTATATATTGTTATTTTGAAGAAAGAAATCTTAAAACTAATATCATACAGTCTCTTGCTGATTCATTTCTTTTCTTTTTAATTAAAGAAAGTGTTTCTTTGATTACCTTCACAGAGATTATGATAATAGTTCTCTAATAGGCAAATATCAAAAGATGAATTACTGTGGCTGGCATGGTTTAAACATAATGCTTGTTGGTTCCCTGGACATTGTGAGAGTGTTGCTTTTATTATTATCTATCATGGTAAAATTTTTTTTCATATAGAAATATGGTGTAGAACTTTTTAAGATGTAAACGAAAAATTTTTAATTCATTACACTGTTAATTCTATACGATAAATATTTTCGAAAATCCTTCTTTATTCAAAAAATAATTTACAAAATTATAAGGCCTTCGGTTGATTAATAAAGACCTGATATTTTTCGGTTTTTTAATAAAGCCGCTTATGATTTTTCCAATTAATTAAAATCTTTTTATTTGTAAAGAATAATCATACAATATGTAGTATAATATTATTTGATATAAATTTCTTTTATAGGCAAAATGATTAAAATGCCCGTAAAAATCTTTCCACTTAACATTACGGTAACATTTTTACGGGCAGACAGGTTGCTATCATTAAAAATAACAAAATAAAAAACACACCCGACATGAAGGATAATTACAAAGCAGGTATTTTTTTTATTGTCCTATTTTCAATTACGGGAGCTCTGGTAGCAGTATTGGTAAGGCAAGTAAGACATCTTCCCCTCATGGAAATAATGATCTTTAGGAATATTCCCACCATGATCATTGTTCCAATCCTATTGAAAAAAATGAAAATTCCCTTTTTTGGCCATAATAAACCCATGCTGTGGTTTCGTGGTTTTGTAGGCGTGCTAGCCATGCTGACTACGTTTTATTCTTTTACAACCATGCCTTTAACTGATGCCACAACCATTCAACAATTACGCCCTCTTTTTATATTTTTCTTTTCAGGTATATTTTTAAAAGAAAAATTAAGTCTCCGACAGCTACCTCTTTTTATATTTGCTTTCCTGGGAGGATTGCTAGTTATCAAGCCCGGTTTACGGATAGATATACTTCCTGCTATCGTGGCTCTGCTTGCTGCTATTTTTATGGCAACCGCACACGTAACCTTGCGACACTTGAGACTCACTGACCATCATTTGGTTATCATCAATTACTTCGCATATATCAGCAGTACAATCAGCTTGATCCTATTAATCATTCAAAATAGCTTTGTACTTCCCAATTTGACTGAATTATTGATCTTAATTTTGTTAGGACTCATTGCTTTCTTAACACAAGTCACTCTCACGAAAGCGTATCAGTTAGCACCGGCAAATTTAATATCCTTATACACTTATTCCCAAATTATTTTTGCCACCATTTTGGGATTAATGTTCTTTAAAGAGATTCCGGATTTGTTAAGTGTTTGTGGAGCGAGCTTTATTATCCTAAGCGGCTATTTAAATTATAAATTTAAAATTAATAAATAGTCATGGAAAATTATTTTAATATTGAAATCCTTTGGGAAAATGTTCAAGGGTTTCAATATTCTAATTACTGCTTAGAATGCTATAATTTTTTTCCAAGTATCACGAAAAATAATATTATTTTATTTAATATGTTCCACAAATTGAATTTTTACGCCATTTGGGTCAAGAACATAGATAAACCTGATAAAAGGATTTGGCTGAAACGGTCCTGAATGTACCGGGATATTCTTTTCCTTCAATAGTTCATGCATCTTTTCAATTGAATCAACAACAAACCCCAAAGAAATATCCTCTCCTATACCGGTAATTCTGGCTTTTGCATTATATATTAATTCTACTTGTGTTTCGCCAATTCCCAGAAATACA
>Ga0272442_10011366_pt1 | contig 10865 bp, 6 predicted proteins | sample SSMForm2O_FD_200262 | JGI IMG/M metagenome (GOLD analysis project Ga0272442, IMG submission 200262) | Marine sediment archaeal communities from Little Sippewissett salt marsh, Falmouth, MA, United States - SSM-Form-2O | ecosystem: Environmental > Aquatic > Marine > Wetlands > Sediment ... | reverse complement strand
ATGTCTGCCAATGCGTCGTGTATTTTCAGATAACGTTCGAACAACCTTGCGTATTCTTCATGGGTTGCCGTATCGGGGAGAAAGCGGTCTTTGATTCTCACGCATTTCTCGACGGCGTCCTTTTCGTCGCTGAAGACGCCTGTTCCCACGCCGGCCAGGAGCGCGGCGCCGAAGGAAGCGTCACAACCCTCCGGACGAAGTAATTCTTCTCCGAAGGCATCGCAGACAATTCGGCTCCACAGGTCGCTCTTGGCGCCGCCGCCGATGAGCCGCAGTTGCGTGAGGGACAATCCCATCTCGTCAAGCACCTGCCTGCAATCAAGCAGGGAGAAGGCAACTCCCTCCATCACGGCGCGAGTGAAGTCGCCCCTGCGATGACGGCTTGTGGCGCCGGTGAAACTTGCGCGCAACGTCGAATCCCAGTAGGGGGCGCGCTCGCCTTGCAGATACGGATGAAAGGTCAAGCCGTTCGCTCCGACAGGAGACGCCGCGGCTTCCTTGTCCATACGGACATAAGCGTTCGCGCCTGACAAGTCAGCGCAGAAATTCTCCCGGAACCAGCGCATGCATGTGGCCGCGGAGTTGGTGGCGGTGACCGTGTACCAAAGCCCCGGGATCACATGGGAGTACGTCAGCGTCTTCCGGCTGGGAACCGGGCCGGACGTCATGACGTTCACGTTCCCGGCGCTGGCTAGTTTGACGACGCACTGTCCGGGCGCTACTGCTCCGGCCGCATAGTCCTCAATGGCCGAATCCGAGCATCCGCAGACCACGGGGACGCCTTCTTCCAAGCCCGTCTCCGCCGCCGCCCCTCTGCCGATTCGCCCGGCGATGTCCGTCGGCTTTCTCAGTTGAGGCAGCGACTTGAAAGGGACTCCGCAAAGCGCCGCCAGGTCTTTGGACCATTGATTCTTCTCCATGTCGTAGAAAAGCGTTCCCTGGGCCTCGATATGGTCGGTGGAAAGGTCGCCCGTAAGTTTGTAACGGATGTAGTCCTTGACGAAAAGAACATGCTCGGTCCTGGCGAGAACGCCGGGTTCGTTTCTTTTCAGCCATAGCATTTGAGGGAGTGTCCACGTCGGCGCCGGCATCTGATAGCCGATCTTGAAGATCATGTCCCCATGCGTTTTCGCAAGATCCTCCGCTTCAGCGGCGCTTCGTTGGTCCGTCCACATAATGACCGGGCGCAGCACTTCCATTCTTTCGTTCATTAGGACGGCGTTATGGGTGGAACCGTCGAGCGATATGCCGAGCAGCTTCGCGGAGTCGAAAGCGCCCCTGGAGGTCATGTCCCTGAGTATCTCGCACATTACGCGGTACCAGTCCTCGGGATCTTGTTCGCTCCAGCCCGGCTTCGGGTGCCGGGAAGGGTACTCGCCAAAACCGCCGTCGAGGACCTTCCCTCCCGTGCCGACGAGCATTACCTTGCATCCGCCGGTTCCGAAATCAATTCCCAACAGCGCATCTTCTCGGGTGCCCGTCATCTTCTCAGACCGCCGAATGAAAACTGTAGCAACACGGTCATTCCGTCGCTCGTGCAAAGGTCAATGGGATCCCGCGGCCCGCGCGTGCGCGGGGTCTTTATACGACAGGAATTTCCTGTTCTTGCCCGTCATTATCCAGAGGTAGTACATCGTGTAACCCGGCGCGCAGACGACGGGATGGTACCCCTTCGGGATGCCTACGGTATCGTTGTTCAGGATGGTGTATGTCACGTCAATACTGCGATTGTCCGTGTATATCTTTTGAATTCCAAAGCCCTGGCTTGGATTGAACCTGAAGAAGTACGTCTCCTCCATGTCAACCTCGACAGGCAGATTGTCGACATCGTGCCGGTGCGGAGGGTAACTTGCCCAGTTGCCCGGCGGAACCAGCGCCTCTCCTATGAAAAAATGCTGACAGTCGAACCTGTCGTCTATGATCATGAAGGCGGTGCGCGTAAAATTATCTCTTCCGATGGAAAACTGTCTAACCATGTCCGGGGTGATGTGGGCGGGCTTCGACCCGAGTTCCGACGGCGACTGGATCCACGCAATCTCAAGCTTCGTCAGGGCTTTAATTCTATAGGAGTTCTTGCAAGGGATGTAGACAGTATGGGCTTTGCCTGAGAAGACGTCTTTCCTGTCCCCGACATTTTTGAATTCGAAGCCGTCGCTGGAGACGACGCATTTGCCGCCCAGCACTACCAGCGCTGTCTCGTTGTTGCCGTTCGACAGCGCGAATTCCTCGCCCTTGCGCATCTGGAGGAGCCCGAATTCCATCAGCTTGAGCCCCATCCGGCCTTTGCTGACGATTTTCGCCAGGCCCGGAGTCGGAGAGTAATTTCTCAGAAACTTCACGTCAATCTCCTCTCAAAAATTATAGAGCTTTATGTCCAACCACTTGCACATCGCGGCGAGCTCCCGCGAGATATCAGCATGGATGAGAGAGAAGTGATGTTCGAAGCCATTGTCGAGAATGGTGTTGGTGATCTCTCTGAGCGGAGAGTCGAACCTGACTTTGAGCGGATTCCCCTTGAGAATCTGCTCGGTGGGAAGACCTCTTCCCGTAGCAAAGACGGCACGGTAGCCTTCCCGATCTTCGGAAATGCGCCCGAAAGTGACCCGTCCGCCCTTGAGGGGAAACTCGCATGTCACGCCCATCACCCCGCCCCCATTGACGACAGAGTGCTTGCAAAGCACGCAATCTGCCTGTTCTGCGCTCAGCTTTGCCGGCGCGGCGCCGCAGTGCCATAAGAGCGCTTCGTTCGCTTTGAAATCGGGGACAACAAAGTCGCAGAAGAACGGATGCCCGCCCGAAAGGATTCTCTGCACAAACATAGTGAGCGTGCCGTAAATGTCTCCTTCGCAACCGGCGCAGAGACCGCTATTCGTGAGCATCCCAAGCGCCGCACAGGGAGCAAGTTCGTAGAAGTCTTCAAGTTCGGGCCAGCACTTCACGGCCAACGCGTCGAGCTTGTATTTCTTGCTTATCGCCCGAAAGGCCCCAACAAGCCGGGCCGTCTTCTTGATTTCGCCGGCCGAGACTCCGCGGCGCTTCATGGACCTCAGCGGGGCTTCGACTCTTGACGTGTTCCTTATTGCGTTCGAGGTCTCCGTCAGTTCCAGCAGGTCCACATGTTCAACCTGTACGCCGAATACTTTCTTGAGGAGGAGTTCATTGAAGTTGGAAGTGTAAAAACCGGGCACGCGATTGCCGAAGATGCCGAACTTCGCGTTCCTCAACGCCTTGGCGCAGTGGAGTGCACGGAAGTGCACCCCCAACTCGACGGGGGCCTCCCCAATGTCGGCGTACACAGTGGCGTATTTTTCCCCCAGCTTCCAAAGCGTATGCGAGTTCATGGTTGCGGCGCAGAACGAGTTTGAACTGATCCTGCCGCCGTCCATGGGGCTCTCGGGCATGGCCCAGGAAATCGCCGGAACGTGCAACCTGCACGCCATGTGAGGGATGATGCTGCCGAGCGAGAACGTGACGTGATGAAAGACCAGACAGTCAATCCGTCTTGTCAGGAAGAACTCCTCAAGCTTCTCTGCCTGGGCCTGCTCGTATATCAGTCCAGGCAACTGGCAGACCTCGACATCCATTCCCTCGAGCATCGCAACGGCCCTGCTTCGTGTGGCTTTGAGGCTGTTGTTGAGCCAGCTCTTCTTGACCAGCGGTACGTATCCGACTTTCAGTTTCTGCGTTTTCATGAGGGGTCTTGCTCCATGAAAAGCCCGACTTCTCTTGCGGACGGAATACCGCTGCGGCCGCCCAGCTTGCGGCATTTCATGGCGGCGGCCGCGGAGGAGAATCTCATGATGTCGGCGAGATCGCGACTCGACAGGCATCGATAGGCGAAAGCCCCGTGATAAACGTCTCCGGCTCCGGTTGTGTCCACAACGTTCACCTTGAATGCCGCCTGCGAAATGAAATTCCTGCCGTCGAAGCCCAGGGCCCCCTGCTTCCCCCGGGTGATGACTGTCCATTCGGGGCCGCGCTCGCGGATTTTTCTGAGGGCATTCTTGAGGTCATTTCCCCCCGTGAAGTCCCTCGCAAAGGTCTCCGACGCGATGACGACATTGCTCAAGGCCATGATATCGTCCATGTACGGATGGTACGTGCCGGCATCCAGCATGACCGTGACGCTTTCGTTCCGGGCTTGTCCCGCCGCGTCGAGCGCCGCTTCGGTCTGATGCCCGTCCAAGTGCAGTATCCTGCTCGAAGAAATAATCTCACGCCGGATTTCATCGGGCTGGAGGGGCATCGCTCCGCCCTTTGTCCAGACAATGCTTCTGCGCCCGGTCTTCGCTTCCGCCCAGCAATAGGCGATTGGCGAACTCGCGCCGGTGCGCCGCACCACGCCGGACACATCGACAGACTCTTTTCGCAACTCGGCGAGGATTTTCTCTCCGGCGTTATCGTCTCCGACTGCGCCCAGAAACGCGGTTCTTGCGCCGAGGCGCGCGGCGGCGACGACGGCCGTGGCCGCGGGGCCGCCCCCTTGGACCAGCAGATCGAGGATTGACGCCTTAGCGTCAATGGGAATTTCGGGCACGAGGCAACAATGATCCATGGAGCAATACCCCAGCCCGACGACTTGGAATTTCCTATCCATGATTGGATCTCATCTCTGCAGCCTTGACCGTTATCCTTTCGCGCTTATCAGAGAGACGCCGGACTTCGCGAATGCTGAGACGACTCGGTTGGGAAGCTTTGAGTCGCTAATCAAGGCATGAAATGCGCGGAGTTCCGCGAACTTGAAAACGTATTCCCGGCCGAACTTGCTGCTGTCTATCAGGCAATACCTTTCCCGGCCGGCCGCCATAGCGGCCTTGATGGCGCCGAGGACGACGTCGCTGGCCGAGCTGATGCCGTGCTCAATCGTACAGCCCGCGGCGGAGATGAATGTCTTTGCGACGCTGATTCGCGAGATGAAACCCGTCGTGAAGTCTCCGAGGAATGCGTTCAGTTCCTTGTCAATAGTACCGCCGGTGGAGACAAGGCCGACTTCCGTATCGGAACGCCTGTATTCGGTCAAAAGATGCAGGGAATTCGTAACGATGGTTACCCCTTCAATGTTCCTCTTGAAAAGGGCTTTCCCAAGGAAGTAGCAGGTGCTGGAAGCGTCCAGGAAGATATGGTCGCCGCGGGAAACATATCTGAGGGCGGCATCCGCAATCGCGGCCTTGAGGGCCGAATGGCTCTTTATGCGCTTCTCGTAGTTGCGTATGGAGTCTTCCGCCGAGAGGACCTCAACACCGCCATAGGTTTTCCTGATCAGGCCGGCACGTTCGAGAGAGCTGAGGTCTCGATGCAACGTGGCGTGAGTCGCGCCGGTTGACCTCTTGAGCTCCGCTATGCTATGGAATCTCTTGGCCTGTAGAAGCTTCAACAAGCTGGCCCGACGCATTTCAGGAAGTCTCACGATACTCTCCATATATCATAATATATCTGTATATATCATAAGATCTCCTGTGTCAAATTACCGCCATCATCATCGGCTTCACGTCATGTATCCTTGGATACGCGAAATTGGCGGGATCCGGCTGCCGGATCAGACAAGGTCCAGGATGCCGACAGTGTACGCGGCGTCGGGCAAGGTCTCGCCTATCGCATCCAGAGATTTCCCCAGCGGTTCAGGGTTCTGTACGGGCCGCCGCTGGTCGGAGCGATCGCCCAACTGGTCGGATGCCCGCCCGTGAAGCGAGTGCGGCCCACCTGGATTCCCCACGGGTAGGTCTTCGATGGCCCGATTTTCCCGAGGTCGTCGGACGGGATCATAACCTCGACGGTCCACCGGTCGGGGAATTTCTTGACGACCGCCTGGAGGTCCGGGTTCCAGAGGATCGGCAGCGTGTCGCGTTCGATAATGGCCACGTCGGTTGTTTCGGTCCAGACGGCGCCGTTGGGATTGACCACAATCTTGAAGTACGAGCGTTCGGGCGTGTTGACGTATATCTCCACGACGTCATCCTGAAAGATGCTGGCGTCGTCATTGACGGTGCAGTCGGCCTTGAGCTGATCCATCCTGTTTTCATGGCAGACCGCGCCGACGATCAGCGATTTGTTCGGTCCCATGATGAGGACGACGTTCGTGGCGTTGTTGGCCGGGGTCTCGCCGGTCACCGAATCGCGCAGGGCCGTCCATCCGTACTTGTATTCGCTCAACTCGCCGTCAATGGCAACCGCCCCCCGCGCCCGATACGCCCGTATCGAAGGCCCCGTGCGCTTCAGGTTCGGGAACAGGGTCTTGAGCGACGCCATCTCGCCTTCGATCAGCGCGATGCGTCGGTCGTACAGCGTCCCTTCCCCGGCCTTGGCGCGGGCCCGGCCGAGGATTTCAAAGTAGCGGTCCACGTCGGCTTCCTTCAGGAACCCCGTGCTTTCGGTCAGGCTGCGCGACTCCTGCCGCGACCAGGCCTCCTCGGCGAACTCGTAGAACTCCCGCATCTCCGCCTCGGCGGGCCCGAAGAAGAGCCGGTAGTACTCGTCGAGCATCGCCTCGCGGTCCGCGTCCGGGTCCCAGAACAGCCGGTTTTGCCAGTAGACCATCAGGTGGACCAGCCCGGGCACCCCCAGGCGTCGCGGTACGTCCGTGCGCCCCTCGGTCTGAATCGCGGGCTGGATCTCGATGAACTTGCCGTCAATGTGAGGCTGGATCGTCTTCATCTGGTCTTGCAGGGCTTTGGTGAACACCACGGGATACCGCGGGTGCGTCGGGGTGCGGTAACTGAGCCAATGATCCCACGTCGGCGCCCTTTGAATGACCTTCGTCGCATCGGTCCATTCCCGGGTGGCCGCGAGGCGCGCGTCGCGATAGCTGTCGAGCACCCATAGCGATGCCGGGGAGAAACTGCTGCGAACGATCAGATTGTCGGGGACCTCGCCGATGTTCGTCGGGACTTTCTGAGCGCCGGCGCCGGTAAAGTAAATGAGATACTTGTCGGGATGTGATTTCTTCAATTCCTTGCAGAGATGGACGTGGAAGTCCCAGACGTAGTTCGACGCCTTCTGCTCGACCGAATCGCCAGGCTTTCCGTAGAGAGGAATGTCGCGGGCGTCCATCTTCACGCCCCCGTCGGGCGAACCGACGGACATGGCCCACAGGTCGGGCTGACACTCGAACACCTTGTTCATGTACGTGACGGCGGCCTTGCGAAATCCGGGGTCCGTGTAGCGCGGCATGCCCCGGCCGGACGGATATCCCACGTACGGCTTTCCTTCGGCGTCGCACGCGAGGTATTCGGGGTGGAGCAGATGCTGTTCGTAGGAACTGTAGATGGCGTACGTGGTGTGATTGAAGAGAATGACGTGGTGGTTGCCCGCCTTGAGCCGCTTCAGCCAAGCGACCCCTTCTCCATCCGTGCGCCGCGTGCCGTAGTAACACCATTCGCGGCGGCCGAATGCCGCTTCCTTCTTGAGATGCTGCTCCGGACTCGCGATGGTTTTCTTCTCGGGGATCACCGTGCCGAGTTCATAGGGCATGTACCACCGCACGCCGAGTTGCTCCAGCAATTCCGCCACGGCGTACCAGGGGCCTAGGTCGTCGTTCGTGTAGATTTCCAGGGGCCTGTTGAAATCCCCGGGCGCGTTGTTGAGATGGATGGTGGTGAATTTCTCGCCGCAGAAGTCCTGCCACGCCTTCAGCTCGGGCGAGGGGAACCCCTCTGGCTTGGGCGGCGTTACGCCGGTGATGACACTGCCGCCAAGGTAGCGGACGTCTATATATTTCATGTTGTAAGGCGATGGTTTCCAGTGCTTGTTCGGCCCGTCCAGAATCACGTAATTCTCTTTGGCGAGGATTTCCAGCCCGCTGCAGTCGAATTCGGCGGGCTTGAATCCGAGTGCTTCGGTAAATCGGCTCGCGCCGACGTACACGCGGCCCCTCACGCCCGGCGTGGGCCTGTTCACAATCGGAAGCGTCGCGCCGGAAATCAAGTTGAAGTGCTTCTGGAGATCCTCGGCCGCCAGCTTGACGCCTTGCTCGGCATCGGCGGCGATCACGATCTCTCCGACGGGTTCGCCGTTCCGGACCAGCTCCACGTCGGCGAAGGCGCTTGCGGACAAGAAAAGCGTCGCGGCAAATATCCATCGGGCTTTCATTGAGGTTCTCCTTTTCCGTCTTCCAGTTCCGCGGCCTTTCGCGCAACAGGCTCTGTCTCGTCCTGATGCGCTTGGATTCCCAGCGCTTCCCGTTGCCGTCCACGGGCTGTGCCGGCGACGGCGGACGAGGTCTCGCCTACCGCATCCAGAGATTCCCCCAGCGGTTCGTGGTGGCGTAGGGCCGGCCGCTGGTCGGGGCAATCGCCCAATTGGCCGGATGTCCTCCCGTGAAGCGGGTGCGGCCTACTTGAATGCCCCACGGGAAGGTTTTCGTGGGACTGATCTTGCCGAAATCGTCGGTTGGAATCATGATCTCGACGGTCCAGCGATCCGGGGACTTCTTCACGGCGAACTCGATGTCGGGGTTCCACAGAATGGGCAGGGTGTCTCGGTCAACGATGGCAACGTCCGTCGTTTCGGTCCAGACGGCGCCGTTGGGATTGACCACGATCTTGAAGTACGAGCGTTCCGGCGTGTTGACGTAAATCTCCACGACGTCGTCCTGGAAGATGCTGGCGTCGTCGTTGGCGGTGCAGTCGGCCTTGAGGCGATCCATCTTGTTTTCGTGGCAGACCGCGCCGACGATCAGCGATTTGTTCGGTCCCATGGCGAAAACGACGTTGGTGGCGTTCTTCGACGGCAATTCGCCGGTCACCGAATCGCGCAGGCCCGCCCATCCATACTTGTATTCGCTCAAATCGCCGTCAATGACCGGCGCCGGCGCCCGATACGCGCGGATCGAGGGTCCCGTGCGCTTCAGGTTCGGGAACAACGTCTTGAGCGACGCCATCTCGCTTTCGATCAGCGCGATGCGTTGGTCGTAGAGCGTCCCTTCCCCGGCCCTGGCGCGGGCCCTGGCGAGGATCTCGAAGTAGCGGTCCACGTCGGCTTCCTTGAGGAAGCCCGTGCTTTCGGTCACGCTGCGGGATTCCTGGCGCGTCCAAACCGCCTCGGCAAACTCGTAAAACTCCTTCATTTCCGCTCGGGCCGGGCCGAAATAGAGGTCGTAGTATTCGTCCAGCATCCTCTGCCTGTCCATGTCCGGATCCCAGAACAGCTTGCTTTGCCAATACACCATCAGGTGCGTCAGCCCCGGCACACCCAGCCGGAAACGCGGATGTCGTTCGCCTTCGATCCGGTGTTCCCCCCACTGGATTTCGATGAACTTGCCGTCGCAGTATGGGAAGATCTCCTGCGTCTCGCGTTGGAGCGATTCCGTGAAAACGACAGGATACCGCGGAAATGCCGGCGTGCGGTAGTAGAGGAAATAATCCCAGATCGGGGCTTTTCGCACGGCTTTCATCCTGGCGTGCCATCGCTTGCGCAATTCCAGCGCGGGGCGCGCCGTGCTCTCGACCACCATGTACGCGCTGTAGGGCTGGGCGAAAGGCACGGCAATATTGTCCGGGAATTCCGCAATGTTCTCGGGGACCTCATTGGCGCCATAGCCGGACATGTACAGCAAGTACTTGTCGGGGTGCGTTTTCTTCAATTCCCCGGCGAGATACACGTGGAAATCCCAAACATACTGCGAGGCCTTCTGGGCGATGGAGTCGGTCGGCTTGCCGTACAAATCCACATCGCGCGCGTCCATCTTCACGCCGCCGTCCGGCGGGCCGACGGACATGGCGACGAGTTCGGGGATCGCCTCGAACACCTTGTTCATGTAGGTGACGGCGGCCTTGCGGAATCCGGGGTTGGTGTAGCGCGGCATTCCGCGGCCCGCCGGGTAACCGCTGTATGGTTTGCCGTCCGCGCCGCAAGCCAGGTATTCCGGGTGCAGCGCGTGCTGCTCCGGGGAACTGTAGATATCGTACGTGGTATGATTGTAGATGATGATATTGTTGTTCCCCAGCTTGAGCCGTTTGAACCACGCGTTCCCCTCGGGATCGTTCCTCATGGGGTAGCATAGGAATTCGCGCCGGGCGAACTTCGCCTCCTTCCGCGTCTTCTGATCGGCGATGACGATCGTCTTCTTGTCCGGCACCACCGTGCCGTTCTCATACGGCGCGTACCAGCGCACCCCCAACTGCTCCAACAATTCCGCCACCGCATACCACGTGCCGAGGTCGTCGCGCGTGTAGATCTTCAGCGCATTGTTGTAAAGCCCGATGCCGATGTCGGCGCCCGCGCCAAAGCCGAACTTCTCGCCGCAGAATTCCTGCCATTTCTTGAGTCCGTCCGGACCGGTGTAGGGAGTCGGCGCCCGCTGGATGTCCACGCCGGCGACGATCGCGTTATGGCCCTCTGCCACGATTTCAAACCCGCTGTTCTTGAATTCCTCCAGCGTGAACCCGAGTTTCCTCGTGAACGCGCTTTCGCCGACGTACACGCGGCTCTTCACGCCCGGCGTGGGCGAGTTGACGATGGGAAGCGTCGCGCCGGAGATCAACTGCAAATGCTTCTGGAGGTCCTCGGCTGCCAGCTTGACCCCCTGAATGGCGTCGGCGGCGATCACGATCTCCCCGACGGGTTCGCCGTTCCGGACCAGTTCCACGTCCGCGAAGGCAACCCCGCACAAAAGAAGCGCCGCGGCAAATATCGCTCGGGTTCTCATTGGGCTTTCCCTTCTTCGTTTTCCAGTTCCGCGGCTTTCTTTTCAACCCGGTCCATGTAGCCTTGGTGCGTCTGGATGGCGAGCGCTTCGCGGTACGCGGCCAATGCCTCGGCCTTCTTGCCCTGCCCGGCGTAGCTGTCGCCGCGCGCCTCAAGGACGAGGAAGTCCCAGACGTTTCTCTTTTCCTTGTCGGGCTTGACCTCATAGGCGGCGAGAAGCGCCA
>Ga0272442_10011365_pt1 | contig 10866 bp, 18 predicted proteins | sample SSMForm2O_FD_200262 | JGI IMG/M metagenome (GOLD analysis project Ga0272442, IMG submission 200262) | Marine sediment archaeal communities from Little Sippewissett salt marsh, Falmouth, MA, United States - SSM-Form-2O | ecosystem: Environmental > Aquatic > Marine > Wetlands > Sediment ... | reverse complement strand
AATAGTTTAAAGGTTTCTTGATCTGGAAGAGCAATCATATCAGACTTTTCTACTTTACGAAATCCAACAGAAGATCCATCAAAATTTATTCCTGTAGATAATATATCATCGGCTAAAAATCGCTCAGTTGGGATATGGAGAACTCTTAATCCTCCAATCAAATCAGTAAAATGAACTTGTATCCATTTAACATGATTTTTGGTTATAATTTCCTTAATTTTTGTTCTTGACATATGAAGAAAGGGAAATAGTGGGTTTTTATAAATATTTTCATATATGATATTATTCATTAGTCACATCTTTTTTTCATAACTATGCTTAAAGTAATTATTCTATCATATTATATAGAGATGATACATGACTAATGGTCCATGAGTTGTTTTTTTAAATTTATTCATCTTCAAGCATCATATTTTCTTTTGAATGTTGAAAAAATGATGGATTTATAGTCATTTTTGGAAGAGTTTACAAACCATATAATCAAAAAAGAATAATTAAACCAAAAAGTTTTGTAAAATAAGGGTTATCATCACTGATGTAACTACAATACCGTCCTAACGCTCTTTGTGCACAGAACCCTTAGTAACAACATTTATATATAATATCTATTATGCCTTATTCCCTTGTCTTTACCAGACATTCATCGGGCAATTCTTTTAGAACCCCGGAATCACTCAGCTCAATATTTATTTTTGGCTGATTGTGAGATGTCACGGTTCAGATAAAAAAGCAATAAGTTTAACCAAATTAAAAAATGATACTGAGGGTATGTTATGCCTGAGAGACATCGTCCAAGAAGAGGATCAATGGGCTTTTCGCCACGAAAAAGAGCTAAAGCTGAAACACCGCATATCAAAAGTTGGCCTGAGGGAAATGACAAACCAAAAATTCAAGGTTTTTTAGGCTATAAAGCTGGAATGACCCATGCTTTTATAGTTGATTACAGACCAACTTCAACTACATCAGGTAGAGAAGTAATGATGCCGGTTTCAGTTGTAGAAACACCGCCGATAAAGATAGCTGCTGTAAGAGGATATAAAAATACTATCCATGGATTACAGACTATCGGAGAAAAATGGGCAAGCAAACTAGATCCTGAATTATCTAAAAAATTGCCATTAGCAAAAAAAGATAAAAAAGCTAATTGGGATTTTTTAAAAGAAGCAGATGAAATCCGTGTAATTATTTATTCACAACCTAAACTTGTAACAAGCGTTCCAAAAAAGACGCCAGAAATACGTGAGATGAGAATCAGCGGGGGAAGTATTGAAGATCAAATAAAATATACAAAAGAAATTCTTGGAAAAGAAATAAAAATCGATGATGTTCTCAAAGAAGGAGATATGATTGATACAATTGCAGTTACAAAAGGTAAAGGATTTCAAGGTCATGTAAAAAGATGGGGTGTAAAGCTACTTACACACAAAAACTCAAAGCATCGCAGAATGATTGGAACCCAAGGTTCTTGGCATCCCAACTGGGTTCAGTCAACAGTTCCAAATGCAGGGCAAATGGGATATCACCAAAGAACCGAGTATAACAAACGTATTTTAAAAATTGGTGAAAACGGAGATGAAATTACACCATCAGGTGGTTTTCCACATTATGGCCTTATAAAAAATTCATATATTCTTTTACATGGTTCAATTCCCGGACCAACCAAGAGACTAATAAGTCTAAGAGATGCAGTCAGATATCAACGTGGTGTAAAAGTCGAAAAAACAGAGATTTCATACATTTCAACAACAAGTAAACAGGGGGTATAATCATGGTCAAAGTAAACGTCTATAAAATTGATGGTGCATCTACAGAAAAAATTGATTTACCAGAGATTTTTGAAACACCATACAGACCAGACATTATAAGGAAATCTTTTAACGTTCTTCATTCAAATAAGAGACAACCCTATGGATCTGATCCATATGCAGGAACTAAACAAGCAACTGCATCAGTAGGAAAAGGCCGTGGACAATCGCGAGTCCCTAGACTTACCCAAGGACGAAGAGCAGCACTTGCACCATGTGTTGTAGGTGGTAGAAGAGCTCATCCTCCAAAAGCTGTTAGAAACTGGAAAGAAAAGATGAATAAAAAAGAAAAATTACTTGCAAAAAATTCTGCAATAGCAGCAACAATGGATAAGGAAATTGTAACAAAGAGAGGACATGTGTTTGATGAAAAAGTAACATTACCGATTATTGTAGATGACAAATTTGATGGAATCAAAAAAACAAAAGATATGATAAAAACTCTGGATAAAATTGGAATTTATGATGATGTTCTAAGAGCAACAAACGGTAAACATATTCGTGCTGGCAAAGGAAAAATGCGAGGAAGAAAATATAAGATTCCAAAATCAATTTTAGTTATTTCAAAGAATGATGAAATTCAAAAAAGCTCCAGTAACTTAACAGGTATAGATGTTGTAAAACCAGAAAATATCAATATCGAACATCTTGCACCTGGTGGAGATGCAGGAAGACTTACAATCATCACAAAATCAGCATTGAAAGACATAGGGGGTGCCAAATAATGGATCCTTATGATATAATATATCACCCTTATGTAACAGAAAAAACAATGAATTTTATGGAGAAAAACAACGCATTAGAGTTCGTAGTTAAAAGAGATTCAAGCAAAAAACAGATTAAAAATGCAATAGAAAAAATGTTTGAAGCAAAAGTAAAAGACATCAATACAAGAATTACAAAAGGAGGAAAACACGCAATTGTAACATTCATGCCTGAGTTTAAAGCTGAAGACATTGGTATGAGGATTGGAATATTCTAGAGGTAGGATTATGGGAAAAAGATTAATTCAACAAAGACGAGGGCGATCACCTAGCAAATTTAACTCTCCATCTCATAGATTTAAAGGTGAAGTTAAATATATTCATAATCAAGTAAAAAGTGAAGGGATAGTCAAAGATATCATTCATGATTCAGGTCGAACTGCCCCGCTTGTATACGTTAAATTTAGTGATAACAAGACACTTTTAACTTTAGCTCCAGAGGGAATAAAAATTGGAGATAAAATCAAATTTACAGATAACAAAAATGAAATTGAAATTGGAAATGTCTTATCAGTAGGAAAAATCCCTGAAGGAGCACCAATTTATAATATTGAATTATCGCCAGGTGATGGTGGAAAATTAGTCCGAGCAGGAGGAAGTCTTGCAACTGTTGTTTCTCATGACAAGAAAAAAACTGTAATTCAACTTCCATCAGGGCAATTTAAAACACTTGACTCAGCATGCAGAGCAACCGTTGGTGTTGTTGCTGGTGGAGGGCGAAAAGATAAACCATTTTTAAAAGCAGGTAAAAAACATATTGCGTATAAATTAAGAGGAAAACAGTATCCCACAGTTAGAGGAGTTGCAATGAACCCTGTCTCTCACCCTCATGGCGGAGGAAGTCACCAGCATGTTGGAAAACCATCTGCAGTAAAAAGAGGTGCATCTCCAGGTAGAAAAGTGGGAAGCATTGCAGCTAAAAGAACTGGGAGGAGGTAGATAAGAATGGCATCTAAAAAAGGATTTAAAAGCTCTTCAAGAAGCAGAAGGAAAGCCAGAAGAAAGAAAATTGAGATTAAAAAGAAAGAATTTTCTTATCGTGGTTTAAGCTTAGAAGAACTACAACAACTTTCATTTGAAGAATTATTACCACTTCTTCCATCAAGAATGCGTAGAACGTTAAAACGAGGACTTACCGTTAAGCAAGATAAACTTTTAAAAGATATTGAAAAAGCAAATCCTGGAGATGTTATTAGAACTCATTGTAGAAATATGGTGATTTTACCTAGTTTTGTAGGTCATAAAATCCATATTCATAATGGTAGCGAGTTTCAAATAGTTGAAATTCAGCCCAATATGGTCGGTCATTACTTGGGTGAATTTGCATTAACACGCAAACTTGTAAAACACACTGGACCAGGTGTTGGAGCTACCAGATCATCAAAATATATGCCTTTGAAGTGATGAAAAATGAAATATTCAACTGATTTAGACCCAGATAAAACAGCAAAAGCATACGGTTATGAGCTTCACTGCTCAAGAAAAGATTCCATGAACCTTGCTCGAGCGATAAGAGGCATGAAAACAGAACAAGCAAAAAAATATTTACAAGAAATAATAGATTTGAAAAAACCTCTTCCAGCTGTATATCATAATGGAAAAAGAGCTCATCAAAAGGGAATCGGGCCTGGAAGCTTTCCACAAAAAGCAGCTAAATATATGCTTAAGACACTTGAAAATGCAGAGAATAACGCAGAATACAAAGGTTTTGATGTTGAAAATATGAAGATTGCACATATTTCCACCTATAGTGGAAGAATAATTAAGGGCATTATGCCAAGAGCTCAAGGTAGAGCTACTGATAAAAATACCAAAACAACCAATATTGAAATAATCATCGAAGAGGTAGAGTAATGACAGGTGAACGTAAATTCATAAGAGAAAATACCAATAGAATTCTAATCAAAGAATTTCTTATTAAAAAAATCGAGGGTGCTGGTTTTGGTGGTATGAATATTCAAAGAACACCTATGGGAACCAGAATCAATATTCTTGTTGAACGCCCTGGAATGGTTATTGGTAAGAGCGGTAGTAAAATTAAAGAGCTTACAGAATCAATTAAAGAAAATTTCAATGTTGATAATCCTCAAATAGAAATTGAAGAAGCAGGAAGTAAAGCATCATTAAATGCAAAAATAATGGCAGAAAAACTTGCAGAGGCACTAGAACGTGGTTGGCATTTCCGACGTGCAGGCCATTCAACGGTTAGGAGAATTATGGATGCAGGTGCAAAAGGATGCCAGGTAATAATTGCAGGAAAGCTCACTGGAGCAAGACATAGAACCGAAAAATTTACAGAGGGACATGTAAAATATTGTGGAGAAACAGCAAGAGAAGTAATGGATGTAGGTTACGCTGTTGCAAAATTAAAAGCAGGAGTTCTTGGTGTAAAGGTTCGAATTATGATGCCTCATACTAAACTTCCTGACGAAATAAAACTTCACTTACCTGAAAAGGAAAAACCAAAGGAAGAAAAAAAGACTGAAGAGAAAAAAGAAGAAAAATCAGAAGACAAGAAAAAAACTGACATTAAAAAACTTACAAAAATGCAAGGAATTGGTCCATCTGTTGTAAAAAAATTCGAAAAAGCAGGTATCAAATCACTCGAAGAATTATATGAGATGGATGTTGATGATCTTGCAGCGGTTAATGGAATAGGTGGAAAAACTGCAGAAAATATTGTTAAGAATTTAAGAAAATTACTAGAAGAGGTTGTATAAAAATGGTTCTTAAGGCTAAAGAAATACGAGATTTTACACCTGAAGAAAGGCGTGAAAAACTCAATGAGTTAAAAAGCGAACTAATGCATGAGAAGGGAGTAGCTGCAATGGGTGGTTCGCCACCATCTCCTGGTAAAATCAGGCAGATAAGAATGGAAATTGCTAAGCTTCTCACTATTATGCGGGAGGAAGGAGAACAATAAATGAGTGACATATGTGACGTATGTGGTCTGCCAAAAGAGATCTGTGTTTGTGAAGACATCGCACGAGAACAACAAAAAATCACGATCGCTGTTGACAAAAGACGATATGGAAAAATGATGACCATAGTAAATGGAATTGATCCACACGAACTTGACCTCAATGCACTAATTACACAACTCAAATCAAAATGCGCATGTGGCGGAACAATAAAAGATGGAAAAATTGAACTCCAAGGTGACCACAGAACAAGAGTAAAAGAAACATTAGAGAAAATGGGATTTACAGTTGAATTAGAATAAGTAAGAAAATTCATTCAACACAATCCTATGCAGTCAAAATTCTCTAGGAGTAGGTAGTATGAATAAAAAAACATTGGCAAGAGAAGAACTAATAGGACTGCAGGTCACAATCAAAGATTGTGATGATCCAAATTGGATTGGTAAATCTGGTCTCATAGTTGATGAAACAAAAAATACCTTCCTTCTAGAAACGAAGGATCAACAAAAAATGATTGCAAAAAAAACTGCAACATTTGAATTTGAATATCATGGTAAAAAAATAATACTTGAAGGCGCAAAAATCGCCTTCAGACCTGAAGATAGAATTAAGAAAGTAAGGTGAAAAAATTGGCAGAAAAAAACGAAGCAAGAAATATTGGATTAAATGTAAAAGCTCCAGCTGAGAGCTGCACTGATGAAAACTGTCCATTTCATGGGACATTACCAGTTAGAGGACAAGTCATTATTGGTGTCGTAAAATCTTCAAAAATGCAAGGAACAATCATAGTGAAAAAAGAATATATGCAATATGTACCAAAATACGAAAGATACGAAAAAAGAACATCTATGTATTCTGCTCATTGTCCACCTTGTATGAATGTAAAAGTTGGAGATAAAGTTAAAATTGCGGAATGTAGACCGCTTAGCAAAATTACTTCATTTGTAACAATTGAAAAATTATAAAGGTGAAAAAAATGAAAGGAATCGCTGGAAGAACAATGAGAGGTCTTCCTATTGGAGCCCAACTCGAATGTATCGATAATACAGGTGCAAAAGTTGTCCAGATAGTCATGACTCCTAAACTTAAGGGAACCCATAGACGGTATCCAAAAGCAGGAGTTGGCGATATGGTAATAATCAGTGTTAAAAAGGGTGCTGCAGACATGAGAAGACAGCTTCTTAGAGCTGTTATTGTTCGTCAAAAAAGACCCTTCAGACGATCAGATGGGACAATGGTTCAATTCGAAGACAATGCTGCTGTAATTGTTACAGAAACAGGAGAAACAAAGGGTTCAATGATAAAAGGACCTGTAGCCCTTGAGGCAGCTGAGCGATTCCCAAAAATTGCTTCTAATGCATCAATTATTGTGTGAGAGGATTAAAATGATGTCAACGAAACCAAGAAAACAAAGAAAAGAAATGTATAATGCCCCTCTTCATAAAAAAAGAAAATTTATCGCTTCACATCTTGAAGAATCTCTCTTGTTAAAATATGATAAAAGAGCAGCACCTATAATCAAAGGTGATACAGTAAAAGTAATGAGGGGAGCATTCAAAGGACATGAAGATAAAGTTGCAAAAGTTCATGTTAAAAAGGGATTTTTAGAAATCGAAGGAATAACAATGTCCAAAGCAGATGGTAACAAAATTGCAAAACCTCTCCATTCAAGCAATGTGTTGATTACAAAATTAAATTTAACTGATAAATGGCGTAGGAAAAAACTTGAAAGAGGACTTTCGGAAGACGTCAAAAAAGAAATTGAAAAAGAAGCAGAAGAACAAATCAAGGAAGTCGAAGAAGAAAAGAAAAGAGAAGAAGAAGCAAAGAAACTTGAAGAAGCAGAAGAAAAAATTGAAGAAGGCGAAGAGATCGATGAAGCTGAAATTCCAGAAGAAAAACCAGCAAAAAAGGAAGAAAAGAAAACTGAAATAAAGCCAAAACAAGAGCCGAAGAAAAAAACTCCAACTACAAAAAAACAACCTAAGAAAGGAGAACCCACGTCAAAAAAGACAACTACAAAAAAAACTCCTGCAAAAACAACAAAGAAAAAGGAGGATAAAAAATGAGCAAACATCTAAAGAGATTAAATGCACCAAGGTCAATGCAAATTCATAGAAAAGAAGAAACCTGGACTGTACGTGCATCACCAGGCCCACATGCTCTTGAAAATGCAATACCTCTTGGGCTCATAATTAGAAATTATCTAAAATTAGTCGATACGATGAAAGAAGCAAAAAGAGTAATTTTTGACGGAGACATCCTAGTTGATGGAGTTGTTAGAAAAAGCCATAAGTTTCCATGTGGCTTAATGGATGTAATATCAATTCCAAAGTTGAAAAAGGATTATAGAGTATTATATAACAATAGGGGAAAATTAACACTTGTTCCAATCGAATCAAAAGATGCGTCTTGGAAGCTGTGCCGTATCGAAAATAAGAATATCATTAAGGGAAAACAAATACAATTAAATTTCCATGATGGTAGAAACCAAATTATTAAAAAAGATGATTACAAAACAGGTGACGTTCTAAAAATTTCTTTTAAGGATAATAAAATTAGTGATACTTTTAAGTTTGAAAAAGGCTCTGTAACTATGATCATTGGCGGAAGCCACATTGGAGAAATTGCAAATATCCAAGACATAGAAATTATTCCTTCGTCAAAACCAAATATTGCAAAGATGAAGGGAAAAACTGATTTTTCAACAATTCAAGATTATGTATTTCCAATTGGTAAAACAAAACCAATAATTGAACTTCCTGAGGTGAAAATGCAATGAGCCCGGAGAAAAAAACAACGAAAAAGAAACCTGTAACAAAAGCAAAACCAGCAACTAAGAAAAAACCTGTTGCAAAAAAACCAGAAATAAAGGAAGAAAAAACAACCAAAAAACCTGAAGTTAAAAAAGAACTGAAAGTAAAAAAACCAGTCAAAAAAACAAAACCAAAAATGAATTCTGAAGAAAAAAAGAAATTATTTGCACCTAAAATTGAAAAAGTTACAATAAACATTGGTGTTGGCGAAGCAGGTGAACGGCTTAAAAAAGCAGAAACTGTGCTAAATAGCATTACCGGACACAAACCAATAGAAACCCTTTCAAAGACTACCAATAAAGACTGGGGGATCAGAAAAGATATGCCTCTAGGATGCAAGGTAACTCTTCGTGGAAAAGATGCAAATGATTTTTTAAAGGAAGCATTAAGCACAAGAGAAAATAAAATGGCTGATTACTCATTTGACGATGAAGGAAACCTATCTTTTGGAATTCCTGATCACACACTTTTCAAGAGTCAAAAATATGATCCAAACATCGGAATTTTTGGAATGGATATATCAATTACAATGCAAAAACCAGGCTATAGAATCAAACGAAGGCGTATCCAAAGACATAGAATTCCACATAGACATCGAGTAAAAAAAGAAGAAACCAAAAAATTCTTTTCAGAAACATTTAACGTGGAGGTCATTGAATGAAGATAAAAGAAAAAAAAAAGGTTTACGGTCGAAACAAAGGATGTGAAAGATGCGGAAGAAAAAGAGGGCTTATCAGAGCATATGGTCTTCACATGTGCAGACAATGCTTCCGTGAAAAAGCAGAAGAAATGGGATTTAAGAAATATTCATAATGGAGGCTAAAAAATGTTAAATGATCCACTAGCAAATGCATTATCAACTATGAAAAATGCAGAAATAAAAGGAAAAGGAAAATGCATAATTCAGCCTTCTTCAAAATTAATCGGAGGAGTTTTAAATCTACTAAAAGACAAAGGTTACATCAGCGAATTTTCTTTAGTTGATGATGGAAAAGCAGGAATTTTTGAAGTAAAACTCAGAGGACATATCAACAATTGTGGTGTTATAAAGCCAAGATATCCAATAAAAAGAGATGAACTAGATAAATGGGAGTCAAGATATCTCCCAGCTCAGCATTTTGGATTATTAATATTGACTACTACAAAAGGCATTGTCTCTCAAGATGAAGCAAAACAAAATGGAATCGGAGGTAAGCTTTTAGCATATGTCTACTAGGCTCTAAAGGTGATTGACTATGGTTAAAAAATCTGAAATAACAGAAAAAATTGCAATTCCTGAAGGAGTTAATGCATCAATTGATAACGGTGTTCTTACAGTTAAAGGTGAAAAAGGTGAACTTTCCAGAAATTACTCCCATCCTAAAGTTGATGTCAAAATAAATGGCAATGTAATCGAGATTCATGGAAGAGCTGTTAGAAGAAAAGGAAAAGCATTGATAGGAACATATAAGGCTTTAATTAAAAATATGATAAAGGGTGTTTCAGATGGTTTTACTTACCAAATGAAAACCGTGTTTTCTCACTTTCCAATAAAAACTTCTGTTGAGGGTAATGAATTTGTAATTCAGAATTTTTTGGGAGAGAGATCTCCCCGAAAAGCAAAAATTCTGGAAGGTGTAACAGTTGAAGCCAAAGGTGAAGATGTAACAATTACTGGAATTGATAAAGAAAAAGTAGGTCAAACTGCTGCAAATATTGAGCGTGCAACCAGAGTAAAATACAGAGATATTCGTATCTTTCAAGATGGTGTTTACAGAACTAGCAAAGGGGGCAGATAAACATGACAAAAGCAGATGTTATTAAAGAGTTTACAAAAATAAAAGGTATTACTAAACCCAAAGCAGAGTTACTCTATGGCAAAGGATTTAATTCATTAGATAAACTTAAAAAAGCAACTACCAAGGATATTGCAAAAATCGATGGAATTACTGATAATCAAGCAAAGAGCATTGCAAGTCATTTTAAAGAAGAATCTAAACCAAAAGTAGAAAAAGCGAAGACTGCAAAGAAAACACCTGAAAAACCAAAGGCGAAGAAAGAAGAAAAAACTAAACTAAAGAAAAAAGCAGAGCCAAAAGCAAAACCAGAAAAGAAAGAGGAAAAAGACGAAGATGAAACAAAAGAAGAAAAAGATGAATACATTGTAAAAAGAAAACCAAAACTTACAAAAGAGCAAAAAGAACGATTACAGCTTAGGAAAAAAATTAAAAGGAGAACTCCTGAGTTTTTAAGAGAAGAATGGTTTAGATACAAAAGAATTCCAAAGAACTGGCGAAGGCCTGATGGAATTACATCAAAAATGCGAATAAACTTAAAATATAGACCAAGTAAAGTTAGAGTTGGTTTTAGAGGACCAAAAGAAACCCGTGGACTTCATCCATCTGGTTTTGAGGAAGTCTTAGTTAATAATATTTCAGATTTGGAAGCTATTAACCCAAAAACTCAAGCTGCACGAATAGGTAGTTCAGTAGGAACGAAGAAACGAACAGATATTGAAAAAAAAGCAGAAGAATTAGAGGTAAGAATACTTAATCTGTGAGGGATCTAAAATGACTGATTT
>Ga0272442_10011364_pt1 | contig 10866 bp, 9 predicted proteins | sample SSMForm2O_FD_200262 | JGI IMG/M metagenome (GOLD analysis project Ga0272442, IMG submission 200262) | Marine sediment archaeal communities from Little Sippewissett salt marsh, Falmouth, MA, United States - SSM-Form-2O | ecosystem: Environmental > Aquatic > Marine > Wetlands > Sediment ... | reverse complement strand
CGACCCGTTATATTTTCAGAACCCTGACACCACTCCCAACCCAAAGAAACACAGCCCAAAGTGCACCTACCCAGGTACGCACATATGGGATGACCCCGACACAGTTTCAAATTATTACAACCAGCCCTCTTGAAAGCACCGACATAAACACGGGATACCCATTGACGCAAGGAGCTACACCTACCCCATCTGATGAAAACCTCGGTGTTTTAAATGAAACAGACCAATCAACCGAAGTTTCCTTGGACGAGGCTCTCCCTTCAGAAACTGATGTATCTCAAGATAACCAGGAAAACGCATCAGTAAATGAAACCACCAATGGATCTAATAATACAAACCAATCTGATTTCACTGTGCAACAAAGGCTGCGAACTATTCAATGGCCCTATTTAATTTTGGGTATTGCAGGACTATTGGGCGTATTGGGAATGTTAGGCTTGATTATCATTAAGATACGATTCCCTTCTGTTTAATCCCACGATTTTTGACTTTTAAAATATTTTGTGCTATCCTTTGCTGGCAATTATTTCAGCATCAGGATAGGATTTATGCAACGCGAACGGGTTTCTGATAATGTTTATTGGTTCCAAAGTGAAACGTACGCACAAGTATCAGCTGGGGTGATTGCTGGTCCCAAATGGGCGGTCGTTGTAGACACCCTTATGCCCCAAGAAACTCTGGCAATCCGAAATTTTGTAGAAGAAAAATTAGGAATAGCTGTACGCTATGTTATAAACACACACTATCATGCTGATCATTGCTGGGGAAATTGTTTTTTCCCTGGCGCAACTGTAATTGGTCATGAAAAGTGCCGTCAACTTCTCATTCGAAAGACCCCCTCAGCCTTGGAGATTGCCAGGCAGGACAGCCCACTGTACAAACAAATCAGCATCAAGCCACCTCAGATCACTTTTTCCAAGGGTACTTTTACCCTAAGGGTCGGCAACAAAACCCTCAAGTTATTCTCCACTCCAGGACACTCTGAAGATGGAATTTCTGTTTTGGTCGAAGATGATAAGGTTCTATTTACCGGTGATGCTTTCATGCCATTGCCCTTCATCGTGGATGGTGACTTGGATCAGTACGTTCAGTCCTTGCAACAATTTACAACAATGAGTTTAGAGAACATCATTCAGGGTCATGGGGATATCATCCTTAGAGGTGAAATAGAAGAAAAAGTTCATGAAAATGTTACTTATCTCACCGCCCTCCAAAAGGCTGTGAAAACTGCCCGACGCAGGAAAAACCCCCTTGAGGTATTAGACAACATTGGTGTGGAGACATGTGGCAAAAGCAGAATTTTGTTGGGTGGACTTGCCAGCGAACTACATCGACGTAATTTACGGGCACTCTACTATCAGACAATAAAGCATGAAGAAGACGCATTGGCAAGTGCTGATCGGATTTAACCCCAAACTAAGCTTATAAAGGTCATAACAATAATCATACTAAGTGGTTCAGGCCAAAAGGCCCAACCCCGCCTTTTTTCTTTTATCGCTGCATAAATGCTTGTAAGTGCATAAGCAGAACCCATCAATAATACGCCAAATTGAATCGGTGATAAGGGTAAATAATGAAAGCCAATTGCGATTTCTAACACCATCACACCAATAACAAGACCCCATATCGTATCCCATTCCCCTAACCTAAGAAAAAGGGTTCTTGAAACCACCATCACAACCCCAAACGCCAAAATTGGTAACATAACATACAGTCGTAGCCTTGCTGATCTTACCGCTATGGCAAGTAACAAATACAATGCAAAGGATAGCCCGGTTAGCCCTATTGTTGCAAATGGAGGACGCACATCCTCAGCACTCACAATGCTATATTCAGAGATAAACACCACGATGAGCAGGATGCTGCCTAAACCAAAAATTACAAGCCATGCTATACCCCCTGTGAAAGCATTTAAGGTTATACCAATTGCAAAGGTTGTAAGAACTGGCAAAATCCAATGCCGCAGATATTCCCAACGAACTTTGTACCGCTGATGGTCAGGGTGGGACAAAATCAACCAATCCATACCAGCAGCAGCAAGAAGTGCGGTCAGAATTATAATTATTGTTTCAATATCAAGTGCAAAATTCAGGATGATGCCAAAAACCGAGAATGAAATTGTCTGGGTTGGAAAAGAGACAATCTGTGTAAGGGCGAAAGCTAGCATGATCACAGCAGAAACAATTGATAAACGGTTGATATCTGGGATTGACTCATGAGAATTCATAGCCCCATTTTACCATTTTAGGTGCCGATCAAGTTCAGGTATACCTGATGTGATATAAGTTTTATTGTGAGAACTTGCTGTGTTTATCCGCCCCTCTTTGCCAAGATTACCAAATATCTTTCATAAAATTTTTAAACTACCCAGTTAGAAATTGTGAAACCTTATCACATTAACACAATTTTTTCGCTCCTCAATATAAACCTTTGAAGAAATGCTAATCTCCGTTGTTTCATAATCATTAAGGGCTTGGTGAAACTTTATCCTGCTTTAAAATCTCCCTTAGAAGGTGCTGATGTGGTAAAATTTATAGTTGTATGAACACAAGTTCTGATAAAAATATCCAACAGCCAAGCATTATTCAAGCTTTATTATCCGGCTTTAATACCATCGCAAACAAACCTTACTTGATGCTTTTACCCATCTTACTGGACTTGTTTCTTTGGTTTGGACCTGAATGGCGTGTTGATCAAATATTTATGCCTTTCATCGAGTCAATACCGGGATTGCCTGGTCTTGAAAACCAGGAATACAGTCAACTTATTGAAGAAGTACAAAGTGTTTGGGAGACTTTGATCTCAAACTTTGACCTTGCTGTAACCTTACGAACACTACCCATTGGCGTCCCAAGTCTAATCGTCTCAAAACCTCCATTCTCCAATCCAGTAGGAAATTCACTGGTGTTTAACCTGAATACAAATGGTCAGGTCATTGGATTGCTTTTATTATTCTTGTTGGTTGGTTATTGTTTGGGTAGTTTATATTTTAGGAACATTTCTAATCAAATAATTAAGCCTGTTTCAAATCAAAATTTAAAAACTTTCTTGAAGAATTTTTTGCAAATATTGTTAATGCCAGTCATCATTTTGTTAATTTTTTTAATCCTTGGGATTCCAATTCTCTTCATTTTTTCTTTGATAACCATGCTCTTTCCAACTCTAGGAAACTTTATTTTCATTATCCTTGGAATGCTCTTTATTTGGAACCTAATCCCATTGATTTTTACTCCTCACGGGATTTTTCTTTATAAATTAAACTTATTTCCTGCAATGATGACTAGTATTCACGTCGTCAGGGTATCGATGGGAAAAACCGCATGGTTCCTTCTTTCCTCAGTGATCCTTATCCAGGGGTTAAATTACCTTTGGCAAACACCCCCAACAGACAATTGGTTTCTGCTAGTTGGAATTTTTGGCCATGCGTTTATTGTTTCAGCAATCATTGCAGCATCTTTCCACTATTTCATCGATGCCACAAAGTTCTCTCAAACCTTATTGTCACAAAAATTAAAATCAGCATAATTACAGCACAAAATATAGAAAAACGGAGTAAGTAGATTGGCAAAAAAACCTGTTTCTTATAACGCAAATGATATTCAAGTCTTGGAAGGCTTGGAAGCCGTTCGCCGTCGACCAGGGATGTATGTTGGCGGGACCGATATTAAAGCCCTTCACCACTTGATATATGAGGTCGTCGACAACTCAATTGACGAAGCTCTTGCTGGTGAATGTGATCAGATCAATGTCATCATCAATGAAGATGAAAGCGTTTCAATTATTGATAATGGACGTGGTATCCCAGTAGACATCCACCCGGAAAAAAAGGTTTCTGCGCTTGAGGTTGTAATGACTACCCTTCATGCTGGTGGCAAGTTTGGTGGGGGAAGTTATAAGGTCTCGGGTGGGCTTCATGGTGTTGGCTCTTCTGCTGTGAACGCCTTGTCCGAATGGTGTGAGGTAAAAGTATATCGCAATGGGAAAATTTATTTCCAACGGTATGAAAAAGGCATTCCAATTGCACCAGTTGAAGTTATTGGAAAAGTTACTAAATCTCAAACAGGAACGATTACAACTTTTAAGTATGATTCAACGATTTTCAATGGTGATTTTTCCTATAAATTCGAAACCCTTGCACAGCGATTCCGCGAAATGGCCTTTGTAACCCGTGCCGTATCAATCCGATTAGAAGATAAGCGTAATGGCAAAGAGACAACATTTTATTTTGAAGGTGGCATTTCTTCATTCGTAAAATACCTTAATCGAAACCGGGATAGCTTGCAAGATGTTGTGTATGTTGAAAAAGAAGTTGATGAAATTGGCGTCGAAATCGCGATTCAATATACAGATGCCTATTCTGAATCCGTGTATGCTTTTGCAAACACGATTAACACTATTGATGGCGGTACCCACCTAACCGGGTTGCGAATTGCACTGACACGCTCAATCAATGATTATGCCCGGAAAAACAATTTACTTAAAGACTCTGACTCCAACTTCTCTGGTGAGGATACCAGGGAAGGGCTCACAGCTATTGTTAGCATTAAGCATCCCGATCCCCAATTTGAAAGTCAAACCAAGGTCAAATTGATGAATCCTGAGGTTCAAACGATTGTTCAACAAGTTTTGAGTGATGGTTTCAGCAGCTTTTTGGAGAAGAATTCTTCCACCGCTAAAAAAATAATTCAGAAATGTCTTACCTCCGCTCGAGCCCGAGCTGCTGCTCGGAAAGCGCGCGACCTCGTCATCAGAAAATCCGCCTTAGAAAGTATGACCCTCCCCGGAAAATTGGCAGACTGCTCAGAAAGAAATCCTGAAAGATCCGAATTATACATTGTCGAGGGTGACTCGGCTGGTGGTTCTGCAAAGCAAGGACGCGACCGCCACTTTCAGGCCATTTTGCCTTTACGCGGTAAGATCCTAAACACAGAACGCGCTCGGTTGGATAAAATCTTGAACAATCGAGAGGTCAAATCATTGATTTCTGCTTTGGGCACTGGCATCGGGGATGGTTTTTCATTAGAGGGATTGCGTTACGGTCGCGTCGTTATCATGACCGATGCCGACGTCGATGGTGCGCATATCCGAACCTTGTTGCTAACTTTCTTTTTCCGCTACATGCAACCATTAATTGAAAGTGGTCACTTATTCATCGCACAACCACCTCTTTATCTGATCTCCCATGGTCGTGAGAAAACCTATGTTTACACTGAGGATGAGCGTGAGAAATTGATAAAGAAAATCCAATCCAATGGTGGTAAGTTCTCCTTGCAGCGTTATAAGGGTTTGGGTGAAATGAACCCTGAGCAATTATGGGAAACTACCATGAATCCTGAAAATCGTATCTTGCTTCGGGTGAATATTGAGGATGCTGCAGAGGCTGACCGCACCTTCGACATGCTTATGGGCTCAAAAGTTCCCCCTCGCAGACGGTTTATCCAAACACACGCCAAGGAAGTCCGCAACCTGGATGTCTAAGGTCAATTAAGTTCATAATGGGCTGTACCTTCTCAGTTACAGCCCTTTTTTTGTCTCAACAAAAATCGCTTTCAAAAACTCACCGCGAACCAACAAAACATTCCCTTTTTAGGATGGCATTTAAACAAACTGTTATAATACTTAACCCAATTAATCTACGTCTCTGATCACATTATGAATGCATTTCTAGCCACAATACGCATATCCTTCCAGAGGCAGCTCACCTATAGGGCAGCTAACCTCTCAGGTTTAGCGACCAACTTAATGTTCGGTTTTTTTCGCGCTACTGTACTGCAGACACTATACAATGAAAGTACTGTTGTAAATGGATTAACCATACAGGGTGCGATAACTTATGCTGGCATTTCCCAAGCAGTAATTGGTTACTTGAGTTTCTTTCATTGGTACGAATTGATGCACACGGTGTATGATGGTCAGGTTGGATCAGATTTACTTAAACCTCAAAATTTCTTTGTCTATTGGCTGGGTGTGGATACGGGCCGTGCCCTTGGATCATTTCTCGTCCGTAGCGCACCCCTTTTTTTCATTTATGTACTTTTTTATGATGTTGTGTATCCCCAATCCCTGCTAACCTGGTTGTGTTTCCTGCTTTCATTGATCTTTGCCCATTTAATCAGTTTTGCCTGGCGTTTTATGGTTAACTTGGCAGCATTTTGGACACCAAATGCATTGGGTATCGGTAGGTTTGTGTTCGGGCTCAGTTGGACGTTTTCAGGGTTCTATCTACCGCTGGATTTATTCCCTGATTGGTTAGCCCACTTTTCAAGGGCAACCCCTTTTGGCGCGGGTTTTTATATCCCCGTCCAAATCTTCTTAGGGAGTCTCGATATCCGTGGTCTTATATTGAGTTTGTGCTTACAACTTTTCTGGATCCTTGCTTTAATTATGATCGGACAACTTATCCTCTCCTTAGGTATCCAAAAGCTGGTCATTCAGGGGGGGTGACATCATGCATGCAATCAGAATCCTGCGACTTTTCTTGAATTCCCAAATCAAATCTCAGCGTCAATATCCCGTATCTTTCATTCTTGAGCTTCTCAGTTCAACAATTATTCTTGGCTTCTATTTCCTTGCATTTGCACTGGTGCTTCAGAGATTTGGAGAAATCGGTGGTTGGACCATCGGCGAAGTGGCTTTTATTTGGGGAATCACAGAATTAAGCTTTGGGTCTATGGATATGCTTTTCAGCGGTTTTGACTACGATACTTTTGGACCAATGGTCAGAAAAGGTCAATTTGATCAAATATTGTTGAGACCGGTCAATGTTACCATACAGGTTCTCGGTTCACGCTTTGTATTACGGCGTTTAGGCAGGATGATGGAAGGTTTGATCATAATTATTTATGGCATCAGCATACTCAATATCGATTGGACAGTTGGAAAACTCCTCTACATCCCTATCTTGATCATAAGCCAGGTCTTGTTTTTTGGCAGCTTATTCATCATCGGTGCAACCACTACCTTTTGGACCATGGAGCGCTTGGAAATCTTGAATATCTTCACTTATGGTGGCAGTGAAATTATGTCTTATCCCATGCACATCTTTCCTCGTCCCATTCGCCTAATTTTTACTTTCCTGGTGCCTGCAATTTTTATGAGCTATTTTCCCGCAGTTTACATCCTTGACAAGCCAGATCCTCTCAATGCCCCTGATTTTGTTTCTTTTCTTGCACCACTGGTTGCCGTTATCATGCTATGGTTGGCATTACAATTCTGGCATTTCGGGATCAGAAATTATCAGAGCTCAGGAAGTTAATCATGACACCGATCATACACGTCAGTAACCTGAACAAGACCTATAAGGTCTACAAAAATCATAAAGGGTATTTTGGCTTGCTCAGAAACCTAATTAACCGGCATTTTAAGCTGATCCATGCAGTAAATGGGATCAGCTTTGACATCCAACCGGGGGAACTGGTTGGCTATATTGGACCCAATGGTGCTGGCAAATCAACCACAATTAAAATGCTGACTGGATTGCTGGTTCCAACCACCGGAGACCTCTTGGTGGATGGCCAAATTCCTTGGAAAGAACGGAAGGATTATGTAAAAAAAATCGGTGCTGTATTCGGACAGCGGTCCACATTGTGGTGGGACCTGCCTATCAGTGATTCTTTTTCCCTTCTCAAGCATATTTATGAAATCCCTGAGGAAACTCACAGTGCTAATCTCAATCTATTTCGTGAGATCCTTGAGCTTGATCCTTTTATGGAAGTACCAGTGCGAGCCCTCTCTCTAGGGCAACGAATGCGTGCAGATTTATGTGCTGCCTTTTTACATAACCCCAAATTGGTCTTTTTGGATGAACCGACCATAGGACTTGATGTGGTTGCTAAACAACGCATCCGGGAATTTATTCAATTTATCAATACTGAAAAACATACAACCATTCTGTTAACCACTCATGATATCATCGATATTGCTAAACTATGCGAAAGAGTAATGGTCATTGACCTTGGAAAAATTCTCTTTGACGGCTCGTTGGAGACACTTCTCACAACCTTTGGGGGACGTAGAATTCTTAGTGTAGAATTTGCGGAATTCTATCCCGCACCAATTCTTGAAGTGGCAGAAATCATCCGAAGAGAGGGTCACACAGTAGTTTACAGTTTTGAAAGAAAACAAGTTTCTGCTTCGAAACTTATCCGCCAACTTTCCGAAAACTACCGAATCAGTGATCTTGAAGTGCGTGATCAACCCATCGAAGACACCATACGGGAAATTTACGAAAAGCAATTATTGTATAATCATCCTTATGACAAGGAAAATCCTTCATCTTGATCTGGATGCATTTTTCTGCGCCGTTGAAGAACTCCATAACCCAGTATTAAAAGGAAAACCATTCGCCGTTGGCGGGAGAGCGGATCGACGCGGTGTCGTTGCCTCCTGCTCTTATGCTGCCCGGATGAAGGGCGTCCATTCTGCAATGCCTATGGGACGGGCACAACACTTGTGTCCAGACCTGATCGTGATTTCTTCCCGCCAAGGTAACTATGGTGAAATGTCACGAAAGGTGATGGCGCTGGTTGATATATCCCCCTTTATTGAACAGATCTCCATTGATGAAGCCTTCATTGATGTTATTGACATAGCAGAACCCCTGATCGAGATCGCAACCGACCTTCAGTTCCGCATCAACAAAGAACTTAACCTACCGGTATCCTTCGGTGGTGGGACCAACAAATTAATTGCCAAGATTGCCAACGATTGGGGTAAATCACAGAAAATTTCAGTAGAACCACCAAATGCCATCACCATCATTCCACCAGGAGAAGAAGCGGAATTCCTGGCACCTTTACCAGTTAAATCCCTATGGGGCATTGGATCAAAGACCGGAGAAAGATTGGCAAAAGTGGGCATCCGCACTATTGGACAACTGGCAAATGCGCCCCCAACAACCCTAGAGATACTATTTGGTGATTACGCTGCTTCAATACGTCGGCGAGCCCTGGGGATCGACAATCGGCCTGTTTCCGCAGAACGCGACGTCAAATCCATCAGCAATGAAGTGACCTTTGCCAAAGATAAACACACAGAAACTGAACTCAAGCAAACATTGAGATATTTATCCGAAAAAGTTGGAATGCGTCTTCGCAAAAAGGACTTAGGCGGAAGTACCATCCACATCAAATTACGCTGGTCGGATTTCACAACCATCACTCGTCAAACGACCCTTCCCTCGAGGATAAACCTGGATCAGGAAATCTACCACACAGCACTGGCTCTATTTCATGAGCATTGGCCTAAAGGAAAACCCGTCCGACTTTTGGGCGTTGGTGTGAGCAACTTAGGCTCGCCCTCGCACCAGTTGAGTCTCTGGGATGATGACTTTCAAAAGAAAACAAATTTATTAAATGCCTTAGATGGGCTCCGTGAGCGCTATGGCAAAGATATCATTACCAGAGCTAACAAGTTTCAAAACACGGACACTGAAGAGGAAAATAGTGAAGATTCCATCAAAAGTTAATCCTCACAAAGCCCCAAAAACTAAGTTTTTCCGTCCAGTAGCCCCTTATAGACACTCAGCATTTGTTCAGTCACCCACTCCCAGGAGAATTGTTTGGCATAGTCTGCCGCTTGAGAGCCAAGTTTAGCTCTTAAGCTATGGTCAACAAATAATTGACGCAATTTATCAGATAATTCGACTGGATCTTGGGCAGGCACAAAAAATCCTGTTTCACCATCTTTGACAAGATATGCTAGACCGCCAACACGCGAAGCGATCACAGGTGTGCCGCAAGCCATCGCCTCCAGAGCAACCATCCCAAAACTTTCGTAATGTGATGGCACCACGACCACTTCTGCTGCGGAATAATAATATGGCAATGTATTTTGATCTCTTTTTCCTAGGAACACCACAATCTCATCCAATCCAAGCGTTTTACATAAGGCTTGCAAGCGTGACATTTCGTCAATGGTGTCTGCAGACTCCCCATTGGGGTCGCCACCGATAATCACCAGGTAATGTGGACAGCGGAATGAGACACAATTCTGCTTTACATGAGCCATTGCGCGAATTAATGTGTCAACACCTTTAAGGGGTTCAATCCGTCCAACAAACAAAGCCATACGATCTGAGGCAGAAATCCCTATAGCCTCTTTCGCTTCATCTTGAGGAATTGGATAAAAATGGTGAATATTGACCCCCGGTGGAATAATCCTAATTTTCTTTGGATTTAATTCATAAAGCATTTCAAGTTGGCTATTCTCAGACTGGGTAGGTGTGATAATGCGATCGGCAATGTGCATAACCCTTTTTTCCCCGTTAATCCGCTCCTCTCCTTCCCGTTCTTCAGGAGTACGGCCAATCTGCTGTTTGATCAATCCCAAAGTGTGAAACATCTGCAACATCGGAACATGCCAGGCGGCTTTTAGCTGCTCACCAACCAAACCTGACAACCAATAATGTGCATGAATTAGATCGTAATCAAGGCCTTTCTTTTCGGTAAAAGCTATAACACCATCAGCAAAGGTTTCAACGTATTTTTGTAATTGTTCCTTTGGAAGATGCACTTCCGGTCCTGACGGAATATGAACAACACGGTTAAAATATCCCAAATCATGGGAAACTTGCGGTATATGTTCATTTTCAGAACGGGTGTAGACATCAACATGCACGCCAACCCGACCGAGGAATCTTGTCAATTCTCTAACATAAACATTCATCCCACCAGTGTTTTTTCCCCCCAAGATGGCCAGAGGACAGGTATGGTAAGAAAGCATCGCTACATTCATTGTTTGTAACTCCGAAACTCTTGCTTATCGAAATTGAGTAAGGGTATAATCTTTTTCACGCCAACGTAGCTCAGCGGTAGAGCAGACGCTTCGTAAGCGCCAGGTCGAGGGTTCAAATCCCTCCGTTGGCTT
>Ga0272442_10011363_pt1 | contig 10866 bp, 3 predicted proteins | sample SSMForm2O_FD_200262 | JGI IMG/M metagenome (GOLD analysis project Ga0272442, IMG submission 200262) | Marine sediment archaeal communities from Little Sippewissett salt marsh, Falmouth, MA, United States - SSM-Form-2O | ecosystem: Environmental > Aquatic > Marine > Wetlands > Sediment ... | reverse complement strand
AAATGCTGTAAATAACGGGAACAAGGATCAAGGTAATAAAGGTCGAGCTTAATAATCCACCAATCACAACCCGAGCCAGAGGAGCCTGGGCTTCACCACCTTCACCGATCCCAAAAGAGAGGGGAAGTAAACCCAGAACTGTGGTAAAAGTGGTCATCAAAATAGGTCTCAGCCTTCTTGAGCCTGACAGTTTTACTGCCTCCACAAGGCTTAAACCTTTCTTCCTTCTCAACTGATTGGTATAATCCACCAGCAGAATAGCATTATTAACAACTATACCTGCCAACATTATACAACCTATCAGAGCCTGAATACTGAAAATCGTCCCTGTCAGGATCATTGTTATCACGATACCGACCAGTGCCATTGGAATCGAGAAAAGAATAACAAATGGATCAATGAACGACTCGAACTGACCAGACATTACCAGGTAAACCAGAACTACTGCCAGAATAAAACCAAAGATCAATTCCCTGAAAGATTTTTGCTGTTCTTCATACTCCCCCCCGATCAGGATCGAAAAATCTTTTGGTACCGGAATCTCCCTCATTTTCTTTCTTATATCATTTACCACAGAGCCCATATCACGTTCGGTAAAATTGGCAGTAATATAAATAACTCTTTCTTGGTCTTTTCTTTCCAGTTGAACAGGTCCTTCCTGGGAAATTGTGTTAACCACATTACTCAAAATTACTGGTTCATTACGATCATTTATCACTGTCAGGTCCAGTATATCGTCAAGATCCTGCCTATCTTCCTCTCTAAGACGCAGCATGATCTTATACTGTTTACCACCGACCCGATAGTAGGAAATATTACTTCCACTTATTGCATACTGCAGGGTTTCACCAATTGATGTGATCGAAAGACCAAGATCAGCTGCTTTCTGCCTGTTCACCCTGATAATCTGTTCCGGATTTCCTTCTTCTCTGCTTATCCTGGTATCAGTTATTCCAGTAACAGTTTTTATAACTGATTCGATTTTTTCAGCAAGATCATTTGCTGTTTTTAGATCATACCCCCTGACTTCGATGGTTAAATTGTCATCAGAAGAAGCTCCCATCCTCAAGATCCATAAACCTCCGGCAGCCCTGGTCCTGATATCAACTCCAGGAATATTCTCCAGCTCACTTCTCAGAGCATTGGCAACTTCACTGCTGCTTCTTCTCCGTTTATTTCTATCGGTTAATGTTATCCTCAACTGTGCTGTGTGGCCACCACTGCTACGCCAACCACCTCCGCCTATGCGTGAAAGGATCGATACCATTTCAGGAACTGACTTTCTAACTTTATCTTCAATTTCCAGCGTTACTTTATTAATTACCTCCAGCCTGGTTCCCACAGCCATCTCGATGCTAACCCTTACTTCACCTTCATCAGTTTCAGGCATCAGCTCCACACCAATAAATCTTATCATGATCAATGAGAACAGGAACAATCCAAATGATGTGATAATAATTATTTTTCGGTGATTTAACGCCCATTTAAGAACATTACCGTAACCAAATTCGATTTTTTTTAATCTGCTTTCACTTACAGAATATAATTTATGAAGCCAGTTATCATTTGAACCTATTTTTTGAGGCTTAACTTTTAAAAACCGAGATGAAAGCATGGGAATCAGGCTCAAAGAAACAATGAGGGAACAAAGCAGGGAAAAACTCACTACCAGTGCCATCTGCTGGAACATTATTCCGGACATACCGCGCACAAATACTACAGGCAGGAAAACAACGATGGTGGTCAATACACTAGCCAGGATAGCAGACCAGACTTCAGATGTTCCTTCCAGAGCACTTGTAACATCAGATCCACCTTCCTCTTTATGCCGATAAATGTTTTCCAATACAACTATAGAGCTATCCACCAGCATACCGATTCCCAAGGCTAGACCTCCAAAAGTCATAATGTTGAGAGTTAAGTTGCTGAAATACAATAATCCAAAAGTGGCAATGATCGATACAGGTATAGCTGTGGCGATGATCACTGTACTGGTTAGGCTACGCAGAAACAGAAAAAGGATAAAAATAGCTAAAAAGCCCCCGATCAAAACCGAGTACCCAGTGTTGTTGATCGATTGTTTGATGTATTTCGAAGAATCAATCAACGGGATTAACCGAACCTGATTAAAATCCTCACCGATATTTTTCAATTCCTTTGTCACTGCTTCCGCAACATTTACAGTATTAACTCCTGATTGTTTACTGATCGAGATCCTGAGACCGGGATCACCATTTATCCTGATAAGCCTGGTTACTTCTTCATGTGAATCTGTTACTGTTGCAATATCACCGATCATGATCGGCTTTTGATTTCTGGTAGTTACAACTGTATTCCGAATTTCAGCTAATGAGTTGAATTCTCCCTCAGTCCTGATCAAGACATCATGATCACCTTTGGTATATAACCCTACCGGCATATTCTTATTTTCTCTGTTTAGAGCCTGGATAATATCGCTGATAGACAGTTGGTAAGATTTAAGTTGCTTTGCTGTCAAAATTACCTGAATCTCGCGATTTAGTCCTCCCCATACATCCACTGAGGCAACTCCAGAAATCCTTTCCAGACGATACTTAATCTGATCCTCTACCAACTGTCTGAGATCGATGGGACTCATATTGCCCGAAACTCCAATAATCATCACAGGAAAAGCTGAAAGATCGAATTTTCTAATCCGAGGGCGCTCTACTCCTTCGGGAAGACGAGCAAGAATCCGGTCGATCCTGTCTCTGATATCATCAGCAGCAACATCAAGATCTCTCCCCCAATCAAAAGCTATTCTAATCCTGCTATTCCCTTCAGATGAACTGGAGGTTATTTCTTCCACACCTTCGATAGCTGCAATTGCTTCTTCTATGGGCCGGGTAATCAGTTCTTCGATCTCCTGCGGTCCCACATTGTCGTAACTTGTAACCACTGAAATTGTAGGATAAGTAATCTCCGGCATAAGATCGATCGGTAGACGGGTAAACGAAACTATACCAAGGATAACAACTATCAGAAATATTATGAAAGTTAGAACTGGTCTTTTTACAGGAGCACTGGCGATGCTCATTCTTATTCCTTTTCCGGGGTTAAAGGCTCTTCTTTAACTTCCATTTCAGGGAAAAGAATCTTGCTGCCATCTTTAAGTTGATAGTGCCCAAGTGTGATTACAAAACCTTCTATCTCCGGTTCAAGGATTTCAGTATTTTCCTCTGTCACTATCCCCAGTTTAACCGGTAAATATCTGGCAATTGAGTTTAAAGTATCTGCCAGAAATATTCCATTTAGACCATTTTCTGTAAGGATCGCTCGGTTGGGAACAACTGGAACATTCTGTTTTTCAGAAAGAACAATTTTAATTCTACAGAACATACCTGGTTTCAAAATGTGGTCCGGATTATCCACTTCGACCTCCATTTCGGCCATTCTGGTATCTTCATCCAGAACGGGGGCAATCCTGGAAACATATCCATTGAATTTATAATCAGGATAGGCATCGGTTTCTATCTCAGCCGATTGACCAACGGTTACCTTACCATAGATTCTCTCAATCAGGTTTGATCTAACGATTACCTTATCGATACCGACAATTGAAACAACTGCTGTATTAGGGCTTAAAAGGCTTCCCTCATCACTGAACCTCTCTCCGATAAATCCTGGGTTTATCGTTTTTAAAACAGTATACCCTAACCTGATCTCAGCCAGTTTCAGGGCAGCCTTTCGTTGTTCTATCTGGGCTTCTGCCAGGTTTACCTTAGACTTAGCAGATACAAAATTCGCGTTGGCTGCATCCAGATCGGACTGAGAGATATATTCTTTAGCCCTGAGAGATTCTACCCGGTTCAACTCCAACATTGCCAGATTATACTGGCTGTTAGCTTCCTCCAGATTTGCTTCCGCGATTTGTTGGTTAGCATAAGCTTCTAATAATGTCTGCTTATATTCAGCGTCATCTATTAGAGCCACTATCTCATCCTTTTTTACATAATCACCAATCCTAAAATTGATTTTTTCCAATCTTCCCGATATTTTTGGTGCTATAAGATATTGATATTCTGGATAGATAGTACCGGTAAATTCTTTGATCTCCTTGATGCTTGCAATTTTGATCTTATCTATTTCAACAGCCACTGCTCTTTGAGAATTATTCCCAAAACCATTATCTTTTTTACCTGAAATAAGATTAAAGATGCGCCAAATAAAAAAAATAACAAGTACTATTACAATAAAGCTAACTATCCTGAGATTTTTCTTTTTCATTTTTCCCCATAAAAATCTAGCTATCAGTGATACCATTAAAACAACTAAATCAATCTAACGAAGAAATAAATTATTTTCGGTAAATCAGATGTCAAGCAATCGTTATAACTTAAAACAAATTTTGCAAATGAGATAAAAAAAAATTGACCATCCTTTAAGATATCTTAACTTTGAGAGCCGGAGTAGGTTAAAGAATGATTAAAAAGAAGATTCTGATCGTAGAAGATGAAAGAATAATAGCTGAAGATATTAAAAGGACCTTGGGCAATTTCGGTTATGAAGTAGCTGGGATTGTTTCTGCAGGTAATGATGCTATATCAATTGCTAATGAAACCAAACCCGATCTAGTGCTTATGGACATCATGCTGGAAGGTTCGATGACTGGAATTCAGGCAGCTGCTCAAATCAGGAATGACATTGGCGCTCCTGTTATTTATCTCACCGCATATGCAAATGAAAAAACTTTACAGAGTGCTAAAATAACTGAACCTTTCGGTTATATAATCAAACCTTTTGAGGAAAGAGAACTTCATGCTACGATCGAAATGGCTTTCTATCGCCATAAAATTGAAAAAGCTATTCAGCTAAAAACATCCCAACAGGAACAATTGCTTGAATCGGCACGACACCTTACTTCAAGTCTGGATCTGAAAGAGGTTCTGGAACAGATCGGTTCTGGAGCTAAAAAAATAATGAAAGCTCATTCCTGCGCCATTTATCTGTTAGATGACAGTGATACCCTGAAACCTGTTATTGCTATTGACCCCAAATACGAACAGGAGATCATGCAGACAACCATAAAAATTGAAACAAGCTACACAGGTATGGCAGTACAGGAAAAGAGAGCATTGATTTTCAACAATGCTTATGAAGATGCCCACGGAATAAATATACCCGGCACATCTCATCCCACTAATGAAAGGGTTATCGTTGCCCCTTTTATTGTCGATGACAAAGTTCTGGGAGCTATGTGCCTCAGTAGACTGGGAGAATATTACACCGATGAAGATCTAACTCTGGCAGATGCTTACGCCACTTATGCCTCTACTGCCCTTAAAAATGCTCAAACTCATCAGGATCTTCAAAATGAGATCGAAGAAAGAAAACTAGCTGAAAAGAGATTACGTGAAACCCAGTTCAGGTTAGCTACCATTTTTAAAAACGTACCCAATATCATTCTCTACGAAAAATTCGGCGGGAGAGACTTCATATCTGATAATGCTTATGATCTTCTGGGAATAAAACCGGATGACTATGCTTCAGGAAAAATTAAAACCGAAGACCTGATAGAACCAAATGAACGTGAGGTAGTCCAGAAAAAATTCCAGGAATGGTTCGATTCCGGTTCTACCGAGCTTCTATCCCTCTGGTATAAACTTAAAAAACCTGATGGCTCCCTTATCTGGATCGAAGATCGTATGTTTCCTATAACTACTGAAAATGGAGAAAAATATATTTCCGGTGTGATGATCGACATGACAACACTCAAAAAAGCGGAAGAGGCTTTGCGTAAAAGTCAATTGATGTATAAAGCTGTTGTGGAAGATCAATCAGAACTGATAATCCGTTATCAGGCTGACGGTAATCTAACATTCATCAACGAAGCTTATTGCCGGAATTACAATTGCTCTTATCAGGAATTACTCAATACTAACTGGTTCGAGACTCTTTCTGAAACTGAGCGTCAAATAATGTTGGATAAGATCTCTCAACTATCCATAGAGAATCCCACTGTAACTTATGTACTGCAGGAAGAACTTCCCGATGGCACCCAAAATTGGATCGAATGGACTAGTCGAGCTATCTTTAATGGCGATAACAAGATCATCGAGTATCAGGCCGTGGGCAGGAACATAACCGAGAAGAAACTGGGAGAAAAGGAAAAAGAAAGTATCATGCAACAGCTTATTCAATCCCAGAAAATGGAAGTTGTTGGTCGGCTAGCCGGAGGTATTGCTCATGATTTTAACAATCTTCTCACTGCGATCAATGGTTATGCCGACCTTATCCTGAAGAAACTTTCTGAACATGATCCGGTCAGGAAGGATATAGACATCATTATAAATTGTGGAAATCGTGCTTCGGATCTTACAAAGCAATTACTTGCCTTTTCCCGAAAGCAGATCGTGGAACCTCAGGTTATCAATTTAAATGATATTATAGTTGATATGGATAAAATGTTAAGGCGCCTGATCGGTGAAGATCTTGAATTCATTACTTCTCCCGGGGTAAATCTACATAACGTGAAGGCAGATAAATCCCAGATAGAACAGGTTATTACCAATTTAGTTCTCAATGCCCGAGATGCTATTTCCAACGGTGGCAAGATCTTAGTAACTACCAGAAATGTTGATCTGAAAGAAACTATCGATTCAATCGACGGAAAAATAATACCAAATCAATATATTCTTATGTCTGTTCAGGATGATGGAATTGGAATGAACGATGAGATAATGTCCCATCTTTTCGAACCTTTCTTTACCACTAAAGAACAAGGTAAGGGAACCGGTTTGGGTCTTGCTACGGTATTTGGTATAATAAAGCAGAATAAAGGTTATATCACTGTTACCAGTTCCCCCGGTGAAGGTAGTAAATTCTCGATTTATTTCCCTGTTTGTCACGAATCAATTTCTATTGATACTCGCAAGCAGGAAGAAATAGAATTACCAACCGGAGATGAGACTATTTTACTCACCGAAGACGAACCTAATATCCGAGAATTTGTTTTTGATATACTCAAAGAATACGGATACAAGGTCTTAGATGCTGGTAACGGTAAAGAAGCCATTATCAAAGCCAAATCCTATACTGAAAATATCGACCTGTTGATCACCGACGTGATCATGCCCAATATGAATGGAAATCTATTAGCTGAAAATATCAAGAAGATCTATCCCGATATCAAAGTTCTATTTATGTCGGGATATACCGAATCAACAGCCATTCAGAAAGGTATCCTTGAGCTCAAAACTAGTTATCTGCAAAAACCATTCTCTTCTTCGGACCTGATTATAAAAGTACGCCAGGTCCTGGATAAGAAATAATTTATAGATAATAAAAAAAGGGAAACCGTTAACTTGCGGTTTCCCTTTTTTTTATGGTTCTATTTTTAGAAATTAACTTCTGCGGTCAGGAAAGCGTGGAACAAAGGTGCCGGGGTAACATACATGTGATAGATACTATTTAGAGCATCATTGCGTCCATAATCAGCAGTCCAATATGCTCTGCTGTAATTATCTTTTCTGTTATTGATATTCTTGAGATCAAGGCGGATGGAAGCATCCTTTCCGGCGATCTTGAACTTATAGCTAATATCACTGCTGATAGTAAGGTAATAGGGCAGTTTGGCATCGGTAAGGGAACTTTCTACTGGTATTGCATCACTCCAGGGATCATCAGGATCTTCAAAAACCCAATCTTGATAATACTCATTAGTATAGTTTCCATAATACTCATTCCAGCCATAGGCTGAGAAACCTATTCTTAACTGTCCATCCATAGGCATATCGTAGAAAGTGTACCCAACAGCAACTGATCCCATTTTTTCGGGTGAATAAGGTACGATCTTATCTTCAACTTCCTCAGCATCTTCGTAGAAAATTTCTTCAACGTTCATCTTATCCCAACGATTCCTGGAATAGGTAAAAGTTGCTGTTAAGTCAAAATTATTGTAAACTAGATTACCTTCAAATTCCACACCTTTATGAGTTGCTTCTCCGGCATTGATCGTTAGATATTCACCTTCTTCAGTGTAAGTTGATTCCAGCTTGTCTTCATATTTGGTATTATAATAATTGACCAGAACGTTCCAACCGATTCCGTCGTAACCAAGACCTAATTCGAAAGTTGATGCTTTTTCCGGATCTAGCTTTTCAACCACTTCATTACCCAGAGAATCAATATAGGTCTGATTTGCATCGGGACCATCGGAACGACTGTACCAATCTGTTACCCTTGGTTCTTTGTAAGCAATAGAGTAATTACCAATAATATTTATCCTATCAGTTACATTTAAGTTTGCACCAACCTTTGGTGAGAAGAAATCGTAAGTTTTCTCGTAGTCGTCTTCATTAAACAAGTGTTTGGTGGCATATACCCATTCATCAACGAACATACCCAATTGATAATCAAAGATCTGGATCGGATTTTCTTCCACCTCTGATTTATAGACAGCGTATTGTCCATCAAGCATAATATTCAAATTGGGAATAGGTTTGATCTGCGCCCTGGCAAAAGTTGATAGATTGGTCACGATACCCTTGTAACTATATCTGGTTTGAGCCTCATCGTAGACACCGCCAAAATAACGGAAATCATAGGAATAGGCAGTATGGTCTGCTTTCCAGTGTCTCCATTCTCCACCTGCAGTCAATTTAATCATATCATTGAGCTGATGATCAAGATACGTGTTCAAACCAAACTGTTTGTGATGATTCTGGCTGTCATTAACCCAGGTATGATTATAATCACGATTGGGAAGATTGTAACCATAATCTATCAGCGAACCATTGAAATAAACACTGTCGATCTCAGTTTCATCTTCGTTCCAGAAGATCTCGATCCCATCCAACTCGATCCCGTAGTTGATAGCTACATCATAGGCATGACGTCCGAAATATTTATTGTCAGTATTCTCACTTACTTCCATATACATGATCTTACCGGTTTCAACATCGAATCGATCATTCTTAAGATAAGCACCACCGCCATCACCGCGGGTGAAGAAGAAGTTTGTCATCAATACGGTTTCATCAGTTATTTTCCATTCATCTCTTATAGAAAGCTGGGGTTTGTTGTAATAATTCAACTGCTCAGGATTATTATTACGATTGTAGTTTCTGCCCAGGTCATCAATAAGAGCCATATCGGTAGTAGTTCTGGCCTGATTGTGTTCCTGGGGAGCGATGATAAGGCTGGTATTAACCTTATGATTGCCCCATAGATTCTGCAATTCCGTTCCGAATGACCAACCGTCATAATTGGTGCCGATCAGGTAATAATCACCGACCTTCCTCTCTACACTGACAGCATAGTTGAATTTACCACCATAGAGATTACCCGATCTGTATTTAAGCATCATGTTATAATTGAAAGGACTGTAATCGACTAAATTCCCTTTTCCATCAGCTACTTTATCGGGAGAAGAATAAGTACCGGCTGAAGTTCTAAGGGTCCAACCTCCCATAGGATCGGCACCTACACCGATTGTTTCGATATTTATCGATCCACCAAAAGCACCGGAACCATAAAGAGAAGAACCCGCTCCTCTCTGGACCTGCACTGATTTTACATTGCTGGAAAGACCGGTCCAGTTAGACCAGTAAACCTGCTGACTTTCAGGATCATTAACAGGGATACCATTGATCAGGATTTGCACCTTGTCCTGATCGAATCCCCTGACTCTCAATTCGCCCTCACCCAAACCACCGGTTGTAGCGAACAGCCCTGGTACACCTTCGATCAGTTGTGGCACATCTTCGGTTGTATATTTGTCTGATACAGCCTGTTGGGAGATATCTGTAAAAGCAATTGGCGTTTCTCTTTTGATAGCCCGAGTCTCATTTACCTTAACTCCCATTAGCTCGATAGCTTCCATAATCATGGCAAAATCAAGAATTGTCGTCTGATCGGCAACAACTTCCACTTGTTTGGACTGTTTTTTGTAACCCATAAAACTTACGTTTACTTCGTAGGTTCCGGGATTCAGATCCTCCAAAGTATAACTACCGTTTTTCTTGGTATAAGTTCCAATTTGTTCTTCTGTTAGAAAAACAGCTGCATTTGGCAACGGGTCACCTGTTTTTTCGATAGTAACCTTTCCGGTAACATTCCCCATAGGAGCTGAGAATAAGGCAATTGGGAATATTACAAACATCATTAAAACAACAAGAGTAAAGCCTTTTTTCATAGAAACCCCCTATTCAATTGTTTTATTACCTAAACAATGTAAAATTGAGATATGTAAATGTAATGTCAAGTTAAAATATACTCCAAAATTGTCATCTAACTTCAAATGATTTAATATAGCTATATAACGAAATTTTAAAATTTATTTGACACTTTAACCAAACATATGTCATTTAAACACGACAACAGTTCATTTATCTGGAGGCTAAGGTATGGATTATACGCTTATTGGTTTTATTACTTATCTTTTCCTTGTTTTAATGATAGGGTTCATTACTTTCAGAATTAATAAGACACATAAGGATTTCTTTATTGGAGGGAGAAGGCTCAATCCCTGGGTAGTCGCTTTTTCGGAAAGAGCTTCCGGTGAATCTGCCTGGCTTCTGCTTGGTTTGCCAGGAGCTGCACTTGCTGCTGGTTTTCTGGAACTCTGGACAGCGATCGGTTGCATTCTGGGGATCACATTTTCCTGGTTCGTGGTAGCAAAGAACCTGCGAATTGAAACTGAGAAATACGATGCAATAACCCTACCGAATTATTTTGCAGAAAAGCTTGGTAAACAAGATAAATTCATCAGATTTATTGCGATGCTTATCATCATCTTCTTTTTTACTTTCTATCTGGCAGCTCAATTCAATGGTGCGGGTAAAGTCCTCAATGTAACTTTTGGTATTTCCCAAATCACAGGTATGATAATTGGAGCTGCGGTTATAA
>Ga0272442_10011359_pt1 | contig 10868 bp, 11 predicted proteins | sample SSMForm2O_FD_200262 | JGI IMG/M metagenome (GOLD analysis project Ga0272442, IMG submission 200262) | Marine sediment archaeal communities from Little Sippewissett salt marsh, Falmouth, MA, United States - SSM-Form-2O | ecosystem: Environmental > Aquatic > Marine > Wetlands > Sediment ... | reverse complement strand
GAGATTGCTTCGTCGCTTCTCTCCTCGCAATGACACGCAGGGCTGTCATCGCGAGCGAAGCGTGGCGATCTCAATTTTTAAGCTGTATGCCCCCACTGAAAACCCGGAAGGGCCTTTGCCAAAGGGGACTTGAAAACCGCCCTGCGCGCGGCACTACGGCAACTCTCCGCGCCAGGGACTGAGCCTGTTAAGTGCTTAAAAGCCAGAAAAGTCTTTTTCCGGTACAACACAACCGGAAGATCCGCTAAAAACAACAACTATAACGATTGCGATATCGATCCCGATAGCGATAGCGATAGCGATGGCGATTGCACACGACGTGCGGAGTAAAGCGAATGGACATTCAACCCAGCCCCGTCTGCATCGGCCTTGGCACCAACATGGGCGACCGCGAGGCCAATCTGCGCACAGCGCTTGAACGACTAAAATCGATCATAAGCTGTGATGCTGTCTCGGACATATTCGAGACCGAGCCCGTGGGCAGCGTGCGGCAGGGCTGGTTCCTGAACATGGCCCTGCGGGGTACGACACGGCTCGGGCCGCTTGAACTGCTGGCGGCCCTGCAGGACATCGAAGACGCCATGGGCCGGCGCAGCCGCGGAGACAAGGGCCCGCGCATAATTGACTTGGACATTTTGCTGTATTCCTCTACAATACTTCGAACAAAGAACCTGACGCTGCCTCACCCGGAGCTTCACCGGCGCGCGTTCGTACTGAAGCCCCTGGTGCAGGTCGCCGGCACCTGGACGCATCCGGTGCTGAATGAAACCGTGGAACACATCACGCAAAAGCTGACAACAGACAAGGCGGTACGCATATGGACAAAAAAAGCATAGAACACCTCGTGCATGAACTGCTCAGGCAACTGGGCGAAGACCTGGAGCGCGAGGGCCTTCAGCAAACACCCGCGCGGGTGGCCCGCACATTTGATGAGCTTTTCAGCGGATACGGCCAGGACCCGCGTGACTTCATACGCGAATTCGCCAGCGAAAACTATGATGAAATGATCATCTGCAAGGACATCGATTTTTTCTCGACCTGCGAACACCACATGATGCCGTTTTTCGGTAAGGCCCACATCGGCTACATTCCCGCCAAAACAATCCTGGGCATATCGAAACTGCCGCGCCTCGTGGACATGTACGCGCGCCGCCTGCAGAACCAGGAGCGCCTGACCATGCAGGTGGGCAGCACCCTGAACGATTTGCTCAAACCGCGCGGGGTCGGCGTGGTAATCGAAGCGCGCCACCTGTGCATGATGGCGCGCGGGGTTGAGAAACAAAACACGGTCATGACCACGTCCTCGTTTACGGGCTGTTTCCGCAGTCAGGACAAGACCCGCAACGAGTTCCTGCGCCTGATCCGATGATCCTGCTGATCGACAATTACGACTCCTTCACCTACAACCTGTATCAGCAGCTGTGCGGCCTCGGAGCCGAGGTCAGGGTCGTCGCGCACGATGCCCTGAGCGTGGACGGCATCAGGCGGCTGCACCCCGACAGGATCCTGCTTTCAGCCGGCCCGGGTCGGCCATGCGACAGCGGCGTATGCATGGACGTCATCAGGTTGCTGCACCGCAACGTGCCGCTGCTGGGTGTATGCCTCGGCCATGAATGCATCGGCGAGGCGTTCGGCGCGCGCGTGGTGCACGCCGGGCGCGTCATGCACGGCAAAACGTCGACGGTCCACCATGACGGCAGCGGCCTGTTCCGCGGTGTTCCCGACCCTTTTGTCGCCGCGCGCTACCACTCACTGGCCCTGGACCGGACGCCCGAGGGTTTCGAGCAAAGCGCCACGGCCGATGACGGAGAAATCATGGCCATCCGGCATTGCGAGCTGCCTGTCTACGGCATACAATTTCATCCCGAATCATTCATGACGCCCGCCGGCGTCCGGATCATGAATAATTTTCTGCATGCACACTAAGCTTTTGAAACTCAATGTTTTCGACCTGTTCGCGCGCCTTGCCGGCGAGCGCTGCGTGTGTCTGCTAACGGGCGCGCGGCCCGGGCTGATGGCCTTCAACCCTGCCGAGACCTTCAGCACACCGATGCTCGACCGCAAAGGCCTGCGCGCCTTTGTCGAGCGCAGCGCACGGCTCAAGCGTCCCGTCGCGGGCTATATCTCCTATGACGCCGCCTATCCCCTGCACGGCCTGAAGCGCCGGGCGCGGGATGATTTGCACCTGCCCGGCGTGTGCCTGCATGCCTATGACAACTACCTCACGTTCAGCTCCACCAAGACACTACGCCTGCATTGTACCGACCCGGCTTTCCCCGAAATAATACAGCGTATTGCAGAGCGGCCCCGGCCAGCTTCCCGCTCATACCGCAACACGAACTTCCACCCGGTCATCACACCCGAACAATACGCGCGCGCCTATAATGCCATCCGGCAATACCTGTACGAGGGCGACATCTACCAGATCAACTTCAGCCACAGGCTCGAGGCCCGCACCGACATGCCGGGCCGCGAACTGTTCATGCGTGCGCTGCGCAGCAACCCCGTCGATTTTCCGTCCTACTTCGAAGCAGACGGGCATGAGATCGCAAGCCTGTCGCCCGAGCGCTTCGTGACGATCAACGGCCGACGCATCGAGACCTGCCCCATCAAGGGCACGCGGCCGCGGGGCCGCACACCGGCTTCGGATGCGCGCTATTGCCGCGAACTCCTGGAAAACGCCAAGGAAACCGCCGAGTTGAACATGATCATCGACCTGCTGCGCAATGATCTCGGGAAAATATGCCGCAGCGGCTCAGTCGGCGTGCGGGGCCGCAGGCTCCTGAGCGCCTGCCCTGCCGTGTGGCACACCTTTGCGCGGATCACTGGAATCATCTCCGGGCACATCTCCGCCCTTGACGCGCTCATCAACATGCTGCCGGGCGGATCAATCAGCGGTTGCCCCAAAAAACGGGCCATGGAAGTTATCGATGAACTGGAACCGGTCGTGCGCTCGGTCTACACCGGCGTCATCGGCTGCATCATGCCGGACATGCGCTGTGACTTCGCCGTCGCTATCAGGACCATTATCAAAAAAAACACGCGGCTGTACCTGCCGGTCGGCGGCGGCATCGTCTATGACTCCAAGGAAAAGGCCGAGTTCAAAGAAACCTTCGACAAGGCCCGTTCGTTCATGAACATACTGCAATAAGCACAAGCGTCCCCACGTCTGTTCGCAGTACGTCGAAATCGCTATCGGGATCGGTATCGAAATCGACGGTTTTTCAAAACCGATCCCGTGAGGAATTCTGCATAAGCCTTTTATTCCGAACGCCCCCCTGTCATTCCGAACGCCCCCCTGTCATTCCGAACGCCCCCCTGTCATTCCGAACGCCCCCCTGTCATTCCGAACGCCCCCCTGTCATTCCGAACGAATGTGAGGAATCTCGCTTTTTTAGATTTCTCAGTCGCTTGTCCATCCTCCGTAGCAGGCTACTGCGGAGGACGGGCGCTTCTTCAAAATGACAAAGACCCGGGTTTCATTGGTGCGCAGGTTCTTCGAAACAATATTCCGACTGTTTTGATAATAGATCTGTCCGGTGATTGTCATCCCGGACCTGATCCGGGATCCATGCAACCCCCGGATGCCGTGTTCCCTACTGAGCATTGTGCTCATCACAGACCGCACGCGAGTGAAAAATATCTTTTTATTGACACCTTTCGCTCCGGAATCGTATAGTTATAACATCGGCAAAACGCCGAAATTTTTTTTGCGGACCGGAAAAGGATTCGGAGCAGTGGAACTCGACAACCGCCTGTTATATGTATATATATTCAGTGTCCTGTCCACAGGCATAGCGGCCGCTGTTGTGCCGCTTATCATCGCCCGTGTGATAAGCCCGCGCCGCCGCCCCGGAGCAATCAGCGTACAGCCCTACGAATGCGGCATGCAAACCCGGGGGTTTGCCTGGGATTTCCGCTTCGGGATCGCCTTTTACCTCTATGCCCTTATTTTTCTGGCCTTTGAAGTCGATGTGCTGTACCTGTTCCCGGCAGCCGCCGCGTTTGCCCCGGAAACGGGCATGCGGGCGCTGATGCTGCTGGGCCTGTTCCTGACCGTGCTGTCCCTGTCCCTGGTCTACGCATGGAAGAAAGGATCGTTTGAATGGACACCCCCGGACATCGACAAAAAGGATGTCCCGCGCCAAGATGCCCGGTAGCGCCGCCGAACTGCGTGCAGCCCGACGATACCCCTACGCTGTGGTATCCACTGCGCCTGGCGGAACCTATACTGGATGCCTGCCGGGCCAATTCCCTGTGGCCCCTGACGTTCGGGCTTTCGTGCTGCGCTATTGAAATGATGAGCGCGGGCATGGCCCGCTTTGACATGGCCCGCTACGGAGCCGAGGTGTTCCGTCCCTCCCCGCGCCAGGCCGATCTGATGATCGTTGCCGGGACCGTCAACAAAAAAATGGCTCCGGTCGTGCAGCGGCTCTACGAACAGATGGCCGACCCGAAATGGGTGATAGCACTCGGCAACTGCGCAGTTTCGGGCGGTCCGTTCGCCGGAGAGGGCAACTATGCCGTGATCGAGGGCGTCGACCGCCTGATACCGGTCGACGTCTACGTTACCGGCTGCCCGCCGCGGCCCGAAGGCCTGCTGGAGGCGATTTTTACACTGCAGGAGAAGATCACCGGACGCCGCCATCCCCTGCCCCAGAATCGCCATCCGCACAAGGTGCAAAAACGATGAGTCCCATGCCCGATACAACGCTCATGGCCCTCAAAGCTGCCGGCGCACGCGTTAGAGCAGAAGGCAGCCTTATTGAGGCCGGTGTTGATACGGCCATCCTTAAGCGCTGCGCGCTGGTTCTGCGCGATGCGGGGATGTACCCGGTATTCATGACCGCCGTGCACACAGAGGCCGGTTTCATGCTCTGCTACCAGTTTGCCCTGTGGGATTCCCCCTGCCGCGTGCTGGTCTCAACACCCGCAAAAAACGACGGCCGCGCGGTGAGCCTGACACCCCTGTTCCCCGGCCTGCAGTGGCATGAGCGCGAGGCGCGCGACATGTTCGGCATTATCTTCGAAAACCATCCTGACCTGCGCCCATTGCTGCTCTGCGATGAAGACCGCGACCTGCAGCCGCTGCGCAAGGATCCCGCGCGCCTGAAAACACCTGAGCAACTCACGCGCGCTGAGCACACCGATCCGGACGAACAGGCCCCATAATGAACGGCTCGCAGGACACCCGCACATTTCGCATGCATTTGAACCTGGGCCCGCAGCACCCCAGCACGCACGGTGTGCTGCAGCTGGAGCTGGAAATGTACGGCGAATACGTGCTCGGCATCGACCCGGTGCTGGGCTACGGCCACCGCATGCATGAAAAAATGGCCGAGCAACGGCCGTGGCAGGCTTTTTTTGCCAACACACCCCGCATCGATTACGCCTGCGGCCTGCCTCACGGCCACTGCTACGCCCTCATGCTGGAGCAGGCCCTGCAGATAGAGGTGCCGCCGCGTGCCCTGGCCCTGCGCATTATCGCCTCTGAGCTGAACCGCATCGCCAGCCACCTGCTCTGGGTCGGGGCATTCCTGCTCGATCTGGGGGCCTTCACGCCGATCCTGTACTGCTTTGACGACCGCGAACAGGCGGTCGACATCCTGGAGCATATGACCGGCAGCCGCCTGACCCATCCCTATATGTGCCTTGGCGGCGTAACGGGCGACATCGACGAGGAAACCGTCGTGAACATCCGGGCTTTCATACGCCGCATGCGATCGCGCTTCCAGATATATGAACGACTGGTCACCAACAATGTTATCTTCATCATGCGCACCCGCGGTGTCGGCGTGATCGCGGCCGACATGGCCCGTGCCTACGGCGCAACAGGGCCGGTCCTGCGCGGCAGCGGCCTCAGCTGTGACATCCGCACGGTCGCGCCCTACGGCGGCTATGACGGATACGCATTCGAGGTGCCCACAGGTGAACGCGGCGACTGCCTGGACCGCTACCGCGTACGCATGGAGGAGATGCGCCAGAGCCTGAACATCATCGGGCAGGCCCTTGAGCGCCTGCCCGGCGGCCCCGTGCGCGCCGAGGTGCCGCGCAAGGCAGCTCCCCCTCCGGGTCAGTACAGCTGCTCGGTCGAGGGCGCACGCGGGGACGTGACCTACTGGGCGGTCTCGGACGGCAGCGACACTCCCTACCGCCTGAAGATACGCTCTCCCTGCATGGGAAACCTGAGCCTGCTGCCGAAGCTGTGCCGGGGAATGGCGCTGGCTGACCTGATCGCAACCCTCGGGAGCCTTGACCTGGTCATACCCGAGATCGACCGATAATCATCAAGGGACACCACTGCTGTCATGGAAATCGAAGCTCTCAGACTTTTAGTGTCGGTCACGCTGGTGACCGCCTTCGTGTTCGCCAACGCGACCGTCATGGGCTACCTTGAGCGCAAGCTGGCCGGTCATTTCCAACGCCGCCTGGGTCCCATGGAGGTCGGCTGGCACGGCATACTGCAGATGCCGGTCGACGGCATCAAACTGCTGGCAAAACGCATGGTGGTGCCCGTGCAGGCCGAAGGCCTGCTGTTCCGGCTGGCCCCCGTCATATCGCTCTCTCCCGTGCTGCTGCCGCTGATCGTCATCCCGTTCAGCCCGGTCCTGCAGGTGGTGGACATGCAGGTGGGCCTGATTTTCGTGCTGGCGATCGAGGCCTTCGGCACGATTGCGGTCTTTTTGGCCGGATGGAGCACCAACAACAAGTACGCCATGATCGGCGCCATGCGCTCGGTGGCACAAAACATCGCCTACGAGATACCGATACTGCTGGTGGCCCTGGCCGTGGCCCTGATGGCCGGAAGCTTCAGCCTGCAGGAGATCGTGCGCTCACAGGCGAAACTGTGGTACGTCGTGAACTTCCAGCTGTTCGGTTTCCTGATCTATCTGGTCGCGGGCCTGTCGGAATGCAACCGTGCGCCCTTTGACCTGCCCGAGGCCGAAAGCGAGCTCACGGCCGGGTACCTGACCGAATACAGCGGCATCGGCTTCAGCCTGTTCATGATCGCCGAGTACACCCACATGTTCACAATCTGCTGCCTGGCAACCGTGCTGTTCCTCGGCGGCTGGCAGGGCCCGGAACTGCCCTGGCAGGCCTACAGCAGCGCGATCTGGTTTTTCATGAAGGCCTACGCTCTTATGTTCGTTATGATATGGGTGCGCTGGACGTTCCCGCGCGTGCGCTATGACCAGCTGATGAAATTCGCCTGGAAATATTTAATTCCGTTCGCGCTCGTCAATTTGCTCGTAACCGCACTGGTGGTATATTTATGAAAGCCTATTTTCTCGACCTGTTCCGCGGCGCAATCAGCCTGCTTGACGGCATGCTCGTGACCCTGCAGGCCCTGCTCTCGCCCACAGTGACCGAGCAGTATCCGCGCCGGGCTGCAGCGCTCAGCCCCCGCTTTCGCGGCAGCCTGGCACTTGCGCAGGACGAGAAAGGCAATCTGCTGTGCACGGCCTGCGGCCTGTGCGCGCGGTCCTGTCCTTCCAGGTGCCTCACGGTCCAGGGCGAAAAATCCCCCGAAACCGGCCGCAAAATGCCCAGATCGTTTCGCTACGATATCTCCCGCTGCAGCTTCTGCGGCACCTGCGTTATGGGCTGCCCGTTCAGCGCGCTGGCCTTCAGCCCGGTGCGCACGCGCGTTTCCACAACACGCGAAGATTTCCTGCTTGAATTGTGCCCGGCAGCCCAAAAGCCGTCCGAGATGTAGGCTTGCCCGGCAGCTGTAAGAATCTTTTGCTTGTCATGCCGGACCTCGATCCGGCATCCAGATGCAGAGGGGCAGACCGAACATAAATTGCGTTTTTTAGCAAAAAATACTTGACCAACAAAAATTATCAATATAATATATCCGCCAACAAACGATTTACATATGCCATCGATGATCATTTCGGCATAAATGATAAAAAACAAAAACGCTCTCTGGTATACAGCTCTATATCCGTCAGCCTGCCATCCTCAGGGTCAACCTGTCAATATTCTAAAAGGTCGTGACCATACACTCCGGCACGTGAAAGGCTTCCTGAACGCAACCTTTCAAAAATCCGCTGACACTGATCGTTTATCCGCACACAGAAAACATAACACAATGGCCATGCCCGCCCCTGCATCCAAGCGCAACCACCAGCGGTTTGACACAACCCTTTCAGCCTTTATCAGCATGAAATTCAATCCCTCCCATGAACTGCCCTGCAGCCTTGCGGACCTGAGCATAACCGGGGCCTGCCTGCATCTTGAGACTTCAACAGCAGTGAAAAGCGGTGCGGTTATCAACATCAGGATCCCCATCCCGGACACACTCCTCACTATCAATGGTGAATGCGAGATCATGTGGGTTAAAACAGCGGGCGACGGAACCAGGCTCGGCATCAGGTTCATGGACAGTATCAGCCGCACCATGCTGAGCCACATCATCAAAACCTGAAGTTTCATCCCCGCAGCTGCCCCTCCCCTGCCTGCTCATTATCTCCGTGTGCTGATTAATTGACTCTCAAAGAGCCTTCTGCTACCTTAGCGTACAACCGCATACGTATTTCAGGGGGGAATTGTGCATGCCCGCTCCACAGGTTATTCTTGATCTTGTTGAACGCTTCGACCGCCAGATTGATGCCTACAAATCGGGCTCCTACAATGAGACCCAGGTGCGCCGCGAGTTCCTCGACCCCTTCTTCAAGGCCCTCGGCTGGGACATCGACAACACACACGGCTATGCCGAGGCCTACAAAGACGTTATCCACGAAGACTCCATCAAGGTGGGCGGCTTCACCAAGGCCCCCGATTACTGTTTCCGCATCGGCGGCACACGCAAGTTTTTTCTCGAAGCCAAAAAACCCTCAATCAATATCAAGGATGATATTGCACCGGCTTTTCAGCTGCGCCGCTATGCCTGGTCGGCAAAGTTGCCCCTGAGCGTGCTGAGCGACTTTGAAGAACTGGCCGTCTACGACTGCCGCATAAAGCCGGTCAAGACCGACAAGCCCGGCACCGCCCGCACGCTCTACATTACCTACGACGAATACCCGCGGCGCTGGGATGAGATAGCGGCCATATTCTCACGCGAGGCCATACTCAGGGGCTCATTCGACAAATACGCCGACACTGCCAAAGGCAAAAAAGGCACGGCCGAGGTCGATGCCTCGTTTCTGAAAGAGATCGAATCGTGGCGCGAGCTGCTTGCCAGAAACATAGCGCTGCGCAACCCGCAGCTCACCCAGCGCGAGCTTAATTTCGCCGTGCAGCAGACCATTGACCGCATCATCTTCCTGCGCATCTGCGAGGACCGGGGCATTGACGAATACAACAGCCTGCGCGCGGTCACCAACGGAGTGCAGGTGTACCCGCGCCTGTGCCAGCTGTTTCAAAAAGCCGATGAAAAATACAATTCAGGTCTGTTCCATTTTTCAAAAGAAAAGGGCCGCGACGATCCCGATGAACTTACCCTGCACCTTGCCATAGACGACAAGCCCCTGAAAGACATTATCGGCGGCCTGTATTATCCCGACTGCCCGTATGAGTTTTCCGTCCTCTCGGCCGATATTCTGGGGCAGGCCTATGAGCAGTTCCTCGGCAAGGTCATCCGCCTCACCGACGGACACCGCGCAATCATCGAAGACAAGCCCGAGGTTAAAAAGGCCGGCGGCGTGTATTACACGCCCACCTATATTGTCGACTACATTGTGAAGAACACTGTCGGCGCCCTTGCTCCTCCAATGGACATTAAAACATCTCCCCCTTTGCCAAAGGGGGATAAAGGGGGATTTCCTGCTTTGTCCACCAAACCGGTCACTCCCAAACAGGTTGCGAAACTGCGCATTCTCGATCCCGCCTGCGGATCGGGCTCATTTCTGATAGGCGCATACCAGTATCTGCTCGACTGGCACCGCGACTGGTACGTGGCCGACAATGTGGAGAAGTGGTCCGGCGGCAAAAATCCCGTACTGTACCAGAGCCAGGGCAACGAGTGGAAGCTGACCACGGCCGAGCGCCGCCGCATTCTTACCAATAATATATACGGCGTTGATATCGACACGCAGGCCGTCGAGGTGACCAAGCTCTCGCTGCTGCTCAAGGTGCTCGAAGGCGAAAGCGAACAGACCCTCTCAAAACAGATGAAACTGTTTCAGGAACGCGCCCTGCCCGATCTTGACAGCAATATCAAATGCGGCAATTCCCTGATCGGCCCCGATTTCTACGCGGGCAGGCAAACGTCGCTTTTTGACGATGAAGAACGCCTGCGCGTGAACGTGTTTGACTGGAACGCCGAATTCCCCGACATCATGAAATCCGGCGGATTCGACGCCGTGATCGGCAACCCGCCGTATATCCGAGTTAGTAATATTGAGGAATTATGGCGACCATATTTGTATAAAACTTATGATGTCAACCACCGTTTTGATATTTACATTGCATTTGTGCAACAGGCATTCCGTCAGTTATCATGCAATGGAATGCTTGGTTTTATTTTACCCAATAAGTTTTTTTCGGCGGATTATGGTAGAGGGCTTCGATCATTCCTCTCTGCCACAAAGGCAATTTCAGATATTGTAGACTTTGGCGACAGCCAAGTTTTTCATGGAGCAATTACATATACTTGTTTGCTGTTTCTTAGCAAAATCCCCCATAAGACCATTTGCTATATGACTGCAACCACAGAAAAACATGCAACGTCTTTTAACGAACATACAAAAATCAATTTACCAGCAGAACAATTCGGAGAAGAACCTTGGCTTTTTGTTAATGCACAAACATCTAGTTTACTGCATCGGCTTAATGTTAACCCTGCACTTGGTTCTATTTGTGATATTGCGAGAGGTCTTGAGACGGGCGCTGATGATATCTTTTTTCTCCAAAGTGCTAACTTG
>Ga0272442_10011358_pt1 | contig 10870 bp, 12 predicted proteins | sample SSMForm2O_FD_200262 | JGI IMG/M metagenome (GOLD analysis project Ga0272442, IMG submission 200262) | Marine sediment archaeal communities from Little Sippewissett salt marsh, Falmouth, MA, United States - SSM-Form-2O | ecosystem: Environmental > Aquatic > Marine > Wetlands > Sediment ... | reverse complement strand
TGGAAGACGTGGTACCACCCGGCCGGAATCAGCAGTCTCAAGGGCCTGGCCATCTCCCGGAGCTTGCCTGATCACATCTCCTCAGTCAACCCTATTGTTGATTGTTGAGACCTGACCCCTCTCAGCGGAATCGGTCCAGCGCCCAGAAGAGCAACACATCCAGTTCCCGTTTGTGTGCCATGTGGAAGACGCGGGCAAGGCCGTCACGCTCGTTCGCGCCCTTGCCGCCGGAACATACATCCACGACCTCCCCGACGACTTCCCATTTCTGCTTTCCCGCGTAGTCCCGGAGCTGGGCCAATTGGTTTTCAGTTTCTTGGTCCCGGCAAGAGCATCTTGCGTAGATTACACATCGTGTCATTGCGTAGCCTCCGCAACACTATTGCAGTGGCGGTCGCAGGGAACGGAAATGGGTGTTTAGAAAAACGTCTGCCGGGCCGGACTCGCGTTTCCGAGGAAAGTCGGTGTTTTCAGGAGGGGCGGGACGTGTGGAGAGAATCGTTCGTTTGATTGAACGCTCTACTCTTGCGGCTTGGGGCGAAGTGCAGGCGGGATGATTCTTGCTTCCGGCACGGGCGAAGGCTAGTCTCTCAGATTAGATGGAGGGATGTCGATGAGACGAGCTTCGTTGGCCATACTCCTTGGTTTCTTGGCACTGGCGTCCGGCACTCGTGCGAGCATGTGGGTTGACCCGTCGTTTGAGGACATGGTGTCCAATGCTGTGCTGATAGCGACGTGTGAAGTCACCGAAGGCGGTACTTGGTCATGCAAGGTGAAGGTGCTCAACGTACTCAAGGGTACAAAGCCAGACGGCCCGATTCTGGTCGGTGGCTACAATAACTCAGGATGGCCTTCGTCGGCCATAGAGAAGGAGGCCCTCAAGGCAGGCGACAAGTACCTCCTGTTCCTTGAGACTTCAGAGCATGTCCACACAGGTTTTGGGGTCTCCAAGGAAGATGAGGCCGAACTCCAAGAGATGCTGAAAGCGGGCAAGGTCGCTACCAACGAGATGGCGCGGCTCCGCCAACGTATGGGGCGACCCCAGTACGGGTCTGGGTACAGCGTTCCGACCCCATCTTCCGGTGACTATCCCATCAAGAACGACTCTCTTCACGGTGGTTGGTTCAAGGTTTCCTATCCCCAGTATGGACCCGCCATATCCTCCAAGATAGCCCTACCTCTCATCAGGGGGCTGGTTAAGCACCGCTCAGGCCAAGGACCGGTCGAGGCACGGAAATTCCTCGACAAACACTTGACGGTTGCCCTTGTCAGAGGAGTGAAGACGCCGGAAGAGGATAAGGAGTACCCTGAAGACGCCGTTAAGCGATACGCCTTGTTTGAGTGGCTCATGTGTGCGCAAGCGGCCTACGGTGGCCCTGACAAGCTCGAACAGGTCACATCCGCCGCCGGACACGAGTGGTACCGGGTTAGGATGCTCGCCGGACGAGCGTTACGAAGCCTTCGGGAAGGCAAGGAGAGCTTGGCTCTGGCGAAGAAGCTGTTGGAGGCAGAGGAGTCGCCAGTTCAGACCGAAGCTGCGAACTCACTTGTCGCCGGGCGCTTCACGCCGAAGGGGGCGGGCAAGCTTGTTGTGGCGACGCTCAAAGCAAGTGACTCCAGAAGGACCGGGCCGGATAACATCATGCAGCCTCTTCGCAACTACTCGGGCTCTGGGCGGGAGTCAATGATTCGAGCAATAACTCACTTCGGCCTCGCCAAGGAAGCGCATGATGACCTTGTGGCCCTCATTAGGGATGAGGGGCTGAACTCTGGGGTCTTTGATGCTCTGTGCGAACACTTCCTCAAGCATCGGTCGGACAAGGCGCGAGACCGTTTCATCAAGCTTGCCCGAAGATGCCCACCCGACGCGGCTCGCCATTTCGTAGGCTATTTCTTCAAGGAAGAGAGCGTTGCCTCATTGAAGGAAATCCAGCGGAAACTCGTGGACGAAAAAGTCAGCGCAACTGAACGCTCGGATTGGCTCAAGCGGTTCTACTACGAGCATGGCATCGAGCACCCGGTTCTGAACGAGACGTTGACCACGCTGTCCAAGCAGGAAGTGGATGACTACTTCGCTCCCGGTGTTTTGGCTCTACTCATCATCCGCAACAAAGCCGGTGATAAAGAGGCAATAGACAGAATGTTTCGCGACAAACGGCTCAGGGACTTCAATCTGGCTGACTGTTTCGAGTTGATGGTGATTTCTGGGAGAGAAGCCAAGTGGACTGAAGACACGCTGCTCTTTCTGCTTGAGAATATGCCCGGCGAACCTCGCGTAGTGAGGTACAGCCTCCTCATGCCGTCCCCGAAGGTCATAGCCGCGCTGAAGAACATCAAGAAGCCGGAGAGGACTTCACCCCTCGTTGGGGGTGTCAAGGATACGACTCAACTCAGAGATTCAGTATTGAAGGCAATTGAACTGAAGCTGTCACCACCCGACTCGCCACGCGACCAGATTGACAGATGGTTAAGCCTACTGAAGAAGGATGATGGCGTCGGAACGGTACTCTGGCATCCGCTCGGTGCGGTCAAGGTCGGCCAAGACAAAGACCACTTGGCAACGAAACTACGCGAACATATCAAGGAGGACGGCTCAGACACACTTCGGGCTCTTACGCTGTTGTCCGTTTCGGGGGTACCTCTCACTGCCGCCGAGAAGAAGCTTCTCGCAACAGAGAAGAAGGAGCAATTCGATGTTGGGCCGGTCCCGAAAAGGGACTGGGAAGCTATCTTCCGGGCAGCAAAGGCAAACCGGGGGAAATGACACGTAAGTCACTTTCCCGATGAGCCTGTCTCCCAGCTTGTGTTCATTCAAAGGACCGTTTCTCGACACGCCAAACTCGGCGCTTGAAATCGGCAATTCTTCAAGGGAATCCGACCTTGCCGGGGAAAGCGTTCTATTGCACGCCCGTTTCGCTAAGCGGGAAAGGTGACTGCGGCAAGATAATGGTCCGCAGTCACCCGCTGGCCTGTGCTAGATGGTCTCCGCAGGGCGTTTCTGTTGCCACGAGCTATCGTCATTGAACTTTGCATCGACGTGATGGATTGCCACCCATTTATCGTCGTGTTTGGTCACATCAATACCATTCGCTGCCAGTATGCTGCGATTGCGCTCCCAGTATCCCCAGAACACAGCATTCGGAGTCCCTGTCCGTACATGATGCATTCCTCGCCACGTACGCATTCCACTCCACTCATCTACCAGTGCCCTGATTTCGCTTGGGCGCATTCTGTGGACCGTCATAGCTACTACTCCTCAAGCCCTGCGGCCACTCCTCCGGGTATCCCCGTTGTGGGGAATGGGTACAGGGCCATTACGTCCCGGAGGTCAACCACGGACTAGATGTCCTGTCGGGAGTTACCCGGACAGTGAGCCCCGAACCCTTGGTAGGCGAGCCGGGAGTCGAACCCGGCAGGAGCACCATCTGCCCCGCCTGAAGTTGCCATCAAGTCATTATACACCACAGGCACTGGTGCGTGACGAATTCAATGGCTCTTTTTCGTCGAAAGGGGTTTCTGAGCCGTGATACAAGCCAGATTCACCACGTTTAGCCCGGTCCGTGGTCCGGCATTGCCATTTACCCATCGCTCAATAGCTTTCATCGCGCCCCTGTCAGAAGATGCGGAATACTCGAAAGTCACATATACTCCGTGTCCCCTGCATCTCATCACAGGAGCGTTGTGCATCACAAACAGTAGGAACTTTTCCCTGTCAACGCCCGGCCTGTATCTGTCGAATTCGGCAATCACCTTCTTCGGCACGCCCAGTTTGACCGCATTGCCCGGCTCTTGTATCCACCGCTCGTGGTCGCCGCGCAAGCCTATGCAAAAAGAGAAGCCGGTACGGTAGTTTATCCACCAGCCCTCACGAATCATCCGACGCCTCCTCCTCGACCTCAACCCGAATCTCCTTTTCTCCGGGCCTCGGCTTCACGCCGCCGACAGCGCCGAGCAACAGCATCTTACCCCGGCGTGTGATGCGTGGACGCCGCCAAGGTAGACGGCTCAGGACTCTGGTTAGCCTCTTACGCATCGTGCGCTCAATGTGCTGTGCTGCGGCCTCGGCCACTCCTGCCACGTAACCTTCTTCGACACTGGTCGCTGCCGACGCGACCGCACGGAACGCTTCAGGCCATCCGATGAGGGCAGCGGCTCCCGCGATGGCGCTCGCGAGTTCGATTGTCACTCCGCGAGCAACCAGTTGGTAATCCTCTGTCTGTTCAGTGAGTTTCATCATCGTCTCCTTTTTCATTCGGCAGAGAGGAACGCATTTCCAGACTCGCGATGTCCTCAACACTGGCATGAAGCCTGAACAGTCTTTCGAGTGCGGCCTCCGTCAGGGCGGGGTCGGCCTCGCCGAGATTTCTCGCTCCGAGGAAATCAAGTGACACATAGTCGCGCAGTGCGCCGCCTTTCTTCATCGCCTCGTGGACAAGCAACAGCCCGGCGGCATCGTGACCCGCCGATAACTCTGCGAGTGCCGACACACTCGTGACTTGAACGGCATCTGTACAGCACTTCCCGGCCAGTATACAGATGGCGATGCGCAGCGCGTCCGGGAGGTCGGAGCCGGTGAGAGCCCCAACTCCCAGCCTATGTCGGGAGTCTTTCTCGATGCGCCGCATAGCTTCACAGGCGTTGTGGAGTTCACGCTGGAGAACTGTGGCCCTCTCCATGTCGTCCTCGTCCGGGGGAACTGTCATGCACACCGCCAGTTCAACGTCACGCATGGATTGCAGGCTATGAGCCGCCACGACGATACGCTTCACTGCGTCAAGATACCTCGCCCGGTGGCAGTCGAGGGTCTTTCTTCTCGCCATGACAATGCCTCCTTCTGACTCACTATTGCAGAGGAGGTCGGAGAGAACGGAAGAAAAGGCGGGGCACCCGCGTGAGGCTTGAAGCCACCACGGCATTGCGTTAGTGTTCCAATACAAAAAGGCTCGGCAGCCCGGCTGAGGCCGGAAACCCAACACGAACGGGCCTCACGAGCTTCGAAACTCAGGCTTGAACGTCATTTCGGAGTATCGTACACTCGGATGGCAACAAGGCGGAGCAGGTTGGCATGGCGGCTACACTGAATGACTCGGACATTAGGGGCAGTTTGCACCGGAAGGTTCTGCGCAAGCACCACGCTCGTGATAATACTCTGGTGGTTGACGAATTGGGTCTGAACCATGGGAGATGCCGGGCCGACGTTGCCGTCATTAACGGACATCTCATAGGTTTCGAGATTAAGAGCGACGAGGACACACTCGCCCGGTTGGAGGAGCAGATTTCCGCCTATGATGCCACCTTTGACCGGTCCACTGCTGTGGTGGGTTGCCGTCATGTAGGCAAGGCAAAGGTGATGTTGCCTCCGTGGTGGGGTATTATGCTCGCCCGACGTGGCCCGAGGGGAGCGGTGCGCTTCGAGAGGATACGTCACGCCACAAGAAACGACAGCGTTGACCCGTTCTCCGTTGCACGCCTGCTCTGGCGAGATGAAGCGGAGGCCATTCTGGCCGGAGGAGACGTTCCCCGGAAGGTGCTACGGCAACCTCGCGCAGTTCTCTACAAGGAGTTGGTGAAGATGCTTCCTCTTCGTGAGCTTCGAAAGCAAGTCAGGGACTGCTTGCTGAACCGTAAAAAATGGCGACGTCTTCAATCACCTTCTCCAAGTGGTGGTTTGTGCCGACACATCGCCACATAGGCAGACTACCGGTCTTCCCGGTTCCTGACGCGCAGGCTGCAATATACCCGTCGCCATAGGAGTAGCTTCGTCCTGAGAAATGGACTGAGGAGACAACCTTCTTGCACATCTTCCGATACTGTCCGAACTTGTAGTCTCTGACGTTCTTGCCCTTCACGATTAGCCAGATGCCGTCACCTGAGTACCTAATGCTCGCGGAAGGTCTCACTATTCGCATATCGACGTGCCAGATGTCTGGATGCTGGATAGCGTAGTCACCGAAGGATGGCAGGCGTATACCAGCCTTCCTGCTCTCCGCGCATACCTGCCTGTAAAGCAGCCATTCGTAGCGCTTCAAAGCTGTAGTACCCCTCTTCACAACGGCCATCGTTTTGGGGAAGGATGTGCCAAGGAGTGTGAACGAGGCCCATCTGTCTAAGTGAGGAAGATTGCTTATAGCTCGTGCAACGGCCTTCACAAGGCCATCCATCGGTTCGAAGTTCTTCGGCGCTCCCATATCCAAAACAAGATGGGCTTCGCCGTACCCCACCTCTGCCTCCGTACGCAATGCCCTGACACTGGCTTTTACGGAAGCTCTCATTGCAGCAGCGAGGGGGATTCGTATGCACATGCCTCGGCCATCCTTGCGAACTGCACGCCGTATGGCGTTCTTGTATTCTGGTGCCCGTTCCGGTCCCGTAACAGGAATCGCCTTACACTTCTCCGCACGCAGGCGGTTGAACACGTAATCCATGGCGTGCTCACCCGAGGCCATCAGACCTCCCGGTGGCAGGAGCCTGCCATCCACGAAGCACGGAGTGCATCCCCACTTCTTCTTTACGCGGGGCGCGAACTCGGGAAGGTGTTCATCCAGCGTTTTTGCATCTTCTTCGTTCTCAAAATCCCAGCCTATCTCAGGCACCTCGATTATGGGCGTCAGAGCGTCTGCTGCCGCCGCAGTAAGTCGAGACACGGCCTGATACTCCCCCTGCTTCCAGCGGAGGCATGGAACGTAGCGTTTATGGTCGAATTTCACGTCGCACCTCCTTTCATTGGGCAAAACGAATGTCAGGGAATTGGCGTCGTACCTCGCCCTGTCCTATCATGTCGGCTAGAACGATGTAATTGCCCGCCTCTTTCCTGATGCGACCTGCAATGATGGCAGGGCTAATAGAGAGTTCCCCGGCCAGCTCTCCGACAGACTCGTCAGTCATCATGTACCGGGCCAATGCGCTCTCCCACACTTCGTCAGGAATGAGCATGTCTCCGGCCAGGGCGTCAGCCTCGCGCTCTACCTCATCACCGTCTTCATCGAGGTCATCGAATATGTCCTCTATCTTGCCTTTACGGAGATGTTTCACGACATGGGCCAACTCGTGGAACAGAACGAACCAGAAGTTGTCGAGCCGGTCGTAACGCAACGTCATACCTATAACCGGGCTGTTGTTTGGCAGCAGAAAGGCGGCTCCGTCCAGATAGGTCTGAGGCAGGTGTGGCTCAAACACAAGAGGTATGCCGGATTCCGCCAAGTAGCTCTTGGCTCGCCGTGGACCATCCCTGTGCTGGCTCATCTGGGCGAGTTTGCGGAACCACGCATCCGTGAGAAGCTTGCGCTCGAAACTTTGTACCCTCTGCTCCATGCGAGAAAGCAGGAGAACACGGCATTGCCATGCGAGCAGGGCGTATGTATCCGTGTTTCCACCTATGCGTGCGCGTTGTTTCAAGAGAGCAGGCTGTCTACGGGGCATGGCCTTCGCAATGAAATCCTGCACCAACTCGTCAGCGCATGACATTGCTGCCGCGAGGGAATCCGTGAAGTTCTCAAACCAGCCCCTTCTGTACATCTCCTTGATGGGAAACATGCTCCAGTCCAAATCAGAGTAGTCCCCCTCGACTACTGGCTCTCGGGTGCCGCTGACTTCTGCGACCTCGCTAATGTTCAGGTCCAAAGCCTTGGCGATTTCCGTGAGCCGATTGAGACTCGTGGAGGAATACCCCTCGGCCTCATAGCGCTGTATCTGCTGCTGCTTCATACCCATCTTTTCGGCAAGTTCTCGCTGGGACATACCCATGGCAATTCTCGCTTTGATGAGGACTGCGGGCAGTTCGTCTAATGACGATGCCTTCAACACGGTCACGGCCCCGGACTTCAGCGCTTCGTACTCACGAACCTGTTCCGTGAGCACTTCCACTTCGCTCTGCAATGCCTCCAGTTCGGCACGCGCCAACACTTCAGACCCCGTGCGGCTTGCAGCTTCCGAAACATCAAAAGCATCAGTGGCTTCCCGAAGCTTCCGCCGTTGTGCCTTGGTGATTCGGTATTGACGGTCATTGGTAATCATGACGCCTCCTTCCTCAAGTGAGCTGGACGCGGATAATGCCCTTTGGTTCATCCGTGTACCTGTCGTTTTGAAAGTACTCTACAAAGGTTCTATGCCCATCGGCGCGTGCGCCCGACGGGAAGAACTCGCCCAACAACTTCCTCTTCTGTCGTTCCCGCTTATTCGAGAAATCCAGAAAAACCCGGTCGAGTTTGGTTTCTTCGACTCCTGTCGTATCCCAACAAGCGTCATAGTCTCCGGGTTCAGGCTTCCCTGTGACGAAGCTGCCATCCACATATACAGTCTTGCATCCGGCATGACGCAGAGCCTCGACCCCCTGCCTGAGACCGTCAAAGAGCCGCTTCCTGTGGGGTGTCTGAGCGAACCTCTCCTCAATCTCTTCCAGCGTTGCGTCATGCTCACCGGGCGGCAGCACCGGCCACGGGCTACCTATGTCTACTAGCTCAGGTATCATGACACAATAATACTGTTGTGTTGGGCGGTTTGTCCAGAGAAATCTTCGAGAAAATGCACCCCGTCGGGTAGCGTAGCTTCTCCAAAGGGAGAGTGGTCGTGTTCAGGGAAGCACACAGCCCGTGCTTCAAGATGGACTTCCCATCAGGCTACCGCTAGGATGCTGCTGATATGAGAATGGCGCGGCTGGATAACGGTGTTCCGTGGTTGATTCCGGCATTAGTAGGGGTGCTCATGAGTGCCTTGACTGCTGCCGCCGAGGAACCACAAAGTAACGGCTCCAAGGAGACCACGGGCAAGGGAGCAGAAGAAGAAAAGAGCTTCCCCCCCCCAAAAACCCTTAGTGAGGCATTTCAGATTCTCGACAGACAGCTCAGCTACGAGAATCGACAGGCCATCAAGAGCAGCCGGGAAGACGGCCTAATCCGCTACCACTTCGGACTGGGCATGTGGATTCGCAACAACTTCGGTCTCTGGGCCGGGAATGAATCCCTATACAAAGACATGGGTGTGAAGCCCAAGACGCATCCCGATAGCGCCTCCGGGGTTCTCCTTCGTGCCTACTGGGAGTACCTGAACCAAGATTTCAAACGCCCCGAACTGGATTCTGTGCCGCCCGAGCAGTACTTCGACAAGGTGCTGTTCTATCTTCGCCGGGCATACACATCGAAGTCTGAGCGCCTCGTCAATTCGTTGCCGCTGTGGGTGTTCGAGTCGCGGAATCCGATAGGATTTGGGTATGCTCCCCCACGCGACCGGTTGTCAAAGGACGAGGAGAAACGGCAGGAGCAGTTGCTTGAGGTCGCGAACAGTCTCCTCACGAAGAAGAACGAGGCGTCCTGCCTTGCTCTACTCTATCTGTCGGACCATCGAAAGGACGCGGGCCTAATCACGTTGCTGGAAGGTTACCTTGGGGTAGACACTCCGACGATTCTCTACCCTTTGAAGGTGGAGGATGACCCGTATTTCTCGGCCATGCTGACATCTGACGACATCGAGCACCAGTTTGAGCTGAAGGCGAAGTGGGCGACCAGCAAGGATGGCAAGTACCCCGAGGGGTTCTTGTGGCGCACGCTCTCCGCCGGAGACATCGCGCTTCGTGCCCTCAACCAAATCTACGCGAAGGACTTCACCTCCCCAAAGGAGTATGCTGTCTGGAAGAATGCAAGAAAGACCAATCCGTTCCTGTACTGGCACTGCAAGCCGACTTTCGAACAGGACGACATCAAGAAGCTCAGCTCCGACAAGGCTCTCCTGCTGAAAGTCCTGCTCTTGTCTCCTCGACTGAGTCACCACGACGAACACAACAGCGGTCTACCCACCGATATTCGAACGAGTATCGACGGGCTCAGCAAGCTTGTGCCGGATGTCGGCAAAGCCTCGGAGAAAGAAGCTGAACAGGTCTACCCAAAGAGGTTCCGCCGGTTCACCGGTTCCTCGAAGGATGCTCTTGCGCTCAGACACATTATGGACGGAATAGACGACAAGGCGCTGTTCGACTCCATCAGTCTGAAGGCTCTTGCGGATTACAACCTTCATCACAAGACAACAGACCTGAACGAGTATAACCGTTACGTGGGGTTCGTGCTCACGGCAGGTAGGGCTCGCCTTCTCAAGATGAAGCGGAACAAGGAGCTATGGAACATATGTGAGCACTACCGGCAGAACGACCATTTGTCGTGGCCTTTTGAATCTTACCTCATCGAGCTGCTATTCGAGATAGACCCCGTCCTAACCCGTGGGCTCACCAAGAACGTCTTGAATCCCAACAACGAGCCGGACAGCACATACAGTTTCGGTCGGCAGGGGTTCCTTCGCGCCATGATAGAGAAGGACTTCGACAACAGTGAGCAGCTCATCGAGGAATGGTTCTGGTACGTCCACGATAAGTTTCTCGACCACCACCCGAACGAGCGAGATGTCATACTTGAAACACTTCAGAAGACAAGCGACAAGACCCGCAGGCTTCATCAGAAACTGACCTCGGACCCACGTTTTAAGAAAGCACGGCAGAAGACTGAGGCCGAAGCTGACTGAAGGTAGGTAAGCGCTGCGCCGCCCGTATACGGAAACGGTTAGTGTTGGATACCCCCGCTTGACCTCATTCGATGTACTGGTTCGAAAAGGCCCGCCAATGGGCTGTTTGATGGGTCTGTGTTCAATTCTGGGTCTCGCCACCATTTTTCGCCCATGGCGACGAAGGGCAACCGTCCCACACTCCGTGGCACGTCTATATCCTCCAGTGCCGCGACGGCTCGTTGTACACCGGCCTCCGCCTCCGGAACCCATAGCTAACGGTTACGAAAAACCGGGTTCTAACGCGCTGTCAAGGACCCTCTACAGCCGTAACAAACGTGACATGTGTTGGTTGCAGCGGCTTGACCGCGATCGTTTGGCGAACGTA
>Ga0272442_10011357_pt1 | contig 10870 bp, 8 predicted proteins | sample SSMForm2O_FD_200262 | JGI IMG/M metagenome (GOLD analysis project Ga0272442, IMG submission 200262) | Marine sediment archaeal communities from Little Sippewissett salt marsh, Falmouth, MA, United States - SSM-Form-2O | ecosystem: Environmental > Aquatic > Marine > Wetlands > Sediment ... | reverse complement strand
ACCGCCTCCACTTCCAGCGGGCCCTGCTCAAAAAGCTCATGGCGTAACACGCGGCTGCGACGGCTAAGAATAGCCGCGCGCTCGCCGAGTGTAGGGGCGCGCGGTTAATTCCTTTCGTCGCGCCCGCGAAGGTATTCCAGGATGTGCCCGCGCGGGGCGAGGTCGCCTTTGGCGGTGTACTTGCGAATGCGTTCCTGTTCGGCGGCGATGAGCTCAGCCCGCGTCCCGTGGAGTACTCCTTGTGAATGGGTCACCCTCTCCTGCCAGTTCTGGGCTGCACCTGGATGGCTGTAAATCTTCAATGACGGATACTCTCGCAGGGCAACGCTGATCGTCGTGAGGACCGCCCGTTGCTGGTGAAACGGAGCGGCCACGAGCACGAGGTGCCGGTAGCTGCGCGACTGCGCCAGCCGTACGACGGTCTGCGCCTCCAGCAACGTGTGCAAGATGTCCGTCGGTTCCATCGACACCTCGTCGATTGCATCCGATGAGATGCCGTAGTCTTCCATAGCTCGGCGATAGGCTACAACGCCCACGTAGCCGCTCTTCGGCCCGCAGTCGGAGATGAGGATCTTGCGCACTTTGCCGCGCCGGAGCAACTCGCGCGCCGCGATGAAGACCGACTCCTGGTTCGGCTCGGTCTCGGCAAACAGGTAGGCCGCCTCCGCCGTCGCCGGCGGGTCCACATCGCTGAAGATTCGATGAAGCAGTTCTACGTCTTCAAACATCCGTCACATCCAAAAAACCGTATGGGGAACGATTGCGCTTGTCTTGCAGGGCACAAGGAGTGTGACGCCGACGCTGCGGGCGGTCAAGGACAGCGGCGTCACTCCATGTGGATGACGTTACGTTTCTGGTCCGCATCGAGCCCGGCCTCTTTGACCACGTCGTAGAGATACCGGCAGTGGCGCACCTTGACGAAGTCGAAGTGCGGGTCGGAATCGTCCTTGGTGACGAGCCGGACGGTGCCGATCCCGAGGATGCACTCCAGCAGCGAGCGCCGCAGCTTCAGGTCGATCACGCGGAACATGTCGATATTGTCCACGTGGCGGTCGAAGACGCCGCGGCGCCATTCGATGCGATCGCGTGTCACTTCATAGTAGATGCTCTTGAGCGCGATCAGCTTCCAGAGCAGCGCCGCCGTCGCCGCCACGATCAGACCCAGGGCCGCCACATCGATCCAGCCCTCGACGCGCGCCAGCATCTCCAGGTCCACGTCCTGATTGGGCAGCAACGTGATCAGCCCGGTCACGGGATACCGAAGGGCCGCTCCGCACAAGACGATGAAGAGTCCCATTTTGACCAGCGTGCCGGTCAAGGCGAATACGCTGGGCCGGCCGAACCACAAAACGCCGTCCTCTTCCTCCTCCGGCAACGCGTCCATCGGCTCCTCGGCGAACTCCTCGGATTCCGCGTCAGGGTCCGGCGGTCCGAACTTGGCCTGACTCTGGCGGCGGTCGCCGTAGAGGAATTCGCCACAATAGCGGCATTTGACCGCCTCGAACCGAATGTCCTCGGCGCAGAAGGGGCAGGCCTTGGTTCGGTGTCGCATCCTTATCGTTCGGCTGATGGGGTCTGCCCGCTGCGGCATCACTCTATCTTCCCAATGCGTTTCGAAATCCGGCCGGGCGCGGCCTAAAACACCTATACGGATTAGGAGAAATCCTTGCGCGACAGGTGCGGCGCCATTCCTTCGGCTACGCTCAGAGCCTGTCCTGAGCTTGCCGAACGGGACAGGCTCTGAGACTGAGCCGAATCCCGGCGCGCCGGGATGGCTGTCGAAAAGGGGTTGCTTCCGGCCGCAGCCCAGATCCTTCACTGCGTTCAGGATGACAACACCGCGCACGAATTAAACCTTATTCGTACTATATCGGCCAGACGCAGCCAACAACGCCAGCGATAGCACCGAGGTCATAGCATTTCGGTTATAGGACGATTCGGCCGGCGAGGCACCGCCCGGCCCCGCCCTCAGGACCGGCCGGTCATGCGGAGGAGCCGGGCTTTGAGGCCCGCCTTCACCTGTGCCCAGCGAGTATCCCCCGACAGGTTCGTCCATTCGTACGGGTCGCTGTCGTGGTCGTACAGCTCTTCGCTGCCGTCGTTGTAGAGAATGTACCGCCAGCGCCGGGTCCGCACGGAATAGTGATGCTGGTCCGTCTGCTCGCTGGGCCTGCGGTCGGCCTTGATGACGGTCAGCGCCGCCTCGGGGCCGTCCCACGTGTCCGCCTCCGGATCGACGAGCAGGGGCTTGAGACTGTAGCCGTCCAGCGGTGCGCCCTTGTCGTTCTTGCGTGTGTCGCCTTGGAGCCCGCAGAGATCGGCCAGCGTGGGGTAGATGTCGATCAACGACACGGGGCGCTCGACGATCCCGCCGGCCTTCGCCACGCCCGGCGCGCGGACGATCAGCGGGACCCGTCCGCTTTCTTCCCAGAGCGAGTTCTTGAACAGGTAATCTTTCTCGCCCATGTTGTAGCCGTGGTCGCTGGTGACCAAGACGATCGTATTGTCCCGCAGGCCGTTGCGATCGACAGCGTCCACGACCTTGCCGACCTGCTCGTCCACGAAAGCGGCGCAGGCAAGGTACGCCTGGATGTACACTCTCAGCCCCTCGGCCAGCGAGGGATACGATTCTTTCAGCAGGCGAAAGTGGCGAGGGCCCTTCATGTCGGGGCTGAAGACATCCTTGTAGTGCGTGTCGGCCGCATCGTTCGGTCGAATGATCGGCACCTGGATGCTCTCGGGAGGGAACATGTCGAAAAACCGCTTCGGTGCGTAGAGAGGCGTGTGGGGGCGGATGAAGCCCACGCCGAGAAAGAACGGCCGGCGCTGCTCTTGCTGGGAGATCGCGTTGAGCTTGTCGACCGCCCATTTGGCACAGCGCTCGTCCGGCAGCAGATCGCGGTCGTCCTCGCTCACGTAGCGCAGCGGCTTGATCCCCTTCCAGCCCGGATTCTCGTACCAGCCGACCGCCCCGGGTCCTGTGGCCGTCTTGGGCACGCGTGGGACATCCGACAGCGGGGCGAACGAGCCGTCCACGTGCCCAATCGAGCGGAACGGCTCCGGCACGGACGGATGGCCGACGAACTGCTTGCCGTCGTAGGCGAACGGGCCGTAATTGGCGCGGTGTCCGAACTCCTCCCAGACGTGCGGACGCCAATTGTGCAGCAGTTTGCCGGTGCCCATCGTGCGATAGCCGTTGGCCCGGAAGTATTCCGGGATCGTCTTGGAGTTGATGAGCACTTCGTTCTCATACCATTTGCCGAAGTGGATGAGCTTGGAGGTGTGAGGGTAGATGCCGGTAAAGAAGCTCCCGCGCGAAGGCGCGCAAACCGGGTTGTTGCTGTAGGCCCGCCGAAACGAAACGCCTTCGGCCGCCAGCCTGGCTAAGTGCGGCGTCCTGGCCTGCGGATGCCCCCCCATGCCGGTGACGTAGTCGTTGAGATCGTCGATTACGATCATCACGACATTGGGCCTGCGCCTGCGCGCCGAGGCACACTTGGCCAACATCCCCGGCAGCCCCAACGTCGCCCCTGCCCCGATCGCCAGACCCAGAAAATCCCGTCTTGACAACTGTCTCATCGTAGCCTCCCATTCAACCGTTTGGCCTATGCTCGATCCGTGTGATTGCCCTTCTTCTCACAGCAGCATCAGCTTATCGCAGGTGAGGCGGTCTTTCAATAGCACAATCGTGGGCGTTACCGCAGAGCATCGAAGAGTACATCGCCCCGCGCCTGCTCGTCCCAACACAACAGACCGAGCACCTTGCCGGCTGCCGCTTTCGTGCCTCTGATCCGGACCGTCATTCCCGCGCAACATCCTCGCAGTGGGAGAACGCCATCGGATTGCCCTGCAGCGGCGTAACCTTCACGTTCCTGAGGTTCAAGCCGCGCAGCCATTCGAAATGCATTCCGCGCGTGGCGCTGATGGAGACGTCAGTCAGCGTAATGTTCCTCACCGGCTCGTGACGGGTCCCCCGCATGTCGGCCGCCGCCTGCGCGCCGTTGCAGGTCACGTCCTCAATCACGATATCGCGAAAAACCGGGTACGCCTTGCCGCCCTGAGAAGCCATGAACGCACCGTAGTCCGTGTTGATGCAAATGGCTTCCCGCCCCACGTTCTTCATGCGGATGTCCCGGAACCACAGCTTCTCGACCACACCGCCCCGAGAGGCGTTGGACTTGAGGCGAATGCCTCTATCGGCGCCGGTGAAATCGCAGTCGTGAGCGAACACGTTGCGGATCCCGCCGGAGGTCTCACTGCCGATCACGATCCCACCGTGGCAGCGAAGCGCCGTAATGTGCCGGATCACCACATTCTCCGTAGGACGCCCCACCCGCCAGCCGTCCTCGTTAATGCCGGATTTCAGCGCGATGGCGTCGTCGCCCGCGTCGATGTGGCAGTACTCTATCAACACGTTGCGGGATGAATCGATGTTGATCCCGTCCGTGTTCGGTCCGCCGGTCGTTCGCAGTTGCAGGCCGCGCACAATCACGTTGTCGCAGTAGACAATGTCAAAAGTCCAGAATGGACCGGGCGAGGCGACCGAGAAGCCCTCCAGCAAGACATGCCGGCAGTTGATGGGACTGATGAATTGCGGCCTGAGCCCGGCGGCGGGCGTGCCGTAGATACGTCGTTCCGGCGGCACATCTCGCAAGACCTGGTCCTCATAGACACGCCGGGCCGTCTTCTCCTGGACCTCCTTCCATTTCCACCACTGCGGTCCATGCCCGAACAGCTTGCCCGGCCCGGTAACCGCGATGTTCACACAGTCGCGGGCATAAATCAGCGGCGAGTAATTGTACAGCTCCAAGCCGGCCCAGCGGGTGAACACGACCGGAAGGTAATCTTGCGGGTCGTCACTGAAATGCAATTCTGCACCCTCGTTCAGGTGCAGGTTGACGTTGCTCTTCAAGTGAATGGGGCCCGTCAGCCACGCGCCGCCCGGCACTTCCACCGTCCCGCCTCCGGCGGACGAACAGGCTTCGATAGCCTCCCTGAACGCCTGGGTGTTCTTCGTCTGGCCGCCGTCTCTCGCCCCGTAGGTGCGAATGTCAAAGGTCCGGTCGGGGAACTGCGGGCGAACGAACCGGCCCACCGGGAAAGGTGGATGGACCGCTTGTATTTCGACTGGAGCTTCGGTGTATCTCCCCACCGGCCGCTCCACCTCTGCGATCGAGCCGGGTGCGAGGCGTAAGAACAAGACGCAGATCGCTATCCCACGCAATGAGCCCATTGATGGATACCCTTTCATCATGTTGTCACCCTAATGAATGTGGACGGATGCCGCGATGCTTGCATTGAAACAGACTATCCAGCGCCGGACAAGCGGAACCTTTCAGAGTCGCGCCCTTGCGGCTTGAATCCATCATGTTCCCACCTTGTCCGCGGAAGATTCGTGCTGTACAATGCGGTGAGATACACAAGAAGCGTCGGACGCCAAGGGCGGAGCGGCACGGGCCCTTTGGCCCGCGGCAAAGGTATCAGAGAGTCCCGGGATGTCCGGGATCGGCACGAGGAGGCTCTCATGCGAACCATCTTGCGTTTTTCGGGTGTCATGTTCAGCCTCGGAGCGGTCGGATGCGTGGTGTTTTCGCTGCTGGGCGAGCGGGGCCTGTTGCCGTTGGCACTGGTTCTGTTTGTTGGCGGGATGGTGTTGCTCGCCTTAGGGGTGATTCTCGACCGCCTCACTCACATCGAGTTCCTTCTCACCTCCTCTCCTGCCGCTGGGACGGACCGGGTCAAAACCAGGCTTGGTGATTTTGAGATGCGCGCCGACGTCGAAGGCGAGGCCATGTGTATCGGATGCAGGAAGACGGCTCCCAAGGCGGATATGTACTACAGCACGCCGCTGGACGTGTACTATCATCCCCAATGCCTGGCCCGGGATTCCAGAAAGTAGCCGTCGGCGCCGCGAATGAGAAAAAGTTTTTGCAGCCCGCCTGTATGCATGCCGATGTACCTGGTACAAGACCATGGGGTGGTACGACCGGAGTTGCACTGGATGTCACAGGGCCAAACGATGGTCTTCCGCCAGCTCGTCCGGACCATTTCGGATTGACGATTGGGAATTGCGGTTCTGTAGGGGCTGGCCGCCGTGCCTGCCCATCTGCAATCCGTAATTCGCAATGAGCTTGGTCGGGCCCAATGACAATTGACGGAGTAATCACATGGTGACAACTGAACCGTTCAAGGAGATCGTATTCGCCGGCGCCAAGGAAGTCTTCGAGAGTATGGTCTTCATGCCCATAGAAGAATCGCGCGATACGGCGTTGAATCCTGAGGCTGTGACTCTCCTGGCGACGATCACCTTCACGGGCCGCCTGGAAGGGTGTTTCTGCCTCTGTTGCGAACGTTCGTGTGCCGCAGCCGTTGCGGCCAGCATGCTGTGCCTGGACTCGGCCGACGATCTTGGCGCCGACGACGTCGTTGACGCCCTCGGCGAGATCGCCAACATGGTCATGGGGGCTGTCAAGACGCGCATCCAGGACCAATTTCAGAACATCGAGATTTCCATCCCGTCTGTCGTCGAGGGACGTCAGCTTGCCAGCCGCCTGGCCGAAGGCGCGGTCAAGACCATCGTAACCGCGACCGTCGGTAAAGACGACGCTGCAGAATTCTCGCTGTTGTACCGCTCCAACCAGAGTTGAGCCATACGATCGCGAGCTGCGGTGCCGAAGCCGCCGGTGGCCCGATGATTGCTCTTCGAGCCGGCGGCGTTCCGTAATTCTCTCAGCGCCCCATCCGCGAGCCGGAAAACCCCGCGTCGGGACAGCATCCTTGCGACTCATTCGCCTTAGCGTTCGTCAAACCGCCCGGCGTCTCGCCCCTTTTCGGCGCCGCTTGCAGGCAGCGCGAGGCTTGCCGCCGGCCCTCGAATCCGCCTTTCGCGATCTCACGGACGGCAATCTACCATGCGGTCTCTGCGTGGCTGAACCCGGTTGACGGCGAACGAAGTCGGGGCATTCCTGCGGTGCGAACTTGCGCGCGATGAATTTCTCAATCTTGTCCAGATACTCCCGCTCATCCCCTGAAACAAAGGTGATCGCATCACCTGTCGCGGCGGCGCGCCCGGTTCGGCCGATACGATGCACGTAGTCTTGTGCGAAGGCCGGCACGTCGAAATTGACGACGTGCGAGATCCCCTGAACGTCGATGCCGCGCGCGGCGATATCGGTGGCCACCATGACACGGTATCTCCCGCTGCGAAAACCGCCCAGGGCCCGCTGGCGCTGTCCCTGGCTCCGGCCCGAGTGCAGCGACACCGAATCCACGCCGGCACGCTCAAGACGCCGGCAGATCTTGTCCGCCCCGTGCTTGGTGCGGGAGAAAACGAGCACGCTGCACATCCGCTCGGCCCGAAGCATGTGCAGCAAAAGGTCCATCTTGTGCTGCCTCTCGACCGAATAGACGTGCTGCGTAATCGTTTCGATCGGATTGTGCAGTCGGCCGACCCGAATCGTTTCGGGCGTTTTCTGTATACCGCCGGCCAGCCTTTTGACTTCCGGTGACAGCGTGGCGGAAAACAACAGGGTCTGACGGTTTTTGGGCAGTGCGGCGATGATTCGGCGCACGTCCCGGATGAAACCCATATCCAGCATCCGGTCGGCCTCGTCCAGGACCAGCACTTCGACGTGCTTCAAATCGATAGTCCCGCGCTGCATGTGATCCATCAATCGTCCCGGAGTAGCGACGACGATGTCGACGCCGCGATGCAGCGCGTCTAACTGGTTGTGGATACTTACCCCGCCATAGACAGCCAGGGTTCTCAGCGACAGAAAACGCCCGTGGCCGAGGATCGATTCCTCGATCTGGGCGGCCAGCTCGCGCGTCGGCGTAAGAATGAGCGACTTGACGACTCTCTTGTGGGGCCTTGGTTCGCTGCTCAACCGGTTGAGCAGCGGCAGCACAAAAGCAGCCGTTTTGCCGGTGCCGGTCTGGGCGCAGCCAATGATGTCCCGGCCGCCCATAGCGGCGGGAATCGCCCGCGATTGAATGGGTGTGGGAACGGTGTAGCCGCCGGCAAGGACGCCCTGTACCAGCGAATCGGAAAGACCAAACGTATTAAATGTCATTATATAATCCTAAATATACACACTATGTGCGCGTGACGTACAATCACACAACTTGACGAGTCTGAAGGGATAAGGGCAATGCCGCCACAGCGGTCGCCACAGCCGCACAGAGGTGGGAATCCGAACAGAAATCGTTATGGGCCGGCGCCCCTCGCGCCGGTCTATTTTCGAGCGGGCTGTTGCTTTTCCTCCCGGCGTCGGCGGATGATTTCCTCGGCCAGTTTGGCCGGGACGCGGGCGTAGCGAGACATTTCCATCGAGAAAGTCGCCATGCCCTTGCTCAAGCCGCGAACGACGGTGGCGTAGCCGAACATGCCGGCCAGCGGCACCTCGGCCCGGGCAACGGCAAATGTGTCGCGGACCTCCGTCTCCAGGATCATGCCCCGCCGGCTGTTGAGATCGCCGACAATCGGGCCCTGGAACTCCTGGGGCATCTCCACTTCCACCTTCATGATCGGTTCCATCAGGCACGGACGGGACTGCTTGAACGCCTCAATGAAGGCGTCTCGTGCCGCGATGCGGAAGGCCATTTCGCTCGAATCCACCGCGTGGAAGGAGCCGTCATCCAGACACATCTTGCAGCCCACGATTTCATAACCGGCCAGAGGGCCCTTCTTCAGGGCCGCCTGGAATCCCTTATTGACCGCCGGGATGTACTCGCTGGGAATGTGTCCGCTGGTGATGTTGTCCTCGAACTCATAGGTCGTCTCGCTGCCGGTCGGCAACGGAATCAGCCGCCCCACAACGTGGGCGAACTGGCCCGCACCGCCGGTCTGTTTCTTGTGGCGATAGTTGTACCGGGCCTGCACGCTCGGCGCCTCGCGATAACTGACGCTCGGTGCGCCCACGCTCACCTGCGCCCTGAACTCCCGGCGTATGCGCTCGACGTACACGTCGAGGTGAAGCTCACCCATACCGGCGATGATGGTCTCGGCCGTCTCCGGATCGGTCGAGACGCGGAAGGTCGGGTCCTCTTTCATAAACCGGCTCAGGGCCTTGGCCATGCGTTCCTGGTCGGCGGAACTGGCCGGCGTGATGGACAGGCTGATCACCGGATCGGCCACGAAGATGCTTTCGAGCGAGAAGTTGATGCCCTCGCTGCAGATCGTATCGCCGCTGGCGCAATTCACGGCCACCAGCGCCACGATGTCGCCCGGGCCGGCGTCGGTGATGTCCTCGCGGTCGTTGGCATGCATCCGCACGATCCGCCCCACGCGCATCATGCGACTCGTGCGAGCGTTGCGATACCGCCCGCCCTTGACGAGCGTGCCCTGGTACACCCGCACGTAGGTCAGTTGCCCGAAGGATTCGTCTGCAATCTTGAAGGCCATCGCTACCAGCGGGGCGTCCGGGTCGGCCGCCAGCGGCGTCTCCGTCCCCTCGTTGTCGTGATCGCGGGCAAAGCTGGAGCGATCCATCGGGCTGGGAAGGAAATGACAGACCGCATCCATGAGCGGCTGGACGCCCTTGTTCTTGAAGGCCGAGCCCATCATCAGCGGAACCATGTGGCGGTTGATCGTTGCCTCTCGGATGGTCCGGCGGATCATGTCCTCACCGACGCTCCGGTCCTCCAGGAGCAGCTCGATCATCTCGTCGTTGAACATGCTGATCGCTTCGAGCATCTCGTGGCGGGCCGTCGCGGCCGCGTCCCGGTACGCCTCCGGAACGGGTCGGCGGACGACCTGCTCGCCGTCCTTACCCTCGAACGTCACCGCCTCCATCGCGATCAGATCGATGACACCGGCGAAGCTCTCCCCGGCGCCCATGGGCAGTTGAATGGGCACGACGTTCAGGCCCAGCTTCTCGCTCAGGTCGCGACCCACCCGCTGCGGGTCGGCGCCCACTCGATCCATTTTGTTGACAAAAGCGATGCGCGGCACGCGGTAGCGCTTCATCTGCTGATCGACGGTGATCGACTGGCTTTGCACGCCGCCCACGGCACAGAGGATCATGATGGCGCCGTCCAGAACGCGCAGCGACCGCTCGACCTCGACCGTGAAATCCACATGACCGGGCGTGTCAATCAGGTTGATGCTCTTATCGCGCCATGCGACCTGCGTGGCGGCCGACGTAATCGTGATCCCGCGCTCGCGCTCCAGGTCCATGAAGTCCATGGTCGCCCCGCCCTCGCCGGCGTGCACTTCCTGCATGCGATGAATGCGACCGGCATAGTATAAAATGCGCTCGCTCAGCGTCGTCTTGCCCGAGTCGATATGCGCCGAAATACCAATATTGCGAATTCGGTCAATCTTTTCCATTTCTGCTCACAATGTCCTTCACACCAACTGCAACCATTCAGCACTCCATTCCTTTCGGCGGCTCACAAGGTGTACTCTCTCGCCCTCCGGCCGGTGACCGCGGCACGGTCGCCAACCAGCGATGTGGACCTCAGGGGGTACGATAAGGTCATGCACGCTCCCCTCCATGCCGAAAGGTATAGCCCCTAACTATAAGGCCTTATCGCCCGAAATGCAAGAGAAAATCACGTTTTTTTCGGAAAATCGTCTCTGGCAGCGGTCGCACCCCGTTTTCCAGCGGGGCGATCTGCGGAATCGGTCCGGGCTTGCTTTGCGATTCGCCTGAGCAGGCAGCGGAAGATCACCCGGTGAGCCGGGCAGAAGGCGTGCCAGTAAAGCAGGCCGAGCAATCCTTTCGGGGCGAAGAAGACGGCTTGCGTCAGATCGCAGCGGTCTTCGCCACGTGGCTCGGCTTGAAACTGGACCCAGCCCCGGCCGGGAAGTTTCATCTCGACGCACAACCGCAGCAGGCGTCCGGGCTCGACGGCCTCGACGCGATAG
>Ga0272442_10011356_pt1 | contig 10872 bp, 12 predicted proteins | sample SSMForm2O_FD_200262 | JGI IMG/M metagenome (GOLD analysis project Ga0272442, IMG submission 200262) | Marine sediment archaeal communities from Little Sippewissett salt marsh, Falmouth, MA, United States - SSM-Form-2O | ecosystem: Environmental > Aquatic > Marine > Wetlands > Sediment ... | reverse complement strand
CTTCTTCTCAAAGCATAGTCGACAATTGCAAGAGACCTATCCGCAGTGTTCATAGTTCCAATCAAATACAGGTTCTCCGGTAGGTAAAACGTTTCATCGGGGCTTTGGGAATAAGTAAGCGGTACAGCAAAGGATGGGCCTCTTTTGTCAGGCTCTATAAGCATCATCAATTCGCCAAAAATTTTGCTAAGATTTCCACGGTTAATTTCATCAATTATAAAAACATGTTTACTATCTTGGTCCCTTTGTGCCTTCTTGCAGAACTCATAGAATATTCCATTCTGCAAGTCAAAATGCCCTTCGTCATTCGGTCTGAAACCTTGAATGAAATCTTCATACGAATATGATTGATGGAACTGGATCATTTGGACTTTTGATTCATCTTTTTTGCCAATCAGCGTAAAAGCTAATTTCTTCGCAATGAAGGTCTTCCCTACACCTGGCGGTCCTTGAAGGACAATATTCTTTCTGTAGGCAAGGGCGTCAAGAATATCAGTGAACTTGCTTTCGCTAATGAATAAGTCCTTCATAGCCTGAGCTTTTGTATATTTTTCAACTTTGACAACTGGAGGCTGAGAATTCTTCTCATCAATAATATCTCTGATAATCTCATATTCCTCAGGCGTGACCTTGAACAAGCTACCTTGATTATTGATCAGGGGTTCACAGGTTCGGAGGCCAGCAATACCTTGTAATTCCTTCAAAGCAACCGGAATTTTCAAATCTTCTATTTTGGAGAACTCTATTACGATCCCCTCATCAGTTTTATGCAGTCCTTGTGTTACCTTACATATCGCTACAATCTCTTTATCCGGAGAAGCAACGTACCCCAACAACAAATCTCCGGGTTTGACTTCCTCAAAATACTTATAGATACGCCTCTTGTTCCCTTTTTCATTTTGTGAGGTATAAGTCTGTCGTGCTCCAATTTCAATATCCGCAAAATTCCATATCTTGGGATTGGCATTAAGCCACCAGTAGCAAGTTCCGGAAGTAGAAGGGATTACCCCACTGACTTGCGGTAACATGGCATCGAGAAATTCTTGATACTTCGTAACTTCGGTCAAAGTCTTTAACGGTACTTTAGCGCTTTTGGGTATCTTCCATACTCCAGATGAAAGCCATTCAACCTTCCTTGTATGATGATATTCGTGTCGATTGTTGTCATATATATAGTCTGAGACTACCTTTCCGTAACCTACTATTTCGGAAAGACCCTTCTTAGCGAGAACATAATCTTCCCTGCCTATCTCTTTGCAGAATTGGTAACAAGCTAAGGCGTCATTCGTTCTTCTACCCTCACCGTATACTTTTCCCAGTTCCTTTCTAATTTGCTGCTTGCTGGAAAACCTTTCCAGATTTCCAAGTTCATCCCATCCTATTGCTATGATACTGTTATTCTTAAAGTCCTCCCACAGACGAGCATGTTCACCTGGAGCAATTACCCAATATCTATGTCCATCTGCCTTTTTTTCAGGTGCTTTGCCTTCACGAGATTTATATGCTTCTTGACTGATTTCATAAAATGCCTTTCCCTTAAAATATTCTTTAATATCAGCGACCACACTCTTATATCTATCGTATGGCTTGTTATCTTTTTCGACTTGGGTGCGTATTTTGCGATCAGAACAAAACTTCTTAGCTATGAAGTAGTCCACATTTGTGTTATCGAGACTAATAAATCGCTTTGGTTTGCAGATGAACATCAGCGTTGTGAGCTTTGGGAGCCCTACTTGCTTAATGTTCAACACGTCATTAAAGGAGTCTCCACTAATATTTAGAGTATTCAACTCCCTGCTGAAGTTCCATAGGCGTTCTATGGCATTCTTCTCCCTCATTTCTGAATGGCTGAAAAACCATACATTCATATTGTTCAATCTTGGAATAGAATCAAAATCGGTTGGAACATCAGACTGTAGTTCCATAATCTCTTTTGCAGATTGACAAAAGGACATTCTGTTTTTGTCAGTTATTTGCTTATTGAATGATCCGATGAAAGTCAAAGGATCTATCTCTTTATGAGGTTGTTTTCTTCCATCCGGGAACTTAGTAATGATTCCACCAGATTTGGCGAACACTTTATGGAATACTTCACTTAATGAGTCTTTGCTATATCTTCTGCAAATAACATCAAGCATTTCCTCAAAAAAAGGTAACCATGTAAAGCTTGACATTTCTATTGTCCCTTACAAAATATACAATTTTACTTATTAATTATTATCCTTCTTCTTTTTATTTGCCAGCTGCTCTGGGTATCGCTTTCTTCATCAACTTACAATTTCTCTATCACTCTCATAAAAAAATATTGCCACCATATTCTAAAATCTTTTCCAGACCCCGTCAAACCATTTTATTTTAATTTTCCTCCACAAAATATATTCATTACAAGCCTCCCCCGTCCTCATAAGCCTCTTTTCTATCTGTCACTCAAACCGGTTATATAAGTCTCGATATATCTTTCTATACCCGCTACTACCTCCTCCTTCAGTTCCGCCGGACTCTGGGCTACCCACACTGTAAAATTGTACAGGCTTTGAGTATCCGCTCTCAGCCACTTGTTGTTTTTATACAAAAGCACAAGCAGTGTTGTTATTGCTATCCTTTTATTGCCGTTTTGAAAAGGATGGTTTTTTATCATCAGGTAAAACAGTATGCTCGCCCGACTTACTAAGCTCTTGTACAGCCCCTTGCCGTCGAATTTCATAAAAGGCATCGCTATACAGCTTTCAAGAACATTCGAAAATCGCGTCGAAAAATCAGGGATAGGCTCATCGAATGATAAATGTTCTTTTGCAAGACGATAAGCGATATATTCGACTTCTCTTAGAGTGATACTTTTCATTATTCCTTACCTAAAAGTTTGAGCACTTCACCGTACTCTCTAACCGTTTTTTTCACAGCCTCATCTATGCGAGCTTTGGCGCTTTCGCTAAGTTCGCTCCCTAACGCCTTGGACATCTCTTCGTTGGAAATAATATAAGTATGGCCGGCCTTCGTGGCGGCTATCTCGCCGGACTTCACTTTTCGGTAAACCGTCACCCGGCTCACACCTAACATCTTGGCCAATTGAGGTATCGTTATATAAGACATATAATGTTTCTCCTGAAAATGATTGAAACATATATTTCAATTCACTTCTATTGTAACAAATGTTTCGCCAAATTCAAAACGAAACTTTAAATTTTACCTCCGATGCCCGATTTTGAAAACACAGCGCGTTTTGTACGACTTTTTGCATCATTTTTTTCAATTTTTCTTCTTTTTTTTCTTTTTTTCCTCTTTTCTTTGTCATTTTGTAACTTTTTTTTCAATTTTTCGTCTTTTTTTTCTGCCCCACCCTTGATTTTAGCCCAATATTCAATAGTCAATCGAAAATAATCAATTGCTACACCCCCATTTTTAGCCCAAAAACAAGGTTTCCCAAAAACCACCAACCCCCATTTTAAGCCCAAAAACAAACCCTCCGCAAAAATACAAAAAAAACGCAAAAATCCCGGATTTTTGCGCCTATTTTCTCCCCCCAAACCTTGTTTTCAGATCAAAATCAAACCCCCCAGCCTTATCTAACCGCTCTCAGACCCTAAAAACCTCACTTTTCCTGATTTCCCCATCTAATCCTACGGTAACATCCTCGAAACTCAAATCTATCCCTGCAATCGCAATGGCCTTTTTCGCAATTTCAATCATCCCGAAACAGCACGGAACCTCCATATGAACCACCGTTAAACTCTTGATTTTATTAGACTTAAGTATCTCCGCTAATTTCTCGATATAGAACTGGCTGTCGTCCAGCTTAGGACAGCCGACCACAACGCTGTGCTCTTTCAAAAACCTGCTATGAAAATCCCCCATTGCAAACGGCACACAGTCTGCAACCAGCAGTAAGTCCGCATCTGAAAAGTACTTAGCGGCCGGTGAAACCAGTTTCAACTGTACAGGCCAGTGCATAAGCTCCGACACCTGCTTGAGCCCTGACGTCTCCATAACCACTGACGGCTGCTTAACTTGCAACGCCTCACTATCCTTTAACGCCTGTCCAACCTCCGAAGCCTGCCCAACCTCCGACAACTGCCCACCTCCTAAAACATCCTTAACTCCTGACGGCCGCTCAACTTGCGACGCCGCTACCCTTGAACCGTCCGCCTTCACCGTCCCCCGTAACTGCTGTGCCATCATCCCCGGACAAACAAAATCTGCCTCCTCCTCCGGCCTCTTTTTTTCTGCAAGATGGGCCTTCGTCGCTTCCTCATCGAATTCAGCGCTTTCCCGTTTTTCCACGGTTATAGCGTCCTGAGGGCACTTTCCGAGGCATGCGCCAAGGCCGTCACAATAAATCTCGCTGATTAATTTTGCCTTGCCGTTAACTATCTCAATGGCCCCTTCGGCACACGCATTGACACATTCACCGCAGCCGTTACATTTTTCCTCGTCAATCTTAACTATATTTCGTAAAACCATTTATGACCTTTACTTACATTTCCTAATCATTCGTCCTGTAATCGGCTTTTTTTGATAATACCAAGGCATTCTTCCGCATATTTACACCATTCGGCACAGCCGATATTTATCTTCGGATTAAGTACAATCCGCCCGCATTTTTTACATTTAAGCTTCGGCTCGTCTTTAAAAAACTCCATTTCTTTGTCACAGCCGGGGCATTTCACTTCAAAAATATCCTCAGGCTTCCAAAATCGCTGGTCTTGTCCCGGACATCTAACCATAATTCATCCTCATCCGGTTAAAAACTCTCGTTTTCCAGGCTCTCAGGCATCGTTTCTAAAAATGCCCTTATATCATCCCGTAACCTTCGAAAAGCGGCCATAACCTCATCTCCACTGCCAGCCATTAAAGCAGGATCCTCAAATGACTTATGGATTTTTTTGGTTCGAGATGGAAAAACCGGGCACTCTTCTCTGGCTTTATCACACAACGTTACAACATAGTCAAAATCAACATCTTTTAGCGTATCAACATGCTTTGAAGTCTGCTTTGAAATATCAACTCCAGCTTCAGCCATAACTGCTATAGCCCTTGTACTAAGCCCGGCCGGACTGATTCCCGCTGAGTATGCTTCGATAACGCCCGATTTCAAATGTCGAGCCCAACCTTCGGCGATTTGGCTGCGACAGGCGTTTCCAGTGCATAAGAACAAGATTTTCTTTTTCAACGGATTATCTTTTTCGTTCTGAGAGATGCTCATACAATTTTGCCTTACGCCTTATCTGATTTAAGAAGACATTCCCAGCGACTGATATGACCGTATTCATCAGATTGGTTTTTTTCGATTATCTTACGTGTATCATCTTCCCAGTCAACGGAACTCAATAATTCCTTATAGTGGGCAACAGCCTTTGTTTCCACCCAAATACCGGTTTTAAGAATCACCTTTTTGCCCAGAAGTCGTGAGCAGAAGCCAAAGATAAAGCCGACAATCCAATACGCACACCTGAATATATTCGGCTTGAAGCCGTATTCATAAAGCTTGACTTGAAAATCCTGATAATGTGTCATCTCATTGAGCATAGCAGCGATTAACTGGCGATTGTATTCAGAGGGTTTTTTCGTAATTTGAAACCTGTAGATAGTCGTTGCCATAAGTTCCAGGGTATGTAAAGTTCGCAACCCTTTTTTAATCTTCTTCAATCTTGATTGTGACATTCCATTTGCCCTCATTCGAATGTTTTCATTTCGTACCTGGGGTCGTATTATGGAAACGTCATAATCGTCTTTTTTTTGTAAATCCTGACTACACATAGTTATATATCTCTTTCAATATTTCTACGCTATCCCTTTGACAGCAGTTCATCAGCTTTTGCAGCCAATACAAAGTCGTTTTTATGCAGGCCGTCAATCTTATGTGTCCATATTTTCAGTTTCACTTTACCCCAGGTGAGATAAATATCCGGATGATGCCCCTGTGTTTCGGCCAAGTCGCCGACCTTATTGACAAAATCAAGGGCTTGTCTGAAGTTTTTGAATTTATATTCTTTCTCAAGATAGCGCTCGTCAATTACCTGCCAGCCCCCCGACAGATGCTTCAGCAGCTTTTCGAACTCCTCACGCTTCAACGGCGGCACTCCACCCTGACAGGGTATGCATTGGCTTTTTAGCAGACAATCTTCTTTACTCATAACTGCCGTCCCTTCTATTTGGCCTTCAGCCGGCTATTTTGAATTCATCGATTAGTTCCGCCAACTTTTCAAGACTTACTTGGCGTTCATATAAAGGTCTTTGGTCCCGCTCATATATGCCAATATTATGTTCAAAAGTTGCCTTTTGGGGTTTCACATATAATATTCCCAAGCCAAGTTTCTCATTTTCCAAGGCTTTATTGAAAGCCAGACTTCTGTCATAAACGTCGTGTTCCTGAAGATAATATGTATTCTCATCGAACCACTGATAGGTGTTCAGCTTATTAAATGAAACGCAGGGTTGAAGAATATCTACAAGCGCATAGCCTTTATGAGCTATTGCCTTTTTAAGGATTTCCTTAGTTTGTTCTGCGTGACCTGAAAAAGCCCTTGCAACAAAAGAGGCATCAAGAGCTAAGGCCACAGCCAGGGGGTTGAATGGCTCCATGAATACACCATTTACCTGTACCGGAGTTTTGAAGCCCCTTTGACTGGTTGGCGAGGCCTGACCTTTTGTAAGACCGTAAACCATATTATTGTGGACGATATTGGTTATGTCCGGGTTTCTTCGTATTGTATGCAAAAAATGGTTTCCACCCTCTCCATACATATCACCGTCGCCGCTTTCTGCTATTATGGTAAGAGCAGGGTTGGCTGCCTTTATTGCCGTTGCAGGCGGCAGGGCCCGGCCATGCAGTCCATTGAAAACATTTGTTTTTAAATAGTGTGGTATTTTTGCAGCCTGGCCGATACCAGAGACAAGCACAAGATTTATCGGGTCAATCTCTAACTCGGTTAATGCCTGTTTGAGTATTTTAAGAATTGGAAAATTGCCGCAGCCGGGACACCATGCGATGTCAGTATTACCGATGTCAAAAGTTTCGCTCTTCATATTTTTTCCTCTAATTCAAGAGCTTCTTCAATTTCTCTGTTAATTCCTCAACATAAAAATTAAGGCCGTTATATTTGAGTATTTTGTTTTTTATGTCAATTCCCGTGTTTAGTTTTACCAGCTTGCCAAATTGAGAAGTTGCGTTATTTTCGACTATTATGGTGTTTTCAGCCTTCCGAAGATAATCGGCTGTCATTTTATGTAATGGGTACACCTGTTTGAAATACAGCAGCGCCAAGTCATCCCTATCGAGATTTTTTACGGCCTCCACTGCCGCATTGTAAGTAGAACCCCAGCATAACACGAGGTTTGTATATTTTTCCTGTCCTGTTAATTCCGGGGGGATAGTTTCACTATTAAGCAGTTCAAGCTTCCTTAGTCTCTTGTCAACCATCATTGTTCTTAAATCAAGGTCCTCTGTAATATGGCCGGCCAGGTCATGTTCGTCGCTGTCAACTGCAACCAGACCTTTTCCGAAACCGGGAATTCCGCGAGGTGATATGCCGTTTTCAGTCAGTGCGTATCTCTCGTAACCTTTGGAAGTTTTAACTATGTGCTTTTCGACTCTTATGCCCGAAATTTCAAATGGAGCGCTGTTATAATAAGAATCAATGAGATATTGGTCAGTAAGAATAAATACGGGAACCTGGTATTTGTCGGCAAGGCCAAATGCTTTCTGCGTCAGACTGAAAGCGTCCTCAAGAGTACCGGGTGCGAAGATAATGCGGGGAAATTCTCCATGTCCGGCATAAAGAGCAAGTTCCAAATCCGCCTGTTCGGTCCTTGTTGGAAGTCCTGTTGCCGGTCCGGGCCTTTGGGCAAGATGAATAACAACTGGACTCTCCAGCATTCCCGCAAGGCTCAGCCCCTCGGTCATCAGTGCAAAACCGCCGCCTGAAGTAGTAACCATCGCTCTTGCCCCTGCGTACCAGGCGCCAATAGCCATATTAATCGCTGCAATTTCATCCTCTGCCTGCTCGGCTATTATGCCGAATTCTTTTGCGTGTTTTGCGAGGAATGCCAGCACGCCCGTTGAAGGAGACATAGGATACGCAGATATAAAATCGCAACCGCCCGCAATAGCTCCTATAGAGACGGCTTCGGCGCCGTTTAAAAGAATTTGTTTCTCAAGGGCGGCACCCTTGTCAATGTTCAATTCAATCTTTGAGGAGTCCTGCAAACTATCTGCAAGCTTGTAACCAGCTTTAACTGCAGCAAGATTGTTTTTTACAATGTCCTCGGACTTAGCGGAAAAAAACTGCTTTACAAACCTGGAAACAGTTGTCAAATCAACCCTGAAAAGGCCGGTAATTGTCCCTACGGCTACTACATTGGAGTAAATCTTGTTGCCAATCTCGGCAGCTATCTTTGTTAAGGGCACATCGATATAATTACACTTGGTGCTGTCAAACTCATCACCAACAATCTCCTTTTCCGCAAGGATAATCGTCTGCGGAGAAATCCTGTCTTTAAGATGCTGGAGGGCGCCTTTGTTGAGGGCAATAAGAATATCAATTCGTTTAACAAAAGCGTTGACGGGATCTGAAGATATGCGTATTTCAGTGGAGTTCATTCCACCGCGAATACGTGACATATATTCTTTAGTAGCAAAAATGTTAAAATCGGCCAGTTTGAAGATTCTCGTTAGAAGAAACTCGACGCTCTGCACGCCCTGACCAGCCTGGCCGCATAACACAATAGAGATGTCCTTTTTTTTATGAAGCGGCAAGTTTTTAGGCATAAGTTTATTCCCTGATTTGAAGTAAGCCTTTTAATGTTTATGAGCGCTCTGCTCAAAATAAACAGCTTGAAATTCAGCCAATAAAGTTCTGAGTTTCTCAATATTTGAAAGGTCTGTCGTCTGCTTAGCTTTCATGCTGTAAACAAGCATCTCGTGCAGCAAAGTCAACTTTCTGATGTACGCCTGGTAAGGGTCGCTCTCGGCCTTGTCGACCGGCTTTATCCGCTGCGCCATAAAATAGTATGTAACTATATGGCTTAACTCGTCGGCATGTGATTCCTTGTTATTGACCCAGCGAACTATTTGGTTCATATCCGGTTTTTCCTTTGCCGAAAGTTCAACTATCTGCTTCATTGATTTTTCAATTGTTGTAATATGCTCTGCGAGTATTAGGAACCTGGTCGGGTCATCATAAATTCCGCAGGGAATTTGGCAGTGTGAATAAACCATTGACGATAAAATCATCACAAGTGCCAAAATCCCCGTTACAACTGCTTTTTTGTCATTTACTTTACACATTCTTTTACCCTTTCCTGAAAGACAGATGATTAAAATTCTTCCAAATGATAAAACTCCGCATCTTCAAGCCAATGTTGGGGCCTGGATATAAATTCTATTATATTTTCCAGCAGAAAATAATGTTTCTTTTCCTCTTCAGCGAGTTGTAAAAAGAGTTCTTTTTGGCGGCCCGGCTCAACTTCATTTGTTTTCTCAAGGTAGAACTTCCTGCTCGCCTGCTCGATATCCCGGGCTTTTTTGTAAAGCTCGCTTTCGCCGACGTCGAAATCAAAACATTCACCGGATTCTTTGATTTGAACAAAAATATTTTTCGCATCAGTTAGGATTGTCGTTTCCTCCATTTCCGGTATAGAGGTTTGCATTTTCTTTATGGCGTTATAGTGCTTGACTTCCTCATCGGCCAGCATCGTCAGGATAGTCTGAATACCTTTATTGGTTGTCTGCTGAACTAACTTACGATAGTAAGTCTCGCCATCTTTTTCCATCTGCAGCGCGTATTCAAATATAGTCATAATTTAATCCTCCAATTTAAGTTTTAAATGCGAACTTTAGCCTCTTTTATCCAGCAATAGAGAACCGGCACAATAAGCATGGTAAGTATTTTTATTGATTCCTACTCTATCTGCACCTTCAATATACACTTATAGGGTATACACTGTTCGAAAATATTTTGTATTTAAACTTCTGCTCTAATCTGAAAAAAAGCTAATCAGTACTATCGGATTTTACGGCGACTCCACAAAGCAATCCCTTCAGACTATTAATAATGTTAATATTGCACCAACGACAGGCAGAACAACCTATTGAAAGAAAAATAGGTTTGTGTTTTTGTTGAGGCTGTTCAAATATTTCGCCACTCCAGGGGTACCAATTAACCAGCTTATGTGCATGCTGTTAGTGAAGTTATTCCTCAACAGGAACGAATTCGTCTTTACCGACTCCACATTCCGGACAAACCCAATCTTCTGGCAAAGACTCAAAAGCGGTACCAGCTTTAACATTATTTTCAGGGTCACCCACAGTCGGGTCATAAATATAGCCGCATAGTAAACATTTATATTTTTTCATAAGTTTGTCTCCTCGTTTCGGTTTTGATTTTGATTTCACCGCAATGTAGGTCGCTGCTGTTCGCGGTGTCCTGCCTCCTTTAATATCACGGTAGTAAGTATATGTCATCGGTATTTTGCCGTCGTCGATAGTTTCTGCTGCTATGATTTTTCCGATAAAGAGGGTATGCGTTTCGACATCAATCTCATTACAGACCTCGGCCTCGATAAACCCAACCACATTATCCAGAAAAATCGACGCACCTGTAAGCCCTGTTCTGAAGTTAACCCCCTGAAGTTTGTCTGTGTCTCTGCCGGTTTTGAAACCAAACCTGCCTATAAATTCCAGGGGTGTCTGTTCTGAAAGAATTGATACTGCAAAAACCTTACTTTCCGCAATATATTCGTGAGTCAAGTTTTGTTTATTAACACTAATCGCTATCATTGGCGGCTCAGGTGTAACCTGGAAGACGGTATTGACAATACAGCCGTTAGAGATGCTGTCCTTTTTTGAACTGACGATACACATGCCATAACTCAGGT
>Ga0272442_10011355_pt1 | contig 10872 bp, 10 predicted proteins | sample SSMForm2O_FD_200262 | JGI IMG/M metagenome (GOLD analysis project Ga0272442, IMG submission 200262) | Marine sediment archaeal communities from Little Sippewissett salt marsh, Falmouth, MA, United States - SSM-Form-2O | ecosystem: Environmental > Aquatic > Marine > Wetlands > Sediment ... | reverse complement strand
TCGGCGAATTCCCCCTTCCGGCCCCGGATCACCGGGGCGAGGATAACAAGGCGCGTGCCTCCCGGAAATGACAGGATCCGATCCACGATCTGTTGCACGGTCTGGCGGGTGATCGGTTTGCCGCAACGGGGGCAATGGGGAGTCCCGAGGTTGGCGAACAGAAGCCTGAGATAATCGTACAGCTCCGTGACCGTGGCCACGGTGGAGCGGGGATTTTTCGATACCGATTTCTGCTCGATGGCAATGGCCGGCGAGAGGCCCTCGATGTGATCCACGTGCGGTTTGGGCATCTGTTCGAGAAACTGCCTCGCATACGCGGATAAACTCTCCACGTATCTCCTCTGGCCCTCCGCATAAAGGGTATCGAAGGCCAGGGAGGATTTCCCCGAGCCGGAAAGGCCCGTGATCACCGTGAAGGTGTTGCGGGGGATGGTGACATTGATGTTTTTCAGGTTATGTTCCGATGCCCCGATAACCGTTATATTTTTCGTCGTCATGAATCGCCTTCCTTAAATCACGAAAAATGAATCTACACCAGCTGGTCGCCTCCCCGTCAAGATGGAATGGGAAACAAATTGGCTTGATCCAGGATCATTTTTCTATTGTCATAAGGGGGCCATTTGAGTAAATGATAAGAAAGATTACATGAAAAACGGATATTTGCCATGTGGAAATGTCTTGTGTTCGCTCTTATTGTGGGATTTTTCATTTGTGCGGGAGGGTGCGCCCGGGATAAACCCCGGATGCCGATCGTACCTGAAACCCCGGAAACAAACCCGGGTCCGGTTGTTCCCGACTCCGGACTGGGCGTTGAATTCGACGTTCAGGCCGCAGGGAATATCCTCATGATCCGGATCGGCAACAACACCCCGGATACCATCCGGGTAAGCCCGTTTTACTTCGCCCTGATCGTCGATAACCGGAGACCGGAAATCAGGTACAATCCCGCGATTGCAGGAAGCCGGTTTCCCCTCGCGACACTCAAAACAGGGGAAATCGCCAACGGCGTCATCCAGTTCAATGATTACAAAGACCTTGTGGGCCAGAAACTCGTGTTCAATTCCCCGGATCACAAGCCCATCGTGGCCGTGATCCGGGAAACCGGGCCATAAAAGGCCTTGCTGTTTGAAAATCGAAATATGCGGAGCAGGTCGTGCGGCCGCCGGTCTCCGGACCGGAGGAAAGTCCGGACACCGCAGGGCGGGATGCTTCCTAACGGGAAGGCGGGGCGACCCGACGGAAAGTGCAACAGAAAACACACCGCCGATGGGGGCTGCATCAGAGCCGATTTCTGATGCAGCCTCACAGGCAAGGGTGAAATGGTGCGGTAAGAGCGCACCGGCGCGATGGCGACATCGCGGCCTGGCAAACCCCATCCGGTGCAAGATCAAATAGGGGACCAGAGCCGGCCCGGCTCGTTTCCCCCGCGGGGGATGAAATCCCGGGTGGATCGCTCGAACCCGCGGGCGACCGCGGGTCCAGATGAATGGCCGCAACCCCCGGACCGCCGGGGGAACAGAATCCGGCTTACAGACCCGCTCCGTTTTTTTATTCAGGTATTTCTTGAGAGAGGCCTCTCTCAAACGTGGATTACTTTTTCTGATATGTATATGAGAAGGGTTGCTCGATGCGGCACGAGATGATGCGGGGCTTGTGGGGATGGTTTGTCCATTGTATGTTCACCAGACGGCACTCGTCTCCCTTATCATCCGTGAATTCGAGCTCGCCCGGAGGAGACGGCATCTCGTCCGCTTCTGGGAATCCGTATCGCTTCACGTACCATCTGTAACAGGTATCCGCCGATTCCTCCTCCCGGTTGAGACGATCCACTTCCGCGTTCACTTCCTCCCTGTGCCTTTCCCGCTGAAGGTTATACAGCTTGAGCATGATCTGGTCCACTTCCCGGTGGGCCGATGCGATCACTTTCGGGGCCTGGATCGCCCCGAGATAGAAGCCGTGTCCCAGCTGGTAGAGCAAGAGAATGACAGCCAGGGCAATGCCGACCTTTATAAACATTCCCCGGATCCCGGAATCCCTTGAACCGTACATAATCTCAGATCCCTGTTCATAATTTTATTGTGCCTGATGGTGTTAATCATGGGAAGAGAATGGAGAAAGGGCAAGAAAAATCCTCATCATGAGGTGCCGCGGGTGTCCAGAATCATTTGCCTGAATCGCGCGAAAAGGTGCTGGGCGTCGTGGGGACCGGCGCTCGCCTCGGGGTGGTACTGAACGCAGAAAACCGGGTGTTCCCGGTGTGCCAGACCCTCCACCGTATGATCGTTCAGGTTCCAGTGCGTCACTTCAACGGATGAGGGAAGGCTCTGGTCGTCCACGCAAAAGCCGTGGTTTTGAACCGTGATCTCGATCCGATTCGTTTGCACATCCTTCACCGGGTGATTGGCTCCCCTGTGGCCGAATTTCAATTTGTACGTTTTCCCCCCGAACACGTGACCCAGGATCTGGTGTCCCAGGCAGATCCCGAAGATCGGGTAACGGCCAACCAGTTGTTTCACTTCCCTGACGATATAATCCAGGGCGGCCGGGTCTCCGGGTCCGTTCGAGAGAAACACCCCGTCCGGGTTCAGAGCCTCCACCTCTCCGGCCTTTGTTGTGGCCGGTACAACCGTCACCTCCATGCCTTCCTGGATCATGAGTTCGCAGATGTTCCACTTCATGCCGAAATCGAATGCTACGATCCTGAGGGGCTTTTTTCCCTCGACCGGCGCCCCGGACAGGCGGGGTCGATAACGGAAGATCTTATCCGCACTGACGATTTTGACGTAATCCTGTCCGGCCATTTCAGGAGAGGCCATAACCTTTTTCAGGAGGCTTTCCGGATTGGTGTCCCGGGAGGAGAGCCCGCCCCGCATGGCCCCCTTTTCCCGGATGTGAAGAACCAGGGAACGCGTGTCGATCCCCTCCAGCCCGGGAATCTGGTGGCGTTCCATGTAGTTGGAAAGGGATTCGTTGGATCGCCAGTTACTGGTGATTCCGGACAGCTCCCGGACAATGAATGCCGCCACCCGTGGCCGGGCCGATTCAATGTCGAGCTGGTTGATCCCGTAATTCCCGATCAGGGGATACGTCATACAGACCATCTGGCCGTGATACGAGGGATCGGTCAGGATCTCCTGGTAGCCGGTCATGGAGGTGTTGAAAACCACCTCCCCGAAGGATTCCCGGAGGGCCCCGAACGCGCTGCCCTCGAACCAGGCGCCGTCCTCGAGAACCAGTATGGCTTTTTTGGAATTCATCACAAATTCTCTTTAGAAAATTCGATGGAAAAGTATCAGCGGACCCTTTCCGGTGTCAAGGCTGTTCCCGATCCGCCGGAAAGTTCGATTATGTCTGGATTTTTACTTGACCTCCCCCCGGATTTAAAGGGATGTAATGCCTCAATTTCCCAAGGGAGAGTTTCGAGTGGATACGATTTTTGGCTCGTTCGAGGCGATTGCCGAGTGGATCAGGGCCTGGGGATACCCGGGCATCATCTTCCTCATGGCCATCGAAAGCTCCTTTTTCCCCTTTCCCAGCGAGGTGGTCATGATCCCGGCCGGCTATTGGGCTCACGAGGGTGAAATGAGCATGGGACTTTCCATCCTCTCCGGAATCTTCGGAAGCATGATCGGCGGTTATTTCAACTATTACCTTTCCCTGTGGCTCGGGCGTCCCATGGTTCTCAAGCTGGGCAAATACGTCGGCCTCTCGGAAACAAAATTCGCTCGGGTGGAAAAATACTTCGAAAACCACGGGGAGATCACCACGTTCATCGGCCGCCTGATCCCCGGGATCCGGCAGCTGATCTCCTGCCCGGCCGGCATGGCCCGGATGAACATCTTCAAGTTTTCCGCATACACCGCAGCCGGGGCCGGGCTCTGGATCGTGGTTTTGGCCTTCCTCGGGTATTTCATCGGACTGAACAAGGAACTGATCCACAAGTACAAGGTTCCCATCACACTGGGTCTCATGGCTTTCTGTGCGGTGGTGATCGTGGTTTACATCGTGGTGAAGCGAAGAAAGAGCCGGGTGGAAAAAACCGGCGGGGCCGCATAGAAAAGAGTTGACGTCCCCTCGTAACGGGTGGGATATAAACCCGGAAAATTGAAAAAGGCTTGAAAAAGGCCGTAAAATTGTCGGGGTGTAGCGCAGTTGGCTAGCGCGCAGCGTTCGGGACGCTGAGGTCGCGGGTTCGAGTCCCGCCACCCCGACCATTTTTTTGCCCCCCTCTTATTTCGTCCCAAACGATAGTTGAATCACGGGATTTGCAAACAGTTATATCACTAAAGTTGATTTATTGTAAAAAGGACTTGATCCAACTCCCTCATCCTTCTATCCTCTCTTGCCATAATATATATTTAATCAAGGGGGTTTTTAAACATGACTCGCATTTTGATCGTCTTCGTTCTCCTGGCCGTTCTTTTCGGTTGCACTTCCTCAAAAAAGGAGATGGCCGTTCCCGGGGAACCCGCCCTGGAATCCACCAGGGATCTGACAGATACCGCTCCCGCTGTCACCGGATACGACGACAGCCAGTTCGTCGATGACATTACCATTCCGGACAATATGGTCATCGAAAAGGGAAAAAAGTTCCTGAAAACCTGGCGTCTTTATAATTCCGGCACCACCACCTGGAAAGGATACAAACTCGCCTTCAGCAGGGGAGACCGTATTGGAGCCCCGGAAAGCGTTTCCGTCAATACAACGCCTCCGGGCGATGAGGCCGATATCACCGTTCCCATGCAGGCGCCGAAGGAACCCGGAACCTACACCGGGTACTGGCAGCTGCAAAATCCCGGGGGCGAATCGTTCGGAGTCACCATGTGGGTGTTGATCGAGGTGAAATAGCTCGATGTTTTTCATTGCCCTCCGGATGGGCTCCCTGATAAAAAGTCATGGATTTATCGAACCAGCTGACATGGCCGCGGAATTTGATCTCCCGGTTTTTTCATATCCCACTGGAACCCGTTTGCCAGCCCGATGAATGCTCCTGCGGCCTCAGCTGTCTTAAAATGGTCCTTGCCTGTCACGGCAGGTCCTTTTTTCATGATGATTTGAACGAACTCACACCACCCAATCCGGATATCGGCCTGTACGATTCCCACCTGGGGCTGGCCGCCATTCAACTTGGATTCGCCGCCACCATATATACCTATAACTACAGGATCTTTCACCCGATCTGGAACCGTTTGAGCCGGAAGGATCTGATGGGGAAACTCGCCACCAGGCAGATGTGCGCCATGACCCCGCAACAGGCCCTGGCCGCGGAATTGTACATCGAGTTTCTCCGGGCCGGCGGCGAACTCCTCTTTTACCCGCTCTCCAGGGAACTCATCCTGGCCCATTTCAACCGGGATCTCCCCCTCATCGCCGCCCTGGATATGAGTTTCCTCTACGATTGCATGGCCTTTTACGATGAATTCTCCGAGCACCGGGCCACCCATTTCGTGGTCCTCCACGGTTACAATCCTGAGGATAACACCTTTTTCATATCCGATCCCTGGTATTCCATCCCCCTGCCAAATAAAAACGGACAGTACTACATCGATGCCGACCGGGTGATCAACGCCATTTTCCTCGGGCAGGAACGCAACGACTCCGCCATCATTGTGATTCAGAAAAAAAAGGGGTGAATCTCGGTTCTTCCCGGTTGACATTTCCCCCTTATACCCGGAACATAAAATCCCAGAATCATCCCGGAGACACAGTAAAAATTATAAATATTTCGTTTTTGTGGAGTGTGGAATATGAGCCGTCTGAAAATTGTCGCTGTTTTTATCGCCGTTGTTTTGATCCTGGGGCTTCTTGCCGCCGGGGGAGCCTATCTGGCCGCCTCCTCGAAGCAGAAAAAGGCCTCCTCGGAACTCAAAACCGCCAAAGACCTCCTCGAAAACGATAAAACCGAACCCGCCATCGCACTTCTCAAGGAGCATATCGCAAAGTATCCCCGGATGAACACCACTCCCGAAGCCACGTTTCTCCTGGCCAGAACACTCTGGGAGTGGAAGGAGGATCATGAAGAGGCCCTTCCCCTGTTCGAGCGCCTGATCAGGGAACATCCCGGCGCCCCTTATGGAAGGCAGGCCCTTTATTACAAGGCCCTCGCCCTGCTCGATAAAAGACCCTACGATGAGGAAACCAGGGACTTTTTCCAGGAGCTCAGGGAAGATGCCTCCGTAAAACACCTCGCCTTTATCGCCCGGTACGGCCTCGCACTGGCCGATCTGGATAGTGGGAGCGAAAAAAAGGCAGCCTCCGCACTCGAGGATCTCCTGGAACGATCCCTCCCGGACGAACTCCGGGACAGGATCGAGATTACCCTGGGTGAGCTCAACCTGCGCCTCCTCTTTTCCCCGGCACTCCGGCCCGATCAGGAATACTACACCATCAAAAGGGGAGATTATATCTACAAACTCGCCAAAAAATTCCGCGTCACACAGGAACTCCTCATGAAATGCAACAATATCTCCGATCCCAAAAAACTCTCCATCGGCCAGAGGATTAAAATCCCCGATATCGACCTCAGCATCCACGTGGATAAGTATTCCAATACCCTCACACTCATGAATCACGGAAAATTCTTCAAGAAATACGTGGTTCGCACGGGCGCCTATGAAGGCCAGACACCGGTCGGGGAATTCAAGATCCAGAATAAAAAGAAAAACCCCCGATGGGTCAATCCGCGAACCCATAAACTCTATCCTCCCGGCGATCCGCAAAATGAACTCGGAACACGATGGATGTCCTTCCAGAACGACATGCTGGGCATTCACGGAACCATTAAACCCGAAACCGTGGGATTCTACTCCTCCTTCGGCTGCATCGGTATGTATCGAAAGGACGTGGAAGAACTGTTCGACCTCGTTCCCGTGGGAACGCCGATCAAGATCGTGGGGAAAATGAATCCCGGACTCGTGGAGGAATCCGAGGCCCTCGGATACCGCGAATAGAATCAATGATCGGGACATCGGGAATTCGGGAAGGGAGAACGTGAACAAATGCCGATGGTGATCTGTATCATACCTGCCCGATACGGTTCCTCGCGACTGCCTGGCAAACCTCTGGCCGATGTCGCGGGAAAACCACTCATTCAGTGGGTTTACGAAAAAGCCCGCGCCTCCTCCCTGATCCGAGAAACCTGGGTGGCCACGGACGACCGCCGCATATTCGACGCGGTTCAATCCTTCGGGGGAAAAGCCCTGATGACCACCGGGGAATACCTCTCCGGCACCGATCGCATCGCGGACGCCGCCCTCGAGATACCCGGCGATATCATCTGTAACCTCCAGGGGGATGAACCCGGGATCCATCCGGAGACCCTCGATCAAACCATCCGGGCATTGCTGGATAACCCCGATTTCCACGTCTCCACCGCAATGGTCGGAATCCAATCGGAAAAAGACTACAGATCTCCCGCAGTGGTCAAAGTTGTGTGTACTCCCGATGGAACCGCTCTTTTCTTTTCCCGCTCCCCGATTCCCTCACTCGTTCGGGCGGGAAATAACACGGAATGGGAGGGATTCTTCGGATTCAAGCACCTCGGGCTTTACGTCTTTCGAAGGGAAACCCTCCTGGCCTTCCCCAAAATGAAACCGGGCTTCCTCGAACGACTGGAACAGCTCGAACAGCTCCGTTTCATGGAAAACGGTTACCGCATCCGGGTCGTGCAAACCGTTCACGACTCCGTCGGGGTGGATACACCAGAAGACCTGGAGGAACTCAGGGCCGAATTTCAAAAAGGAATATGAACCGGATATGGTGAAATACGTCTTTATCACCGGCGGGGTGGTTTCATCCCTCGGCAAGGGGATCTGTACGGCATCCATCGGTTGCCTCCTCGAATCCCGCGGCATCAATGTCACCATGCTCAAGTTCGATCCCTATATCAACGTGGATCCAGGAACCATGAGTCCCTTCCAGCATGGAGAGGTTTACGTCACAAAAGACGGCGCCGAATGCGACCTGGACCTGGGGCATTACGAACGGTTCACCAGTGCGGTCATGAGTGAGGATAACAATGTCACAACAGGCCAGGTTTACAGTTCAGTCATATCCAAAGAGCGAAGGGGGGATTACCTGGGGCGCACCGTTCAGGTGGTTCCCCATATCACGAACGAAATCAAGGCGGCCATTTACAACCTGAAGAAAATACCGGGGGTTCAGGTGATCCTGACGGAAATCGGCGGCACGGTGGGGGATATCGAGGGCCAGCCCTTCCTCGAGGCCATCCGCCAGGTTCCCTACGACGTGGGAAGGGAGAACGTCCTCTATATCCACCTCACCCTCATCCCCATGATCCGGGCGGCCGGGGAGATGAAGACAAAACCCACCCAACACAGCGTCAGGGCCCTGCGGGAGATCGGAATCCAGCCGGATATCCTCATCTGCCGCACGGAACAGCCCTTTGGAGAGGAAACCCGCGACAAGATCGCCCTTTTCTGCAATGTCTCCAGCGACGCCGTCTTTCAGGCCGTGGATTTGTCCGAAATATACGAAATCCCGCTCATGCTTCATAAACAGCATCTGGATGCCGTGATTGTCCGGCGTCTCGGCCTCCCCTCCGGTTCCCAGGATCTCGGTGAATGGACCGCCATGGTGGAAAGGGCCGGGGCCAGAACCAGGAAGATCCGGATCGGGGTGGTTGGAAAATACATCGAACTCCAGGATGCCTATAAGAGCATTTACGAATCCCTGCGTCATGCCGGGTTTGCCAACGATGTCATGGTCGAACTCGATCGGATCGATGCGGAATTCCTGCAGCCTGATAACCTGGAAGAGAAATGCGGGGAGGTTGACGGGATCCTGATTCCGGGCGGGTTCGGACAGCGGGGCATCGAGGGGAAGATCCTGGCCGCCGGGTTTGCCCGGAAAAATAAAATCCCCTTTCTGGGCATTTGCCTCGGGATGCAATGCGCCCTGATCGAATTTTCCCGCAACGTTTGTGGACTCGAGGGTGCCAACAGTTCGGAATTCGACCAGGATACCCCACACCCCGTGATCTCGCTCATGAACGAACAGGAAAAGGTGGTCAACCTCGGGGGGACCATGCGGCTCGGGTCCTATCCCTGCAAAATTATACCGGGAACAAAAACCGCCGCAGCCTATCAGGAGAAAGACCTGGTTCATGAACGTCACAGGCACCGGTTCGAGGTGAATAACAGCTACCGCCCGGTGCTGGAAAAAAAGGGTCTCGTGATCGCCGGGGTGTACGAGGAGAACGATCTTGTGGAGATTATTGAAATTCCTGATCATCCCTGGTTCGTGGCCGTGCAGTTTCATCCGGAGTTTCAATCCAGCCCCCTCGTCCCCCATCCCCTTTTCAAGGATTTCATCCATGCGGCGGCCCGGGAGAGGGGATAAATCGGATGAATCCTGCAAACAGGTTTATGTTGACAGGATTCCGGACGGATGCTTAAACTCTACTTGCCTTTGTAATTACGGGGGCGAAAAGGCCCGTTTTCTTCGAAAGGGAGCCATGATTATGATGCGAAAGTTTTCTATGCTGGTAGTGTTGATTTGCCTGATTGCCCTGGCGGCACAAACCACGGAAATGAGATCACTCGATAAGGGCGATCTCATCGTGATCGAGAGGGAAGTCGAGGGACCCACGGAACAGGCCGCGATCGACGAGGTCAGCCGTGAGGCGGTTCAAAGCTGCGTCGGACGCATCTATTTCTCCGAACGGCTCATAATGGCACGAAAGCTCCTGACGCGTTACATCGACAACTATTACAAGAAATTTATCTTCTCCTCCGTTGTGGATCAGAAAAAACACATGGGGGACAAGGTTCGACTCAAGGTCAAGATCTTCGTGAATTACTCCTCCCTGATCAAGGACCTGGAGGAAAAGGAATTCCTCTTCAAACCACGCGTTCGTCCACAGTATCTCGTGTTCTTGAAAGAACTCCTGGATGAGGGCCCCGCTCCCTATGATCATGGACGTCAAACCGTGCTTTCCGCATGGAAGGATATCACCGGCCAGAGATCTCCTGAAGGCGCCATTACCATCCCGCCGACCAACCTCGACATCCTCGAATCCGCAGCCCTCAAATCCGAGGCCATCCGCGTTGCCGAAAAAAAGGGCGCCGAGATCATCCTCTCCGGAACCTCCATCTCGAAAAGGGAAAACAGGCAGGAACTCTATTACGAAACCTATACCTTTTACCGCACAACCGTCGATCTCAAGCTCATACGAGCCGATACCGGGGAAATCCTGGATGAAACCACGGTTTCCGAAGTCGCCGGCAGCACCATGCAATCCCAGGCGATCCAGCTCTCCATCACACAGGCCGCACGCAAGGCCGCACATACCCTGGCAGATTATTTCCTCGCCAACTGGGATAAAACCGTCCAGGGAAATTGCGATTATACCTTCCTGTTCACCGGTGTGAACAGTGAAAAACTCGATATTATAAAAAGGCACCTCGCCTCACTCGATGATGAGTCAAAGGTCTTCGTGAAAAGCCAGTATTCCGACGTGGCCGTTGTGAACCTCGTTTACAAGGGAAACCGGGAATTCCTTATCGATGCCATCGAAAGCCTCTCCTTTCCCCGCATGCATATCATCGAGGAACAGGAAAATCGATTCGAAATCCAAATCAAGAACTGATCCCTTTTCATGACTCACTACCCGACCCCTTCAAGAGTTCGCCTCAACCTCTTTGTGTTCTTTACCCTTCTCTTCATGGGGAGCGCCTCCGTCTTTTCCCAGTCCATTCTCCTTGTGGATGATTTTCATACCTCCGCATTTCCCTGGAAACCACTCTGGCAGGATGCCTTCACCACCCTGGGACTCTCCGCCGCCTTTACCACAGACACTGAAATCGATGAACCCGGAAGGCCGGGCCCCGTTAAACTCTCAGATTTCGATAT
>Ga0272442_10011353_pt1 | contig 10873 bp, 8 predicted proteins | sample SSMForm2O_FD_200262 | JGI IMG/M metagenome (GOLD analysis project Ga0272442, IMG submission 200262) | Marine sediment archaeal communities from Little Sippewissett salt marsh, Falmouth, MA, United States - SSM-Form-2O | ecosystem: Environmental > Aquatic > Marine > Wetlands > Sediment ... | reverse complement strand
CACAAAATTTGGTATTAGAAAAGTTAAAAGGGGTATTTTCTCACCTTTTGTAAGAAAGTGTCTTCATCATAATGGAAGTTGAAAAAGATGATGAGTTTTCGCCCCTCCAGATCTCTTGATGTTCTTGATTGTTAGGATCAGTATAGCTATTGCGGCAGTTATAGTCTACTGGTTGCTTAAAAAGAGAAAGAAAGCCTAACATCCATGACATAATTCTTGCGGTTCAGCACTGGACAGGATAATAAAAAAAAAGGGGCACCTAAGCCCCCTTTGGGAAGAGACCCACACACATTTTTTTTAGGGTATTGCTTTTTTTGCCATGCCCGACAAATATGACAAAAAATACGCACATTTTTCTTGATTTTTTTCGACGGATATTTTCGGAGATTTACTACAGGATTTGGGGGGTTTATTGCTTATATACTTTCGTTATTTTGAATTCACACCTGTACCAAATAGGGGATATTGGGAGCAATATGTTTATAACCACACACGTGATTAATATTAATTGGAGGCGAAAATGAACGAAAAAATAAGATATTGTGGTTTGGGCATATGTATATTGTTAATAATTAGTGCTTTTTCCAGTGTTGTATATTCTGGAGAGCATGAAGGATTTTCTGAAGAAGTGAAAAGTTCAACTCAACCTTATAATCCTTATATTGAGGGGGATACACTTGGCCAGCCAAATGAAAAGTTGTACTATGTTGTTAGGGGAACAATTTCTGGATCTCATTTGTTATGTTATTGTATTGATTGGGGTGAGGGAACAAATCCTGAATGTGGCGATTATTATCCCTCTGGAACACCAGAGATACGAGAACACTGTTGGAGATCTCCAGGTATTTATTATGTAAAGGCATTTATTAATGGAGGAGGTAATCCTTCAAATACTCTTAGGGTAACAATTTCTAATCCACCAACTAAACCCTCTAAGCCTTCTGGCCCTACATTTGGTGTTCCAGGTACCTACTATGAGTATTCTACTTGTGCTTACGATATTGATGGTGACCGGGTTCAATATGGCTGGGATTGGGATTTTGACGGTGAGGTTGACGAGGAAACAAGATTGTATGATTCAGGGGAAATGTGTACTATTTCACATAAATGGAATGTTGCAAAGGATTATGTAGTGCAGGTAAAGGCTAGGGATCAGCATGGGATTGTAAGTGATTGGTCCTTACCACTTCCAGTTATAATTTCTGATAACACTGCTCCTGGTAAACCCGAAAAGCCCACGGGGCAGACATTGGGGAAGGCGGGAAAAAGCTACAGCTACAGCACGGTGGCAATAGATCCTGAGGGAGATAAACTGTATTATTTATGGGATTGGGGAGATGAAACAGGGAGTGAATGGGATGGACCATATAATTCTGGAGAGACATATGAAGTATCTCATATATGGGAAAAATCGGGAGGATTTGATATAAAGGTTAAAGCCAAGGATGAACATGGAGCCGAAAGTGAATGGTCAGACTCTCTCTCTATTGCAATGCCTAAAAATATGGCCTCATTGGATCAATTAGATCAATCTCAAACAGAACACGACGGTGCTGAATTCCTCTCTAATGGTGGAGAACGAGCTCAAGGTTTTATACCAACTCTCTCAAAATTAACCAGGGTTCAATTATATCTCAATAAATATGGTTCTGGCCCCACGTACTATAATACGTATCTTCTTATGATAAGAGAGGATGAACCTGATGGGCCAACTGTTATGACTTCCTCTCTGGATGCCAGTCAAATACAGTCAGGTAGTCACTGGGTTGAATTTAACTTTAGCAATTGTCCTGGCATGTTAACTCCCGGAAGACAATATTATGTTGTTATTACGGGTGAAACTGAAATCTCTGGTAGTAGCTTACTCTATTGGATGTATCAAACTTATAATCCGTATCCCTATGGGGATGCATGGAGACATAATGCTACGTGGTACAATTGGCATAAATTATGGAGAATGAATTACAGTTGTGATTTTTGTTTTCAGACATATGGGGAAACAGGGGGAGGAGAGATTAATAATCCGCCCAATACTCCAACTAAACCAATGGGGCCTACAACTGGAGAAACCGGGGTGGCATATTCCTATTCTACCTACACGATTGATCCGGATGGTGACCCGGTACAGTATGGTTGGGACTGGAACGGCGATGGCATAATAGATACATGGAGTGGACTGTATAATTCGGGGGAGGTGGTGACAGAGTCGCATACCTGGACTGCAGAAGGAGAATTTATTGTTAAGGTAAAGGCACGGGATAGTAAAGGTGCAGAGAGTGGCTGGTCAAATTCCCTTAAGGTTGTCATGCCCAAAAACAAAGTATTAGACAGCTATCCATTGATTCAGTGGTTCCTGGAATTCATCAAAGACAGGTTCCCCCAGCTTATGCCTTAGTTATCTTAAACTTTCTTGTACCAATGGGGGATATCTCCATAATGTCACCCTTATCTATATTATATCATGCACTAAAAAATAGGTAGGGGCATTTAAGCCCCTACGGATAGAGACCCACAATGTGGATTATGCTTTTTGCCATGCCCGACAAAGATGACAAAAAATACGCAAATTATTTCGTTTATTATATCGTCGATATTTTCGGTGATTTACTACGAGATTTTGGGGGTTTATTGCTTATATATTTTTGCCGATAAATTTGTTTTTACCATTTTCTTTAAGGTTTTTTAAGTAGATTATGATTTTTTATTGAGAAAAATATGTAAGTGCTAATTGAAGGAAATTAAAAAAAAAGTGTGCCGATATGGGAGCTAGAATATTTTTTGTTTTTATTAGAAGAAGACCAAAAATTAAGCCGATAAAAAACGGGATTATAATCTGTAATGGATTGTTATATGCTAAATGCGCAAAGCCAAATAAAAACGAGGTGATAACAATGCCTATTAGGGGTGTAGTAAGACCCATCAACTTTGGTTGAATAAATCCTCTGAAAAATATTTCTTCACTTATAGATGAAAGTAAGGGTATAATGATAACAAGGGGTAATGTAAGTGCTTCAGCGATGTTTTCACTTAGAGGATTATCTGGGGGTGTATATCCTATTTGTATGAATATATAGAAAATTAATCCGAGAAAGAATAAGATAATAAATGCTGAAGAAGACCCAATAAATATACTGTATCCGATATTTTTTTTGGTAAAATAAAGATTTTTTAATGATGTATAAAGGTTACTGTTATAAAACAACATGTTCCCTAATATCGATGACCCACATAAAATGACTGTATTTATAAGAAGAGATGATATGAGCAAAGAGGCAGAAAAATCTATAGCTGGGGATGTAAATAGAAGGGATAGTATGGATAAGCCATACAGAAAAATCAAGGTTGCTGTAAGAATAAGATAACCTATTATTTTGCCCATCTTCATTTTTAGTGCCTTAATTACATAAATATTTTAAAGGTTTTGAATATTTTTTATTTATTTTTTTATCAATGATGGTTAATCCATCAACTGTCTTGCCATTTTATAAAATTGTTATATTGTATCTCCTTTTGTTAGAATCAATCATAGAAAAAAATTCAATGACAGTCAATATTAAAGAAGTGGGAAACTATTTAGAGGAAAGTTTTTTTAATCCAAATGTTTTAACAACCCAGGGCCCGTGGGGTAGCTTGGTCGATCCTTCTAGCTTTGGGAGCTAGGGACTCCGATTCGAATTCGGGCGGGCCCATACCACCCGATTTAGTAATTCTATCATCATCATTTCGAGTATTAAAAGATGTAAAATTATTGTGTTTTCCTTCTATAAATCTGAAATATTCTGTTAATTGATTCTCAAGGAATTTACTGATATTTAATGCATTATTTTTAGCTTTAATAATGATGTACTTTGGCTTGGATTTTTGATGTGGAGAATTATGTGTTTTTTTTTTGTCCTATCCAGTGCTGACCAAAAAAGGGGTACTTATTGTAATACCTCGAATCCTGGCTGATTGAAGTACCACTTGGCTAGGTAGGTAGCATCATAAAGAGTGATTTGGCAATCCCCACTTACATCAGCCACACTTTCAGGTAGGTACTCGAAACCAAGGGTATTAAAGTACGATTTTGCAATATAGTTGGCATCGTAGAGTGTGACGACGCCGTCACCATTCACGTCACCATTTTTCCATACAGTAACGGTGACTGTGGTGGTATTCTGTTTCCCATGCTCATTTATGGCAGTTATAACCAGTTGATGGGGAATATAACCTGTTCCATTATGGATTGCTGTTCCCACAGTTGCATTAGCAAGTACACACCAGGTATCTGTACCAGGGATATTTGTTAGAGGAACGGTTGATGACCAACCCAGGGTTGTCAAATTGATAGTTGTACTAACTATAGAATCTATGATATTAACTGAAATATTACTGGCTTCAATACAGTTAGAATTATCTAGGCGTAATATGTCATTATCAGCAGTACCCTCTGGGATAATGGGAAGAGAACAGTTCACATTAGTAAAGTGGGGCAATATACTTGTATTTTCTACTACAGTGACACTGGCTGTAAAAGTTTTGTTTCCCCTATTTGAGTTAATGGAAATATTGCATTGGTGATACCCATGTGATAACCCTATGGTGGTAATAGTGACCGTGATTATATCTTTATCCCCATATCCATTCCTCGTTGAACCACTTTGCGGATGGACACTTATCCAATCACATGTAGTATCTAGAGTATAGGTGAGTTCTTCACAATAACACCCTTGATTCCAAATATAAAGGGTGGTAGAATCATTCAAACCCTGTGGTATAGTGCCAAAATAGTGTGATTTTGGTGAATAGGCTAAGCTTGCCTGTCCCGCCATAACAGGTAAACTAGAGAACATAATAGAAACAATAATCATAACAAGGACAATAATCCTGGATTTTTTTCTCATTTTCACCACCCCATATGTATATCCTATTCGTTTTTTTAGAGGATAAGGGTCAATATCCCCATATTACTAATAAGATATAAGCATTTTGATAATAAAATATATATCTAGTTGATGAAGACAAAATACTGGAAATTGTTTACAGAAAACAATTGCAATTAATACCGCATTAGTATAATTATATCAGGAATAAAAAAACCATGGATTCATTTAGCAATTTTAATAAATAAGAAGAAACATCTTTTCATAGATGGACCTTATCAAAATTAAAGTCTTTATCATTAGTTTTATGTCACTTGTTATAGGAAGCACATTAAATGGCTGTATAGGTCCACAAGAAGCAATACATCGGGTTGATAACTTAATCGTAGGTGAAAAAAACTATGAATGGAAGAATAGATTAGAGATAAGCCAAGAGGAATTCAACATACTAAATTTTATATCTGCCCCTAATGAATGGCCCTTTTTTATTAAACAGGATACTCTTTATATGTGGATTCATATCGAGGTTATATTTTCAAATGTTTTTAATAAGGACTGGGATATACTGAATCAGGGTCGAATAAATATCACCCTCTTTAATCCCTTAGGGGATAATATTTCATATAGTTATTCCACAGCACTTGGTAAACCTACTGAGGATACAGACATGATTTTTATACACAATCCCTTGCCAGATCAATGGCATATTGAGGTAAAGACTTTTGGGACAGGAAGTTATAGCATCAGGATTGATGGATATCAATTGTAGAGAAAAAAAGAGAGATAAAAAATGCCGCCGTAGCTTAGTTGGTTGAGCGGCTGATTCGTAATCAGCAGGTCAAGGGTTCAAGTCCCTTCGGCGGCTCTATGCATGTGAAGAATCAGGAATAGAACATGCCCTAAATCTGCTACCAGTGATACAAGTTTTTTTAGCACAATGGATAAAAAAGGGATACAGAAAGTGTTTTAACCAAGGTTTCATTATCTCTAAAAAAAATGGGGTCAAAAATAAAGAAACCTTCTATGAAAAAATTCAATCCAGCTAAATTGGAGGAAGAAATCAGGAAATATTGGAAAAAAAATCAGGTATTCAAAGAATCACTTGAAAAAAGAAAGAAAAAAGAACCCTATATTTTCCTGGAAGGACCACCCACAGCCAATGGCATGCCCCATCCAGGCCATGTATTAACCAGGACAATGAAGGATATTATCCTTCGTTATCAGTCCATGAAAGGGTATTATATTGAAAGGAAAGCGGGTTGGGATACCCATGGCTTACCAGTAGAAATCGAAGTTGAAAAAAAACTTGGATTGCACACCAAGCAAGATATTGAAAAATATGGCATAGAAAAATTTAACCGGGAATGCAGAAAAAGTGTTTTTGAATATGAGGAAGCCTGGGTGGAGATGACCAATCGGGTGGGCTTTTGGATTGATATGGATAACCCCTATATCACTCTTGAAAATGATTATATTGAATCAGTATGGTGGTCACTTAAAGAGATATGGAAAAAGGGATGGCTATATAAGGGCCATAAGGTCACTCCCTTCTGCCCCCGGTGTGGCACAGCTCTCTCATTTCACGAAGTTGCCCAGGGATATAAGGAGGTAGAAGACCCCTCCATTTTCATAAAATTCAAAATACAGGATGAAGACGGATATTTTCTCGCTTGGACAACAACCCCTTGGACACTTATTAGTAATGTAGCCCTAGCCGTCCATCCGGATGAATGGTACATAAAAATCAAATATGACAAAGAAACACTTATCCTGGCTGAGGAACGATGTACTGATCTTCTGAAAGGCAAAGACTACAAGATACTAAACCGAATAAAAGGACATGAACTGGAAAAAAAAGAGTATGTTCCCCTGTATAATTATCTTACACCACCAAAAAAATGCTGGTATATTGTATGCGCCGATTTTGTTTCCATGGATGAAGGAACGGGCATTGTTCATATTGCCCCCGCTTTTGGAGAGGATGACTATGAGGTAGGTAAGGCCAATGATCTTCCGGTTATTCAGCTTGTTAACCCAGATGGAACATTTCCCCCTCAGGTGAAACCCTGGAGTGGAAAATTTGTCAAAGATGCTGATCCCGATATAATTGAGGATTTACGAAGCCGGGGGTTGCTGGAAGGTGTACTAAAATACAAACATCAATATCCCTACTGCTGGAGATGTGATTCACCTCTATTGTATTATGCCATTGAATCCTGGTTTATCAAGATGTCACATCTGAGAGATGCCTTGGTGAAGAATAATAATCAAATAAACTGGTATCCTGAGCATTTAAAACAGGGACGGTTTGGTGATTTCATCAAGGAAGTCCGGGATTGGTCCTTGTCACGAAAACGATACTGGGGAACACCTCTTCCCATTTGGACATGCAAAAAATGTCAAGAACAAATCTGTGTGGGAAGCGTTGAGGAAATAAAAAAATTGTCCACAAACTTTTCCCACAACTATGACCTTCATCGTCCCTTCGTAGATACACTGCAGCTTACCTGCCCTAAATGCAGGGGGGATATGGAAAGGGAAGAGGACGTTATTGATGCCTGGTATGACTCAGGCTCGGCTCCTTTTGCCCAATGGCATTATCCTTTTGAAAAAGAAAAATTCCAGAAGAATTTCCCTGCAAACTTTATTTGTGAAGCCATCGACCAAACCAGAGGATGGTTCTATTCACTTTTGGCAGTGTCAACACTTATTTTTAATACAGCCCCCTATCGTAATGTTCTGTCCCTGGGCCATATATTGGATAAGGATGGACAAAAAATGTCTAAGAGAAAGAAAAATTACGTACAGCCTGATAAAATATTTAATCAGGAGGGAGCCGATGCCATGCGGTGGTATTTTATTTCAGCAAATGCCCCCTGGCACCCGATACGTTTCTATGAAGAAATAATCAAGGAGACGATGAACAAATTTCTTTTAACCCTTTGGAACATTTATTCCTTCTTTGCAACCTATGCTTCCCTAGACAATTTTGACCCAAAAAAAGATTGGGTGCCCATGGATTCCAGGGGTTTCCTTGATAGATGGCTGGTAAGCAGACTCAATCACCTAATAGAGGATATCGAGGATAAAATATCAAGATTTGAACTCCATAAGGCCGCTCGATCTCTAGAAGAATTTGTGATTAATGATTTTAGCAACTGGTATATCAGATGCTCACGAAAACGCTTCTGGGCTGAAGAGGCTACACCGGATAAATATGCAGGCTATTCAACATTTTATCATTGCCTCATTACCCTTTCCCAATTAGTGGCACCTTTTGTTCCCTTCATCTCTGATTATATATACCAGAATATGGGTGAGACAGAGAGCGTTCATCTTCAAGATTACCCCACTTCCAACAAGACACATATTAATATATCATTAGAAGAAAAAATGAGAGAAGCACGAAAAATAGTGGAGCTATCCCGATCCCTTCGCGCAAAGGCATGTATCAAGCTTCGTCATCCCTTATCACGAGGGATCATTGTTTCAGATGTTGATTTAGCGAATCTGGAAGACATTTTAAAGGATGAACTTAATGTAAAAGAGATACTTTTTGAATCGAGCTGTGACCCATATATGGTAAAGGTTGCTCGGGCTAATTATTCTACACTGGGACCTAAATTTAAGAAGCACGCATCTATGATAGCTGAGGAAATCAATAAATTGTCTTATAAGGACGCCCTGAAAGGTAAAGTCACGGTGAACAGCCAGGATTTTTTTTATGATCCAGAGGATATTATTATTGAAACTCGTGAACAAGAGAATTTAATGTCTGCTCAAAGCGAAGGTACAACTCTTATTTTGGATATAGACCTTAGTCAGGACCTTAAAGATGAAGGATTTGCTCGAGAAATCGTTCGTCGTATTCAGGAGATGCGTAAACAAATGGATCTTGAGATGAATGAGAGCATTTCGGTTATGGTATCCATTGATCCTGAAAGAATTAAAAAATGGATATTATATATTAGGGATGAGACACGATCTGGCAAGATAATTTGTTCAGAAAATGTTTCAGGAGATGCGGTAAAAAAGTGGGAAATTGAAGGAGAGATAATAACAATTGGGCTATCACAAGGCTAAGATTAATATATGCACCTTTAAGGGGATGGTATGCAGAAGGTTTTCCAATTCTTATATACGGGTGAATTGTAGCCCTTAGGTAAAAAGGGAGTCGTAGGTTCCGTTATCAATCTCTTTTTGTATCTCACGTGGATTTTTTGCCTCAACTGACACTCCCATGGAGACACAGGTACCAATGATTTCCTTGACTTGGGCTTTAAGAGTGGACCCTAGAAGATTTTTTTTCATTTGTGCTATTTCAATTGCATTCTTTAAGGTCAGATTCCCCACTTTCTTTCCCCCTGAAGACCCTTTCTCTACTCCAATCTTGCTCATGATTAAAGCAGACGCTGGAGGAGTACCCACATCGATATCAAAATTTTTTGTTTTGGGATCCACAATGATTTTGACAGGTACCTTCATACCATCAAAACCTTTGGTTGCGTCATTGATGGCCTTGATGACATCCATAATATTTACTTCCATGGGCCCTAATGCAGGACCTATGGGAGGACCTGCAGTGGCTTTTCCGCCATCTACCAATACTTCGATTACTTCAGGCATTCTATTTCTCCTTTTTTCCTTTTAAAATCCTTACTTGATCACCCTTGACGGTGATGGGAATGGGAACCATGGCTTCAAGAAGTTCAACCGTGATTTCCTCCTTGGCATCATCTATCCGGGTGACTTTTGCCTTTTCTCCCTTGAAGGGACCAGAGATCAATTCCACTGTTGCTCCCTCCTCTATGCTAGCTACCGCAGAGGGTGGAAAAAGAAAATGTTCAATGTCTTCAAAGGGGACATCACCCTCCAATATCTCTCGTGCATAACGTATTGGCCGTATCATTTTGTTTATATCATCTGGATCCTCACCCTCTACAAAAATATAACCCCGCAGTTTCCCGGGGACAAGAATCGATAAAATATTTTTTTTCCCTCGCACTGCTTGTTTGTAGAGAACATCGGACACATTTTCTTCTTGCCCCACCTGTGTTTTAATAACAAATATTTTGGTTGCCACTGTATCACCAGTATTTTTTCTAGATACCTAATATGTCTGCAATCCACGGTGCGACACGGGATGACAGAAGAAAAATAAAGAAACCTAAAGCACCAACAATTAAAATACCAATGGCTGTTATCTGAGATGTTTTGGTGTATTCCTCTTGGTCAGGATTGCGCGCCATTTTCAGGACACGTCCATATTTTCCTTTTCCAAGATGTTCTCCTTTTTTTTCTATGGAGTTTTGGATATCCCATGCCTTGTCTACAATTTTTTTTTCCATTTATCTAATAATATCTATCCCATGCTCCTGATGGGTATCGGTTTCGTGTTCCATCGATGAGCCTAATATTTGCTTGGATTTAACACCCGTTAACACAATAAGGGCCCGTATCGACTTTTTCAAGGATTTGTCCAAGGATGCACCCCAGATGATGGTCGCATCGGGGCTGATACGTGAATAAAGCTCTTCAACCACTCCTTCTGCTTCCTTAATGGTCATGTCTTCACCGCCAATAACATTAATTAGGGCTCCTGTGGCTTGGCTCACATCCACATCCAACAGGGGGGAATTAAGAGCCTCGGAAACAGCATCAATAGCCCGATTTTCACTGTCTGATTCTCCCATGCCAATCATGGCGACACCTCCCCGTTCCATGATTGTTTTAAGATCAGCAAAATCAAGATTGATTAGACCTGGAATGGTAATCATTTCAGTAATCCCCTTGATACTCCGCATCAGTATTTCATCAGCTACCTTGAAGGCAGCATTGAGCGGGAGGCGGGGAGCCAACTCCAGAAGTTTGTCATTGGGAACAACAATAACAGTGTCACAAAGCTCCCGTAACTGAGCTAAGCCACTCTGTGCATTATCCATTCTAATTCTGCCTTCCACACCGAAGGGAAGGGTAACGATAGCCAGAGTCAATGATCCTTCACCCCGGGC
>Ga0272442_10011352_pt1 | contig 10874 bp, 8 predicted proteins | sample SSMForm2O_FD_200262 | JGI IMG/M metagenome (GOLD analysis project Ga0272442, IMG submission 200262) | Marine sediment archaeal communities from Little Sippewissett salt marsh, Falmouth, MA, United States - SSM-Form-2O | ecosystem: Environmental > Aquatic > Marine > Wetlands > Sediment ... | reverse complement strand
CTGGTAATCTTAATAATGACATAATTCCTAATTATCTTGATACAGAAGGATGCAATAGTGGTGATTTTGGAACAGATACAAGTAGCCGTATGGAAAGTTGGATGTCTGATGATGGCGGACCATTTGCAGGTATTGCAAATAGTGCATCTGGATGGTTTATTGCGTCTACATATTTCTCAGCGGGGCTTTTATATCATGTTTTTAATGATACAGATCAGACAAGTTGTTTTTGTGAGGCGAACAATAAATGCCGTGAAACAGTTGGTCATACTGAAGCAGATGGCGTATTTGCTATGATATATAAGGAACGCAACTTTTTTGGTGACCCATCGCTTGAAATACAACAATATGATATTCCCCAGTTTATAAGTATTGATAATGGTATTAATGGTACCTTTGTTAACAGTTCAAATCCGACATTCAACTGGACAAAACCAAGCTATGACATTTCTCAATATAACTTATTAATAGATAATAATGCAGATTTTAGTAGTCCTGAAATAAATATTACAGATGTTAATAAATACATCTATCCATCCGAGTATTCAGAGAACAGCACACGGATAAGTTTTGCTCTGCCAACAGGCTATAGTCTACCTAATTACAATGTATATTATTGTAAAGTAGATGCTTTTGTGAAAGAGGTGGTATAAATAATCTCTAAAAAGCTTGCATGGTTATTTACAATTCTTTTTTTCTCACAGACCGTTCTTGCTGGTATAAGTGTTTTGCCACCTGCTAGCAACTGGCAACTTGGTGCAACAAATGGAACCAACTCAGGGACACTCACGGATAGCGTAATATCAGTAAGGGTAAGAAGTGCAGGGAGTCACCGATATTATGTTACACAAACCAGTAAGGACCTTAGTAACATTTCACATATTTCTGTAGACTGGAAAGGATCATGGATTAGTACCACCAATGCAATACTACATTTTGGTATATCATCTGCACAGATGGATACATCTTTTGATACAGAAATTACACATGCATCAACATTTTCAAGAACTACAGAATTTCTTGATGTATCTTCAAATAGTAGTGGGTATATCAAATTTGGTATAGAATTTACAGGGGGTTTTGTTGATTATGCTGATGGATGGCTATATGGTGTAGCAATGCATAATTTTAGCGATAGTGAAACACTAAATGCAACACTTGTTGAAGAAACAACTGCTACACTACAGGGTTCACTGTTAGAAGATAGTGATACAGATTGCACATGTGGTTTCTGGTATGGAAATATTTCTACTAATCAAAGTAATGTTGATGCAGGATTAGTGACAAGCACTGAATGTTCTGGAACATATACAAATGGAGAAACTTTTTCAAAAGCTGTAACAGGTCTTACCGTTGGTGAATATTATTATGTTAGATCATGGAGCAATAATAGTGTTAATTTTAATGCATCCGCTAACGAAACATATTTCCTTACAAAACCAAATAAGCCACAGAGTTTAACTGTTACAGGATATGGTGCTACAGATATTTCACTTAGCTGGGTTAATTCAACTATTGGAGATGGGACTAATCGCACTACAGTAATTGTTAGTAGCAAAACCAATTATCCTACAACTGTTGATAGTGGAACAATTGAATATAACGGCACAAACGATCATACAACAGTAACAGGTTTAGATAATTTTACTACATATTATTTTAGTGCTTTTACATATATCAATGATACTGGTAGCCCGTTTTTGTGGCATTTCAGCGATGGTTATGCTTATGCTGACGGGGAAACCATGGGGATGTATTATGATGTATATGTAAGACATGAGGGGAACGGCACACTTGTAAATTTAAGCAATGCTTCTATGACGCATACTTTTCATGCAGATAAAATAAATGGTGTAGTTCTTTTTTCAAGTAATCCTGATAATGCAACTGGTACTTTTACTTTTTATTCCGAGGAAATAGTGGCTATTGCAGAGTTTAGTTATGATGGGGTGTGCATTAGGTCTGCTGAACCAGTTGGATCGAACATAACATTTTATATTTCTACAGCAGAACGTGGAGTATACTCTGGTAATCTAACAAGCATAGAAATCTTTTTTCGTGATTTTTCTAATTTGATGTCAATCCCGAATCATCCTATGGCATGGATATATAAATATAATGGGAGCGAAAAATGGATTATTCACAAGGATTATTTACAGGCTGATATGACTTTGCGACCATGGGTTGTTATTGATGAAACATACCATGTTGGAGTAAGTTGTGATGTGTTTACAATTGATGACTTGCGAGCACTAAGTATTTATTCAGAGGAACAATATGAAATAGATGTTTTTTATTCTGATGTCACAGAATCTCAGTGGTATAATGTAATAGACATTGAGAACGGGTGGACTGATGCAGGGGTTCTCTATGTAAACTTTAATGACAAAACTCATTCTGGTTCAGACGGTGTACAGAATGCTACTATCTTTTTGTATTATGTAAACCATACGCTTATAGAAAGCGTTGATTCTGCTTTATATGGTAATCCTTGGAGTTTTCAATATACAAAAGCAGGGCTTGACCATAACGATACATATTATGTAAACATTTCTGTAAATTATGATAATGTAGCTATCAATGATTCATGGAATGGAACTATTCATCTTAATTTTTTAGCTTTTTCACATACAACTATTTCTCTTGATAATCTTGATGATAAACTGAATAATACTATTGGTCCTTCACCAGCCTATGTAATTGAAGGCGGAGTTGAAAAGGTTTTAGCTTGGAGTGCTTGCATTCTCATGTTTCTTGCAATGATACCTTTGATGATGTTTGGCAAAGAGTTTTCTGGTCTTGGTATTGTTGGAAGTGGAATTGTTCTTTTTGTCTTTAACTCAACAGCAATTGATACAGCAAGTCTTCAGAACGGCTTGTTGGCTGGTTTCTTGGTTATTTTTGGTATCTTGGTACTTATGATGCGGGGGAATAAATAGTGAATGCCTATCTGTATGCAATGCTAATGATATTTGCCAATGCAGGAGTGTTTGCAGTGGCTCAACTTGGTGTATTTGGTCCCCGCGTTGGTGGTATTGGTACATTTATAATTTCAGCGACAACAGAAGGAGAAATAGCAGGCATACCTTTAGATTGGATTGTGGGAGGAACTATTGTACTTGCTTTTATAATGTTAGCTGCAACAGCTAAGATTGCTGCTTCAAATGCTACAACCGCTCAAGGGATTACATATGTTGCTTTTGCTGGAATATTCTGGGTATCTTTTGGTTCCGCTTTTGCTATTATTGCCACTATTCCAATAGCGGCGATAAATATAATAATAATCCCTATTTTCTTTGGAATTAATATTCTTGTATTCATTATGGCACTATTGCAGATGGCATCAGGAGGGACCAAAACATATGACTAATATTACACTAAAAAATATTACAGAATACTTGGAAGGCGACGCAATTCAATATGGGAGAATGTTCATTGATCCATGGGTTGTTCTATTCGGCAGTTTCTTCTGGGGTGCACTTATACTTGTATTCGGAGCAGTGATATATCTTAAAACAGAACGTGTAGAACCCATGGTTGCATGGTGGATTATTGGTGGCGCAATCGCTAGTATATTGTTCCCAGTTGATTTATTATTCCTATTGGGTATAGCCTCTGGTTTCGCTGTAGGATTCTTATTGTTTAAACTATTCTTTATGGATAGGAAGTGAAAAAGAAATGTTTGAATTTGTTCCACCTAGAAGAGATGAAAAACTTAACGAAATGATAGATAGATTGATAAATGGAGAAACATTGATCTTTAACAATGGTAAAACATCCCGTAATCTAGGGAGATATGCAAAGCCCCTGCGCAACAAAAAAACAAATATCCTGCATTTATCATCAGATCGAAACACTGGTGAATGTATTGCTTATCTTAAACTAAACAACAAAAAATATCCTGGTGCTGTCACAAAGTTTAGAAAAAAGGGTAAGCCATCATATCGATTTAAGAACGAAATCTTTGAAAAACTTGACCTATTTTAATCTTTCTACTATCGCTATCTAATGATTATTATTTTTTATTGTGTTTGTTAACGCAAATTCTTTATATACACTACAAAACATACTAAAATAAATAGGAAAAAACAAAAGGAGGTAAAAGATTTATGGCAAAAGGCGCAATGGGTATAGGCCCAGTATCTCTAGTAATTACAATCATAACAATTGGTCTAATGGTCGGTATCGGTCAGTACATCTCTACAAGTGTTCTCGATAGCATTCCATCCACTGATAACACGACAAATGATACAATAACTAACATTAAATCACAGACCGCTGCTGCTTTCAACCTTGTCATCATAATCATGATAGTGCTCGCTGCGGTGGCGATACTGTCGGTTGTGATGTATCTGAAGTATATAGCTCAGTGATGATCTGTATACCTGGCAATTGAGAGTTGCGACCAAAAAGATATCTAAGGGAGCTTGTTCTCCCTTTCGTATTTTACTTTGTTTTTGTTTTTACTATAGATAAATTGGAGGAAAAGAACAATATGAAGAATGATTTTAGTGGTAGTACAGTTAATAGAAGTCTTTTGAATAATCCCATTAAGATACTTGCACTTATTATCGTTGTGACAGTGTTGGTAGCAGTCGGGTTTAGTGTTCTTAATGCAACATATAAAGGGCTTGGATCTGATGGTGTAACATTCACTGATACGTTTGCTGTAACCAATCCATCTGTTGACCAAGTTGTAACGCTTACTAATAATCCTGATAGCAGCACAGTTGTTGTTCAGCAATATAATGGTTTCCAATGGCTTACTGTTGGTAGTACATATGTATCTGTTAGTGGTACTACGGTAACTGTTGGTAGTGGTGGATTACAAGGGTGAAATAGATGAAGGATATAAAAAGTCAACAACATGCTGTTGGCGCAGTTTTAATCTGTCTTTTAATGATTGGAATATCTGCAACAACAGGATTTACAGTATCTAAAAATACTACAGAAGCGAGTGATATAGGTTTTGTTACTTCTGACTATCAAACACAAGCATATTTGGATTTGACATATGTGGGGAGTGTTGATGTTGATGGATATACTGGGCTTAGAACAGGTAGTGGGTTTTTTTATGCCAACGCTAGTGGTGCATATGTTATTACTGTAGGGGGAACAACCAGTCAAACTACTTATGACAACAATGTAACTCGTACAACAATTGATAACACAGGTGGTTCAGTAGCTAATACATCTGTTATTTTAGGTACTTTAGCAGTTGGTGTCGCTGCTCAATGTACTGTTTTTGATGAAGGAAACCGTACTTTTTATGTAATGTGTGGTAAAACACCAGCTGAAACAAATATGGTTCAAGCATTTTGTTTAGATAATAACACTGGTTGGGATACTGGTTGTAATATGCCTGTTACTGATGATTTTTTGTCATCTCAGGGTATATGGTACAACGAAACTGCTTTTGCTTTTGGTGACGAATCATGGACTGGTAATATTTATGCGTACAAACCTGGGAATAATACTGCTTGGATATATGATACTCTAACTACATATTCACCAAACAATCCCGGAACTGCTTATAAAGGAAGCGGAGATGTTTGTTATCTTTTTGGAGGATATATAACAGGACCAACATGTAGTGATAAAATCGTTGCATATAATTTTACTAATAAAACAGATTGGCAAGTTGGAACAATGACTAGAGGAATTTGTGAGAACATACATGCTATTTATAATGATGTAAATAATACCTATATACTGGGACCTGGCGATGATGCTGCTGTTGCTATAAAAAACATTTCAGAGTTTAACTCTACAACAGGTATAGATACCAACATTAGTTGGTTTTCTGATGGTGGTTCTCCTTATGCTGGTTGGGATGGTCGTGCAAATAATAAAACAGTTTACTTTTTTTGTGGTGCTACAGATGTTAACAGTATTTATAGTTTTGAAATAGGACCTGCTGGTGGTGGTAGTGGTGAATCTGTATATACATTAAAAGGTCTTCCCAATGATTATATTACTTGGTCAGGTATAGCTGGGGCAACAGTATATTGCAATTCGACAGGAGATACAAATGAATGGCTTGAAATAAATATGTCTATTAATGCAACAGATAATGTTACAGAGATTCGTGTATTTATGGATGATTTAAATGATACTGATGCATGGATAAATGCATCTAATATCACAATGTATGTTTCATCTGACAATTCTTCTTACGGTGAACTTGGCACGTTTACAGATGGTGGTTCAAACTTATCAATAAATGCAACTAATTGGAATGCTGGTACTATGGGTGCAGACCCATTTGCGGGTGCAGGTTTAACAGATAAAAATACATCAATATTTTGTATATTTAAACTAACAATTCCAGCAGATAGTCCAACAGATGAGTTCTATTCTAGTGCTACGGACAGTTGCAAAATATACCTTGGTCATTTTGTATAGGAGTAAAAAATGAATAGACACATAAAGGTAATTATAATATTAGTCATATTTTCGATGTTAACTGTACCATACAATTTATTTTTTAATGCCGGACCTGTTAAAGCTGATACTGGTCCACCCAATGATGTAAATATTATGTTTACAACCGATTGGCAAAATGCAGGTAGTCCTGCTGCTGATATGAACTCAGGTTGTGATATAGACATACTTTTTCATCTTGGTGATGAAGTTAATGCTCCATGGAATCAAGGAGAATGGGATACTTTTCATAGTAATTGGGATTCTGTAACAGGAACAGGAACTATCCTTTATAGAAACTATCTGCATGGAAACCATGAAGGTTACTATGCTACTCTGCCTTGTGCTGGTGGCGGTCAGTGGGATGGACCTGATACTCCTGCTTGGATGAATAGAAGCAGATTATGCCCTACTTATGAAGCTTGGATGGGAAATTTTTATGATTATTGTAATAATACAAAAATAGGAAATTATACCTATACATACGGGAATGTTTTGTTTATTGTTTTAGGTACTGATTTCAGAGATTGTTTAAATGGACAAGACGTTTTTAGTTGCATGAAATGGCTTGATTGGTGCAATGAAACAATACAGGCAAACCAGGATATGAATATTGTAATACTCTGCCATTTTGGAATTGAAACAGGTACTCAAGATTATTATGATGGATTATGGGAACAAGATGAATACTATTGGATAATGGATAACTATAATGTTTTTGCTTGGATACATGGACATACTCATCGTGCCCCAAGTGTAACAAATTTACATGGTACATATCATGTTAATGCAGGTAAGGGTGCAGGAGGCGGTGATGATAGTGTTATGTTTTATTTTGTTAATGGTTCATCTACTGTAGATATTAAACAAAGGAATCATGATGTTCATACTTGGACAGATACAATTAGTGGATTTGATACTCTTACTCTGGATTTTGCTTTCGATGCTTCTTGGGAGCGAGAAGCAACAACTTCTCAATTTATTTCAATAGATGATGGAACAAATGGTACAACAATTTATAACTCTACACCAACAATAAACTGGACTGTTATTGCAGATACATCTCAATACTGGTTACAAATAGACAACAATGCAGATTTTAGTTCTCCAGAAATAAATATAACAGATATTAACCAATGGAACTATCCAAGTAATTGTGATATAAATGCAACAAGAGTATCATTTACCTTACCAAATGCATTAACATCATATGATAAATATTATATGAGAGTAAAAGCGTTTACAAGGAATTGATAAATGTGAAAAAGATAATAATAGCAATAATAGCTGTAATTCTTCTTATATCAACGTTTAGTGTAACTGCTGAGTGGTCAGATAACTGGGAATTTGAATATGCTGAAGAAGTTGAAGAAACAACAGATGATGAAAACATTACAGAAATTATTGAAGTTGAATTAGAACAAGAAACCCAATACGAAACCCAAGCAGGTTGGTGGGATACAGATTGGACTTATTATATAAATAATACAATAAGCAATACATTGGTGGACTCAGATTTAGTTAATTTTCCAGTATTGATAGTAATTAATTCTACCATTGGTGCAAAATGTGATGGTGGAGATTCTATACGTTTTATAAATGAATCTAATTTTGAGCTTTATTATGAGATAGAACTTTGGAATGCCAGCAACTATAGTTATGTTTGGGTAAACGTAACTGAAGTATCGTCAACGGCTGATACAACATTTGCCATGTATTACAATAATTCAGCAGTGGCAGATAATCAATCTGCAACAGATGTTTGGGATTCTTATTATATGGCTGTTTGGCATATGAATAGTCTTACAGATAGTACAGGTACTTATGATTTAACTAATAGTGGTGCTGATTTAGTTACAACTGGTAAAATAGGGGATTGTTATGATTTTGTAGATACCAGTAGCGACTACATGTATCATGGCACTCTTCTTGATGCTGGTTGGAGTGCTACGACTTGGGAGAGTTGGACAACTCGGGATGATACTGATGTACTTAAATATTTGATTTCTAAAACTAATATAGCATCTCAGGATAGAGCCAATGTTGGTCTTAATATTGATGCTGCAGACAATAAGATGGCTGGAACATGGGAAGCTAATAATGTAGATGCGACAAATCCTGTTTCAACAATTGGTGCACCTCTTGATAATGAGTTTTATTATGTTGTAGTAACTCATTCTACTGGTACTAAACTTGAAGGGTGGATTAATGCAGTTGGTCCAGGTTATTCTGCTAGTAATGTTGGTACTTTTAATGCGGGTACAAATACTGATTTTTTAATTGGTAATTATGGTGCTATTTATTGGGATGGATTAATGGATGAAATTCGTATAAGCAGTATTAGAAGAAGCAGTGGGTGGCTTAATACATCATTTCATACATCAAATCAAACAGCAGGATTTTTAACACAGGGTGGTGAACAAACACAACCTCAAGGTGCAACAGTTCCTGTAGTTACAACCAACTCTGCAACAGGAGTAGAAGAAACTAATGCAACATTGTCTGGAACATTAACAAATAATGGTACTGCTGATACAACCTGTTGGTTTTTGTATGGGGATGAAAATCCACCAACAGATAACAATGTATCACAAGGCGTAATTGCAGATGGAGCAACATTTACATACAACTGGCAAAGTCTTACACCAGGAAAACTTTATTTTGTTAATACAAAAGCAAATAATTCAGAGGGATGGGATGACTCTGGTGGAGTAGTTGCGTTTCTTACAAAACCAAATGCTCCAACAAGTCTAGTTAATTCATCAATACCTGATGGTATAAATGTTTCTTGGACACTTGGCACAGGACATAATCATAGTGTTTTACTTAGAAAAACAGGAAGTTACCCAACAACACCAACCGATGGAACAGTAGTATATAATGATACAGGGAACTATACTCATGATACATCATTAGCGCCTAGTACATACTTTTATCGTGTTTGGGAATATGCTGAAGAAACATATAACCCAACACTGCATCAGTTCTCAGATAGCTATGCATCAATGGAATATGAGGCAGAGGCTACATTTACTGCTTATGCTACTCTAAGTTTTGGCGGTAAAGCAGAAGTACAAGCACCTGCGTCATCAACAAATGTAACAATCAATGCAACAACAGGAATAGAAGAAACAAATGCAACATGTCATGGATATGTAATAGATAATGCATCTAGTGATACCACATGTTATTTTGAACTTGATAAAGAATCAGATAGTTTTACATCACCAGACGTAAACGTATCAGCAGGAGTAGTGGCAGAAGGATCTGGATTTAACGAGAACATTACTGGCTTAGAAAATGGAACACTATATTATGCTAGAATAAATGCAAACAATACAGAAGGATGGACAACATCATATAATACGGTTCATTTCCTTACAAAACCACAGCCTGCTACAAATATACAAATCACAAACATTTCCGGTGGATTTAATATTTCATGGACACATGGAGATGGATATAACAGTAGCTTTTTAGTATCTAACACATATAATTATCCAACTGACAGAACAAATGGAACGAACATTTATGTTGGACCAAACGATTACTATCGTGATACTGATCTTGATCCAACTACAACATATTATTATCGTGTATGGGAACGCTCAAACTGGAGCGAACCTTTAGAAATACAGTATTCTGATGGAAATGAATCTGCAGATGAATATTATACAGGATTGCAACCGGTTCTTTCAAATCCATATCCTGCAAACGAATCAATAGATGTTTCTACGTCATTAACATCTTGGAATATAACTATTGAGAGCCCAATGGGTGCAACATTCAACTGGAGTATACAAACCAGTCCTGATATTGGTAGCAACAGTGCAAATAGTGATAGCAATGGTAGTAAATCAGCAGCATTATCAGGACTTGGACCAAGTATCACATATACTGTTTTTGTTAATGCATCTGAAACTACAAACTCTCAATGGTCAAACGAAACATATTGGTTTACAACAGAAAATACCATTTTCACATCATATGCAACTTTATCATTTGGTGGAAAAGCAGAGGTACAGGGAGATGAGCCTGTTCTTTCAAACGAGCAACCAACTAATGCATCCACGGATATTGATATGTATCCATTATTAGAAATAACTGTTAATGAGCCACAGGATGAAAAGTTTAATATCAGCTGGTCAACAAATGCAACAGAAAGCTGGGTATATTATAATAGCACATGTGATGATGGAACATTCAGTCAACGTGCAACCTTTGCAAATGCATCAAATACTACATATTGGTGGACAGTAAATGTTAATGATACAACTGGGCATTGGACTAATGAAACATATCACTTCACAACAGCTACATATAGTTGGAGTGACTGGTCTGATTGGTGGGAGTTTACTTATACGTGTTGCGTTGGAAACAACTTTGAGGCAACAGGATATAACCAGACACAAGTAAACTTAACTTGGAATAACTGTACCGAAGATGGTTGT
>Ga0272442_10011351_pt1 | contig 10874 bp, 13 predicted proteins | sample SSMForm2O_FD_200262 | JGI IMG/M metagenome (GOLD analysis project Ga0272442, IMG submission 200262) | Marine sediment archaeal communities from Little Sippewissett salt marsh, Falmouth, MA, United States - SSM-Form-2O | ecosystem: Environmental > Aquatic > Marine > Wetlands > Sediment ... | reverse complement strand
TTGTTTATCAAGGAACGGAGTTCGAGACCGAAGGCGACGAGTACGTGCAGCTCAAGAACTACGGCGATCTTGGCCAGGAGCTTCTCGGCTGGACGCTGGCCAACGCGAACGACAGGAGCAAGGCTTCCACCTTCGCCGAGAGCTTCGTTCTCGAACCGGGGATGTCCGTCCGCGTGTATACGAATGAGATCCACGACGACTCCGGAGGATTCTCGTTCGAGAGCGAGGAGAGCATTTGGACAAACGTGGTGATGTACCCCGTATCCCTCGTTCTGCTCCCGATGCCGCCGGCAATCGGCACCTCGCAAGGGACGGCGATCACCTTCCACGTCGTCCTCACCCTGTACACGTATACACTGTCCTCTCGCGACGACATCGCCCTCGTCCGAAGCCAGCTTGCCACGTTCGATCAGGCGTTCGAGGGCGGCATCTACGTTGGAGCCGGACGCTCGATCGTCGGCGGAGGACGGACCGTTTTCGTGCACGACGTCGCGAGTCAGGTGTTGGAGGCCGCGGCAGCGGAACTGCGAAACCGCTAGCGGTCGCGTGTCAATTGCGGAGGGTCGGACGCAAGGTCCCGTTGGATCCGGAGGCTCTCGGGTTGTCGTCAGACGGGGCGGCCGTGGCTTCGCGTGCAACGTTTCTGCTCGGCGGATCTCCGAAGAGACCGACCTCCGTGCCCATGCTGCGGGTCACGGAGGCCGGCGGTACAACGGAAAAGGCGATGGATTCATCGCCGTACGGGCCGATCAAGAATCAGTCGAGGCAACGACCTTGCCGAATCCGGACGAACTCTGACGGACGTCGTGTGGGCGGCCGGCATACTCGATTCTCCCCATGCCGGAGACGTGCGCATCGAGCGCGTCCGAGGCGTAGACGTATGCCTTGCCGACGCCGGAGAGCGTCGCGCGCGCGGTGCGGCTGCGCAGCTTGACGAGATCCATCGTGCCGGCGCCGGAGATCGACAGGTCTGCGGTGTCCGCGGTGCCCGATGCCGTCACCCGTCCCGCGCCGCTCAGCGATGCGGCGAAGCGCTCCGCATGGAGCGAGTCGGCGGTGATCTTGCCCGCGCCGTGTAGAGAAACCTGGACGGTGTCACTGCGGACGTCGTCGGCAGTGAGCTTGCCCGCGCCACTGATTTCGAGTGTCAGCTCGGTCGCCTCGACCGTGCCGAGCGCGATCTTCCCCGCGCCCGAGCAGCGGACGCTCAGCCGATCGGTCTGGACGTGATTCGTGCGGATCTTGCCGGCGCCGCTGGACTCCAGCGCCCTGAGCGACCGGCCGTACACGCGAAAGCGCAGCGTAAAGCTGCCGCGGGTCGTGAGGTGCAGCGCGGTGTCGAAGAGCCCGACGGTGAGTGTGTCGCCGTCCACGCGAACCTTGATGTGCTCGTGTAGATTGGCGGGGGCCTCGACCTCGACGCCTTCTCGATCCCCTTGGACGAACTCGACGGTTCCCAGACCGCGCAGCGTGATGCGGGAGAAGCCGCCGACATCGTGCGTCTGCGTTGTTGTGGGCCGTAAATCGGTGATCTGTACGCTCATCCCAACCTCCTCCTTATGCGCGGGAGTCGTCCCGCGCGAGAGCGTAGAACAGTGTGATGTTACTATACAGAGGTTCTCGGCCCTCGTCAATCCGTCTCCGGCTGAGCCGATAGTCCCTTTCCTAACGTACTTTGTGTGCAATCTCTTTCGGCCTCTGTCGTACGACCTCCATCGGCGGTCTGTAACGATGTGGCGTGCTGCTCCAGTGTGAGAATCGGTCGGACAAGAAGCGCGCCGAGCCCGAGGACGATGGCGGCGACGCCCCCTGCGATGTACCAGATCTGTGCGCCAAACCGGTCCGACAGCGGGCCGGCGATCCACAAGCCGATCGGCATCATCGCCGCGGACGCGCTTCCGAGCAGCGAGAACACGCGCCCCTGCATCTCCGGGGGGACCGTCGCCTGCATGACGGCGAGCAGCGGACCGTTGGCGATCGGCTGCATGATCCCGACGAAGAGGACGGCAACGATGGCGAGTGGGTACAGCGCACTCGGCGTCAGGCCGAGCAACAGGGCGGCCGATCCGAGCCCGACGATCCCGGCGAGTGATGTGACGATCCGGCGGCGGAAGCCACCCCACACGCCGAGTGCGAGCCCGCCCGCGATCACGCCGAGACCGAGTGCCATCTGCAGCCCGGCGTAGTGGTACGCCTCGCCGCCGAAGCGGGTGACGACGAGCAGCGGGAGAAGCGCCCCCGCGGGGGCGAACAGCAGGTTCAGCGCCGCGGCGATGCCGATGAGATACAACATGCCGCGCCACCCGATCATGAATCGGAACCCTTCCCGAACGCCGGCCCACACGGAAAGCCGCGGTGTGCCGGACGGAACCGTGCCCGCCGAAGGCTGCGGGATCGCAATGAACAGCAAGGGGAGCACGGCGATGGCTGCCGTCAGGACGTCGATGGACAGGACCCACTGCATCGGCAGAAGCGCGATGAGAACGGCTCCCATGGCCGGAGCGACGATGTTCGCCGCCCCCTGCAACGCCTGATTCAGGCCCGCGACCCGGCTGTAGTGCTTGGCAGGAACCATCAGTGTCGTCGATGCCTGCATCGCGCCCCAGTGGAACGCGCCTCCGATCGACCGGATCAGCATGATGACGTAGATGTGCCATACCGCGATCCGTTCGTACGCGAACAGCAGCGCGAGAAGTACGATCGACAGCGCAATGAGCGAATCGGCGACGACCATCACCCAGCGCCGGTTCCAGCGGTCGATCAGCGCGCCGACGAACGGCCCGAGCACGATCTGCGGCAGCAGGGCCGCCATGGTCGCCGCCGCCAGGACGGTCCCGGACTCGGTTGCCGCCGTCAACCACCAGACGAGGGCGAACTGGACGAGCCGACTGCCGAGCAGGCTGAACGTCTGTCCGATCCATACGGTGAAGAACAGGGTTCGCCACCGGGTCTCCTCCCACGCGATCGCTCTCATGCCGCCTCCGTTCTGACCCTCTCGTCCTATGAGTCGACGATCCCGGCGCGTGCGTTCAATCCGCGTTTGCCGTCGCGGTTGCGGTCCGGCGTGCGCCCGGGTATCGTGCGCCGCATGGCTGAAGCGAAGGCGCTGTTCGTGTTCGACCTTGACGGGACGCTGTACGACACGGCGTCCTCGTTCCTTCCGACCATGAACCAGGTGTATCGGGAGTACGCCGTCGAGGTGCCGGAGGATTCGACTCTCCTGAGCATGGTGGGGGACCCGTTCCCATCGTTCGTTCAGTGGCTACTCACGCAGGGGTTCGCGGCGGACGCGGCGACGCTGGCGGCCCGGATTGCGGAGCTGGAAATCGCGTCGATCCCCGTACGCGGGAGGCTGTATCCCGAAGTGAAGGAAACACTTCAAGCGCTGCGGGCGCGCGGTATCCGGATCGCGCTGTGCACGAACGCGGACCGACACTATACGGGCACGATTCTGGACGCGTTCGCGTTGTCCCCGCTGTTCGATGGCGTGAGCACCCACCCGGGTGGGTCTGGGACGAAGACCGAACGGCTGCATGACCTGATCGAGTCCAACGGATGTCCGCGTTGCGTGATGATCGGCGACCGGTATCACGACGTGGAAGCAGGGCGGGCGAACGGATGCACCGTTGTCGGGGCGGCCTACGGACTGCCGAAGCCGGGAGAACTGGACGACGCCGACGTCGTCATCGAGCGGTTCTCGCAGCTTGTCCCTCTGGCCGACCGGTGGTTGACGCCTCGAGCGTGATCTTGAACCGGCAGCCGGCGTCTCCGGCTACGACCGTCTCGAGTCGCTCGACGGTCACGGGTCGACCGATCGCCTGCTCGAACACCTCGCGAATCCACCCCACCGAGCACTCGCAGTAGATGTCCGGAATCTCCTCCTTGTCGAGGCTCTGGATGTTTGGGCAGTAGCACTGGGGATACACGACGGTTACGGCGTTGTCCTCGATGTGGAGTGCATCGAAGATCTCGCTGAACCGCGCGAGGAATTCGCCGATGTCCTCCGAGTCGTCGAAGATCTTCTTCGCCTGGGCGATCAGTTTCTCGGGCGCGCAACGGCGACCGCACGACTGGAGGACGCGGGCGCAGAGCTCGCCGGAAGCCTCTCCATCCAGATTGGTGACGACGTTCTTGATCCACTCGGCGGCGCGGTCAGCCATGTCCCCTCCTCGCTACGCACCATCCTACTCGATCTTCGCTCGGGCGAGGGCGGCGCGCGTGGTGATTCGAGTACGATACAGTGCGGGAGGTGCTGCATGGCGGTTCGGTGGATGGACGTGGAGTCCCTGTCTTTCAACACGCTTCTCCTTCTCGAGCGGATCCAGCTGTCCTGGTTCCCGGGATGGGTCTGCGAGGCGGACCTCGCGTTGGCACTGGATGCGAACCCCGTCGTCGAGTGGTACCTCGGCCACAAGTGTCCGGAGATCCGTCCGTGGCTGGACGGGGTCGCGGCGCGGAAGCGCCCGGCCGGTGCGGACGAGGTCCGTGCCGCCGAAACGGCCGTGATGCGGCAGATCAACGATCTCCTGGTGTACGTCGTGGATCCAGCGGTGTACGACGCCCAGCCGTTCCTCGGCTGGGACTCCCGCGAACTCACGAAGCGGGTCGCGTTCGCTGGTAAGACTGTGGTGGACGTCGGGAGCGGGACGGGACGCCTTGCCCTGGTCGCCGCACCGGAGGCGGCGGTCGTGTTCGCGGTGGAGCCGGTGGAGACCCTACGACGAACGATCCGAGACAAGGCGGCGGCGCGCGGGCTCTCGAACGTCTACGCCGTCGATGGGACGATCGAGGCGATCCCGTTCCCGGACGAATTCGCCGACGTGGTCATGGGCGGGCACGTGTTCGGTGAGGTGCCGGAGGTCGAGATTGCTGAGGTCGAGCGGGTGACGAGGCGTGGTGGAACGATGATTGCGTGCCCGGGCAACGGCGACGCCGACAACGAGACCCACGCCGCGTTCGTGCGGCACGGGTTCCAATGGGAGCGATTCGACGAGCCGCAAGACGGCACGAAGCGCAAGTACTGGGCCATCAAGGGCTCCGCGATGGGGGAGCGATGAGGACAGCGGATCGGCCGATCATCGGCCGGGGGCGAACGGCGGACATCCTCGCGTGGGACGACAGGACGGCGCTCAAGCTGTACGTCGAGGGAAGCCGCCGCGAGTACGTCCGGCGGGAAGCGGAGGTGGCCCGAATCGTGCACGGGGCAGGGCTCCCGGCGCCCGCGGTGTTCGATTCCGAGGCGGAGGACGGGTTGTACGAGGTCGACGGCCGGCTCGGCATCCTGTACGAGTGGGTGGACGGGCCGACGATGCTGCACGATCTTGCGTCGCGTCCGTGGATGATCGTCGCGTACTCCAAGGCCCTGGCCGCACTGCACGCCCAGATACACAGCGTGTCCGGCGAGGGGCTTCCGGAGATGCGCGAGCGGATCGAGCGAAGCATTGACTGGGTGGCGGGCCAGATCAGCGAAACGGCACGGCAGAACGCGCGCACGGCGCTGGAGCGTCTCCCGGACGTTCGAACCGTCTGCCACGGCGACTTCCATCCCGACAACGTGATGCTCGCGGAGCGGGGACCGGTTGTCATCGATTGGGGTCCTGCGTCGGCAGGGCATCCGGCCGCCGACGTCGCGTGGACCGTGCTTCTGTACCGATTCGGCGGTACCCCGGTGGACACGCCGTGGGTCGCGCGAACCGTGCTGCTGGCGGCACGACGCCTCTCGCTTCGCATCTACCTTCGGGCGTACTTCAACCTGACCGGGCGAACGTGGAGCGACGTCAAGGAGTGGCTCGGCGTGGTCACGCTGCTGCGGCTCCACGACGAAATCCCCGAAGAGCGGGAGGCGCTGATCCGTCTTGCGGAACGAGAACTCGGCGGATGACGTGCAGGCGGGCGGGCAGTCGCAACAGGCGACGCTGCGCGCGTATGAAGAACTGAACGACTTCCTGCCGGACTGCCGGCGCAAGCGCGCGATCCCCGTTCGATTCCTGGTCTCTCCGACCGTGAAGGACGTGATCGAGGCCCACGGGATTCCGCATCCCGAGGTCGACCTCGTGATCGTCAACGGTACGTCCGTTCCGTTCGAGTACCGCGTCAAGAACGGGGATCGGATCGCCGTCTATCCAACGTTCGAGTCGATCGACATCCAGCCGATCGTTCGCCTGCGGCCTGCGCCGCTTCGGCGAACGGCGTTCGTTGCCGACGTGCACCTTCGCAAGCTGACGCGTTTGCTTCGCCTGTTGGGGCTCGATGCGACGTGGGGAGCCGAGTGGACGGACCCGCAAATCGTCCGCCGCGCCCTCGAGGAGGGCCGGATCATCCTGACGCGGGACCGCCAACTGCTGAAGCGCGGGGAGGTGACGCACGGGTACTGGGTGCGGAGCGTCGATGCGATCGAACAGGCGCGCGAGGTCGTCCGTCGGTTCGATCTGGCCGCGGCGGTGCATCCGTACACGCGATGCCCGGTGTGCAACGGCGCGATTCGCTCGGTGAGCAAGGCCGACGTGCTGGAGCGGATTCCGCCGAAGACGGCGGCGTGGCTCGACGAGTACTTCGAGTGCGCTGGGTGCGGAAAACTCTACTGGCGGGGCACGCACACGCAGCGGCTCAACGAGCTGTTGACGCGGATTCTGCGGTCGGACTAGGCGGCTGCGCTCGCCTCGCGCCAGGCGTGGACGAAGGCGGCGACGGTCGGGAAGCGTTCGGTCGGATCGGGCTGTGTCGCGCGACGGAGCACGGTCCGCATCGGTTCGGTTCCGCGCCACGCGGGCGCGTCGAGCCTCCCATCGCTGAGCAAGACGGTCGCGGTGCAGCCGAGGGTGAACACGTTGGTGCGCTGGTCGATGGTCGATCCGCGAACGAACTCCTCGGGAGCCATGAACCGGCGCGACCCCGGCAGCCGGTCGGAGGCAAGCATGAACGGGCAGACGTGGTACTCGTCGATGTCGCACACCCACAATTGGTGGCCGGCGAAGTCGTACAGGATACAGCCGTCGTAGAAGTCGACGGCGACGAAGCCGGCGTCGGCCAGGACGACGTGCAGGTCAAAGACCACGTCGAGCGCGTCGACGATCCGGTCGACCGGGAGCGCGCGAAACCGCGCGTGCGCCGAGGTGGGATCGCGGCGGCCGGCCGCCCCGTCCATTGTCACGTAGTCGTAGAGCACCTCGCCGGGGACCCACGTGTACACGTGGACCGGCCCTTCGGGTCCGGGGATCACTCGAAGAAGCGCGGGCAAGGCGGGGTGAAGAACCGTGCCGTGAACCGTGGCTGCCCGCGCGAGACTCTCGGCGCCGCGGGGGGCCAACGACCGCTTGACGAACAGGCGGCGGTCGCCGTCGTCGACAACGTACGAGATGCAGTCCGAGTCCTGGTCACGGTACGCACGCACGACCCGAACGAGGGCGAGCAACTCGGCCTCTACGTTGCGTGAGAACCGCTCGTGATGCAGCAGTCGCGAGGGCATCGGCCGCGCTAGGAGCCGGTGGGCCGGCAGAGGATCTCGCGCACCCGCAGATCGAAGAAGGTGCCGGAGTGGGCGGCCTTGAGAACGACGGCAGTGTCGGCGCCGCGTCCGGTTCCCCCCACGCAGAGCACGTCCTGCGTCGTCGGGATCAACCCGGCGTCCGCGGCCATGACGGCGATCTCCACGCACACCTTCATCCCCTGTCCGAACAGGCGAAGGGTGTGGGCAATGACCTCGACCGGGGTGGTTCCCCCGAACGTCTTGGAGAACGCTCGTCCCACGCCGCTCAAGGCATGGGAGGCCGTGAGAATCGCTGCCCCGCGGTGGATGAGTTGGGATCGATACTCCGGCTCGAGTTCGCTCTCGTCGCCTCCGCGGAAGCCGACGTGGTGGGTGACGCAGACCAGTTGGACGGTGTCGGCGTCGATCGCGTCCGCGAACTGCACCGCTGTGCGGCCGGAGGTCGTCGCGACGACGAGATGGCGGAGGTCTCCGTCGTCCAAGCGGCGGAGCACACGGTCAAGTACGGCTTGCGTGTCATTGGCGGTCATGGTGGCAGCACCCGCTTTCATGGTCGTCTGCCCGTTTCGGGCAGCCCCACCCGTCCGGGCAGGTTCGAGTCGTGGGCCGGTCGCCCGCCGCTGGTTATCGGGAGCCGTCTGTGCTGCTCGGTTGCCCCTCGATTGTAGCGCGAGAGAGGAATCGATGTCGGCGTCAGGGCTCGCGGTGCGGGGACACGGAGCGAAGCCATCGAGCCGTCTCACGGGGACTGCGAAGCCGGAGAAAGCGGATATGGGTGTAGCGGGGATCCTCCATTAGTGCGGGGTAGTTGCGCCGTCGGCGGCGATACGTCTTGAGAAGCCAAACCACGATGGAGTCCCGCGAGAAGAACGCCTTCCGCCAGCTTTCGACGGAGTGCCCCCACATCGGCTCCTTGGTTGCGGCGCGGCGGATCGTGCGACCGAGAAGCTGCGCGAACGTTCGCGGGAACGAGTAGTCGAGCCAGACGACGGTATCGAGTTTCGGCCAGACGATCGGCCGCGTGCGGCTGTAGTTGCCGTCAAGGACCCACGCCGGCTCGTCGGTCGCCGTGTCGAGCGCCGCGAGGAACTCCTCATCCGGTGTCTCCTGCCAGTCCGGCTTCCAGAACAGGCGATCCATCTCGATGTGCGGAATCTCGAGACGATCGGCGAGGGCGCGCGCGACCGTGGTCTTCCCCGATCCCGTCGTCCCGACGACGTCGATTCGCCGGCCGGGAGGCGGCCATCCGGGTTGCTGTCGGTTCGGCATTCCACATCTTGCCATAGACCGCAGCGGCGTGCGACACGGTCACGCTACGGCAGGCGCAGGAGGCGGATCGAGCCGTTGCTGGTGCGGGCGCGGACCGTTGTGGCGGCCGGCGGATTCAGCTGCGCGTCCCACTCGTCACCGGCAGTATCGCCGACGAGATCGAGGTCGGTCTCGATTCGTCCATGTGAGGTCTCCGCGGACAGCGCGACGGCCGCTTCGTTCGGAATCCGGACGGTGATGCTGCCGTTCGACGTTCGCAGTGCGATCTGCGTCCCATCGCCCGGGCGCCCGGAGTACGCGATGGCGCCGTTGCTCGTGGTCGCGGAGACGTTGCCGGACACGTCCTCGATTCGGAGTTCTCCGTTCGACGTATCCGCGGCGAGGTCGCCGGCGATCCGGATCGCCTCGATGCGTCCGTTGCTCGTGTCGGCGCCGACGTCGCCGGTGACACCGGCGATGCGGATCGCGCCGTTCGACGTACGGAGGGACAACACGGCGTCGCTCGGGATCCGCACGGCGAACGCGACGCTGGCGTGGTCGAGTACATCCGCGTCCTGTTCGTCGCTGCGAAACTCGAGGCGGAGCGTGGCGCCGTCGAGGGCGGCGGTGTACCGAATCCGCTGGAGGCGGTCGTTCGCTTCGTCCTCGGTGTCGGCCCACGCGGCGCGCGTGACGGTCACGGAGATCGTCTGCAAGCCGGGCGTGCCGGTCACGGTCACGGCGCCGTCTCGCGTGGTACACGCGACGAACAGTGGCAACGGGGTGTCGTACGCGAGCGCGACCGTCTCCGTCGACGTGGCGACGGCGGCGGACGCGAACCCATCGAAGATCGTGTTCTCCTCTTCGCACCCTGTCAGCGCGAGGACGAACGCCAGCACGGGAAGTGCGAGCGTCCCAGTCAGCTGTCTTTTCCGCATGCGGAGTCCTCCCAACGGCCGGATCACCAGAACGTGGCGATGACCTGCCACACCAGGACCGCCGTGCACAGCAGTCCGAGCGCTCGGGACGTGATGCTCCCGGTCCCGATCCACAACCGATACGCCCAATACCCGATCAGGCCAACGAGAAGAAGGCGCAGGACAAGAAGAAAGGCGAACGTCATGCTTCCACCTCCTGCCAGATGCGTCCGGCGGCGACCAGCATGAGCGCGGTCAGGGCGAGCAGGATCAGGAGGGGCTCGATCGGCACGCCGTAGTACACGCGCGGACCCGAGGTCATGACGTCGAGCTGACGGGTGATCGGCTCCAGCGCCTGCGGCGCGTTGGCGAAGATGCGCCAGCCGGGCAACGCGTACGCCGCCGCGAGGATTGCGTCGCCGAGATGGCGCACCAGAAACGGCGTGGCCAGGATCATCACCGTGCCCGGCACCCACCCCTGGCCGGAGATACGGTAGGCGCTGACGAACACCATCAGAAGCACGGTCCAAGCCAGAAGCGGCACGACGGTGACGCCGAGCGCGTACGCGGGCGCGCCGAGAACCAGTTCGAGCAACGTTCGCGCGTCGAAGTGAATCCCGGCGAGTTCGGCGATCCACCAGTACAGCATCCCGATCGCGACGTAGTAGACCAGCGCGACGACCGTGGCGTACGTGAACCGCACCAGCACGTGGGTGTAGCCGCTCGGCGGCGTCATCAGCAGGACCTGGTAGCGACCGTGTCGGGTTTCGGAGCGGATGCGTCCGACCATCAGGCAGAGGACGACGGGGCCGAGCAGGGCCGCAATCCCGAGCAGGCCGCAGCGAAGGCTCAGGCGCTCGGCGGCGTCGGCGATCTGAACCTGTTTGATCCCCCACGCCCAGAAGGCCAGCGATCCGATCAGCGAGACGGCCCAGACCCAGCTTCGCCGGTGTTCGAGCCAAAGGAGGGTGGCGAAGGCCTTCATGCGAGCACCTCCTTGAACGTCTGGACGACGCTTTGCCCCTCCGCTCGCAGGGTTTCGGCATCCACGTTGAGGCGGAGCCGCCCCTCCTTCAGGTACAGTACGCGGTCGAAAAGACCTTCGGCCTCCGCCACTTCGTGCGTAGACAAGAGGATCGTCTCGTCGGTGTGCCACTCGCGCACCAGCGACTGGAGAACCTTCTCGCGCGAGATCAGGTCGATCCCGGCAAGCGGTTCATCCA
>Ga0272442_10011349_pt1 | contig 10874 bp, 9 predicted proteins | sample SSMForm2O_FD_200262 | JGI IMG/M metagenome (GOLD analysis project Ga0272442, IMG submission 200262) | Marine sediment archaeal communities from Little Sippewissett salt marsh, Falmouth, MA, United States - SSM-Form-2O | ecosystem: Environmental > Aquatic > Marine > Wetlands > Sediment ... | reverse complement strand
GAACTTTTCACCAAGTACGAATATTTTCTCAATAATGGATTCCTTAGTTGTCGCCGCGATATGACCTGTCTCGATGATTTTTGGTTTCATATATTTAAGAACTTCCAGTTGTTCATTTGCAGGAAGCCTAATAAGACCGTCAAGATTGGTCTGTCTTCTCGTATCTGTACCCATTATCTCAAGTTCATCATCAATTACTGAATAGAAATAATTGAAATTAATCTGTGCACCAACAACATATTCCTCAATTACCGCTTTCTCAAGTGCTTCTTTTGTTATCTGTTTTTTTTCAAGCATCTCATCTGATTTCTTCTTATAATCGCCATAACTAGTAGCATAGAAAAACGCTCGTTCATAGCCTCGAATAGCTTCATTCACTTTGACTATTACAAGCCTGTCAATATCTCTTGGAGATGCAAATATCTTCGGAAATCTTATCCCTGCTTTTTCCAAAAGATAATACTGATTCTTTGGTACATCTCTTTCCTCGAGTTTAAGCATAGAGCGTGTTCCATAAATTGGAACATTAAAATTATTCTCTATATCGTTAAAGTCAAAATAAACCCAGAAATATCTGTTATGTATGAAGATGGTGTTTTTCTTTCTTAGCTGATCCTGAACTTCTGGTTTTGTTATATCTGAGAACTTATCAAGAATTATTGTATCATCAATACAACCTCGCCCATCTTCCCTAGTTTTGTAATACTTAGTATATGTTTTCTCCCTTCCCTTCTGACAGACTGCAAGTGTTAGAAAACCATGCTTTTTAGCACCTCTGCACACATCCAGAGCAGAATGTCCCCCCAAAACGCCTATAGTAAGCTTATCTTTATCATATGAATCGGCTAATTTCTGTATTTTTTCTATTTTTATCATAAACTATCCTCCCTTATTTTGACAATATATGTTTCTTTTTTAATCTGTTGGAATTATTATTTGAATTTCGCTCTCTTTGACAGGTAAAGAGGCAAAGGCAACGCCTGCGAAGGGAAATCCCCAACATGTTCCATTATCAAATCATACAATTCATTTACCGAGTAGGTTTTGTCACCTTCGCCTAAATCGCCACTTCTAAATCTTGGTGAAAACGCTTTCTCATTTCTTTCTCTATCGCCTACAACAACAATTATAGGAACCCATTCTTTCTCTGCATCACGGATCTTTCTACCAACGCTTTCCTCCCTATCGTCGATGTCCAATCGTATCTTATAATATGGAGATATTTTATTCATCTCATCTGCAAAAACCTTACAATCAGAAACAAATTCATCACCAACTGAAATGAATCTTACCTGCGTTGGAGAAAGCCATAATGGAAGCATGGGCTTTTTGCCTTGCGCCATCTTCACCGCCTCACGTTCAAGAAGAGCATAGACACACCGGTCAATACTTCCCGAGATGCTTGTATGTAAAATGAATGGGTGCCGTTTTTCTCCTTTATCGTCTGCATAGGTAATATCAAAGCGTTCTGCATTTTCAACATCAATCTGAACAGTCGAAAGAGCGCTTGCCTTCTTCATAGAGTCAATAACATTAAATTCAAATTTCATGACAAAATAGAAGTACTGTTCATTCCACAGCTCAATAAGAACCGGCTTTCCTGCTGATTTGGCAAGACTCTGGGCCAATGTTTTGTTTTTCTCATAAAATTCCCTAACGAAGCGAATTGCAACCTCGTGATCCAACTTGAGATCATTCATCCATTTCTTCGCAGTGTCAAATTGTCTTTTGAATTCTTCTGTTGCCTGCTCTATCTCTGCACACAAAGTATGCAAATCAGGCATAGTAAAACAACGTAGACGTTTTAGGCCACTTACTTCGCCACTCTGCTCCCGTCTGAAACTATAATGCGTGAGTTCATACAGTCGCAAGGGAAGATTGCGATACGACATCGTCATATCTTTCATTATCATATATTGACCAAAACACGCGGCAAAACGCAAAAAGAAATTTTTATTATCTGAGTTAATGGTGTACTGCCGGGCAGGAAATTTCTTCAAGTAGGCACTTAGTGCAGGATGTTCTATATCATACATAATGGGTGTTTCAACCTGCATTCCACCAAAATCTCCCACCATGTTATTGATATGAGTCTCAAGAAGACCCTTTATGAGTCTCCCCTTTGGATACCACCTGAAATTACCGGAATCGCTTGCTGGTTCATAGTCGACAAGTTCCAGAGATTGCATCATCTTAACATGAGCGGGCTGCCCTTCTGATTTTCGTGACCCTTTGCGTTCATATTCATATAAAAGTTTTAGTTCATCATGACCCGTAAAATCAAATTTATCGGCGTCAATAAACTCCCCCTCAGGAGTTAAAATACACCATTGCGAGACAATCTCTTTTTCCTTTTCTTTAGTTTTCTTCTCCTTTCCAGGGATTATCTCTCTTGAAAGTTCAGATAGGGGATGACCTTTACATGAAATTTTAAATGCTTTGTACCATCCAAATGGCGATCGTTTTACATTGAAGTCTTTATTTTTTAGCTCATATTCAATTTCTATAAGAATTTCTTTTGCTGCTTTTGGACTTGCTAGATCAGAAGAAAGATGTGCATAAGGGTAAAGCATTATGTTATTAACTTTTAGCTGCTCTGCAGTTTTTACAATCTCGGCCGTTGCATCTGACACTGCCTGCATATGAGATTGTTCATCAATTTTTTCAACAGCAGTAAATACAGTAAGAGCCTCTTCCATCCTGTCGCCATGAGCACTTATTTCCTCAGGAACCGAAATGGCTTTATCTTTTACTTCATATTCTATATAGTCGCTATGTATGAGTAGAAGTCTCATTGAATCAAATCCCGTAAAACAACTTAATGCTTTTAAATATAATGATTAAAACTTATGGGGGAGGCGGCGGAGGTGTATAACACCGCTAATTAAAAAAACACTTTGAACTTACTTGCAATCCCATCTCTCCGCCTAAACGTGAGATATGTTAAACAATATAATAACGTTTCGGAAAAAGATGTTCTGAAATTTTCTCCATATGTATAAGATAAAAAAATTGAAGTTAAAAAATATTCGTTTTCCAACGATTTCGAACAATATCACTATAAATTTTTGAAAATGAATGGAGGGGGATAATGATTTCTCCAATTTTACAGTGATTTCTTGTACGATTCTGCATCAAGTAGCACATCAATTTCCGACTTGTTTTTGATTTCCAACTCGACAAGCCATCCGTCATCATAAGGTTTTTCATTGACAGTTTCTGGCGCATCCTCAAGTTTCTCGTTTACATCGACAATCTTTCCACTAACTGGTGCATATATCTCTGAAACGGACTTAACAGATTCCACAACGCAGAGTTCTTCCCCTTTTTTGATTTCTTTACCGACCTCTGGTAACTCAACAAAAACAATATCTGTAAGTTCGGTTTGAGCATGATCAGTTATCCCAATAATTGCCGTATCGCCCTTTAACTTCAACCATTCATGCGTATCTGTATACTTCAAATCATCTCTAACTTCATCTGACATAATTATCAAAATCCGTTATTTTCAACAGTGTTTTAAAGGTTTCTAATTTTGCTGTGCCCAGTCCTTTTTTACAAATGGCGGTTTGACTACCTTAGCTTTCACAGATTTATTTCTCACAATAATTTCAAGTATTGTGTCTTTTTCTCTGTAATCAGGGTCAACATACGCCATTGCAATACCCTTATTCAGACATGGAGACATCGTTCCGCTTGTAACAACGCCTACTTCTTTACCATTCCTTCGTACTTTGCAGCCATGTCGAGGAATGCCCTTATCGACACATTCCATATATGTCAGTCGTTGATAATCTCCCTGCTCCTTTTGTTTTAACAAGGCATTTTTACCAATAAAATCATGATCCCAATTTATTGTCCAAGACATAAGAGCCTCAAGCGGTGTTTTACCACCTTCAAATTCATTACCTGCAAGAATGAAACATTTCTCTAGTCTAAGTGTATCACGTGCACCGAGTCCAATTGGTTCTATATTAAATTCATTCCCAGCTTTTAGGATTTTACGGAAAATATCCTTTGCCATTTTAGGTGGAGTTATTTGCAATTCAAATCCCAATTCTCCAGTGTAACCAGTATGTGAAATAATGCATTTTACACCTGCAATATCTGCGTACTGGCAACCAAAAAAACCCACGGTTTTAAGATAGGTATCTGTAAGTTTCTGCAATATTTCCCTTGATCTAGGCCCCTGAATCGCAAGGATGACGTAATTCTTTGAAACATCTTCAGCGGTTGCGCAGAGATCATACTCTTCGGCTTTGTCATTGAGCCATTTAGTAACCTCGGCTGACATGCCTGCATTTGGTATCATCATATATTTTTCCCCAAGATGCATAAAAATCGTATCATCTATTACAGTACCATCCTCTCTTAAAATTGCCGTGTATTGGCTTTTGCCATCTCCAATTTTTGATGCATCTTCCACAGTTGTAAGACTTACCAACTTCTCTGCATCTTTGCCTGTGATCCATACATTACTCATATGAGATACATCAAAAAGACCAACTGATTTTCTTACAGCTAGATGTTCACTTTTAATCGACGAAAACTGTACCGGCATTTCAAAACCAGCAAACTCAGTAAATTTGGCTCCAAGTTCATTATGAATATCGTTCAACGGTGACTTCAATACCATGTCTATCATCGCCAGGTGTATACTATAGCTGTAATTTAAGATTTCGACAAAATATTTATCAAATGCACCTCATAACAACCATTAATGAAACCTATAAGCGTCAATGGCGTATTTGAAAAAAATGGTAGATTGTTTACTCAAAATCCAAAGTGTTGTAAAGGAACCAAAGTCTATAGCGAAAAATTGATAACTTATAAGAACAAAGAGTTTCGCTCTTGGACTCCATACAGAAGCAAACTAGCTGCTGCTATTTTAAATGGACTGAAAGACATCAACATAACATCAGATTCTCAGATATTATATCTGGGTGCTGCAACAGGTACAACAGTTAGCCACATATCGGACATTGCAAAGGATGGAACAGTTTATGCAGTTGAACGCTCCCCAGTTGCAGTAAAAAAATTATTACAACTGAGCAAAAAAAGACAAAATATAATGCCAATCCTATCCGATGCGAATCATCCTGATAGATATAGCGCAATTGTGTCTACCGTAAATATTGTATATCAGGACATATCACAAAGGAATCAATCTGAAATTTTCATAAGAAATGTCATGAGATATTTGAAAAAAGACGGTCAAGGAATTATAATGGTTAAAGCAAGAAGCATAGACATATCGATGAAACCAAAACAAGTATACAAGCTTGTAACCGAGGATCTAGAAGAACATGGACTCAATATCATCGATCTAATAGATATATCGCGTTATGAAAAAGACCACGCAGCAATTGTCATCCAACTAGATTAATTGAAATAGTCTTTATAATCATAGTACATTAGGGCACTGGAGATATGGACGTGAGGGTGGAATCAAAACCATTGATTCGGTTGGCAAAATTCTTTGTGCCGTTTATCATAGCAGTTAGCGGCATTCTAGTATTGCAGTATACTGTCGGGGAAGCAAGTTCGGCAAAATTGCTACTTCTGATGATGGTGTATTTTTTCCCACCCTTGGGAAAAGAATCCATCATCCCTCTTGGAGTTAGTGGGGGAGAAATTACAAATCCTATTACAGGCTATGTGTCAGTTGTTCCATCAATCAATCCCATTACTATGGCTTTATCAATTGCATTTATTGATATGGTGGTAGCATTGTTTCTTGTTTGGAACTACGACCTGGCAAAAAAGATACCTATCATAGGCAACTTTATGATAAAAGTTGAAGAAAAAGGTGAAAATGTTGAGGAAAAATATGGGTGGATTAAGCCCCTTCGTTTTATTGGAATAGTACTTTTTGTAATGGTTCCTTTTCAGGGCTCTGGAGGAATGGTTGGTTCTATTGTTGGACGTTTAATTGGCATGACGCCACGTAACACCTTTATTGCAATATCAATTGGGGCAGTTATTGGTTGCCTACTTATAGCAATGTTTTCACAAGCATTCCTTATTTTTGCCGAGATAAATACAACACTCACCCTTATCCTAGTTGGCATCATTGCTATAGTAATAATAGTATATGTTGTCATCAAAAGACTAAGGAAAAAATAAAATGAACTCTTTCAGGTTTATATCGTAATGTTTATCTCTTTTAACATAGAGTTTGTGATATAAGCAGGTGCATCTGTAAGGAGATCCTTGTATGGCGATGGAGGGATTATATCCGACTTGCTTAGTTTTTCGGCCTTGCTCACATGTCGTTTGATTTCCTCAATGTATAATTGTTTAATTTTTGATGAGTTTTTTTCAAGTTTTCTTTTAATAGTCTTCATTTTCAAGGAATCATTATCGATTGTTTTATTTTCTAATCTAGTTAGCAAGGGAACTACAACACTGTCTATCATTTCACCCTTTTCGAGATCGACAAGGTCATCGGCAAGCTGATAAGCAAGCCCTATCTCTCTACCATAATCTGCAAGTATTGTTAATATTTCACCTGATGCATCCGCTTCAATTGCCCCGGCTGTGCAAGCCGAAGAGAAAAGAGATGCGGTCTTCATGTTAATTATCTTGTTATATTCGCTGAAAATCTTGGATTTTGTGGATAATTCATCTGTACCGTTCTTAATGCTAGTTTCATTAAAATTAACTTCCTTGAGCTCCCCACATAGAATCTCACTCCAAGTATCAGCATACAATTGAGCAATTTTTTCTCCATGACTGAGAGCAATGTTAAAACCGATTGCAAGCATCTTATGCCCGTTCAAAAGGGCTCTAGGAATACCTTCCTTAACGTAAAAAGCAGGTTTTCCTCTTCGCTCCTTATCTTCATCAATTATGTCATCATGGACAAGAGATGCAGTATGTGCCAGTTCGATGCTCACAGTTCCTTCAAGAGCCCTTTGATATTGATAGGGTGTTTCTTTCCCACCAGTACAGACTTTAAATGAGAGATGTGCAAGGAGCGGACGCAGACGTTTACCATACTTCAATATTGAAAATATTTTTTTATCAGAAATTGTAGATGCTATTTTTTTCTCTATATCCACCTTTGTAATCTCGAAGAAACTACCTAGCGTAAGTGGCTGATTTTTCATCATTAGTGGGCCCCCCATATTACAAAGCACTGTGGGCAGATGTAACAAGTTACAGTATATTAATTATGTGTCATAGTTTATATAAATTTTCCCAATATCAATATATGAGGTATATTATATATTCCATGTTAACTTTATGTAACGATATAAACAAATACACTATATATCCATTGTTATTCACAAATTTTCTTCATTTAAACATGTGATTTATGAAAGGAACGGGCAACTACATATACTTCACTACTGCTCTTACGTGAGGCAGGAGGGGAATAACATTTCACTGCTTTAAATTTTTGATGAATTTTCTGGATGAAGTCGCCTGTATCCTCTCCAGCAAATATCTTACACACAAAGTATCCCCCATCCTTAAGGAGGTTTTCTGTTGTTTTGAGTGCCCGTTCACAAAGATATATGCTCCTTGCCTGATCAATCGAGTAATTACCAGAGATGTTAGGAGACATATCCGATAACAATACATCTGCCTTATCGTCCCCAATGATTTGCACGATCATCTGCAGAGTTGACTCCTTGGTCAGATCCCCCTTTAAAAAAATTACACCATTTATTGGTTCAATGCGTAGAAGATCTATCCCAATTACTGTTCCGCCCTCACCAACAAGCTCCTTTGCAACCTGGCTCCAGCCACCAGGAGCAGCACCAAGATCTATAACTGCATCGTCCTCACGCATGATTCTAAATTTCTTTTGAATTTGTTTTAATTTAAACGCAGAGCGAGCTCTATAACCTACGCGCTTGGCTTCCTTATAGAAATGCTCTCTTTTCTTCTCTGAATACCAACGAGTCATAAAGATTATAAAATAATATCAATGTCGAGTCTTTCTGCAAGTTCTTTGTATCTGTTTCGAATAGTTACTTCTGTTACACCTGCCACATCTGCCACTTCTCTTTGGGTCCTTCTCTCACCACACAGTATTGATGCAATATAAATGGAGGCGGCAGCAACACCAGTCGGCCCACGTCCACTTGTAAGCTCTTTATCTGCTGCGTCTTTTAGTATTTCTATTGATTTGGATTGTACATCCCCAGTAAGTTTTAACTCACTGCAGAATCTTGAAATATAATCCTGTGGCGAAGTTGGCATCAATTTTAATCCAAGTTCACGAGCGATAAATCGATATGTTCTGCCGATTTCCTTTCTAGACACTCTCGAGGATCCAGCAATTTCATCTAGGGTTCTAGGTACGTTACATTGACGGCATGCTGCATAAAGTGCAGCAGCAGACACACCCTCAATGCTTCTACCACGGATTAGGTTTTTTAGAACTGCCTTTCTATAGATCATAGCTGCAGTTTCTCTGACGTTTCTAGGCAGACTCATGCCAGATGCCATTCTATCGAGTTCAGATAATGCAAACGCAAGGTTTCTTTCTGTGGCATCACTAATTCTAATTCTTCTCTGCCACTTCCGTAGACGATATAATTGGGCCCTGTTTCTTGTTGGAATTGATTTTCCATAAGAATCACGGTTTTTCCAGCCAATCATGGTACTAAGACCCTTATCGTGAATGGTATACGTCATTGGGGCTCCCACGCGTGCTCTTTTCTCACGTTGATCGCTGTCAATCGCCCGCCACTCGGGACCATGATCGATAAAATCCTCATCAATAACTAGCCCGCAATCTTCACAAACTAATTCTGCTCTGGAATAGTCCTTAGTTAAATGTGTACTACCACATTCAGGACATTGAGTAATCTCTTCTATACTTGGTTTTTCTTTCTTTCTTGATTGAGTTTGAACCATTGAAATTCTTCCCCCTTTGTTCTTTTAAACTTTTCGATACCCTTTTAAATGACATAACAGAACTTATATATAAACATTTCTGCGATGTTCCTGGAAAAACATAGGGTCTGACTCGTTAGTCAGAATTATGTCATCAGCTTTTTAGAAACGAACTATACGCAAGGTACGAAGAATAAATATCAGCCTTGCTAGTGACCTCGTATGGTGCATGCATAGACATCACTGCAGGTCCAAGATCTATAACTTCCATTCCAAGTCTTGAGAAATATTTTGCAACTGTACCTCCGCCACCTTTGCCAACCTTGCCAAGCTCCCCAGTCTGCCAGGGTATTTTCGCTTTGTTGAGCATTGTCCTTATTTCAGCGACATATTCTGCAGAAGCATCATTAGCTGAGTACTTGCCACCATGACCAGTATACTTGGACATGACTATACCATTTCCCAGAGATGAAGCGTTTTTAAGTTCAAAAACCTCAGTATAGTTGGGAGTCACCGCAGCGTTAACATCTGCCGAGATTACCTTGGACTTTAGCATCACACCATCTATGTCAACATTTGGGTCTAACTCCTTGATAATTGACCTTAAAAAGGTTATAACTTGAGCAGATGCATTTCCTTCACTACCTATCTCCTCTTTATCTACAAAAAGAGATATCGCAGTGTGTTCTGGTTGATTCAAATCAATAATCGCTTTTAACGATGTGAATGCGCAAGATCTATCATCCTGTCCATAAGCACCTATGAGCGATTTATCAAAACCCATATCCCTTGCCTTGAAGGCTGGGACTGCTTCAAGTTCAGCAGAGATAAAATCCTCTTCAATCATCCCATAATCTTCGTGCAATTTATCAAGTATCGCAGTCTTTATCTTTTCTTTAATATCGCCTTTAACAGGCCTGCTACCAACAACTATATCAAGACTTTCTCCTTTTATTGCATCATCCATTTTTTTCGTATCTTGAACTTCATGAGATAGATGTGGGAGTATATCTGGGACAGAAAAAATTGGATCCTTTTCATCTTCACCCAATGTAAAAGTCTGTTTTGTACCATCTTTTTTAACTACAACCCCATGTAGTGCAAGAGGTATTGTAACCCATTGAAACTTTTTTATTCCGCCATAGTAGTGAGTCTCAAAAAGAGCCAGATTGCTCTCCGAATCTTCAAACAGAGGAACCTGTTTTAAATCTAATCTTGGAGAATCAACATGAGATATGACAATGCGAACTCCCTCACTTATCGGTTTTTTACCCAGCAAAACAATAGCCGCTTCTGATTCTCGATTTAATATGATTTTTTTCTTATGTTTTTTAGCGATTTTCTTTATTTCTTGTATTGCTTCTCTCTCAGTTTTAGCACTATTTAAGAATTTTTTGTATTCTTCCGAAAAGTCAAACGCTTTTTTTATCTGGTCCTTGGTAAGAATCTCCCAAGCCGATTTCTTCTTGTAAGCATATTTACTCTTTTTCTCAGTCATACCTAATGCCTCTAAAGGCGTCATACGATATTCAAATAAAAAGATAACTCAAAAAAATTAATCTGAAAGATTAAAGAAAAAAATAAGAAGATAATTTAGATTATTTGTCCTATCTTCTTATGATGAAAATTATTACTATAATACCGATTATGGCAATTATTGCAATCACTGCAACAAACAGGAGCAAACCAGAATCTGCTCCATTTCCACCATTGGAAGGAGGCGTGTCACCTTTAGTGATAGGTACCAGTGTAGTGTCATTGGCAGTTGAACCTGCATCATCTGTTACGGTTAGAGTTACAGTATAATTTCCTGCAGCTTCATAGGAATGCACTGGATTTTTCCCAGTGGCTGTTCCATCATCACCAAAATCCCATTCATATGCGTAAGGAGGCACACCAAGATACGCAATTCCAGAAAACTCAATGTCGTCCCCTGCCTCTCCCTCATATGGCCCACCAGCATCCACAGACATGGGTTCATCTGGGGCCATATCCATATAGTAACCAATAACGTCCCCTGA
>Ga0272442_10011346_pt1 | contig 10876 bp, 9 predicted proteins | sample SSMForm2O_FD_200262 | JGI IMG/M metagenome (GOLD analysis project Ga0272442, IMG submission 200262) | Marine sediment archaeal communities from Little Sippewissett salt marsh, Falmouth, MA, United States - SSM-Form-2O | ecosystem: Environmental > Aquatic > Marine > Wetlands > Sediment ... | reverse complement strand
CTAGAGCGCTTCTCTAAAGAGCTGTCTTGATCCGACAGGTGCGCTGGTTTTCATCTCGGCGCTCGATGAGCCACAGCAGCGCTTCATCCAGCCGTTCGATGAGCGCCTCTCGTGTTTTCGAGATGTGGTCGGTGAAAAACTCGGCCTTGAGGACCAGCCAGAGCCGCTCGATCGGATTCAGGTCTGGCGAGTAGGCTGGCAGGTAAACCGGCTCGAATCGACCCCACTCCAGCGACTTGATCTTGTGCCAGGACGCGTTGTCCATGATGAGCAGCTGGCGTCTGTCGTTGAAGCGGATGGTCTTGTTGGCTTCGTCGAGGTACGCTTGGAAGCAGTCCCGATCCGAGTGGCTGAATTGACAGCCGAAGAACTCACCTTCGCGGGGACGGATCATCCCCATGACATTCATCCGGATGTGATCGCCATTCTTGGTGATGCGGCCTTTCTCGCCCTTCTGGATCCACCGACGACGAGGACGGGGGTCTCCTTCAATGCCGGTCTCATCGCAGAACCACAGCTCGACTGTGGGATCCTTGGCGGCCTTGTCGAGCCACTCGACAAAGACCTTTCGCGCTTCCTCGTCCTGCCGATCCGGCCACGGCTGCGGCACTTTCAAACGGAAACCCTCGTCGTGAAGCCAGCGAACGACGGTGCTGTATCCGAGGTCCTCATGCAGCTCGTCGCGTAGATAGCCGTGGAACTTCTTCCCGGTCCAGTGGGCCTGGTCAGCCTTTTCGGGATGCTCGATCAGGTCGCGGTATTTCTTGCTTCGCTTCGCATCGATCTTCTTTGCCCGGCCGGGCTTCGGTTTCTCGAGTAGACCGTCAATACCGCCTTCGTTGAACAGGGTGATCCAACGAGTCAGGGTCCGGCGCGACCGGCAGAACATCCTCGCGACGGCGGCGTGCTCAACGCCAATGGCGAGCATCTTGATTGCTTGAAACCGATGGTGGTCCTGCATCCGTGGTGTGCAGGCCATCGCCGTCTCGAGGTCCTCGATGGAGCAGTTTTCGAGGTTTGGCTGGAGGGGCGGTGTCGGCATGAACACCGCGTACCGCACTCAACGGAAAAGTACAAGTACTTTCTGGTCCTCAAGAAGACATTTTCACTGAGAATCGCTCTAGATGTCACGTCCCAGGGTGCTGGTGGTCGATGACAGCAAGCTGGACCTGGCCATGGCGCGCGACTACCTGGAAGACAGCGGCTTCAGCGTCGACACCGCGGCCTCGGCCGAGGAGGCGCTGGAGCTGATCGAGAGCACCGAGTACAGCCTGATCATCACCGACCAGGTGATGCCGGGCATGAACGGGACCCAGCTGGCCCAGGAGATCAAGAAACGCAAGCCCAACGGCCCGAAGGTCTTGCTGATCACGGTCCAGGACAAGGTCGTGTCCACCAATGTGGCGTCGACCTTGCACAAGCCGTTCACCAAGGCGTCGCTGAACATGGCCGCGGGGATGCTGTGCAAGGCTCCTGCCGGAGCGCCGCGAAAGGCGGCGGCCCCGAGCAGCGCCCCGGCCCCCTCGTCGTTCAGGCAGTCGTCACAGGCCCGTAGGCCCGAGCCTCCGAAGAAGAAGAGCTGGATCGGCAAGCTCTTCGGCTAGAGCCTAGACCGACTCGTTCACGGCGGATCGCCGCAGCACGTTGACCAGGCAGCGCAGGCTGCCGAAGTGCGTGTACGCGTCGGTGCAGTCCACGCGCCGCACCTCGAAGCCGAGCTCGCGCCAGACCTGCTCGGCAGCCCGGTTGAGCGGCTCGGCGCCGCGGTACACCGGCAGGTACACCAGGCGCCGCCCTGCCCGCTGGTCCAGGATCACGTTGGTGTACGTGATGTACGTGCGGCCGTCGAGGCCGGGCACCACCGGGATGCGGATCACCTCGTACCCGGCGTCGCGGCAGGCCCGGGCCGCAGCCTCGAACCGGGTGCGGGTGGCGGCCGAGGCATCGACCCCGACCGGCGGGAGCGCGATCTCGCGGAGCAGCGGATCCGCCAGCGCCGGATCGCCGACCACCACCCTGCCCGGCCCGGCGGTCATCACGAACATGCCCGCGTGATGCCGGGGCGCGCCGCGCAGCAGCAGCACGTCCCGGCCCAGCCCCGCTGCCAGGCCGAGGCGCAGATCCTCTTCGTCGAGACCGGGGTTCTTGTCCAGCACCCACTGGCCCACCATCACCGCCCGCGCGTCGGCCACGAAGTCGCCGCCGTCGAAGCGCAGGAAGGAGCGCCGCCAATCCACGCGGTCCAGTGCCTCGGCCAGGTCCGCGGCCACGCGGCGATCGCCGGCTCGCGCCGGCCATACCGGGGCGCCGTCCTCGTCGTTCGACTTGAGCAGGGTGGTCGGCTCGTCGGGCGCGCCCGGGGCCAGCGCGAGCCAGCGATCCCTGGACCAGGTCGTGATCGGGTGGCCGGCGATCATCGGCCGGAGAGTGACGTCGATCGGGCCCACGCGCTCGAGCAGATCCTCGAATGCCGCCCGGTCCGGGCAGACCACGTGGACCGTGACCTCGGCGGGCAGCTGCGAGAGGAACTGCCGGTACGCGGTGCTGACGATCGCGGTCGAGCCCGGCTCGTACTGGATCACCAGCTCCTCGATCGCGCCGTCGCCGTCCGGGAGCAGCGGGCCGCTGGCCACCTGCGGCGAGCAACCCGAGGCGCCGCGCAGGTGGATCATGGCCCAGGCCGCGACCAGCCCGATCACAACGCCCTTAAGGATTCCTTCAGGCCGGTCCATGACCCCGTCCTCCCCGTGGTCCTGCGGCTCAGTAGATCTGCAGCGCCGGCTGCTTTGCCGCGTCGTCGAAGCGGACCGAGGACGCGACCATGCCCAGGGAGCGCTCGCCCTGCTGCACGTGGAAGCAAACCATCTGCCCGGCGGCCAGCTCCACGCCGGTGGCCAGCGTGACCCGCTTCTCCTGGCCCGCTTCCACGTACAGCTCGCACTCCTCCTTCCAGCGCTCCACGGGCATCGGCAGCATCCGGGCGTAGGGGGGCGCCGGCGAGGCCGTGGTCATGCGGACCTGCACGGTGCGGCTGATCGCGTGCGGGCCCGGATTGTACGCGGTGAGCGTGACCGCGGGCTCGTCGCCCGGCTCATACTGCTTGCTCAGCGGCCCGATCGACACCTGCAGGCCGTCGACGTCTCCGATGACGCCCCGAACTCGCTGCTGCATCGCCTCCTGCGGCGGCGTGTTGGCCGTGACCGCGCCCGGTCCGAGCAGGGTCAGGGTGATCGCGGCGGTGACCGCTGCGGCGGTCGCCGTGGTGACCAGGTTCTTGAATCGCATCTCGGGCCTCCCTTCATGGTCGGTTCGTTCCATCGCCTCCGATGGTAGCGGCTAGAGGCGAGCAGGTGGGTAACCACGGTGTAACTCTGCGATTGGACAAGCAGCGACGACAGCGGCGAAAGCGGCTGGACCCATGGCGGGAGCGGCAAAACAACCCACCTTGGTAGTGCTTCTAAGAAAAACGGAGGTCCGAAACCAGCCGATGGCGGACACTGATACAGTGTGGGAGAATACTCGTTGATGCGATGTTCGAGAATTGCGGCCCTGCTGGTGTTGCTGCTCCAGGTGCACTCGGCAAAGGCCGCGATCGACAGTGCAAGCCCAGCCGTCGTGGCAATGGTCATGCCGCGGGCCGAGGAGCCCGGACTCTCTCCGCTCGTCCGCGCCATCCGTAGCCAGCTACTCGACATTCCGATCGAATTCGAGACCGTCGTCGTGGAGTGGCTCGGTTCGGAGCCTGCCGCGCAGGCAGACCTGGCCCGTGAGCTGGCCGGCAGGATCGGAGCCTTCGCTGTTCTCTGGTGCGACCTGGGACCGCCGGCCCGGGTGAGCTTCCTCGTCCAGGGTAGCATGGACGGCGAGCCTGTAGTACGCCAGGTCTCGGGCGAGGCTCGGGGCGGCGCCATGGACGCCCTGGCCCTGATCGTGCGCGGCGTGGTACGCGCCGCCCTGCAACACGCCACTCAGACCAGAGCAGAACCGACTGACTCCGACACCGCCATTCCACCGGTGCCGGAGACTGGTCCTGGCAGGGAGAAAACAGAGCCCTGGCGCTGGCTCGAGATCGAGCTGGCGTACGCGTACGAGCCATTCTCGGCCGACAACCCGGACACTCACGCGATCCAACTCGGCCTGGCGATCAGCCTCCACGAGAACTGGTGCGTGCTCGCCGGCTTCCGCTACATCCTCTCGGCAGTGACCGGCACCAGCGAGAGCGCACGCATCCGACTGCGGCGCTACCCGGTCTCCCTGGGCGCGAGGCTGCAGTGGCGCCTCGGCGAGGTCAGGCTCGCGGCCGACCTGATGGCCACGCTCGACTACGTGGAGTCCCAGACCTGGGCGCCCGGCCTGAAGATCAACCAGGACCGTAAAGACTTCGAGTTCACGATCCAGCCGTCCATTCGGGCGGGCTACCGCATCGCCTCGAGGTTCTGGCTGTTCCTGGCTCTTGGCGCCGAGGTCTTCATCAACCGTGGGAGCTACGTGGTTGTGGGACTGGAAGGCAGGGAGCAGCTGCTCGATCCCTGGCCGATCCGGCCCCAGGTGGTGCTCGGCTTCAGCGCAGAGGTTTTCTGATGCGGCCGCGTAGAATCAGAGGTCCGTCACCGGGCAGTGAGGGACACTGATCCAGATGATGGAGACCAAGGCCAAGACCCTTGCCGCAGCGGACCAGGACCTGGCCCTGACCCGGGCCGCGGCCCAGGGCGAGGCCCGGGCCAAACGCGAGTTGGCCGACCGCCTGCTCGACCGCACCCGGGCCCTGGTGCGGTCTCTGGTCGCCGACGATCCGGACGCGGACGACATGGTCCAGCTCTGCCTGATCCGCGTGATCCGCTCGGCCGCGACCTTCCGCGGCCAGAGCCGGCTCGAGCGCTGGTCCGACCGCATCGTGGTGCGCACCGCACTGCGGCTGATCCGCCGGCGCAGGCCCCAGCTTCTCGCCGACGAGACGCTCGAGGACACTCCAGCCGGCCTGGACCTGGAGGACGAGCTCGGCCGCAGGCAGATCTGGCAGCGCATGGCCGTGCTGCTGCAGAAGCTCACGCCCGAGCGGCGAGCCGCGATCGTGCTGCGCCTGCTGCACGACTACCGGGTGGCCGAGATCGCGGAGATCATGGGCACACCGCTGAATACGGTGCGCTCGCGGCTGCGCGCCGGCCGCAAGCAGCTGCAGAAGCAGATCCGGAACGACCCGGTGCTCAAGGACTGCCTCCCCTGGAGGAAAGCATGAAGCAGACCCGAACCGACTGCGAGCACTTCGAGCGAATCCTGTCCATCGGGGACGAAGGACACGCGGTGGCGCAGGACGACCAGACCTTTGCCCGGGCACACGCAGCAGCCTGCCCGGACTGCGCCACGCTGATCGCGGCCGGCGACGTGCTCGGTGATCCGGCCGCGGCCGAGCTGGCTCCGCAGGACGAGCTGGCTCGCCGCCGCTGGCTGGACCAGCTGCTCGAACGCGAGGCGCGCGGCGAGCCTGTGCTGCCGGCGCGCGCGTCCCGGCGCAATGCCTTGATCGCGACTGGAGCCGTGGTCCTTGTCGCAGCAGGTCTTCTGGTCGCGCTGTGGGATCTGGGCGACGGAGAGCAGCCGCACCCTTCGCCAACCGCGAATGCCGCGCCGGCAGGGACCGGCCCCCAGGTGATCTCGGCCGCGGCAGACGCCCGGGTGCTGCACGCGCGGCTGCAGCCCGGCGATGCCCTGCTCCAGGGCCAGACCCTGTCCGCGGGCTCGGGCAAGATGATCGCGCGCATCTCACCGGCCGTGACCGTGGAGCTCTGCAGCAACGGCGAGCTCGAGCTGGCCGCATTGGACACGCCCGAGCTGAGCCTGTGGCTCGAGCGCGGCCGCCTGGTCTCCGCCGTGACCTCGCTGCAGCCTGGCCAGCGCTACGTGGTGGCGACCCGGTTCGGCGAGGTGGAGGCGCGCGGCACGGTATTCGAGGTGCAGGTACACGGCGCGGGCGCCCGTGTGCACGTGACCGAGGGCTCGGTCGCGGTTCGCGAGCAGGGCCGCGAGGAGCGGACCCTCAAGGCTGGTGCGCACGCCGTGATGAGCCGGGCCGCGGACTCCGGAGCCACGGCCGCGCTGGCAGAGCCAGGCAAGCACAAGCTCGTGGCAGCGGCCGATGACCTGCCTGCATCCGTTCCGGCTCCGGCTGCTCGAAAAGGCTCCGGCCTCAAACCCACGGACCTGCTCGACCGCGCCCGCGAGGCCAGGCTCCAGCGGCGTTGGCCCGAGGCTGCAGCCGAGTACCGCACGCTGGTCAGCGAGTTCCCGGATCTGGCCGAGGCAGACACCGCGCGTGTGGCCCTGGGCGAGCTGCTGCTCGACAGGCTCCACGACGCAACCGATGCGCTGCAGAGCTTCGAGCAGTACCTCGCACGACATCCAGAGGGGGCGCTGGCGCTCGAGGCCCGTTTCGGCAAGGCGCGCGCCCTGCGTGCCACGGGCCAGACCGCGCTGGAACGTACAGCGCTCCAGGACTTCCTGGCGCGCTTCCCAGAGGCCGTGCAGGCCGAGCCTGCACGGCAGAGACTCCGGGAGCTGGAGGTGCAACGATGACTGACAGGAACGGACTCCTGGTCGGTATTACAGCCCTGCTGCTCCTTGCCGGGTGCGAGGAGATCCGCTTCGCGGCCATGCCCGCGAGCTGCGAGGGCGTGACCTGCTCGGGCCACGGCACCTGCCGCGAGGTAGCCGACGTCGGGCCGAGGTGCGAGTGCGAGCCCGGGTACCGGGTGGTCGACTGGGTGACCTGCGTGGCGACCGGGGATGCGGACGCGGATGGGGACACGGACACGGACTCCGATGCCGACTCGGATACGGACAGCGATGCCGATCCTGCGATCGCCATCTGCTCGGAGCGGGTCCTCGCCATCCAGGAGGAGGGGCTCGGACCGCTGGTGATCAACTCGATCTTCCCGTTCCAGGTGGGCGGGTACGTGCACGGCGGCGTCAAGCAGGGCAAGGCCTGGGTCTTCCAGACCGACTACTGGGGCAACCTCGACTGGGAACGGATCCTCGGCAATGACTTCGGCGCCGAGGCCTCAGCCGTGATCCCGACATCGGACGGCTTCGTCATGGCCGGCACGATCGGCAGCGCCCTGGGCAAGGACGCCTGGCTGGTGGGGCTGGACGAGCATGGCACGCAGCAATGGGAGCAGACCCATGGAGGCGCGGCGAGCGACTGGGCCGCCTCGGTCTGGTCATCCGGGAGTCGCGGCTACATCGTCGCGGGTGCCACGCAGTCCCAGGGCGCAGGCGGCTCGGATGCCTTGATCTTCAAGACCGACCTGGATGGCGTCCTGGACTGGGAGAAGACCTTTGGCGGCCTGCACGACGACTCTGCTGAGTCGATCCAGCAGACCGAGGACGGCGGGTACATCGTGGCCGGCACGACCAGTTCCCAGGGAGCGGGCAACTCGGACATCTGGGTCTTCAAGCTGAACGCGCTGGGCAGCCTGGTCTGGGAGCGGACCCTCGGCGGCGCGGGCTGGGAGCGGGCCTCGTCGATCGAAGAGGCCGGGGACGGCGGGTACGTGGTCACCGGCGAGGACGACCAGGGGCACGTCCTGGCATTCAAGCTCGATGGCGCGGGAGCGCCGGTATGGCAGCGGCAGCTCGGCGACGGCAATGCCGCGGTGGGTGGGAATCTCCTGCGAGAGGATGAGGGCTTCCTGGTCCCGGGGACCATCAACGGCATGGCCTGGCTGGTCAGGCTCGACGCGCAGGGCGAGCTGGAGTGGGAGCGGAGACTCGGCGACTACCGGTGGCACGAGGAGCCTGACAACGACGGTCACTGGGACGAAGGCGGGACCGTGGTGATGTACGATCCCTGGGACAACATCATCCTCACCGGGACGTCGCGAGGACACGAGTACCGCGCGAGCGTGTTGAAGCTGGGCGGCTGCGCCGGCAGCGCATGCGACGAAGATCGCAACAACTGCGACGTGCCGTACGCGACCTGCGTGGACGGGACCTGCCAGCCGAGCTGCCTGTCGACCGGGTGCCCCGAGGATCAGGTCTGCCAGCTGGCCTCGGGGCGCTGCTCCACGGAGGCGCACGGCTGCTGGTCGAGGACCTTTGACCGGGGCGCGACCAACGAGTGGGCGCAGGCTGTCGTTCCCACGGCCGATGGCGGGTTCCTGATTGGCGGAAGCTCGGAGAACATGGACACGAGGGACAGTGACATCTGGGTGGCCAAGCTGACCACTGCCGGTGACCTGAGCTGGGAGAAGACCCTTGGCGACTCGCGCAGCGACAGCCTCGGCGCGGTCCAGCAGACTTCGGACAACGGATTCGTCCTCGCCGGCCGGACGCACGTCGAGAGCACCGACAAATCAGCGGCCTGGGTAGTCAAGCTGGACCCGCAAGGCGGAATCGAGTGGGATCAGACGTACGGGGAGACCATCGGTGGCAATGCCAGGTCGATAGACCTTGCCGCGGACGGCGGGTACGTTGTAGCCGGGTACTTCCGGCCCGACATCGAGACCGAGGCCGACATGTGGGTGTTCCGGATCGACGCCGAGGGCTCGGTCGTCTGGGACCAGCGGCTCGGCGGAGAGGAGGCCGATATCGGCTCGACGGTCCGCAGCACTGCGGACGGCGGCTTCCTCGTCGCCGGCACCACCCACTCGACCGACTCGGGGGACAGGGAGCTATGGATCATCGAGCTGGACGCAGGCGGCGGAGTCCAGTGGGACCGGACCTACGGCCAGACCAGCCAGGTGACGGACCCGGCGGTCACGCTCACCTCGGACGGGGGCTGCATCGCAACGAGGATTGACCGCGACATCTTGTACCTGCTCAAGCTCGATTCCACGGGAAACCTCGAGTGGGAGAGCAGTCAGTTCCTGTTCGACGAAATGCCCATGCAGCCGGCGACCGTGGTCCAGCACGCGGACGGCGAGTACACCGTGGCGGCCACGGTCTACGAGATGAAGATCAAGGCCGGCGCCGATCCCTGGGAAGCCGATCTTTGGCTGTTTGGGCTGGACCAGGACGGCCTGCGAACCTGGGACATGATCGTGGGCAGCGACGAGCCGGAGTGGGCGTTCGCCTTTGCGCAGATTGTGGACGACGAGTACATCGCGGCGGGCGCGGCCAGGTTCGGGTCCGAGGACGACGGTGATTTCTGGATCGCCAAGCTCGACAACAGCGGCGACTGCGTGGGTGCGCGATGAGGACGCACAGCCTGCAATGCAAACGGACAGGAGACGAAACCATGAACCATCTGCGTGGTGTCAGTACCGTGCGATTCCTGCTGGTCCTGCTCTCGTCCTGGCTCGTGGCAGCCTGCGCCGAGCCCGACGAGGAGCCGGATGGCCCCACGGACTGGGTGGTAGACAGCAATCCCAGCCCCCTGGACGATTTCCTGTGGGATCTGGCGCTCGACGACTCGGGCCTGTACCTCGCGGGCTCGGACTTGCAGTTCGGGCGCGAGGACGAGCAGTGGAGGATCGAGAAGCGCAGCCTGGATACTGGAGAGTTGCTTTGGCTTCAGACGAACAACCTGGGTTACGGACTGGATGGCGCCGAGGCGGTGGCCACGGACGATACAGGTGTGTACATCGTCGGCTATGGTAGCGCCGGATCGTGGAGAGTAGAGAAACGTCGCCTGGAAGATGGCCAATCGATCTGGATCAAATTCGATGATCCGGGCGCCTCGGCGGATGCCCTGGATGTCGTGGTTCACGAGGAGGCGCTTTTTGTAGCTGGCTGGGAAAACGTGACGACCGAAGGAAACGTCCAAAGGCTGGAGAAGCGCAGTCGAGAGACCGGTGAAATCGAATGGCAACGGATCGAGCAGACGACAGGCTGGCACGGCAGTTGGCGGTCCGTGATGGCCGATAAAGAAGTCGTGTATGTTGCGGGAACCGAACGAGAGAATTCATGTGGCCGCTGGCGCATCGAGAAGCGCAGCGCTTCGGATGGCGAAACGATCTGGTCGCGCGTCGGCGAATGCAGTCCGTATGGTAACAACAGCGCCACGATCGCCTTCGCCGAAAACGAACAGCTGTTCGTCTATGTGAGCATACCAGACGATGAGTTACATCTGCGGAGCCAGTGTGAACGCTGGGATCCGAGCGACGGTGCACAACTCCAAGTCGTGCCGAAATATATCGATGACTGGAAAATCTCGCGTCTAGTCTGGAGTAGAGAAACCGTATGGGTCAAGGGAACGCAAGAGAACACTGTCCGGCTCGGCGCCATGGGTCCATCGGATACCGAGGTCCAGTGGATCCGCGATCTCGACGCCGTCTTGATGGAAGGCTGGGGGTATAACGGTCGCGCGTATCACGAGAACAGCCTGTTCCTCGCAGGAATATTCGATCAGAACGGGCAAAGCACGGATGCTCCAACAGATCATGGCTGGCGCATCATCAGGCTGCTGCTGCCGCCCGAGCCGCCGCAGAGTGGGGCTTTGTAGCCGTTCAACCCGGCCGCCCTATGTGCGCCCGGTATGGGTGCCGGTACGGGTGCCCGGTATGGGTGCCCCGGTATGGGTGCCAACCGATCAGTCTTCCCCGGTATGGGTGCCCCCGGTATGGGTGCCCCCGGTATGGGTGCCGGTATGGGTGCCGGTATGGGTGCCAACCGATTCGTTCCCAAAGCAGTCTCCGAAGCCCTGGCCACTACAGCTCTGCTCCCAAATTCGGTGAAAGTAGGTCACGGTCCCGCGATCCGGATGCAGATCACTGTGAATATGGTGAACTGTGGTGATAAAACAGACGCAGCAGTCACAGATCTTCCACACGCGATAATTGCCGACTATCGCCACCAGCTAGCCACTGCACACGTCGTCCGGCAGGAACCGCTATCCAGGAGCGATGGCCGCCATTCGCTGGTACGGTAGCGGCGGGCGGAA